>Ga0208454_1000388_pt1 | contig 26271 bp, 21 predicted proteins | sample EasRivMeERMZT100_FD_187530 | JGI IMG/M metagenome (GOLD analysis project Ga0208454, IMG submission 187530) | Soil microbial communities from meander-bound floodplain in the East River, Colorado, USA - East River MetaG ERMZT100 (SPAdes) (version 2) | ecosystem: Environmental > Terrestrial > Soil...
GCTCGGCGATGCGGCCGCGTGGCCCGTGCAGAGCTTCATCAAGCACTTCCGCCACGAGTTCGAGTACATGGTCGAGCACAAAGGGCGGAGCATCGTGGACGACCCGACGTCGGTGGCCGCATGAGCGCGCCCGCGCCCGCGCCCGTGACGCCGCCGGCCGACCCGAACGTCGTGAACGTCGAGGTCAACGGCGTACCGATGCAGGCCCGCAAGGGCCAGATGATCATCGAGGTCACCGACAGGCACGACGTCTACGTGCCGCGCTTCTGCTACCACCCGAAGCTCACGATCGCGGCCAATTGCCGCATGTGCCTAGTCGAGGTGGAAAAGGCGCCGAAGCCGCTGCCGGCGTGTGCCACGCCCGTGGCGGAGGGCATGAAGATCTTCACGCGCAGCAAACGCGCGGTCTCCGCACAGAAAGCGACGATGGAGTTCCTGCTCATCAACCATCCGCTCGATTGCCCGATCTGCGATCAGGGCGGGGAGTGCGAGCTTCAGGATTTGGCGATGGGCTTTGGCCGCGGCGTGTCGCGCTATACCGAACGCAAGCGCATCGTCAAAGACAAGAACTTAGGTCCGCTCGTGTCGACCGACATGACGCGCTGCATCCACTGCACGCGTTGCGTGCGGTTCGGCCAAGAGATCGCCGGCATTCAAGAGCTCGGCGCCAATTTCCGTAGCGATCACTCGGAGATCGGCACGTATATCGAGAAGAGCGTCGATCACGAGCTCTCCGGCAACATCATCGATCTGTGTCCGGTCGGGGCACTCAACAACAAGCCGTTTCGCTACAACGCTCGTGCCTGGGAGATGGTGGCGAAGCCCATCGTCTCGCCGCACGATTGCGCGGGCAGTAACCTGTTCGCCCACGTGCTGCGCGGCAAGCTGCGCCGCATCGTGCCGCGCGACAACGAGGCGATCAACGAAAGCTGGATTTCCGATCGCGACCGTTATGGCTGCTACGGCGTCTACAGCGACGATCGCCTGCAGAAACCGCGCGTCAAACGTAACGGCGAGTGGCTCGAGGTGTCGTGGCAGGACGCGCTCGTCGCGACTGTCGCCGCCCTGAAGACGGCCACTCAGACTGGCGGCAGCGGTCTCGGCACGCTCGTTTCGCCGAGCGCCACGCTCGAGGAGCTCTATCTGCTGAACCGCATCACGCGGCACCTCGGTAGCGACAACATCGATCACCGTTTGCGGCAGCGTGACTTTCGCGACCAAGCCGCAGACCCGAAGGCGCCGCTCCTGGGCTGCCAGATCGCGGATCTCGATTCACGGCAGGGCATCTTGATCGTCGGCTCGAATCTGCGTATGGAAGTGCCGATTGTGGCGCACCGCGTGCGCAAGGCCGCGCGCAAGGGCGCGAGCGTGGCGTTCCTGAATCCGACGGTTTACGAGTATCACTTCAAGCCGGCCGCCTATGTGTCGGCCAGCGTGCACGCCTTCGTAGCGAATCTCGCGGCCATCACCGCAGCCGCCGCGGCCGCGGCCGGCGTCGCACTGCCCGCGCACGTGGTCCGAGTCGCCGCAGGCCTGGTCATCACGGACGCCCATCGCGCCGCGGCGCAAGCGCTGACGCGCAAACCGGGGCTCGTCTTGCTCGGCCACATTGCGCAGCGACATCCCCAGTACGCTGACCTGCGCGCGCTCGCCGCGGCGCTCGCGAGCATCACCGGTGCCGCACTCGGCTATCTCAGCGAAGGTGCGAATACGGCCGGCGCAGCGCTCGCCGGCGCGTTGCCTCATCGCACAGCCGGGGGCAAGGCGCTGACGAGGCCGGGCGCCGACGTGCAGGCCATGCTCGATGTGCCGCGCAACGCCTACGTTCTGTTCGGCATCGAGCCCAGCAAAGACTTGGCCGCAGGCGCGAAAGCGCTTGCCACGCTGCACAGCGCAGTGGTCGTGTGCTTCACGCCGTACGTGACGGACGAGTTGCTCGACTGCGCCGACATCCTTCTGCCGACAGGCACATTCGCCGAGACAGCCGGAACGTTCGTCAACGTCGCAGGCGAGTGGCAGAGCTTCGATGCCGCCGCCGAGCTCATGGGCGAGGCCCGAGCGGGTTGGCGCGTGCTGCGCGTCCTCGGCAACGAGCTCGAGCTGCCCGAATGCGACTACCGTACGCCGAGCGAGATCGTGGCTGCGCTCGAGCGGGAGATCGGCGGTCGGGGGGTGACGACAGCAGATAGTGGCTATCGTGGCTCGTTCGTGCCAATCGTCAGTAGCGTTCACGTCAACGGCGCCGAGCTCGACGTGCCGATCTACGAAGTGGATGCCGTCGTGCGTCGCTCGGAGCCGTTGCAGCAAACGGTCTTGGGTCGCGGAGCCAGCGCGTGAACGAGTTGCTGCTGCAAGCCATCGAATATTGGCAGGAGCTGCCTGCCGAGCTGCGCCTCACGATCGTGAGCGTGGTCAAGATTGTTGTCGTGCTCGTACCGCTGATTCTCGGCGTGGCGTACTTCACCTACTGGGAGCGCAAGGTCCTCGCCTGGATGCACTCGCGCATCGGCCCGAATCGCGTGGGCTGGAAGGGCGTGCTACAGCCGTTCGCCGACGTCATCAAGATGCTCCTGAAAGAGATCGTGGTGCCGGCCAAGTCCAACCGTTTCCTGTTCCTCGTGGCCCCAGTCCTGTCGCTCGTCCCGGCGTTCGCCGTGTGGGCCGTCGTGCCGCTCAGCGACACGTTCGTCATTGCCGACATCGATGCGGGCCTCCTGTACGTGTTGGCGCTCACGTCGCTCGGGATCTATGGCGTCATTCTCGCGGGCTGGGCCTCGAACTCGAAGTATGCGTTCTTGGGGGCCATGCGCTCGGCGGCGCAAATGGTGGCCTACGAGATCGCCATGGGCTTCGCGCTCGTTGGTGTGCTCATGGCGGGCGGTAGCCTGAACCTCGGCGAAATCGTCGTCGCTCAGGAAGGCACGAGCATCGGCAGCTGGTTCATTTGGCCGCTGTTTCCGCTGTTCGTGGTGTACTTCATCTCCGGCGTGGCCGAGACCAACCGCGCACCGTTCGATGTGGCGGAAGGCGAGTCCGAGATCGTCGCAGGCTTCCACGTGGAGTATTCTGGCATCGCCTTCGGCCTGTTCTTCCTCGCCGAGTACGCCAACATGATCCTCATCACGGCGCTCACCGTGGTGTTCTTCTGTGGCGGCTGGCTGTCGCCGTTCGCCGGGATCCCGGGGCTCGAGGGCACGTTGCTTGCGGCGCCGAGCGTGGGCTGGCTGCTCGTGAAGATGGTGTTCTTCATGTTCTGCTTCTTGTGGTTCCGTGCCACGTTTCCGCGCTACCGCTACGACCAGATCATGCGCCTCGGTTGGAAGGTGCTCATTCCGGTGACGATCGTGTGGCTCGCGGTGGAAGGGGTGATGGTGGCTCTGCAGATCGGCCCGTGGTCGCAGGCATAAAGGAGTCGGCATGCGGAACATTGTGAAGACGCTGTTGATGACGGAGCTGCTGAAGGGCATGCGGCTCACGTTCAAATACATGCTCAAGAAGAAGATCACGGTTCAGTATCCGGAAGAGAAGACGCCTCAGTCGCCGCGCTTCCGCGGCCTGCACGCGTTGCGTCGCTATCCGAACGGCCAAGAGCGCTGCATCGCCTGCAAGCTCTGCGAAGCCGTGTGCCCGGCACTCGCGATCACGATCGAGAGCGACGTGGGAGCCGACGGCACGCGCCGCACGACGCGTTACGACATTGATCTCTTCAAGTGCATCTATTGCGGTTTCTGCGAAGAGGCCTGTCCCGTCGACGCCATTGTCGAGACGCGCATCCACGAGTACCACATGGAAGCGCGTGGCGAGAACATCATGACGAAAGACAAGCTGCTCGCGGTTGGCGACAAATACGAAGCGATGATCGCAGCAGACAAATCGGCCGATGCGGCATTCCGCTAGGCGCCCATAAAAAGTAAGGAAGTACGGAGTCTTGGTTACCGGGTTGCTCTTCTACGCGTTCGCCGCGATCTTGATCGTGGCCGCGCTCGGCGTGATTTCGTCGCGCAATCCCGTGCACTCGGCGCTGTTCTTGGTGCTCGCGTTCGTGCAGAGCGCGGCACTGTGGCTGCTCATCGAGGCAGAGTTCCTAGCGATTACGCTCGTGCTCGTCTACGTGGGCGCTGTGATGGTGCTGTTCCTGTTCGTCGTCATGATGCTCGATATCAATACCGAGGAGCTGCGCAAGGGCTTTACGAAATACTTACCGCTCGGCGTGGTCGTGGCGCTCATCGTGGTGCTCGAGATCGGCCACGTGATCTGGTTCAAGAGCCAGGGTTTGAGGTTCCTCACGGCTCCCCAAGGCCAGCCGGCGGACTACAGCAACACCAAGGAGCTCGGCGCCGTGCTCTATACCGAGCACGTGTACGCCTTCGAGATCGCGGCGGTGATCCTGTTGCTCGCGATCGTCGCCGCCATCACGCTCACGATGCGCCGCCGTCCCGGCCTCAAGGCTCAAGACATCGCCAAGCAGGTGGCCGTGCGCCGCGAGGACCGCGTACGCATCGTCAAAGTCGAGACGAGCAAAGAGTCATGATCATCACGACGGCACATTACCTTGCGCTTGCGGCGGTGCTGTTCAGCCTGAGTGTCGCCGGTATCTTCATCAACCGCAAGAATGTGATCCTGCTGCTCATGTGCATCGAGCTCATGTTGCTGGCCGTGAATTTCAATTTCATCGCCTTCTCGCGCATGCTGAACGACACGCTAGGGCAGGTGTTCGTGTTCTTCATTCTCACGGTGGCCGCTGCGGAAGCCGCGATCGGTCTCGCCATCCTCGTGGTGTTGTTCCGCAACACGCGCAGCATCAACGTCGAAGAGCTCGATAGGCTGAAGGGCTAAGCGTGAAGTTCATCTATCTCGCCATCGTCTTGGCACCCTTGATCGCGGCTGCGGCGGCGGGCTTATTCGGCAAGGCCATCGGCCGCGTAGGCGCGCACAGAGTCACGATCGCCGCGGTGAGCATTTCGTTCGTGCTGTCGCTCGTGGCGTTCGCGCACCTCGTGTTTTATGGCGGCGAAGCCTACAACGGCACCGTGTATCGCTGGGCCGCCATGGGTGGCATCTCCTTCGAGGTGGGCTTCCTAATCGATCGCCTCACCGTGCTCATGATGACGGTCGTGACGTTCGTGTCGCTCTGCGTGCACGTCTACACGATCGGCTACATGCACGAGGACGACGGCTACGAGCGGTTCTTCAGCTACATCTCGCTGTTCACGTTCTCGATGCTGATGCTCGTCATGAGCAACAATTTCCTGCAGCTCTTTTTCGGTTGGGAGGCCGTGGGCGTCGTCTCGTATCTGCTGATCGGCTTCTGGTACAAGCGGCCGACGGCGATCTTCGCCAACATGAAGGCGTTCATCGTCAACCGCGTGGGCGACTTCGGCTTCCTCCTCGGCATCGCGGCGCTCGCAGCTGCCACGGGCACGCTCGACTATGCACTGACGTTCGCCGACGCCGAGCGTTTGAGCGGGCAGACCATCGAGATCATCGGCGGCACCCAGTGGTCGCTGCTGACGTTCGCCTGCATTTGTCTTTTCGTCGGTGCCATGGGCAAGTCGGCCCAGATGCCGCTGCACGTGTGGCTGCCGGACTCGATGGAAGGTCCGACGCCCATCTCGGCGCTGATCCATGCTGCCACGATGGTGACGGCCGGTATCTTCATGGTGGCCAGGATGTCGCCGCTGTTCGAGCTGAGTCAGACCGCGCTCGGTGTCGTGATCACGATCGGCGCCATCACGGCGTTCCTCACGGGCCTGCTCGGTATCGTGCAGCAGGACATCAAGCGCGTGATCGCCTACTCGACGTTGTCACAGCTCGGATACATGACGGTGGCGCTCGGCGCGTCGGCTTACGCCGCGGGTATCTTCCACCTGATGACGCACGCGTTCTTCAAGGCGCTGCTGTTTCTAGCGGCGGGCTCCGTGATCATCGCCATGCACCACGAGCAGGACATCCGCAAGATGGGCGGCCTGCGCAAGTATTTGCCGATCACCTATTGGACCTCGGTGCTCGGCACGCTCGCGCTCATCGGCTTCCCGGGGTTCTCGGGCTTCTTCTCGAAGGACGCCCTGATCGAAGCCGTGCACGCGTCGACCACACCGGGTCACACGCTGGCGTACTGGTCCGTGCTGCTCGGTGTGTTCGTCACGTCCCTCTATAGCTTCCGCCTCTTGTTCGTCGTGTTCCACGGCAAAGAGCGCATGGACCATCACACTCAAGAGCATCTGCACGAGACGCCGTGGGTCGTTACGGGCCCGCTCATCGCGCTCGCGATTCCCTCGGTCGTCATCGGCTGGTTCACGATCGGCCCTGTGCTGTTCGGCGACTATTTCGGTAGCTCCATCTTCGTCGCGGCAGGGCAGAACCCTCTGCACGAGCTCGGCGCGGAGTTCCACGGTCCGCTCGCGTTCGTCGAGCACGGGTTCAGCGGAGTGGCCGTGTACTTGGCCGCTGCGGGCGCGCTCGTCGCCTGGTTCTTGTATCTCATGCGCCCCGATATCCCGGCGCGCCTGCTCACACTGTTCGGCGGGCTCCACGGCGTGCTCGTGAACAAGTACTACTTCGATTGGTTCAACGAGAACGTGCTGGCCCGCGCCACTCGGGGTCTCGGCGGCGTACTGTGGAAAGTGGGCGATGAGACGCTCATCGACGGCGCCATGGTCAACGGCAGCGCCAAGGCGGTCGGCATCGTCTCCGTGCTGACCCGCGAGCTACAGTCCGGCTACCTCTATCACTACGCCTTCGCCATGATCGTCGGCCTCGCCGCGTTCATCGGTTGGTTGGTGTTCTGGCCCTAATCGAGTAACGAGATGACTTGGCCCTTACTCAGCGTCCTCGTCTGGTTGCCGATCGTCGGCGGCATCGTCGTGATGCTGCTCGGCTCCGAGGCACGCGTGCAGCTCGGCAAGCAGGTGGCGCTCGGCACGTCGGTGCTCACGTTCGTTTTGAGCCTGCCGCTCTGGGTGCACTTCGACACGGGCAGCGCAGCCATGCAGTTCGTCGAGAGCGTGCCGTGGATCGCGCGGTTCAACGTGGACTACGCGCTCGGTGTGGACGGCATTTCGATGCCGCTGGTGCTGCTCACCACCTTCCTGACGCCCATCGTCGTCATCGCGGGCTGGGAGGTCATCGAGACGCGGCCCGCCCAGTACTTCGCGGCGTTCCTGATCCTCGAAGGTTTGATGGTCGGCACGTTCGTGGCAACCGACGCGCTGCTGTTCTATGTGTTCTGGGAAGCCATGCTCGTGCCGATGTTCCTCATCATCGGCGTGTGGGGTGGGGCGCGGCGCGTCTACGCGACCGTCAAGTTCTTCCTCTACACGTTCTTGGGCTCCGTGTTCATGCTCGTGGCCTTGATCTACATGTATGTGAAGGCCGGTGACTACTCGATCCTGTCGTTCCAAGAGCTGCCGCTCACGATGACGGAGCAGGTGCTGATCTTCTTCGCCTTCCTGCTCGCGTTCGCCGTGAAGGTGCCGATGTTCCCGGTGCACACCTGGTTGCCCGACGCGCACGTCGAGGCGCCCACAGGCGGCTCCGTGATTCTGGCCGCCATCCTGCTCAAGATGGGCGGCTACGGTTTCATTCGCTTCAGCTTGCCGATCACGCCCGATGCCAGCCAGGAGCTCGCCTGGCTCATGATCGCCTTGTCGCTGATCGCCGTGGTCTACATCGGCTTCGTGGCGCTAGTGCAGAGCGACATGAAGAAGCTCATCGCCTATTCGTCGATCGCCCACATGGGTTTCGTCACGCTCGGCTTCTTCGTGATCTTCGCCGCGCTCGAAGCCGCGCCGAACACGGACGGCGCGCGGCTCGCGCTGCAAGGCGGCATGATGCAGATGCTGTCGCACGGTTTGATTTCGGGCGCCATGTTCCTCTGCGTCGGCGTGCTCTACGACCGCATGCACAGCCGCGAGATCAGCGCCTACGGCGGTGTCGTGAATACCATGCCGAAGTTCGCCGCCCTCGTGGTGCTCTTCAGCCTGGCGAATGCGGGCTTGCCTGGCACGTCGGGGTTCGTCGGCGAGTTCTTCGTTATCTTGGGCGCGTTCCACGCCAACGCGTGGCTCGCATTTTTCGCGGCCACGACGCTGATCTTGGGCGCGGCCTATACGCTGTGGATGGTAAAGCGTGTGGTGTTCGGCGAGGTGGCCAACGACCACGTCGCGGCGCTCGAGGATGTGAGTAGGCGCGAGTTCTGGATGCTCATGGTGCTCGCCGTGGCGGTGCTACTCGTCGGCGTCTGGCCGGCACCGCTCGTCGACGTCATGGATGCCACCCTCGGTCAGCTCCTGAATCACGTCGTTCAGTCGAAGCTCTAAAGGGATCGCAAGCGTCATGCCGGAGATGAACTACGCGGCCGCCGCCCCGGAAATCTTTCTGGGTCTGGCCATTTGTGCGGTGCTTATGGCGGACGTGTTCTTGCGCGACGACCAGCGCAACGTCACGTACGTGCTCGCGATGCTGGCGCTCATCGGCACGGCGGCCGTCACGGCGATGTTTGCGGTCACGGAGCAGGTCGTCACGTTCCACGACGCGTACGTGACGGACCCTGCGAGCGGTGTGCTCAAGATGTTCGCCTACGTCACCGTGGGCGTGACGTTCCTCTATTCCCGCGAGTACCTGCAAAACAACGGTCTGCTCAAGGGCGAGTTCTTCGTGCTCGGGCTCTTTGGCCTGCTCGGCATCATGATCATGATCTCGGCGCACAGCCTGCTCACGCTGTACCTGGGCCTCGAGGTGCTCGCACTGTCGCAGTACACGCTCGTGGCGTTCAATCGGGATTCGGCACTCTCGGCCGAGTCGGCCATGAAGTACTTCGTCCTAGGCGCCATCGCCTCCGGTGTGCTGCTCTATGGTATCTCGCTGCTCTACGGCATCACGGGGACGCTCGAGATCGACGAGCTGGCGGCGCGCGTGGGCTCTACGGGTGCCATCTCGATCCCCGTGTTGTTGGCGCTCGCGTTCGTCGTCGTCGGCGTGGCGTTCAAGTTCGGCGCGGCGCCGTTTCACATGTGGTTGCCCGACGTCTATCACGGTGCGCCCACGCCCGTGACGTTGTTCATCGGCTCGGTGCCGAAAATCGCCTCGTTCGCTTTGGCCTGGCGCGTGCTCGTCGAAGCGCTGGGGCCCATGCACGACGGTGGCTGGCGCGACATGTTCATCGTGCTGTGCGTGCTGTCGCTTGGCATCGGCAATCTCGTGGCCATCGCGCAAACCAACATCAAACGCATGCTGGCGTACTCGACGATCTCGCACGTCGGCTTCATTCTCATGGGCTTCATCGCCGGCAACGAGGATGGGCTATCGGCCGCGATGTTCTACACGTTCGCCTACGTACTCATGGCCGCCGCGGCCTTCGGCATGGTGATTCTGCTGAGCCGCCAGGGCTACGAGGCGGAGCGGCTCGAGGACTTCAAAGGGTTGAACGCGCGTAGCCCGTGGTTCGCGCTCGTCATGCTCATGATCATGTTCAGCATGGCCGGCGTGCCGCCCTTCGTCGGGTTTTACGCCAAGCTGGTGGTGCTCGAGAGCGTGCTGAACGCGGACCTCGTCTGGCTCGCGGGTGTGGGCATGCTGTTCGCCGTGATCGGCGCCTACTACTACATCCGCGTGGTTTGGTACATGTACTTCGCGGATCCCATCGACACCACTCCACTCAGTGCCGCTGCCGACATGCGTATAGTGATGAGCGCCAACGGCTTGGGTCTGCTCGCGCTCGGTCTCTTCCCAGGCGGTTTGCTCGATCTCTGCGCTCGCGTCCTCGGCGGCTGAGTTTCTTTCCTTGCGGGGCAGGGGATCGCTCTGTATGATCTCGCCTCCTTCCGGTGCGGGGTGGAGCAGCCTGGTAGCTCGTCGGGCTCATAACCCGAAGGTCGTAGGTTCGAATCCTACCCCCGCTACCAATTTTTTCTGTAATCCGCCGGCAACCCGCGCCAGGGTTTGCTCGGCGGATTGCCGACCATAGTTCGATGGCGTCCTGCCCGTGATCCAAGATCCGATCTTCTACTTGCTGGCTACGCCAGCAGTCATTTTGCTTGGCTTTTCCAAAGGCGGGCTGTCGGGCGTCGGATCGCTGTCGCTGCCCCTGATGGTGCTCGTGATCGACCCCGTGCAGGCCGCCGCGATCATGCTTCCGATCCTAATCGCCCAGGACGTCGTCGGCGTGTGGTCGTTCCGACGCCACTTGGATTGGTACGTGCTCGGTTGGACATTGCCCGGCGCGACGCTTGGCATTCTGATTGGCTATCTGTTCGCGGCAAGCGTCTCGGCCGTCGCAGTCATGGCGCTCGTCGGCACCATCTCCATCGCCTTCGGCGGCTATCGTCTATGGCTGGGGCGCGACGGCATTGCCAAAGCCGGCGCTTCATCGCCGGGCTGGCTAGGTTCACTGTTTGGCGTGGCCTCCGGTTTTACCAGCCAGATCGCGCACGCCGGCGCGCCGCCATTCCAGCTTTGGGTCATGCCGCGCCGGCTGCGGCGCGACGTGCTCATCGGCACGTCGGCCGTGTACTTCGCGGCCCTCAACTGGATCAAAGTGCCTGCCTTTGCAGCGCTCGGCCAGTTCACCGCGACCAACATGCTGACCGCTGCGGCGCTACTTCCGATTGCAATCGTTGCAACGTTCGGGGGCGTCTGGCTTGTGCGCCGCATCGATGGAGAGCGCTTCTACAAGATCATCTACTGCCTGATGATCTTGGTCGGCGTCCTCTTGCTCGTTGAAGCCGCGCCTCGATCACGGTAGCCGCGCCGAGCGCGCACGTCGTCCAAGTCTGTCGCGACCCTCGGAGACTAGCGTTTAGGCTTAGTCGCAGCCCGAAGGCGGCCCCAGAGCCCACAACCTGTGGACGTTTCGGCCGATCATCGCCTCGATCGCCCGTGGGTCAGATCTCAGCAGCTCGACGACGCGCCTGAGATCAGCGGCCAAGTTCCTTTAGGCGCTGGATACGGCCAGCGAGGGCTTCGTACTTCGTCGCGGAGGACGTGAATGCCTCTATCGAGCTTGGCGTCGTGTCACGCTTGGCGTCATTGCGCGCGCGGAGCGCCTTCTCCCGGCACGACCATTCGATGAGCTGTAGATCTTCGACCGTGAAGTGGCACGGAACGAGCCTCGGTTTCGCGGATGATGTGGACATTGATCCAGTATGCCAAAAATTTTGGCGAATCCGAGCCTAGCACTGAAAAGAAAGGGCAGGTTGCACTACGCAGCCAGGTTGAAAATTAGCTGCAAAGTGCCAAAGCGCACCCCCGCTACCACACAAATTTGCTCCGAGGCGCCTGCAACCTTCAGCAGTGCCGCTTCGGCGCTATGCTCCGACCAGAACTCAACTGCCAAGCGCCTACGCGTTGACTCGCAAGCTGTCAGTGCTGTACCGGGCGTTACCGGTCAGGTCATACGGAATGGCCGGTTCTTCGAGCCGGGATGGAAGCGTGGTACTCTGTGATTGCAACATGCTCTTGCTCTTGCTCTTGATCGTGTTGCACTAGAAGCCCGAAGCAGCGCTAACTGCTCCGGGCTTCGTTTTCTCTACCGGCGCCGCCGAGCGCACTTGGCCAGAAGCCCGGACGCGGACATGCAGGACGAAGTCGACGCGCTGTTCAAGCTGCCGCTCGGCGAATTCACGCCCGCGCGCAACGCGCTCGCCGCACGGCTCAAGAAGGCCGGCCAGCCGGCCATGGCGGATGCGGCGAAGGCGGTGCCGAAACCCTCCGTCGCGGCGTGGGTCGTCAATCAGCTCTATTGGCGGTATCGGGGACCGTTCGATCGGTTGATCGAGGCGGGCGACCGTTTTCGGCAAGCCCAATCCGCGCAGCAGACGCGCAACTCGGCCGGTGTGCGCGAGCACCTCGAAGCGCGACGCGAGGCGCAGGCGGCGCTCGTGCGGATCGCCGCCGATGTCCTACGTGACGGCGGCTACAGCGGCACGCGGGACATGCTGCGTCGCGTCACAAGCACGCTCGAAGCGCTTTCGACTTACGGCTCACTGCCCGACGCGCCGCGGGCCGGCCGCCTCACCGCAGAGTTGGAGCCGCCGGGATTCGACATGGTGGCGGTTCTGCTGCCGCTCCGCGGCGAAACGCACCGTGCCGCGGCGAAGACTCCACCGGCGGCCACGCGCCCCTTCGGCGCCGAGCAGGCGCCGAAACCTGCCCGCGGAAAGGACGCGCTCGATGCCGCCGCGCGCCGCCGTGAGGAAGAGCGCCGGCGTTTGGGCGTAGCGGCGAAGTCTGCCGTACGCGAGGCAGAACGCGCGCTGCGCGCCGCCCGCATGCGGGCCGAGCGCACCGCGGCGACGCGCGACACTGCTGCGACACGCGCGAAGCACAGTGAGCGGCGGCGCGCCAAGATGGAGAAGGAGCTCGCCAAGGTCGTCACGACAGCGCACGCGGCGCGCGAGCGGGTGCGCGAGGCGGAGGCTAACGCCCAGCTGGCGGCGCAGGCGATGGAAGGCGCCGAGCGGGCGCTCGAGTTGGCGCGTCGTAGGTTGCAGCAGCTATAGGAGACGCAGCATGGATCGGTTCACCGGCGGGTGCCTGTGCGGCAACGTCCGATTTGTAGCGTCGGGACGCCCATATCGGGTCGGCCTTTGTCACTGTCTCGACTGCCGCAAGCATCATGGAGCGCTCTTTCACGCTTCCGCGGTGTTCCCTCAGGACGCGGTGACGATCGATGGCGAAACACGCGACTACGCCGGGCGGTTCTTCTGTCCCCGCTGCGGCTCGTCCGTTTTCGCACGCAGCGCAGACGAAATCGAAGTCAACGTAGGATCCCTGGATGCCCCTAACCAACTCAGACCAACCTACGAACTTTGGACCGTGCGTCGCGAGGCCTGGTTGCCGCCGTTTCCGCTCACGCGACAATACGACCGCGATCGTGACACCACCGGTCGCTTTGAGGAGTAGGTCGCCTTCCAGCCCCGAAAGCATGGGTCGCCTCTAGATCCACCTGGGCCAACGCTGGCGTGCTGCTGAGAACCAGCAGATAGAATGGGAACGAGAGCTGCACCATATACACTCCGTTCTCTTCCCGTGGCGCACCCAGAGGACACACCGCGAATGACCGTTGTTCTCGAAGACTCGACGAGCGGCGATGCGCTGACTCGTCCAATGCGTCGTTCGAGCCCCCGTGCAATAGCCTTGCTACTTGGCTTCCTCGCGACGAACGCGATTAGCGATGTCACGACGGCGCAGCCTGCATCAGAAATCGCGCCGGCGCCCGCTGTCACGCCTGCGCCCAGCCCAGCGGGGCGTCCACGGATCGGCCTCGTTCTCGGCGGCGGCGGCGCCAAGGGCGCCGCACACGTCGGGGTGCTTCGGGTGCTCGACGAGCTGCGAATCCCCGTCGACTGCGTCGCTGGCACGAGTATGGGGGCGCTCGTCGGCGCGACGTTCGCGGCGGGAGCGGCGCCCGCCGAGGTCGAGCGCGAGATGCTTGCGATCAATTGGGCCGAGACAGTGGGCGGCCAAGGACGACGCGACCGCATGCCGATCGGTCGGAAGCTCGCGGGGATCACCTATACCAACTCGTTGGAGTTCGGCATCGGCAAGGGCCGACTGCTGATGCCGGGCGGTCTCCTGAGCACGCAGCGGATCGAGCAAGCCCTGCGCTCACTCGTGTCGAAGGCGCAGTTTGTTCGCGACTTCGACGACCTGCCGATTCCGTTTCGAGCGGTCGCCACCGACATGCTGGCCGGCGAGATGGTCGTGCTCGACAGCGGCGACCTGGCTGTTGCGATGCGCGCAAGCATGGCGGCTCCCGGCGTTTTTTCGCCCGTCGTCATTGACGGCAAGGTCCTGTCCGACGGCGGGCTCATGCGCAACCTTCCCGTGGACATTGCGCGCGAGCTCTGTGCCGACGTGGTGATCGCTGTCTGGATGTCCTCGCCATCGCCGGAGATGGATCAGCTCGCGTCCGCGCTCACGCTGATCGAGCGCTCGCTCAGCGTGTCGATCGACGCGAACGAGCGCCTGCAAATAGCGAGTCTCTCGGCCGCCGACGTCGCGATCGACGTGCCGGTGGGGGACATGGGGTCGGCGGACTTCCAGCTCGTTCCGGACGCGATCAAGCTCGGCCGCGCGGCTGCGGAGGCCCAACGGGAGTCCCTTTCGCGCTACTCGGTTTCCGAAGAGGAGTACCGCGCCTGGGCGGTGTCCGTCGGCCGCACCGACGTCGCGGAGTACACGTTGGCGGACGTTCGCCTCACCGGGGTCGAGCGCGTGAATCCGGACTACTTGCGCGCGCAGCTGGACAGCGCGGTTCCGGGTGCAACGGTGACCGCCGAGCAAGTGGCCGCGGATATCGAGCGCGTCTATGAGCTCGGCGATTTCGAACGAGTCGACTATGAGTTCGTCGGCGAGGGGCAGCAGCGGGATCTCGAGATCAGCGTGACTGAAAAGTCGTGGGGCCAGAATCTGCTGCGTGCAGACTTCGGTCTCTCGACGTACGAAGGTGGCAATATCAACGCAATTATCCGGGGCGATCACGATCGTACCTGGGTCAACGGGCGCGGTGCGCGTTGGCACAACGCGCTGCAAATCGGGCGGGAATCGTTCCTCACCACGGATTTCTACCAGCCGATCGATGTCCGTCAGAGGTTTTTCTGGCAGCCCATTCTGTTGACCAGCAGCACGTTCGAGGACATCTACATCGAAGGCGAGCGCATCGCTCAATACAGTATGCGCGAGCTCTACGGCCAAGCGGATCTCGGCGTGAATTTCCGCACAATCGCACAGCTGCGCTTGGGTTTTCGCCATGGTTGGAACGAGGCGGAGCTCGAAACGGGCTTCCTCCTTCCGAGCCCGCCGCGCGAGACGGACACGAGTGTGCAAGTCAGAATCCTGTACGACACTCGCGACTCCGTGGGGATGCCGACACGCGGTGCGTTTTTGAACGCGCGCTATGTGGAATCGCGCGACTGGCTCGACGGCGAGCAGGACTACAGTTTGTTCGAGAGCGTGTTCGCGAAGGCGTTCAGGGTACGCCGCGAGGGAGACTCGTTGAGCGTTATTGTCGGCGCGGCCGACACGCTGAGCGGCGAGCTACCGCTGAGCCAAGACATCCAGCTCGGCGGCATTCGCACATTCCCGGGTTTGAGGCCCGGCGAGCTCCGCGGTGATCGTTATTGGTTCGCGGGCACTACCTACCATTGGCGACTGCTCGACCTGCAGCCGCTATTTGGCGGCGCGCTGTACGCCGGCTTGCGCTTTCAAGCAGGCCGTATGGACCATGGCATCGACGCGACACTCGACGGTGAAACGCTGCTCGGGCTCGCCGGCTCAGTCGGGGGCATCACGCCGATCGGCCCCTTCCTATTGTCGCTCGGCTACGTGGACATCGGCAGTTGGGAGCTCCAGTTCACGCTCGGTCGCCCCCTGAGTGAAGGCTCGATGCTGGATGAGCTGCACTGACCTCACATCTGGCTCTCGGGTGCGATCTTCTGCACCCAAGCGTTGAATTTGCGGCCACCGCTCGCCAGTGGTTCGCTGGTCTCCACGACTTCTTTGCCACCGATCGTGGCACGCCACAGGATGTTCCCCCGATCGTCGAGCTCGAGTTTGTAGGCGAGTTCCGGTAGGCGTTGCTTGAATCGCTGCGTCAGTGGCTCCGCCAGCGCGGTCGCGTCGATCAGCACGCCCATTTCCGTATTGATGTCGATGGAGCGCGGATCGAGATTCAACGAACCGACGAAGGTATAGCGTCCGTCGATCAACGCGGCCTTGGTGTGCAACGTCAACGAGTCCGGGCCCTCGTCACCCGTCGACTCGGCCACCGCGTTTGCCCGCACCTCGTACAAATTGACACCGGCTTGCAGAAGCGTCTTGCGATAACCGGCGTATGCGGAATGCACGGCAATATGATTGTTCGAGGCGAGCGAGTTGGTCACGATGGAAACGGTGACCCCGGAATCGACCACGCCTTTCCAGAACGCCACGCCCTCGTCACCAGGAACGAAGTAGGGCGTCGATACGAGCACTTCCTTGGTCGCGGCGGCGACAACCTCGGCCATGCGCGTGATGAGGATCTGCTGATCACGCGATACTTCGTTCAGCAGTTTGTCCGGATCGTCCGTAATGACTTCGGTGTCGGCCGGAAATAGCGTCGCAGTTCGGTTCAACAGGTCCTGTACGAGGGGTGCATCGATGGCCTGGCGGTAGATGGAGTCACCCATCGTCCTCATGGCGGCGTCCAGCTCCTCGCGCAGCCCAGGGAGTCCCTCATCGCTGATCTTGAAGGCGGAAAAGGGCACCGCCAGCTGATGATTCCAGAACCGGTCGAACGTCGTGGAGACCTCCGGCGCAACCGGTCCGAAGGCGAGGATGTCGAAGTCGACGAACTCGGCGTCCCCGGTGAGCTGAAAATACTCGTCGGCGATGTTGCGCCCGCCGACAATCGTCGCTTGGTTGTCGACCGTAAACGATTTGTTGTGCATGCGCCGGTTCGCCGTCTTGAAGTCCAACAAGAAATTCAACGAGGAGATACCGCCGCGCGCAATCGGATTGAAGAGGCGAACCTCGATGTTCGGGTGCTCATCGAGCCGCAACAGGTCTTCGTCCGCGACCGTCGTGAACACATCGTCGAGCAAGAAGCGAATCCGAACGCCGCGATCCGCTGCCTCGACGAGCTTGCCGGCGAAGATCAACCCGGCGCTGTCGTCCTTGATCAGGAAATACTGTGCATCAATGCTGCGCTCGGCTTTGTCGATGAGCGCAAGACGTGCGCCGAGGGCATCCAGGCCGGCGGGCAGCGGATAGAACCCGGACTGCCCATTATTCGCAGCGGTCCAGCGCGAGACCGCCTCCCCGAGTGACGTATCCGCCGTGTTCGTCAGCGCAGCGGTTTCGGTCTTCTCGTAGCCGGTTGGCAGTGACGCGCAGCCGCTGGTCAGCGCCATCGCCACAACCACCCAGAGCGTTCGACGCCGTCTCTGGTGACTTTCGCGGCTGGCGCGCAGCCGATCGTGATCGCGTTTCCCGCCGAGAACGTAACGGTCGTCTGTCGTGGCCATGCGCGAGTCTACATTGGAATCCCTGGCCCAGGGCGAGTGACTCCTGCCTGTCCGCAACGTTAGGACATGCGCAGGCCCCTCGCTTTTGATACCCTCCAGCGATCCGTGTCGGTTTGCCGGCGGTGCGGAAGGAGGGGAGGCAGCATGCAAGGCCGAACGGCTTTACTGGTCCTCATCGTCAGCTCGCCGTGCTTTGCGCATCACGGCGTCGCGCCGCACTACGACGCCTCGAAGTCCGTGCACCTCGAAGGCGTGGTCGCGAAGTTCGATTTCATCAACCCGCACTCGTTCCTCTACATCGACGTCGTCAACGCTGCGGGCAACAAAGAGACGTGGAGCTGCGAGATGGCGTCGCGCAGCGTGCTATCGCGTAACGGCCTGACCGCCGAGCGCTTCTCACCCGGCGCGAAGATCACCGTCGATGGTGATGCGGCGCGGCACAAGGCGACGGGTTGCCAGGTTCGCACGGCGCATTTCGCCGACGGCAGCACGCTGCGGGACACATCGCTGTACGCACCGACGCACGCCTCGGACGCCGACCTTCCGGCCGACCGCCAATCGATCGTGGGCGTTTGGACGATGAAACGCTTCCTGGCGCCGCGCGAGTTCGGCGTCCAGACCGAGGCGGGCAAACGGGCGAGCGCGGCGTTCGATCCGATCAAAGACGATCCTGCGATCAATTGTGACCCCGGCAGCCCGGTGCGGTTCTGGATCAACGTCAACGAGCCGTTCGAGATCAAGCGCGAGGCCGATCGTGTCGTGGTCGACCACCGCTTCATGGACAGCCGCCGCATCGTGCACCTGAACGCGGCCGTGCCTACCGACGCGCCGCCCGGGACCATGGGTTACTCAACGGGACGGTTCGAGGGCGACGCGCTCGTCGTCACGACCGATCACTTCGTCGCCGGGGCCATCGAGCCGCGCCGCGGCATCCTGCACACGGCAAACCTGAAGTTGACCGAGCGGCTCGAAGTGAACGCGGAGGGCGAGCTCCTGATCACGATGACGGTCGACGATCCGGCCTTCTTCGAGCAACCCTACGCGATCAAGGAGCTGTTCGTCCGCAGCCCTTGGGATCCCGAGCCTTACAACTGCAAGCCCGGCTACCAGCAATGATACGCATAGCGGGCGACGCGGAGGCAGGCCATGGCCGATGAGCTCACGCTAAGAGTGAACGACACGACCGCGACGGTGACCGTGTCGCCGGACACACCGCTCCTGTACGCGCTCACGAACGACCTCGGCCTGCTCGGACCCCGCTTCGGTTGCGGACTCGGTCAGTGCGGTGCGTGCTCCGTGCTCGTCGACGGTGTGGAGACGCGCTCGTGCATCACGCCGACTTCCAGTGTCGTGGGAAAGTCGGTGACGACCTTGGAGGGCCTGCCGGCCTACTACGCGGCGCGCATGAAAGTGAGCCCCGTGCCGGATCTGCATCCGTTGCAGGCGGCGATGATCGCGGAGCAAGCCGCGCAGTGCGGTTATTGCTTCAACGGGCAGATCATCAAAGGCGCGGAGCTTTTGTTTCAAACGCCGGCGCCGACGGACGAGCAGATCCGCTCGGCCATGAATGGCCACATCTGCCGGTGCGGGATGTATCCGCGCATCATGGCGGCGATCCGCCGGGCGGCGACGACGATCGCGGAGGCCGCCAATGGTTGAACGAAGCCGCGAACAGCTCTCGGTCGGGCGCCGCGAGTTTCTGAAGACGACGGGCGTCGTCATCGTCGCCTTCAGCATGGGCGGCAAAGCGCAGGCTCAAACCGGAGCACGCGCTGCGCGCCGCGACCCGATTTCAGGCCCTCCCGACCGCAATGCGGTCGATTCCTACATTGCGATCAATGCCGACAACACCGCCACGCTGTACGCGGGCTACGTCGAGCTCGGCCAAGGCGGGCCCACGGCGCTGCTACAGATCGCGGCCGAAGAATTGGATCTCGACTTCGAGCAGATGAAGACCGTCACCGCGGACACTCATAGGTCGACGGAGGGCCTAACGTTGGCCAGTCGGACCGCCGCGATCGGCGGCACGGAAACGCGGGCCGCCGCCGCCGAGGCGCGCCGCGTGCTGCTCGAAATGGCCTCGGAGCGGCTCGACGCTCCCGTCGGCGAGCTAACGATCGCGAAAGGCGTCGTCTCCGTCCGCGGTAACGCTTCGCGCTCCGTGACGTATGCTGACCTCGTCGGCGACGGATCATTCGAGCGGACATTCGAGCAGTTCGCCTACAACGGCGGCATCGAGCTGCCGCGCAAGAACGGCGACCACGCAATCCCCAAGCCGCGCGACACTTACGGCATCGTGGGCACTCGCGTGCCGCGACCCGACATCGCCGAGAAAATCCGCGGTACCTATCAATACGTTCAGCATGTCCGTTTGCCCGGCATGTGGCACGGCCGCGTCGTGTGGCCGCGCGGCCAGGGAGCGCACGGCATCAGCAACCCCACCGTCGTGAACGTCGACGAGGCGTCGATCGCGGGCATTCCCGGCGTCCAGATCGTGCGGCGCAACAACTTCGTCGGGGTCGTGGCGGAACGCGAGTGGGACGCCGTCCGCGCTGCGAGCCAATTGAAGGTCACTTGGCAGCCGTTCGCGACGGCGCTCCCTGGGCACGAGGGATTGTTCGAGAGCCTGCGGGCGGCCAAGACCAACGATCTCGTCGACACCGATACGGGCGACGTGGAGGCCGCACTCGGGCGCGGGGCCCACGTCGTCTCGGCCACGTATCGTGGGCCTTACCAGTCCCACGGCGCGATGGCGCCGAACTGCGCGGTCGCCGACGTGACGAGCGACGCGGCGCTCGTGATCTGCTCGAGCCAAGCGGTCTATCTCACGCGCTTCGGCCTGGCTCCCTTGTTGGGGTTGCCGCTCGACAAGATCCGCGTGCAATACGCCGCGGGCTCGAACACCTATGGCAACAGCTGCTATGGCGAGGCCGCAAACGCGGCCGCGATCCTCTCGCAAGGGGTCGGCCGGCCCGTGCGTCTGCAGCTCAGCCGCGCCGACGAGCTCGGCTGGGACAACTATGGCCCCGCGCTGCTTTCCGAGCTGCGCGCGGCCGTCGATGCCAACGGCAAGCTCCTGGCGCTCGACTATCGGGCGTGGTGCCACGCGACGGCGTGGCTCGAAACCGCGTCGCAGCTCGCCCTCGGTACGCCGCCACCCACGGGCGGCTTCGGCGTCCCGGCTCCGGGGCCGGGCGGCGCCGGACTCTTCTCCGTCCACTTGTCGCAAACGGACATGTACGACGTGCCGAATCGCCGGATCGTCAATCACGTGGTCACGGGCAGCGGTTATTTGCGAACGGGTGCACTGCGCGCGCCGATGGATCCGTCGACGTTCTTCGCGCTCGAAGGGGTAATGGACGAGCTCGCGCACGCGGCCAAGCTCGATCCGTACGAGTTCCGGAAGCGCAACATCTCGAACGCGCGCTGGCTCGGCGTCCTCGACACGGCAGCGGCTGCCGCGAAATGGACGCCGCGCGTGGCCGCCTCGCAGCGTTCGAGCGCGAGGGTCGTGACGGGCCGCGGCATCGGCGTCGGCACGCACCACCTACCGCAGAACCAAAGCGACCGAGTCACCTATGCGGCTGCCGTGGTCGACATCGAAGTGAACAAGGACACGGGCGCGGTCGTCGCGAAACACGTCTACGGTGTGATGGATTGCGGGCTGGCCATCAACCCGGGAATCGTCGAGAGCCAGATCGTCGGCATGTGCGTGCACGGCACGAGCCTCGCCCTCTGCGAGGAAGTGCAGTTCAGTGAGACGAATGTGACGAGCGTCGACTGGGCCTCGTATCCGACGCTGCGCTTCGGCGAGCACCCCAGCGTCACGCCGATCCTGATCCAGCGACTCCACGAGCGGAGCAGCGGCGCCGGCGAGGAGGTCCTACCGGCGGTGGTCGCTGCGATCGGCAACGCGTTCTTCGATGCGACCGGTGTACGACTCCGGCAGTACCCGCTGACACCGAGCCGCGTACTCGCGGCCCTCCGTTCGGCGGAGGGCGCGCGAGCATAGTTCTCATTCGTAGCGCAGCGCTTCCATCGGCGCTACGCGCGATGCACTTCGCGCCGGGAAAAAGCCGGCCGCGAATACCTGCAGGTCGCTGAACCGTAACGGACCGGCGAGCTCACCTGGGTTTGTGGTTGCGATCGTCGGGTGCGCCCCGCGTTACCGAACGCGCGGCTCGAAATCAACCTTCACGCTGTAGCCCAAGGCCTTCGCGTACTGCTCGACCGTCGAAAGTCGCGGCGAGACCTCCGAGTTCAGGCTTTCGAGTCGCGAGATATTGCTCTTCTGTGTGCCGAGCAAGCCGGCCATCTGCTCCTGCGAAAGCCCGGCGGCTTTGCGCATCGCAATCATCTTTCGCTTCATGTCGAAGGCAGGGCCGAGCGCGTCGTATTCCTGGCGGACGCTCGGCTTTTTGAGCGCCTTTTCGCGGAACTGTTCAAACGTTCGTCTTTTGCTCATTGGTGCCCCACCTCCTTCATGCGTTGGCGCGCAATTTCCATGTTACGCGCGGGTATCTTGCTGGCCTTCTTGATCACCCACCGCCCAGCGGGGCTGGTGCGGCCGCCCGAGATCGGGGCCAAACTCGCCGAGCAGTTCCACGATCCGCAGGAAGTTCGCCAGTATTCCCTTGGGCAGATCGAGCGTCTGTGCTTCGACCTTGGAGCTGTAGAACGTGACCGTCCACCTTATGTTCCGTGGTTATCATATATGAGAACCCGCTATCAAGGCGAAAATCGCTCTCATGGCGCGAGAAACACCCCTTAGATCGCCTTTGAGCGAAGGAGAACCGCTAAGATGGCGCCTTGCCGAAAGCGGCATCCAGAGGCTGTGCGATGTCCGTCGAGCTGTTGTCGATCGTGGTGCTCGGCGGTGTTTTTCTCCTAGCTACCGTCTTTCCGATCCACATGGGCGCCCTCGCCATCGCGGCGGCGTTCGTCTTTGGCATGGTCGTGCTGCCCGGCGACTTCGATGCGAAGGTCGATCAGATCGTCGGAGGTTTTCCGGGCGATTTGTTCGTCGTCCTCGCCGGCGTCACGTACCTGTTCGCCATTGCCAAGAACAACGGCAGCGTCGACTGGCTGGTTCATACAGCGATGCGCTCGGTCGGCGGTCGCGTAGGGCTGATGCCGTGGGTCATGTTCTTCGTGGCGGCGGCGCTGAGCGCCGTCGGTGCGGCCGCCCCGGCCGCGGTCGCGATGATCGCGCCGATCGGCAGCGCCTTCGCGCTACGCCACCGGATCAGTCCGGTGGTCGTGGGGCTGATGATCGTCAACGGCGGGTCTGCCGGGAGCTTCTCGCCGATCGGCATCTTCGGCTCCATCACCAACAACGTCGTCGAGCGTAATGGCCTCGAATCGAGCCCGGCCACGCTGTTTACCATCGTGCTCCTATTCAATCTGCTCTTCGGAGCGGTCATCGTGTTCCTGTTCGGCGGTCGCGATCGTGCCAACCGCGGCCCGCAGGCCACGCCGATCGCGGCGACGCTCGCCGCGGGCGCCGACGGGTCGGACACCGCTGCCGCACCGGTTCCCGTGCTCGATTTGTATCGCGCGCTCACCGTCGTGGGTCTGCTGGTGCTGGCCATCGGCGCGCTGTTCTTCGATCTCGACGTCGGCTTCTCCGCCTTCGTGCTCGCCGTTTTTCTATCGGCGGTTCATCCCGCGGGCGCCAAGGGTGCCGTCAACCAGATCGCGTGGTCGACCGTGTTGCTCGTTTGCGGCATCGTCACCTACGTCAGCTTGATGGAGTCCCTCGGCACGATCGATTATCTCGGCGATGCGGTCGCAGGTATCGGCTTCGTTCTCATCGGGGCACTCGCCATCTGTTACATCGGGGGCGTTGTCTCGGCTTTCGCCTCGACCACGGGTATCCTCGGTGCTCTCATCCCACTCGCGGTGCCCTTTTTGGAACGTCAGGACATCAGTGCGATCGGACTCATTGCGGCGCTCGCAATCTCCGCGTCCATCGTCGACTCGAGCCCGTTCTCGACGAGCGGCTCGCTGGTCGTAGCGAATGCGCCCGAGGAACAACGCGACTTGGTCTACCGCCGATTGCTGCAGTGGGGGTTTTCGATGGTGGCGCTCGCGCCGCTCACCACGTGGCTGATCCTCGTGGTGCCGGGTTGGCTATGACACCGCACGTCGTTCCGCAATGAACGACGAGAGCGTGCAAAGAAACGCGGCGGCGCTCGATGGTGTGCGGGTGCTCGAGGTCGGGGTTTTCATCGCCGCACCGTTCGCAGCCATGCAGCTCGCCGATCTCGGCGCCGACGTCATCAAAGTCGAGAGTCCCGACGGAGAGCCGGTGCGCGCGTCGGGGCCCTTCGTCAACGGGCAGAGCTCGCCGTTCCTGCGCCTGAATCGCTTGAAGCGCTCGATCGTGCTGGATCTGAAATCCGCGGAGGGGAAGCGAGCCTTCTTGCGCCTCGCGGCGAAGGTGGACGTCGTCGTCGAGAACCTCCGCCCCGGCGCGATGCGTGCGCTCGGGCTGTCCTATGACGATGTGCGTGCGGTGAACCCGCGTGTCGTCTACGCGTCGGCGTCGGGATTCGGCCAGGATGGACCGCTCGCCGATCGGCCAGGGCTCGATATCATGGCTCAGGCCCGTGGCGGTTTGATGAGCATCACGGGTGAGCCGGGGCGGCCGCCGGCGAAGATCGGCGTGCCCGTCTGCGATCTCGTCTGCGGCCTCTACGTCGCGCTCGGCATCGTGGCGGCACTGAGAGAGCGGGAGCGTAGTGGTGCAGGGCAGTACATCGACGTATCGCTGCTCGAGTCCGCTGTTTCGCTCGCGGTCTGGGAGGCCGGCCGCTTCTTCGCAACCGGCGAGGTCGGTCGGCCGCTCGGCTCGGCCCACCAGAGCGAGGCGCCCTACCAGGCGGTGCGCAGCGCCGATGGCTGGCTCACGCTCGGCGCCATCACGCCTAAGACGTGGGCTGCGCTATGCGCGGTGCTCGGCCTTACGAGCTTGCGCGACGATGCGCGGTTCACGAGTTCCTCCGCCCGCCACGCCCGCCGTGACGAGCTCATCCCTCTGATTGAGGAGCGGACCATGCTGCTGACGACCGCGGAAGCGATCTCGCGTTTGGAGGAGGTCGGAGTCCCGTGCGCTCCGATCGCCCATTACGGCGAGGTGTTCAATAACGACCATCTCGCGGCGCGCGATTTCTTCTGGGACGCGCCGCACCGCGTGGCGGGCGCGGTCCGCCAGATCGGCTCGCCGCTGCGCTTGTCGCGCAGTCCTCCGCGCCGTGGCCCGGCCGCGCCCATGCTCGGTGCCCATACGCGCGAAGTGCTGCGCGAAGCCGGTTACACCGACGAGGAGGTCGACGCACTCGTGGCAGCGCGAGCGGCGACGGTGATTCCATGAGCGAGAATCTGCGGCTCGACCGCGACGGTGCGGTGTTGACGGTGACCTTCGACCGGCCGGCTCGGCACAACGCCATGACGTTCGAAATGTACGAAGGACTGTACGCGGCCTGCGAGACGGCCGACGGCGACCCGGGCGTGAGGGTGCTGGTGCTTCGCGGTGCCGGTGGGCGTGCCTTCGTGTCCGGCACCGACATCACGACGTTTCGCGACTTCCGCGACGGCAACGACGGCATCGCCTACGAACGGCGGATCGCGCGCGTGCTGAACCGGCTCGAGGACGTCAGAGTCCCGACGGTCGCCGCGGTCGAAGGTTACTGCGTCGGCGGCGGTCTCGCGATCGCTGCGGTGTGCGATCTGCGCGTGGCCACCCGATCCAGTCGGTTTGGGATGCCCATCGCCCGAACGCTCGGCAATTGTTTATCGATGAACAGCATGTCGATCCTCGTAGCGCAACTCGGCCCGGCGAGGGCGTTGGACCTCGTGCTGCGCGCTCGGTTGCTGGCGGCCGAGGAAGCGCACGCGGCGGGTTTCGTGGCCGAAGTCTGCGACGACGCCGCGTTGGCCCGCACGCTCGGCAGCGTGGTCGAGACGCTCCTCGGTCACGCGCCCCTTACGATGTGGGCGGCGAAGGTCGCCGTCGCGCGGCTGCGGCGTGCCAACCTGCCCGACGCGGACGATCTCGTCACACGAGTGTTCGGCAGCAATGACTTCCGACGCGCGGTCGCGGGTTTTGGCTCGACCGGTGGACGGAAGCCCCCGCAGTGGACGGGAGAGTGACGCCAACGTCCCGTCGGCTTCGCCTGGCACTGCAACAGACCCGTGCACGCCGCCGCGTTCGCTGCATGCGCTTGTTCGGCGGTACTACGACGCCTTGCGACGTTTGGCAATGAGATCGCGGACGGCGGGAACCAGATCGTTTGGCACTTCCATCAAGGTCTGACCCTTCTGCTCCACTGCGGCTTCGTCTTCAGCCACCGCCTGCTCTTCGGTCTGGGACTGGTAGTGCTCGAGCACGCGTGTGACTCGCGCGTCGTCCCACCCTTCAGGGAATTTCGAGCGTTTGTTCATCGTTTTCTGCGCTTGCGGCGCTTGTACGCCAAGAGAGCTTTACCCGTCAGAGCGTAGGCGGTGATCACGAAGACACCACCTGGTTCAGCTACGTAGATTACTCGCAAGTATCGGCCCGCAGAAGACTGCCCGACTGCCACCCGTGTCCCATCGGCACCCGGGCGGTCCTCGCCTGGACGGGCCAAGACCTCCTCGACTCGGTTGCGCCGTGGTTATGTATATGCGGCTGGTCGGTCGTCGGGTCGATGTAATAGCGAAGGTTCACTGGCGGCGGCGTTTAGAGTGTCGCATTCGGTCCCAAAGCTCCGGCACGAACGCGGTGCGCTGCTCTTTCGAGACGTGGTCGAACTCCGGCGGCACTCTGAGATTGGCGCTCATGGTTAGAGATTGTAGGCCCCCGGTGGGAAACACGCGCCACGGCCAAATTCGCGCGTAGCGCCTGGATTCACGGTCACCGACCCGACCCGGACATTGCCTTCCGCGAGCCTCACGGTCAGGTCAGAACTCCGCGTTCCCTTTGAGTTGGATCCTCACGGCCACGTGCTGAACGCCATCGACCGTCTCTACTTCCCGCACCCAACGGAACTCTCCCGCTTCCGCAGATCGTCGACGCTGGTTTTCGGTTACGAGGGGGTCGTCTGAAAGGAACACCGTGGGAGCCCATTGACGGCCGAAATCTCGCGATTCCAGCGTGAAATGGACATGGGCTCCTTCCCGTCCGAGGTGGTCGCCTGCCGGCCTGATGGTTCGGAATTCGAAACGCCCTTCAACGTCGGTTGTCGCCCAACCTTGGAGTCGCCACGTAGTCAAGGCACTGTCGTTG
>Ga0208454_1000390_pt1 | contig 26153 bp, 25 predicted proteins | sample EasRivMeERMZT100_FD_187530 | JGI IMG/M metagenome (GOLD analysis project Ga0208454, IMG submission 187530) | Soil microbial communities from meander-bound floodplain in the East River, Colorado, USA - East River MetaG ERMZT100 (SPAdes) (version 2) | ecosystem: Environmental > Terrestrial > Soil...
CGCTCTCGATCAGTTCGACATGCTGAGCGCCGTCGTCGAATGGGTGGAGAACGACCGCGCCCCGGATTCGGTCGTCGCAACCGGCGCCGCCTTCCCAGGTCGCAGCCGCCCACTCTGCCCGCACCCACAACACGCCGCCTACAAAGGCACCGGCAACCCGGACGACGCCGCCAACTTCCAGTGCCGCTAAATCGGACCGCCCCCAAACGAGCGCGATGAGTGTCGTCCCGGAAGCCGCGACGCGAGGTCGCTTCCGGGACGCTCGCGCGCAGGGATGCGCGCGCGCGAGCCTACAGGGACGTACTTGTGGCGTTCCCGGAAGGCGCCCTCACGGCGCGCGTCCGGGACAACGCGACCTCACTACAAAGTGTAGCCCTCAGCGCTAAACGGCAGCGTGCGAATGCGCTGCCCCGTGGCCGTGTAGATCGCGTTGGCGATCGCCGGTCCGGCGGGCGGAAATGCCGGCTCACCACACCCCGTCGGCGGATACGGCGACTCCACGAAATGCACCTCCACCTCGGGCGCCTTGTCGATACGCACGAGCGGATATTGATGGAAGTTACTCTGCTCGACGCGACCGTTCTCGAACGTGATCTTGAGCCCCATCGCCGTGCTGAGCGCATCCACGACCGAGCCCTGACACTGATTCTCGGCCCCGCTCAAGTTCACGACCGGACCGATGTCGGCCGCGACCCACACTTTGTGCACCTTCACCTTCTTGTTGGCATCGACGCTGACGTCGGCAACCTCCGCGAAGTGGCCCGCGTGACTGAAGTGGAACGCGAGCCCGAGTGCGCGACCGCGCGGCATCTCTCGCCCCCAACTCGCCTTCTCGGCGACCGTGCGAATCACGTTCGCGGCACGACCCGTGTGCAACGCACGCAGGTTCTCCGCCACCGTGAAGCGCGGCTCACCCATTACGTCGAGCAGGAACTCGAGGTAATCGCGATTCGCCGCCACCGCACATTCGTGCAAGAAACTCTGCACCGCAAACGCAATCGCGTTGCTACCCGGCGCGCGCCACGGACCCGTCGGGATGCGGGAGTCGATCATCGATTGCAGCATCCGCTGATTGGTCAGCACGTTGGCAGGGAATTCGGTGGGCGACAGATTGCCGGAGCGCACGGGCTCTTTGCCGTCGGTGGTGAACGTGATGAAGTGATCTTGCCAAGCGGACAACTTGCCGGCGTCGTCGACCGCAGCTTTAAGCGAGTGGAAGCCACCCGGGCGGTAGTAGTCGAACGCCATGTCATCTTCGCGCGTCCACTGCACCTTCACCGGGATGCCGCCGGCCTGTTTGGAGATGGCGGCCACTTCGCAAACGCTGTCGTTCGCGAGCCGGCGACCGAAACCGCCGCCGCCGCGCAGCTGGTGCAGCGTGACCCTGTCTTTCGGCAAGCCGAGCAACGCCGCGACGCCATCGACGGCGGCCTGCGGCGTTTGCGTCGGCGCCAGATCTCGATGCTGTCGCCCTTGAACCAAGCGGTGCAGTTCTGCGGCTCGAGATCGGCGTGCGACACGTAGTGATACGTGTACAGGGCCTCCACGGTTTCGCCGGCGGCGAACGCGCCATCGACATTGCCGCCTTCCCCCAGCACTTTAGCCGCCGGTTTAGCGGCGATCGCCTTGGCCTGCGCCACAGCGCCCGTCCAGCTATCGCGGGAAGCCCCGCTCTCGTCCCAAGTAACTTGCAGCTGTTTCTTCGCCTGCATCGCCGCCCAGGTCGAGTTGGCGAGAATCGCCACGCCCGATAGCACGGTGGGGCCCGCCGGGCTAAAGATGATCGGGTTGCCGCTCTCCGTCACGATGAACGCATCCTTCACACCCGGCAGCGCGCGGATCTCCGCGAGATTGGCCGAGACCGCCCGCGCGCCGATCGCCGGCGCCTTCGTGAAGGTGGCGAACACCATGCCGGGCACGCGTTGATCGATACCGAACAAGGGCTCACCGCGCACGATCTTCTCGTTGTCGACACCCGTAATGCGCTTACCGAGCAAGCGATAGCTGCTGCGCGGCTTCAGCGTGACACTGGCGGCATCGGGCACCGGCAACGTCGCGGCCACCGCGGCGAGCTCACCGTAGCTGGCACTGCGGTTACTCGCCGCGTGCCGCACGACACTGTTCTCGGTGCTGAGCTCGGACTCGGGCACACTCCACGTCTTTGCCGCGGCCGACACGAGCATGGCTCGCGCGGTGGCGCCGGCGCGGCGCAGCGGATCCCAGTTGGTCGGCGTCGATGTCGAGCCGCCGGCTACCTGCGGGCCGTAGAGCGCGGCATCGATGACCGATTGCTGGACTTCGACTTGCTGCCAGTCGGCGTCGAGCTCCTCGGCGACGATCATCGGCAGCGAAGTCTTGACGCCCTGCCCCACTTCCGGATTCTTGGCGAACAACACGATTTTGCCATCCGCGCGAATCTGCACATACGGGTTGGCGGCGAACGTCTTGCTCACCGCGGCCTGCGCGGCGGCCTTCTCGGCGCCGGGTCCGATCGACATTGCGAGCACGAGACCGCCACCGGCGAGACCCGTGACTTTGATGAAGCTGCGACGGCTTAGCAGCGCGGCTTCGACCGCGCGCTGCTGCTCGATCTGCTGCAAATACTCAGGCAGATACGGATTCGGCGTGAAGTCGGCCGCACTCATGACGCACCTCCGGTCTTCGCGAGCTTGGCCGCGGCGTTGTGAATGGCTTTGCGGATACGCGTGTACGTGCCGCAGCGACAGATGCTCGCCGCCATGTCGGTATCGATTTGCTCGTCGGTAGGCTTCGGCGTGCGCGCCAGCAACGCCGTCGCTCGCATGATCTGCCCGGCCTGACAGTAACCGCACTGCGGCACGTCTTCCTCGATCCAGGCCTGCTGCACTGCCGTGAGCGGGGCACCGGTTGCCGACAACCCTTCGATCGTCGTGATGCGTTGTCCCACCGCACTCTCGGCGGGCACCTGGCACGATTGGATCGGCACACCGTTCAAGTGCACGGTGCAGGCGCTGCATTGGCCCACCCCGCACCCGTATTTGGTGCCGACGAGGCCCAGCGCATCGCGCAAAACCCAGAGTAGCGGCGTTTTCGGGTCGACGTCGTCGCCGACCTCGAATGTCTTGCCGTTGACGTCGAGACTAAGCATCGCGGCCCTCCTGGAATGGGAAACGAACCGGCCGCGGGCATCGTCATCCTCGGCAGGACTCGACGAAGTCTCGATGAATTCCGCTAGAGGCGCAACGCCAGATCCGGCGTGGAGCGGGCGGTTTATCTTGAGTCTTCTCAACACTGGGACTGGGTGGTGCGGGCCACTGCTACAATCCAACGCGTTCCCCACGGGCGCTCGCCGGCCTTTGGCCACCCTCTATATTTAAGGAGACAATCGCATGAGAGCAGCGACCAAGCTCGGTCCTACGTTAATCGGCATCGCTTGCGGCACCATGGCCGCCGTGGCCTCGGCCGCGCCGGCCAGCTACGCCATCGACCCAGCCCATACGTATCCGACATTCGAGGCCGACCACATGGGCGGGCTGTCGTTCTGGCGCGGCAAGGTCAACAGCTCCTCGGGGACCATCACACTCGACAAGGCGGCCAGCACGGGCACCGTGGAAGTGACGATGGACATGAAAACCATCGACTTTGGCCATCAGGGGTTGAACGATCACGCGCAGACGCCTGACCTGTTCGACACGGCCAAGTACCCGACGGCGACGTTCAGCGGCAAGCTCGTGAAGTTCCAGAACGGCGCACCGACGGCGGTTGAAGGCTCGCTCACGCTGCACGGCGTGACCAAGCCCGTAACGCTCACCATCAACAAATTCCTCTGCAAGGAACACCCGATGCAGAAGAAAGAGGTGTGCGGCGCCGATGCGAGCGCACAGATCAACCGCGAGGACTTCGGCATCAGCCTCGGCAAAGGCCTCTTCGACATGGGCGTGACGCTGCGGATCTCGGTCGAAGCTCTCGCGAGCTGACCCCCGACTCCACAACGGTCTCGATCACCGCCGCCCAGCCTCGCGCTGGGCGGCCGGACTTCGCACTAAGCCCACCTCGCTCCGAGGATCAGGGCTGCAATAGATAATAGAGTGTTTTGCGCCGCCACAGCGGCGCGAACGACTCCTAGTACGCACCAACTACGATCACACGCCCTCTAACGGCGCACGGTAAGCGAGCAAGCGCACCGTCACCGCAACGCACGAGACGAGTCGCTCCGCCCTTTGCTCTCCTGGCACAAACATTGCTAGACGTCACCGACGCGCAAGGGAGCGTCACAACAATAAATCAACGTCGCAATTCGTGTCACACGGGAGAGGAGATCCTCGATGAAAGACTTCGCAACGAAGGCCATCCGCTCGCTGGCCTTCTTCGGCGGCACTCTGCTCGCCGCCGGCTTGCACGCAGCGGGTACGCTCGGCTGACCCTGAGCTTCACCAGCGGCGACGCGAATCTCACCGGCAGTCCAGACCCAGACGCCGACAGCTTGGCGTTCGGCGTCCAGATCCAGACCCAGATCTAACCAATAGAACACCACGAGGGAAACGTTTCATGCACACATACGCGTTATTGAAGAAGACACTGGCCGCCGCTGCCGCGGCGACGCTCGCGATGGGTACGGCTTACGGCCAGGAAACCATCAAGGTCGGCATCCTCCACTCGCTGTCGGGCACGATGGCGATCAGCGAGACGACACTCAAAGATACGATGCTCATGCTGATCGCCGAGCAAAACGCCAAAGGCGGCTTGCTCGGCAAGAAGCTCGAGGCCGTCGTCGTGGATCCTGCTTCCGACTGGCCGCTGTTCGCCGAGAAAGCGCGCGAGCTCATCGAGGTGCAGAAGGTGGCGGCGGTATTCGGCTGCTGGACCTCGGTCTCGCGCAAATCGGTGCTGCCGGTTTTCGAGGAGCTCAATAGCCTGCTGTTCTATCCAGTGCAGTACGAGGGTGAGGAGTCGTCGAAGAACGTGTTCTACACAGGCGCGGCGCCCAATCAGCAGGCGATTCCAGCCGTCGACTATCTGATGAACGAAATCGGCGTAAAGCGCTGGGTGCTGGCCGGCACCGACTACGTCTATCCGCGCACCACGAACCGCATCCTCGAGGCGTATCTCAAAGCGAAGGGCGTCGCTGCGGCCGACATCATGATCAACTACACGCCGTTCGGCCACTCCGACTGGCAGTCGATCATCGCGCAGATCAAGACGTTCGGTTCCGCAGGCAAGAAGACCGCGGTGGTATCGACGATCAACGGCGATGCCAACGTGCCGTTCTACAAGGAGCTCGGCAACCAGGGCATTTCGGCGGAAGACATTCCGGTGGTCGCCTTCTCCGTAGGTGAGGAGGAGCTCTCGGGCATCGACACGGCCCCGCTCGTGGGCCACCTCGCCGCGTGGAATTACTTCATGAGCATCGAGTCCGACGTCAACGACGCGTTCATCAAGGAGTGGCTCGGGTTCATCAAGAACCCGAAGCGCGTCACCAACGACCCGATGGAAGCGCACTACATCGGCTTCAAGATGTGGGCAGCGGCCGTCGAGAAAGCAGCCAGCACGGATCCGAAGGCGGTGCAGGAAGCCATCATCGGCGTCTCTGTGCCGAACCTGACCGGCGGCGTTGCCACGATGATGGCGAACCACCACGTGACGAAACCCGTGTTCATCGGGGAAATTCAAGACGACGGCCAGTTCGAGGTCGTGTGGCAGACGCCGAGCACCGTCGTCGGCGATGCGTGGTCCGATTTCTTGCCGGGCTCGCGCGACATCACTGCGGATTGGATGCCGCCGCTCTCCTGCGGCAACTACAACGTGAAGACTGGGATGTGCTCAGGACAGAACTACGAGTAACCGACAGCCGTTCTCGGTCCGGCCCTGCCCACGCGGGGCCGGACCCCTCGGGCCGCAAGGCCACAGGAGATTCGAGTGATCAAGGTCGATAAGACCGCGGTAATTCTCTGTTTGGTTACATTGGCGTGGGTCTCGTTGGCACGAGCCGCCGAGGAAGACTTCCTGCAGGGCATCGCAGCCCTCGTCGTTGCAGAATCGTATCAAGACAAACGAGCCGCGGCAGCCGTTATCAGCACCAGCGGCCACGCACGCGCGGAGGCCGTGCTGAACGCCCTCTTCGAGGGCGAGGTCTACACCACCCGCAGCGACATGCGGCTCGTAACGGCCGCGCCGACGGACGAAGGCTTCGCGATTCGCGATGCCGTCACCGACGAGGATCTAGGCACCGTCGGCAAACGTGACGTGAGCCGCGTCAGTGTCAACAACCAGCTGCGCGGCGAGCTGCGTGCCATGCTCGCCACGCTCAAGCTGCAACACGAGAATCCCCGGCAACGCATAGCCGCCATCCTCGAAGTCGGCGAGTCCGAGGACCTGGCAATGCTGCTGACGCTTCAGCAGTTGCTCGCGACCGAGCGACACGAAGGCGTTCGCGACGCCATCGCGATGGCCAGCGCCATGCTCAATCTCGATAGCACCGAGGTGCCCGAACGCCTGGCTGCCATCGCCACGGTGAGCAGCAACATCGGCGGTCACGTCCGCACCAAGCTCACGGCACTCACGGCGAACCAGTCTTTGGACGAAGACACGCGCGTCGCGGCACGCCAAGCTCTGATCGACATCGAGCGGCGAGTAACGTTCTTCGACCTCATCCAAACCGCGTTCTTCGGCTTGAGCTTGGGCTCGATCTTGGTCCTGGCCGCCATCGGCTTGTCCGTGACGTTCGGCATCATGGGTGTCATCAACATGGCGCACGGCGAGCTCATGATGCTCGGCGCCTACACGACCTATGTCGTGCAACAGCTCATGCCGGACGCCATCGGCGCATCGCTATTCGTTGCGATGCCCACCGCGTTTCTCATCACCGCACTCGTCGGCGTCGGCATCGAGCGCGGCATCGTCCGCACGTTGTACGGCCGCCCACTCGAAACGCTACTCGCGACATTCGGCGTGAGCTTGTTCCTGCAACAAACGGTACGCAGTGTCTTCTCACCGCTGAACCGCTCCGTCATCACACCCGAGTGGATGAGCGGCTCGCTCGAGATCACGCCCGGGCTCGACATCACACTGAATCGGCTCTACATCCTGCTGTTCAGCTTGCTCGTGTTCGGGGCGTTGTTGATGGTGCTGAGACGCACGCGACTCGGACTCGAGATGCGCGCAGTGACGCAGAACCGCGCCATGGCGAAAGCCATGGGCGTGCGCACCGATCGCGTCGACGCGCTAACCTTTGGCCTCGGCTCAGGCATCGCCGGGCTGGCCGGCGTCGCGCTGTCGCAGCTCACGAACGTCGGCCCGAACCTCGGCCAAGCGTACATCGTCGACTCCTTCATGGTCGTGGTGTTCGGCGGCGTCGGCAGCCTCTGGGGGACGCTGGTGAGCGGCTTGTCGCTCGGCGTGGCCAGCAAGCTCATCGAGCCCGCCGCCGGCGCCGTCATGGCCAAGATCTTCGTTCTGATCTTCCTCATCGTCTTCATCCAGAAGCGCCCGCGCGGGCTGTTCCCGCAAAAGGGCCGCGCGGCGGAGGCGTAGCTTGCGGACGATGCGGCTCCTCGATCACGAACGAGGCGGCTACGTGCTGCTCGCCGTGCTCGCCCTCCTTGCCGTCACCGTGCCGATCGCCAACCTCGCCATCCCGGAAGGGTCGCCGCTGCATATGTCGACGTTCATGGTGACGTTGCTCGGCAAATATCTCTGCTACGCGTTGCTCGCCATCGCGCTCGACCTAGTCTGGGGCTATGTCGGCATCTTGAGCCTAGGCCACGGCGCCTTCTTCGCGCTCGGCGGTTATGCCATGGGCATGTACTTGATGCGGCAGATCGGTGCGCGCGGCGTGTACGGCAACCCGGAGCTACCCGACTTCATGGTGTTCTTGAATTGGGACGCCCTGCCCTGGTACTGGTACGGCTTCGACCAGTTCTGGTTCGCGTTGCTCATGATTCTGCTCGTGCCGGGGCTACTCGCGTTCGTCTTCGGCTGGCTCGCTTTCCGCTCGCGCGTGACCGGCGTCTATCTGTCGATCATCACGCAAGCGCTCACGTACGCGCTCATGCTCGCTTTCTTTCGCAACGAGATGGGGTTCGGTGGCAACAACGGCCTCACGGACTTCAAGGACATTCTGGGCTTCAATCTCCAGAGCGACGGCACGCGCGTGACGCTGTTCCTCTGTTCGGTGCTAGCTCTGGCTCTCGGTTATCTCAGTTGCCGCTACGTCGTCACCTCGAAGCTCGGCCGGGTGGTGGCCGCCATACGCGACGCCGAAGACCGTGTGCGCTTCGCGGGGTTCCGCGCCGAACGCTTCAAGCTCTGGGTCTTCACTTTTTCGGCGCTGCTGGCGGGCATCGCCGGCGCTTTGTATGTGCCGCAGGTCGGCATCATCAATCCCAACGAGTTCCAGCCGCTGAACTCGATCGAGCTCGTGGTTTGGGTAGCGGTCGGCGGGCGCGGCACCTTGTATGGCGCGGCGCTCGGTGCGGCCGTCGTGAACTATGCGAAGTCGACTTTCACGGCCGTGCTGCCAGAGGTCTGGCTCTTCGTCCTCGGTGCGCTGTTCGTGCTCGTGACGATGGCGTTGCCGAAGGGCTTGGCCGGCCTCGCCGCACGCTTCAAGCGGGTGCAGCATGCTTGAAACCGGCAGCCCCGTTTCGGAGCCCGCCGCCGATCGACACCCGAGCCGGCTTGGTAGCATCGACGCGCCGCACAATTGGATCCTCTATCTCGACAAGATCTCGGTGAGCTTCGACGGCTTCCGCGCGCTCAACAATCTGAACCTCTACATCGAAGCAGGCGAGCTGCGCTGTGTCATCGGCCCGAACGGCGCCGGCAAGACCACGATGATGGACGTGATCACGGGCAAGACACGTCCCGACGAAGGTACGGCGTTCTTCAACGGCGACGTCGACTTGCTCGAGCACACGGAGCCCGAGATCGCGAGCTGGATCGGCCGCAAATTCCAGAAACCCACGGTGTTCGTCAACCACACGGTGCTCGAAAATCTCGAGCTCGCCGGGCTACCCGACAAACGCGTCTGGCCCACGCTCATCAAGAAGACCTCCTGGGAGGAGCGCGCGCGGATCGATGACACGCTGCGGACAATCGGCCTGATCGAGCACACGGGTCGCCCAGCGGGCGCACTGTCGCACGGTCAGAAACAGTGGCTCGAGATCGGCATGCTCCTGATGCAGAACCCGCGCGTGCTCCTCGTCGACGAGCCCGTCGCTGGCATGACCAAGCAGGAGACGGAGGCCACGGCGGAGCTGCTGACGTCGCTCGCGGGCGAGCACTCCGTGGTCGTGGTGGAGCACGACATGGAGTTCGTCCGCTCGATCGCGCGCAAGGTCACCGTCCTCCACGAAGGCCACGTGCTCGCCGAAGGACCGATGGACACCATCCAAAACGACCCACGCGTTATCGAGGTCTACCTCGGTGAATGAGACGACGGAGGCCGAATTGCGTCGAGGCCACGCTCTTGGCGTACTTTTTCGGCGCGCGTGCCAGGCGGACGTCGGCATGAGAGAGGCCTGTCGAAAACGCCGCAAGTACATCCCTGTAGGCTCGCGCGGCGCCGTCCCTGGCGCCGAGCGTTTCGACAGGCCTCTCTCATGCCGACGTCCATCAAGCGGCGCGCAGATCTTGCACGCGCCAAGAGCGTGGCCTCGACGCAATTCGGCCTCCTCAGTTGGGGGTGGTTTGTGCTAGAGGTGCGCGGACTCAATCAGTCGTACGGACAGAGCCACACGCTCTGGGACATCGCGCTCGACATGCCGCAGGGCGCCTGCATGAGCCTCATCGGCCGCAACGGCGTCGGCAAGACCACGCTGCTCGCCTGCCTCATGGGTCTCATCAAGATCGACTCCGGCACGATCACCTTCGCCGGTCGCGATCTCACGCGCGCGCGGGCCGAAGCGCGTGCGCCGCTCGGCATCGGCTTCGTGCCGCAAGGCCGAATGATTTTTCCGCTGCTCACGGTGGAGGAAAACTTGCGCGTCGGCCTGCCGAGCGCGGGACGACCGGCTACCACCGAGGGACCGACCGTACGCCGCACCGTCGTTCCGGACTTGGTGTTCGAGCTCTTCCCGGTGCTGAAGTCCATGCGCCAGCGTCGCGGCGGCGACTTGTCGGGCGGCCAGCAGCAGCAACTGGCGATCGGCCGCGCGCTCGTGCTCGAACCGAGCTTGCTGATCCTCGACGAGCCCACCGAAGGCATCCAGCCGAGCATCGTGAAGGAGATCGGCGAGGTTATCGACCGCTTGCGGCGCGAGCTCAAGATGACCGTGCTCGTGGTGGAGCAGAAGCTGCCGTTCGTGCGCCGCGTCTGCGACCGCTTCTGCATCATGGATAAAGGCCGCATCGTCAGCACCGGCGCCATGCCGGAGCTCACGGAGGACCTCGTGCGCACGTATCTCTCCGTATGAGCGTCAGCATTTGGTATCAAGCCGTGCTGCTCGGCACCTGGTTCGGTCTGCTGCACGCCTTCGACGCCGACCATCTCGCCACGATCGGCGGCCTCGCAGCGAGAGATCGCGCCCTGCCTGCGGCCGCCAACGCGCTGCGCTGGGCGCTCGGCCACGCGGTCGCCATTGGCCTCGTCGCCACGGCGGTGCTCGGGCTCGATCTCGCCGGCATCATCGATTGGACCTCCTACGCCGAGCTGCTCGTCTGCCTCGCGTTGCTTGCGATCGGCGCGCAGGCCCTGCGCGCCGCTTGGCGCTCGGCACGCCCGCAGTCGGTCGACACCACCGCAGCACCCGCCGCCCTCGGCCGGCATGTGCACACTGCGGCACGACCGCACCTCCACTTCCTGGCCCCGTGGCACGCGCATACACGGCGTGGCGGCCACACGAGCGTCGCCATGGGCCTCATCCACGGCGGTGCCGGCTCCGCTGCCGTGCTCGCGCTGCTGCCGCTCGCGCACTTCCAAAGCCGCCTGGCCAGCGCAGTCTATCTCCTGTGTTTTTCGGCGGGTGTCGCCGTCGGCGCGCTCGCGTTCGCCAAGATCTTCGCCCTGGTGGCTCGTCGCTCGACGGTCGGCGGCGAACGCCTGGCACCGGCCTTTCAAGCCGCCGTGGGCGCATTCGCCATCGGCAGTGGCAGCCTCCTGCTCATCGAGGTCTTGTATGGCGGCGGTTGAGACGGCCATTGACGGCGGATCCTGGCGCGGCACCTTATCCCTGGCGTTTGCGGCCATGGGCGACCGCACGATCGTGGCCGAACGCCGCCACGAGGGACCGTTCTGCATTCAACGGCCGTTTTACCCCGGCGACGGCGTGTGCCACGTCTACCTTCTCCACCCGCCCGGCGGACTGGCCGGCGGCGACGAGCTGGTGCTCGACGCCCGCGTGCACAGCGGCGCGGCCACCCTGATCACCACGCCGGCTGCCACCAAGTTCTATCGCAGCGCAGGCAAACCGAGTCGGCAGCAGCAAAGCTTGCACGTGGCCTCGGGCAGCTCGCTCGAATGGCTGCCGCAAGACTCGATTCTGTTCGGCGGCAGCCGCGTAGAGATCGACACGCGCATCGCGCTCGAGGCCGGCGCGCGTTTCGTCGGCTGGGAGCAAACATCGTGCGGCCGACCGTGGTCCGGCGACCACTACGCTGCGGGCTCGCTCGAGCAGCACACGCAGATCGAAGTGGCGGGCGAACCGAGGCTCGTCGAAACTCTGCGCTGGCGCGCGGACGAGCGGATACTGACTGCCGATTGGGGTCTTGCCGGCTTCGGGGTGTGCGGCGCTTTGTACGCGTTTCCGGCCGATAGCCAACTCCTTGCGCACGTGCGGGAAGGCCTGGGCGCCGCCACCCCGTCCATCGACGCGCTTACCGAGGTGACGGCACCCGCAACAACGGACCTGCGTTGCGGCGCCACTTTGCTCGGCGACCTGCTCGTCGTGCGCTGCCTCGCGCGCAAGCCCGAGAGCCTACGTAACCTCCTCGAAGCGCTTTGGTCGACGCTGCGCAGCGCCGTGATCGGCCGCACGCCCTGCGCGCCGCGAATTTGGCGAACCTGACAAGAGCCGAGCCATGGAACTGACACTACGCGAGAAAGACAAGCTGCTCGTATTCGTCGCAGGCCAAGTCGCCAGTGCGCGCAAAGCCCGCGGAGTGAAGCTCAACTACCCCGAGAGCGTGGCCCTGATCTGCGCTGCGATCCTCGAAGGCGCCCGCGACGGCAAATCAGTGGCGGCGCTCATGAGCGAGGGCGCGACGCTGCTCACACGCGCCGACGTCATGGATGGCATTCCCGAGATGCTCACGGAAGTGCAAATCGAAGCCACGTTCCCCGACGGCACAAAGCTCGTGACCGTGCACAACCCAATCGTGTGAGACGCTCATGATTCCCGGCGAATACTTTATCGAGGACGGCGACATCGAGCTCAACGCAGGCCGAGCGAAGCTGACGGTCGAGGTAGCCAACAGCGGCGATCGGCCCATTCAGGTGGGCTCGCACTACCACTTCGCCGAGACGAACGACGCCCTGCTGTTCGACCGCGCCGCGGCGCTCGGTTTTCGCTTGAACATACCGGCGGGCACGGCCGTGCGCTTCGAGCCGGGACAGGAGCGCACCGTCGAGCTCGTCGCTTTCGCTGGAGACCGCTGCGTCTACGGCTTTCTCGGCCGAGTCATGGGTCCGTTGCCAGTCGGCGCCGCTCGCGGCGCCACCAAACCTCTTGGCGACAAACGATGACCAGAATCTCTCGCCGCGCCTACGCCGACATGTTCGGCCCCACGACGGGCGATCGCGTGCGCTTAGGCGACACCGAGCTCATCATCGAGGTGGAAGCCGACCATACCGTCTACGGCGACGAGGTTAAGTTCGGCGGCGGCAAAGTCATCCGCGACGGCATGGGCCAGAGCCAACGCGTTTCCGCACAGACCGTGGATGTCGTCATCACGAATGCGCTGATCCTCGACTATTGGGGCATCGTCAAAGCCGACGTCGGCATCAAGGACGGCCGGATCGCCGGCATTGGCAAAGCCGGCAATCCGGACACCCAACCGAACGTGACGATCGTCATCGGCCCCGGCACCGAAGCCATCGCGGGTGAAGGCCTGATCCTCACGGCCGGCGGCATCGATGCGCACATCCACTTCATCTGCCCACAGCAGATCGACGAGGCCCTGACGTCGGGCATCACGACGATGATCGGCGGCGGCACGGGGCCCGCCACCGGCACGAACGCCACGACGTGCACGCCGGGTCCGTGGAACATCGGTCGGATGCTGCAGGCCGCCGACGGCTTCGCGATGAACTTAGGCTTTTTAGGCAAAGGCAACGCGAGCCTGCCGGAGCCGCTCGCGGAGCAGATCGAGGCGGGCGTCATCGGCCTCAAGCTGCACGAGGATTGGGGCACCACGCCGGCGGCAATCGACAATTGTCTCGCGGTGGCCGAGCGCTACGACGTGCAGGTGGCGATTCACACGGACACGTTGAACGAATCGGGATTCGTGGAGACCACGCTCGCCGCGTTCAAGGACCGCACGATCCACACCTATCACACCGAAGGCGCGGGCGGCGGCCACGCACCGGACATTATCAAAGCGTGCGGCGCCGACAACGTCCTGCCATCCTCGACCAACCCCACACGCCCCTACACGGTCAACACGGTCGACGAGCATCTCGACATGCTCATGGTGTGTCATCACCTCGACCCCGGTATCGCGGAGGATGTGGCGTTTGCCGAGTCGCGCATTCGTCGCGAGACGATTGCCGCCGAAGACATTCTCCACGACTTGGGCGCATTCTCGATGATCTCCTCGGATTCGCAGGCCATGGGCCGCGTCGGGGAAGTCATCACGCGCACGTGGCAGACCGCGCACAAGATGAAGGTGCAGCGCGGCGCGCTGCCGGAGGACGGTGTGCGCAACGACAACTTCCGCGCCAAGCGCTACGTCGCCAAATACACGATCAACCCGGCACTCACGCACGGCGTGGCCGGACTAGTGGGCTCCGTTGAGGTCGGCAAGCTGGCCGACTTGGTGCTGTGGCGGCCCGCGTTTTTCGGCGTGAAGCCGTCGCTGATCATCAAAGGCGGCATGATCGCCGCGGCGCCGATGGGGGATCCCAACGCTTCGATCCCGACGCCGCAACCCGTGCACTACCGGCCGATGTTCGGCGCCTTCGGCCGAGCGCTCGAACGCACGTCGGTCACGTTCGTCTCAGCGGCCGCGCTCGCTGCCGGTGTGGACCGCAAGCTCGGCTTGGCCAAGTCGACGGTCGCCGTCGGCGCCACGCGCAGTGTGCGCAAGGCCGATATGGTGCTGAACAGCTATACGCCGACCATCGACGTAGACGCGGAGACCTATCAGGTACGCGCCGACGGCGTGCTGCTGACGTGCGAGCCGGCCAAGGCGCTGCCGCTCGCGCAGCGCTATTTTCTATTTTGAATGGAGTCGACATGAGCGAACCGCTGCGAGTATTCACCGAGCACATCGCCACGCGCGCAGGCAGCTCTACCCCACCGGTGGAGCTCAAGCTCGTGCTGCCGTTCGAGCAGCGCCAAAAGGCTCGGCAGCGCGCGCGGCTCACCTCCGGCACCGAGGTCGGCATCCAGGTGCCGCGCGGCACGGTGCTCCGCGGCGGCCATCGGCTGCGAACCAGCGACGGCACGTTGCTTGAGATCGTCGCCGCACCCGAGCCCGTTTCCACGGTCTGGAGTCGCGATCTGCGGCAGCTCGCGCTCGTGGCCTATCATCTCGGCAACCGCCACGTGGCGCTCGAAGTCGGCACGGGCTGGGTGCGCTACCTCACCGATCATGTCCTCGACGCGATGGTGACCCAGCTCGGCTTCACCGTGAACCACGACCATCAGCCGTTCGAGCCGGAGACGGGCGCGTATGGCGCCCACGAGCATGGTCCGCGACACCTCGAGGCGCATCGTCGCCACGAGCATCACGACCATGATCACCGCGACGGAGTTAAGGAGCACCGCGTGATCTTCGGCGGCGTGCGCCACTCGAGCCATGGCCATGAGCAATGAGAACCGACATTCGCTTGTGGCAACTGATCAGTCCCACGCTGCCGGTGGGTGCCTACAGTTACTCGCAGGCGCTCGAGTACGTGATTCATATGGGCGCCGTCGACGACGAGGACTCGGCCCGGAACTGGCTCGGCGAGCTGCTACACCACGGCTTGGGCTATCTCGACCTACCGATTCTGTTGCGCGTGCATCGCGCGTGGCGCGCAGGCGACGCCAGCGAAGTGCTGCGCTGGAGCTCCGCCCTCGAAGCCCGACGCGAAACGGCCGAGCTGCGCTTCGAGGATCTCGCGATGGGCGGCGCGCTGACGCAGCTGCTGGCGAGCTTGGGAGAGCCGCTACCGCAGCGGCGCCTGCCGTTCGCCAGCGCGTTCGCGGTGGCGGCCGCGAATTGGTCGATTCCCGCGGAGACGGCCTGCGCCGGCTACGCCTGGACCTGGTGCGAAGCGCAAGTAGCCGCAGCCGTGAAGTTGGTGCCACTCGGGCACACGGCCGGACAGCGCATCCTGCTGTCGCTCGGCGCCGAGATCCCGAGCGCCGTCAGCCGTGCAGGCGCGTGCGAAGACGCGGACATCGGCTTCAGCTTGCCCGGGCTCGCCATCGCGAGCGCTCTGCACGAAACCCAATACACCCGGTTATTCAGATCCTGAGGAGCACGCCGACATGAGAGACAATATCTTGCGAATCGGTGTCGGCGGCCCTGTGGGCTCCGGCAAGACCAGCCTCATCGACGCACTGTGCAAGCAGATGCGCGAGCGTTATCACATCGCAGTCGTGACGAACGACATCTACACACAGGAAGACGCACAGATCCTGATCCGTTCGAAAGCGCTGGCCGAGGATCACATAATGGGCGTGGAAACCGGCGGCTGCCCGCACACGGCCATCCGCGAGGACGCCTCGATGAACCTGGCCGCCATCGACACGATGGTGCGCAGGTTTCCGACACTCGATTTCATCTTCGTCGAAAGCGGCGGCGACAACCTGAGCGCCACGTTCAGCCCGGAGCTGGCCGACATCACGCTCTACGTGATCGACGTGGCAGCCGGCGACAAGATTCCGCGCAAGGGCGGGCCCGGCATCACGCGATCGGATTTGCTCATCATCAACAAGATCGATCTGGCGCCGATGGTGGGCGCGTCACTCGACATCATGCAGCGCGACACGCTCAAAATGCGGGGCGATCGCCCCTGGGTGTTCACAAATATTAAGGAAAGGCAGGGACTCGACCTGGTCGAGCAGTTCATCGTGCGCGCCGGAATGCTCGAAGCGGCCTGAGCACCGGCCGTTCTAGGCCGTGATCGCGCAGCTCCCCACGTACATTTCTGGCCGCGACGTGAACCCTGGGATCACCGTCGGCGAGTATTCGAGCCGCGTGTGCACGGCCATGAGCCGGCCCTCACCCGTGGCCCGTGCGAGCACCGTGGTGAGGTAGAGGGGTCCGGCGTCGCTCATCTGCATGATGTGCAGGTAGCCCTGGGCATAACGTACCGAGATGAACGAGGCGCCATAAGCGCTTTCGGCCTCCGCCGTGCCCTCGTCGACGTTGATGTCGAAGAACGCGGCTTTGAGCTCTGACGGCGTGACGGCCACGGCCGGCGTGTTCTTGTCCCATGCGCCCGTGGCGAGCACGGAGAAGCTGCATTCGATGCGCTTGGCCGCCGCGAGGCGCCGATCGAGCTGCCCGCCCGCTTGACCTAATGCGGCATAAGGCTGCCCGGCGGAGAGCGCAGCCAAACCACCCAGTGCGATCGCGACGTATCGGTTCATGGCTACTGTATTTAGCACGACCGACTACGTTTGGCCACGCGCGAGGCAAATTGACCGGCAGTCGCGGCGACGCCGATAATCGACCGGCACTGATGGAGAAACCCGCCTTGCGCATTGCAGCTCTTGCCGTCGGCATCGTCCTACTCGCAATCACCGGAGTCGGCGCACAGATCAGCGACGACCTTGAGCTCAAAGGGCAGCTGCAAAAACTGTTTCCGAATGCCGCGAGCTTCTCTGGCAAGAGCGGCACGCCGGCTACCTACCGAGCTTTCGGTCCTGCGCCTGCGGGGAGCGAGGGCGAGTTGTTGGGCTTTGCCTATTGGACCACGGAGCTCGAGCCGCTCGAGCGCGGCTTCGACGGACCCATCAAGATGCTCGTCGGCCTGGATACGACCGGCAAGCTCACGGGCGTGCTCGTGACCGATCACCGCGAGCCGTACGGCTACTTCTCGGTGGAGTTACCCGAGTTCACAGAGCAGTTCGAGAGCAAGAGTATTCGCGACCCATTCAAGGTCGGCGCCGACGTGGACGCCATCACACGCGCCACGATCACGGTGACGAGCGCGAGTCGCGCCATTCGTAATGCGTCGCGTAAAGTGGCGCGCGCTTATCTGACACCGCCGTCGCCACCCGCCACCCCCACTGCCGCTCAGTGACGCTCGGCGGCCGCAGAGTCCTCACGCTCGGCACCGCGGGACTGCGGCTGCTGCTGCTGTGCTTCCTGCTCACCGGCATCACGAGCGCCCAACCGGCTGGCGAAGACGACCCGTGGAGCTTCGAGGACGAGGTGGAAGCAACGCCCAACTTGCTCGAGCACGCCAGCGAGCAGGCACTCGACATCGGCCTATTTCTCGCATTCGCCACGCTCGCGATGGTGAGCTTTCTGCGCAAGAGCGTGCCGCTCAAGTACGTGACGCTCGTGGTCTCCGTGCTCTATATGGGTGCGTACAAGAGCCAGTTGATCTCCGTGGTGAACATCTTCGGCACGCTGACGGGCAATTTGCCGCCGTTTGTCTACAGTCTTGCGTGGTACGCCTTCGCGATCTTCACCGTAGTGACGACACTGCTTTGGGGGCGCCTCTACTGCGGACGCATCTGCGCGTTCGGTGCGCTCACACAGCTCATCGACGCCATCGTGCCGAAACGCTTCCAGATCGAAGTGCCGGCGGTGTTGGAGCGGCGCGCCGGCTACGTCAAGTACGGCATTCTGTTCGGCGCGATCGCCTATTACTTCGCGACGAGCGAGATCGCGTTCTACCGCTACATCGAGCCGTTCTGGCTGTTCACGTTCGATGCCACGCCGGTGCTTTGGACGATGCTCGGCGTGCTGCTCGTGGCCAGCATCTTCATCCGCAACTTGTATTGCCGCTTCCTCTGCCCGCTCGGCGCCGCGCTCGGCCTCGTCTCGAGCGTCACGACAGTATTCAAGATCAAGCGCTGGTCGGAATGCAGCCAGTGCGCGCTCTGCGAGAAGACCTGCGAGTGGGGCGCGATCCGCAAGCGCCAGATCATCAAGTCCGAATGCGTGCGCTGCGACGACTGCGAGATCCTCTGGGCCGACAAGAGCCGTTGCCCGCATTGGCTGCTCGAGCTGAAGCGCAGGGTGAGCGGCGCCGTAGCCGGCAAGCCCGCCTGACGCCAACCGGAGGCTTAGCCACCTCGCGGGCCTTGGGGCGGCGCGCCTTGTGACGGGGTGAGTTTCCAGAGCGGCGGCAATCACTTATACTGCGCGCCCTCTGCCAGTCGGGCGCATGGACGCCGCAATCGACCGGCCCCCTAAACTTAAGCATCGGAACCGGCCATGATTTCCGCCGCCAACGTCACCGTACAATTCGGTGAGAAGCCCCTGTTCGAGGACGTGTCCGTCAAGTTCGGCAACGGCCATCGCTATGGCCTCATCGGCGCGAACGGCTCGGGCAAGACCACTTTCCTGAAAGTGCTGGGCGGCGAGCTCGAGCCGACGCACGGCAACGTCTCGGTGGACGCCAACGCCCGCGTCGGCAAGCTGCGCCAGGACCAGTTCGCGTTCGAAGAGTTCTCGGTCATTCACACGGTCATCATGGGTCACGAGCGCCTCTGGCAGGTGTACCGGGAGCGCGACCGGCTCTACGCCCAGCCGTCGATGAGCGAAGCGGAGGGCTTGCGCGCAGCCGAGCTCGAGAACGAGTTCGCGATGCTCGACGGCTACACGGCCGAGTCGGCCGCCGGGGAGCTACTGCTGGCCGTAGGCATTCCGGAAGCGCTGCACAACGGGCCGATGAGCGCCGTCGCGCCCGGTTGGAAGTTGCGCGTATTGCTCGCCCAGGCGCTGTTCGCGAACCCGGACATCATGTTGCTCGACGAGCCGACCAACAACCTCGATATCGACACCATCCGCTGGCTCGAGGGCGTGCTCAACGAGCGCAAGTGCACGATGATCATCATCTCGCACGATCGGCACTTCCTGAATACCGTGTGCACGCACATGGCGGACCTCGACTACCGTGAGCTGCGGATCTTTCCGGGCAACTACGACGAGTACATGACCGCCGCGACGCAAGCGCGCGAGCGCCTGCACTCCGAGAACGCCAAGAAGAAGGCGCAGATCGCCGACTTGCAGGCATTCGTGAGCCGCTTCTCGGCCAATGCGTCGAAGTCCCGCCAAGCGACCTCGCGCGCCAGGCAGATCGAGAAGATCGTGCTCGAAGAGGTGAAGCCCTCGAGCCGCATGAGTCCGTACATCCGCTTCGAGCAGGACAAAAAACTGCATCGCCTGGCAGTGAGCGTCGACCAGCTCAGCAAGAGCTACGGCGAGGTCAAGGTGTTCCGCGACGTGAGCTTGCACATCGAGGCCGGCCAGCGCGTGGCCGTCGTCGGCACCAACGGTATCGGCAAGACGACGTTGCTGCGCTCGGTCATGGGCGAGCTTACGCTCAATCACGGCACGGTGAAGTGGGCCGAGAACGCCGATGCCGCCTATATGCCCCAGGATCACGCCGCGGCTTTTGCGACGCCCGTGACCGTGTTCGATTGGATGCGAGCGCGCGGCAAGCCGCGCGATGACGATCAGGCCATCCGCGCCACGCTTGGTCGGCTGCTTTTCAGCCGCGACGAGATGGCCAAGACCGTCGACAAGCTCTCGGGTGGCGAGCGTGGCCGCATGCTGTTCGGCGAGATCATGCTCAGACGGCCGAACATCATCATCATGGACGAGCCGACGAACCACCTCGACATGGAGTCGATCGAGGCGCTGAACCTGGCGCTCGAGAACTACCCCGGCACGCTGATCTTCGTGAGCCACGACCGCGAGTTCGTCTCGTCGCTCGCGACGCGCATCATCGAGCTCACGCCCACGGGCGTGATCGATTTCAACGGCGCATACGACGACTACTTGCGCAGCCGTGGCGTCACGGCCGGCTTGCAGCGCGCCGCGGGCTAGCAGACTTAAGCTTCGGCCGTCTCCGCGGCCACAGCCGTCGCGAGCAGCGCCTTGAGCTCGGGAATACACGACCCACAGTTCGTGCCCGCGCGCAGCGCCTTGCCGATCTGCTCCACGGACACGAGCTCGTCGCTGCGAATCGCGCGCAGCAAAGTCGATCGGCCGACCGAAAAACACGAACACACGACGGGGCCCGTCTCGGCGCCGCCCTTCGCCGCACGCCCTGCGAGAATCGCCAGGCGATCGGCGTCGGTGAGCTGCTCGCTTGCGAACAGCGTCGCGAGCCAGGTGCGCGACGGCAGCGCCTTCGTCGTCGCGACGAACACGCAGGCCTGCAGGCGCTCGTCGGCCACGTTCGCGCCGCGATAGCGGCCGCCGGCGGCGTCGGAGAACTCCACGCGCGCCGCGCGCGAGCCGAGCAACGCGTCGGCCCACTCCGGCCACGACGCCGGCAGCTCCTCGCCGGCGAGCTCGTAGCGCCAATACCCTGCCCCGCGGGCCTGTGCCAGATACGAATGCGCCGGCAACGACAGCGGTGTGCGCGACAGCACGAAGCCGTACCACGCCGGAACGTAACGACGGACGCTGACGGGCGTGCATTTGAGCTCGGGTTGACCCGAGATCGGATCGACGGCCGGCGCCAGCAACGCGCCGACGCGTGCCGAGCTGGCGAAAGCGCTACCCCAATGCATCGGCACGAACGCGTCCCCCGGTGTCACAGCGTCGCCGATATCGACGCGCACGACGATGCGCGCCGCGGGGCTGCGCACCTCGGCGAGATCGCCGACGCTCAAGCCGAAGCGCGCCGCATCGACCGTGTGGAGCTGCACGAACGGCTCGGGATTGTGGCCGGACAGGCGCACCGACTTGCCCGTGCGCGTCATGGTGTGCCACTGATCGCGCACTCGACCCGTGTTCAGTACCAGCGGATAGTCGACCGACGGCACGCTGGCGGGCGCACGCGGCACGGTCGGCACGAGCTGCGCCTTGCCGTTCGGCGTGAAGAAGCGACCCGTCGAGAACAAACGGCCGACCGCTTCGCCGACGGGGCGCGGCCATTGGAACGGCTGCAGGTCGTCGTACTCCTCGTCGCTGATGCCGGCCACGCCCCCGATGTCGAAGTCGCGCCGGCCGTCATTCTCGAATGCCGAGAGCCGCGCATGCTCGCGAAAAATGGTCGCCGGCGATTGATAGTCGAACGCGGCGCCGTAGCCCATGCGGCGCGCCACCTCGGTCACGATCCACCAATCCGGCCGACTCTCGCCTGGCGCGGGCATGAAGGTGCGCTGGCGCGAGATGCGCCGCTCCGAATTCGTCACGGTGCCCGACTTCTCGCCCCAGGTGGCGGCCGGCAATAGGACGTGCGCGCAGCGGGTCGTATCGGTGTCGCGCACGCAGTCGGAGACGACGACGAGGTCGCAGCGCTCGAGCGCGCGGCGCACGCGATCGGCGTCCGGCATGCTGACGACCGGATTGGTCGACATGATCCACAACGCCTTGATCGCCCCGCGCTCGACGGCGTCGAATAGGTCTACCGCCTTCCACCCCGGTCGTGCCGCCACGCGCGGCGCGTTCCAGAAGCGCCCGATGCGTTCGACGTGCTCGGGCGCAAAATCCATGTGGGCGGCGAGCTGGTTGGCGAGGCCGCCGACCTCGCGTCCACCCATCGCGTTCGGTTGCCCCGTGAGTGAGAACGGCCCCATGCCGGGCTTACCGATGCGCCCCGTGGCGAGATGGACGTTGACGATCGCGTTGACCTTGTCGGTGCCGCTCGTCGACTGATTCACGCCCTGTGAGAAGGCCGTCACCGTGCGCGGCGTGCGCGCGAACCAGCGATAGAGCTCGAGAAGCTCCTCTTCCGTGACGCCGCAACCGGCCGCGACGGCCGACAGCGACGGCGCACTGTCCTTGGCGACGCGCAGCGCGGCGCCGAAGCCATCGGTGTGCGCATCGAGAAACTCAAGGTCGAGGGCGTCTTCGCGGCGCAAGTGATTCAGCAAACCATTGAACAGCAGCACGTCGGTGCCCGGCCGAATCTGCAGGAACAGATCCGCGATGTCGCAGGTGGCCGTGCGACGCGGGTCGATGACGACGACGCGCAGTTTCGGGTTCGCCTCCTTGGCGGCCGTGACCCGCTGAAACAGCACGGGGTGGCACCACGCCAGATTCGAGCCCACGAGCACGAGCAGCTCGGCTTGCTCGAGATCGGTGTAGTCGTTCGGCACCGTGTCGGCGCCGAAGGCGCGCTTGTAGCCCGCCACGGCCGAGGCCATGCAGAGGCGCGAGTTCGTATCGATATTGGCGCTGCCGATGAAGCCCTTCATCAGCTTGTTGGCAACGTAGTAGTCCTCGGTGAGCAGTTGCCCCGACACGTAGAACGCCACGGCATCGGGGCCATGTGCGTCGATCGTGCGGGCAAAGCCGCCGGCCACCGCATCGAGCGCCTCATCCCACGAGACGCGCTTGCCGCGAACCATCGGGTGCAACACACGGCCGTCGAGATCCAGCGTCTCGCCGAGGGCGGCGCCCTTGGAGCAGATGCGGCCGAGGTTGGCCGGGTGCGCCGGGTCGCCGCGAATCTCGACGCCCGCAGCATTCGCCGCGGGAGTCACCGTCAAACCGCAGCCCACACCACAGTAGGGGCACGTGGTGCGCACGGCCGTCATCGGCTTACTACCATCACGCGCGCTCGAACAGCGCGCACGCACGCGCATCGAACACCATCGGCTCCGGGCTCGCGGGCGTGGCTGTCGCGCGCAAGAGCTCATCGGGCAGCTCGAGCGCCACGCGGCCTGCGGCCACACGCACGTTGAACGTCGCGGTGCAGCCCTCGTCAACACCAGTGGCCTTGCCGCTGGCAAGATCTATGACCCAGTCGTGCAGCGGACACGTCACGCGCTCACCGTGCACGATGCCCTGCGACAGAGGACCGCCGCGGTGCGGACACTGGTCGCGCAGCGCGTACACCTGGTCGCTACCGGTGCGAAAGATCGCAATGCGCACGTCGCCGATGCGCACCACGCGCGCCCCACGTGCAGGCACGCCGGTCAGGGGGCCGACGTCGACCCAGGTCATGGCGAAGCCTCGACGCGCGCTGCGGCGCGCAGCGGCTGGAACTCCTCGCTGTCCTTGCCGGCTGCGCGCTCGGCCCAGGGATCCGTTTGCGAGTATTTCTGCGACTCGAGGAACCGCGCGTATAGCGCCTTGCGCCCGGCGGCATCGTCAACGACGCGCTCACGCACGTGCGTAAGACCCACACGCTCGATCCAAGGGGCGGTCCGCTCGAGGTAGCGCGCTTCCTCGCGATAGAGCTGCAGATAGGCGCAGCAGTACTCCACGACCTCGTCCTCGGTTGCCACCTTGCAGAGAAAATCGGTGGCGCGGACCTTGATGCCGCCGTTGCCGCCCACGTGCAGCTCATAGCCCGAGTCCACGCAGACCACACCGAGATCCTTGATCGTCGCCTCGGCGCAGTTGCGCGGGCAGCCCGAGACGGCGAGCTTCACCTTGTGCGGATGCCAGGAGCCCCAGGTTACGCGCTCGAGCCGGATGCCGAGGCCCGTGGAATCCTGCGTGCCGAAACGACACCACTCCTTGCCGACGCAGGTCTTCACGGTGCGCAGCGCTTTGCCGTAGGCGTGCCCCGAGACGAAGCCAGCCGCGCTGAGGTCGCGCCACATGCGCGGCAGATCCTCTTTCTTCACACCCAGCAGATCGATTCGTTGACCGCCCGTCACTTTGACCGTCGGCACGCGGTACTTCTCGGCCACGTCGGCAATCGCGCGCAGCTCTTGCGCCGACGTCACGCCGCCCCAGATCCGCGGCACCACGGAGTAGGTGCCGTCGCGCTGGATGTTGCCGTGTGCGCGCTCGTTGATGAACCGCGACTGCTTGTCGTCCTGATACACACCCGGCCAAGCACAGAGTAAATAGAAGTTGAGACCGGGCCGACACTTGTGACAACCGTCGGGCGTTTTCCATTCGAGAAAGCGCATGACCGCGGGAATGCTACCCAGACGCTCACGCACGATCGCCGCACGCACCTCCTCGTGGGTGTAGATCGTGCATGGGCACATCGGCTTTTTCGCCGGCGCTTCGGAGTAGTCGCCGCCGAGCGTGTTCGCCAGCAATTGCTCGACGAGCCCCGTGCAAGAGCCGCATGACGACGACGCCTTGGTGTGCGCCCGCACCTCGTCGAGCGTGAACAGATTCTTCTTGCTGATCGCCTTGACGATGTCGCCCTTGCACACACCGTTGCAGCCGCAGATTTCGGCCGTGTCGGGCAACAGTGTGACGGCGTCGGCGCCCCCCGTGCCAGAATCGCCGATGTGCGCCTGGCCGAAAAGAATATTCTCCCGAAAATCCGTGATCTGTGTGCCGTCGCGCATCAACTGAAAATACCAAGCGCCATCGACGGTATCGCCATAGAGCACTGCGCCGCGAATCTTGTTGTCGCTGACGACGAGCTTCTTGTATACGCCACGCGCCGCATCCTGGAAAACGAGCTCCTCGGTGCCGGTACCTCCGGAGAAGTCGCCAGCGGAGAAGAGGTCTATGCCCGTCACCTTGAGCTTCGTCGACGTCTGCGAGCCCGCGTAGCGGCCGATGCCGAACTCGGCCAAGTGATTGGCCACGACCTTGGCCTGTTCGAAGAGCGGTGCGACGAGCCCGTAGCAGGTGCCCCGGTGCTGGACGCATTCGCCGAGCGCGTAGATGCGCGGGTCGAACGTCTGCATCGTATCGTTGACGAGCACACCGCGCTCACACGCGATGCCGCTCGCCTTGGCGAGCGCCGCGTTCGGCCGGATACCGACGGCCATGACGACGAGATCGGCCGGCACCTCTGCCCCATCGGCGAAACGCACGGCGCGCACGCGATCGTCGCCCACAATCGCGGCCGTCTGCGCCGGCATCTTGAACTTCAAACCGCGTTGCTCGAGCGAGCGCTTCAACAGGTCGCCGGCGGAGGCGTCGAGCTGGCGCTCCATGAGCGTCGGCATGAGATGCACGACGGTGACCTCCATGCCGCGTTTCTGCAGACCGTATGCCGCCTCGAGGCCGAGCAGGCCGCCGCCGATGACGACGGCGTGCTTGAATCCCTTCGACGTCGCGATCATGCGATCGACGTCGGCGATGTCACGATAGCTCACGACGCCATCGAGCTCACGCCCAGGGATGGGGAGCACGATGGGCGTTGAGCCCGTCGCGAGAATCAGGCGGTCGTACGGCACCTCCGCACCGCTTTTCGCAATGACACGACGGCGTCCGCGATCGATGCGCACGACCTCGTCGCCGGCATGCAGCTTGATACCCTGCTCGTCGTACCACTCACGGGTATTGAGCATGATGTCGGCGACGGTCTTCTCCGCGGCCAGCACGGGCGAGAGCAGAATCCTGTTGTAGTTGCCGTGCGGCTCGCTGCCGAACACGGCGATGTCGTACATCTCGGGCTCGAGCTTCAGCAGCTCCTCGATGGCGCGCATGCCCGCCATCCCATTCCCCACGAGCACGAGCTTGCGCCGTCCGTTGCTATTCATTCCCGTCTCTCCCTTCCACGCGACATCGCACCAAGAGGGGTGGCGATAACCGTTCGTGCCAACCGGCGCGGCTCTCGAATGGCGCTTTCGAAACCGCTGCAAGTACATCCCTGTAAGCTGCGGCGGCGCCATCCGACCGCCATGGATGGCGGAAGTGCAGCAATTGCAGGATGCAAATTGCTGCCCTGGCGCCGACGCTTTCGAAAGCGCCATTCGAGATCCACGCCTCCCCAGCGACCGCGTGCGCTGATCGCTCGCGCTGCGGCCGCGCTTCGATGTGGCGCCACGCCAGTGCTCGGGGCATGGCGCTGCGCGCACGCGCGCTCCGCAACGGCCAACGGTGAAGCGGCGGCCGCGCGAGGGCGCTCGCGGGAGCGTCGGCGCCAGGGACGGCGCCGCCGCAGCCTACAGGGACGTACTTGCGGCGGTCCCGCGAGCGCCCTCGCGCGGCCGCCGCTTCACCCACCACCACCCTGTCGC
>Ga0208454_1000393_pt1 | contig 25973 bp, 21 predicted proteins | sample EasRivMeERMZT100_FD_187530 | JGI IMG/M metagenome (GOLD analysis project Ga0208454, IMG submission 187530) | Soil microbial communities from meander-bound floodplain in the East River, Colorado, USA - East River MetaG ERMZT100 (SPAdes) (version 2) | ecosystem: Environmental > Terrestrial > Soil...
GAGCGGCCAGATCGCGTCGATATACGCGCTCTTAGCGAAGCGCGCGCGGCGTTCGTCCTCGTCCATGATCTGCTCGTAGAGCGCGACCCGCCCTCGATCGCCTGCGACAAAGCTCGACAGGCGCCACGGGTAGTTGTCCGTGAGCGGCGCGACTCGTTCGGTGAGGGCTTCGAGCAACGGCGCATCGGCCATGAACAGCGAGCCCATCTGCTCCGGCACCTCGAACCCCAACGCGGCGAGCTCCGGCGCGAGACGGGGGTCCCGCCACTGGGCAGAAAACGCTGCCGCGCTGACGCGCTCGCCGGACCCGTTCGAGCCCATGAGCATCCACTCATGGCCGCCGCCCGACCAGAGGGAACAGTTCTCGAATGCGTTGCAGAATGCTTTGACGATCGCCAGCGTGTCGAGTGGCGCCAGCTGATGCACCGGCAACCAGTAAGTCGCGTAACCGCCAGGTGTTAGGTGCTCGCGAAGCAAGTGAAAGTATTCTTCCGAATACAGGTTCACCACGCCCGCGAGGTTCGGAGGGGGCGGCTCCGAAGTGATCAAGTCGTACTTGCGCGATGTCGTGTTGAGGAAGAACCGGCCGTCCTCCACGTGAACGCGAACGCGCTCGTCGCCGAGCGGGTTGCCTTCGGGATATACGACGGAGCTTAGCGCGAGAATGTCGCGCGAGATGTCGACGACGTCGACGTGCTCGAGGTTGACCGAGTCGGTGAGCGCTTTGGCCGTGGAGCCGACTCCGAAGCTGATCAAAAGCGCGTCGCGCGAATCGGGCCGCAGCGCGAGCGGCAAGTAGACGTACAGCTTCATGTAGCGCCTGGCTTGGACGCTCGTCCCCGACATCGAATGGTGGTTCGTCACGAGCTGGTAGTAGTGGGGCGCGCCGTAGACGTCGTGGCGAAAGTAACGAATCGTTTCCGTGAGCCCTTCACGCGTCTCGACGAGCGTGCTCTTGGCCATCATGCGTTCCATTATCGTGAAGAACGAACGTTGCATGAGCCCGAACGGGAAGAAGACGAGGCACGCCGCCGCGGCCGCGAGCGCGGCGTGCGCGGAGCGCCGTGGCCACGCACTACCGTCCGCGTGTGGCGCCGGCACGATGAGAGCCGTGACGCAATAGGCGGCCGCGAGCGCGAACAGCGAGCGCTCCATGCCGAGCAGCGGCAGCAGTAAGAACCCGGCGAGCAGCGAACCCGCCATCGATCCCACGGTGTTCCAGAACGCCGCAATCCCGGTCGTTCGGATCGACGAGCCGAGCTCTTCGTTGACCGCGCGGGCCACGAAGGTGAACGCGGCACCCGACAGCAGCGCGACCGGCAGCATGAGAAACACCGCGAATCCTACGAACTCGGCGAGATTCGGCTCTTGGCGAATCTGACCCTCGGTGAACAGGTCGAAGCCGTAGTACGTGAGCATCACGAGCGCCGCGCTGAGCGCGGTCACGTGGCGGAGCCAGCGGTAGCAACGGTCGTCGCTGCGTGCGAGGTGCCCGGCCGCGATTCCGCCAAAACCGATACCGGCGAGCACGACCGTCAACATCACCGCGAAGATCAGCGCCGTTCCCGCGTAGGCGAGCAGAAGGAAACGAAACCACACGACTTCGAGCGCGAGCATCACGGCGCCGGACAGAAATCCCGCGAGCAGATAGCGGCGCGTACGGCCGGATAGCGGGGTGCGCACAGCGGACACGATCGGCGCCGTCGAGCGCGGCTCGTGCGCTTCCGCGAGTCGCAACGCGATCGCGGCTACCACGATATTGATGAGCAGCGCCACGAGGCCGGTGCTCGCAATACCGAACCACCGCACGAGGACGGTCTCCGCGCCGATTGCGCCGAGCATCGCGCCGAGAGTGTTCCAGCCATAGAGCTGGCCCAAGGTCGCACCGAAGTTGGGGTTCGACCGGGACAGCGCTTCGGTGATGACCGGCAGCGTCGCCCCCATCGCGGTGGCCGGCACGACCAACACGGTGAAGGCGGTGCCGAGCCGAACCGCATTTAGCAGCCACGGCACATCGACTAGGCTCGTGAAGACTGGCGCGAGCAAGGCGTTGAGCTGCGGCAAAACGAGCACGCCGGCGAACCCACCGATGCCGATTGCGAGCTCGAGACGAGCGTATAACCGGAGGGGGTTCGCCACACGATGGTGGAACCGTGCGATCAGGGCGTTACCGAGGCTGAGGCCGGCCATGAACGCGGCAAGCACGAGCGTCGCGCTCCAGACGCTGTTGCCCAACGACAGCCCCGCGAGGCGAAACCAGAGCGCCTCGAAGGTCAGCGCGGCGACGCCCGACAAGAAAAAAATGAAGACCAGAGTGGCGGACATGAGCTACCTCGGGTTGCGAGAGCCGCGGTGTACCTCGCCGCGCAACTGCAACCTCGAATTCTGCATAGGCCCGGGCGGGCGCGCAGGACGTGGTTCAAACAATCGATCCGTGGCGGCTGCCCGGTAGCCCCGCCGCAAGCCCCACACTCATGGCACCGACCATCGCCACCCATGGGGGGCGAGCGTGACGCCCGTTTATCCGCACTATCCTAGGTAGGGGCGCGTGAGCTCTTCCGAGACCTGCCACAAGCGCGCGGCCATCGCCGCGTCTTTCTGCAGCTCGCTTTGCTCGGCCGGATTGCAGTCCACGAAGTAGAGCCCCGTCACGCCGGCGAGCGACGGCTGGCTCGCCAGATAGCAGCTCGTCGCCGCGCCCTGCGCCGGCGTCTCGAAGCTGAAACCGCCTCCACCGGCGCCACCCGCCGGCGGCGTGAAGTTCAGGTTGCGCATGATGTTGGTGGCCACCACGCCAGGATGCAGCGAATTCGACGTCGCGCGCGTGCCTTGCAGACGCTTCGAGAGCTCGAGCGAGAACAAGCCGTTAGCGAGCTTCGAATGGCCGTAGGCCTGACGCTCCCAACCTTGACCCGAGAGGTTGTCGAATTGAATGCCGCCGGGCGGCACCTGCCGATGCGCCATGCTGCCGACCACGACCACTCGGCCCTGCGGCGCGGCCGTCACTCGATCGAGCAAACGGTTGACGAGAATGAAATGGCCGAGGTGATTGACGACGAACTGCATCTCCATGCCGCGCACTTGCTGCAGCTCCGTGAGCAGCACGCCCGCATTGCAAACGAACGCGTCGATCGGTGTGTCGAGCGCGGCAATGGCCTTGGCACAGGCCACGACGGAATCGAAGTCGCTGAGCTCGAGGACCACGGGCGTCGCCTTGCCCTCGATGCTCGCGCAAGCCTCTTGGCCGCGCTCGAGCGTGCGCGCCGTGCCGACCACGTGTGCACCGCGCAGCGCGAGCACCCGCATCGTCTCGAGACCGATGCCGGAGTTACAGCCCGTTACGACGATGGTCTTACCGCGCAAATCGAGGCCGCTCGTGACTTGCTCGGCCGTGGCTTCGGGCCCGAACGAGCTCTGCGGCACACCTTGAGCGGTGGCCCTGCCCGCATAAGCGGCGAGCGCGAGCAACGTGCTGCTTTCGATGAAGCTGCGGCGGTCCATGAAACTCATCGGCTGTCTCCCCTTCTGCGGCTGCGGTCTAAAGCGGCTTGCGAAACCGGAACGTGATTCGGTCGGTTTGGTTCGCGACCTCGGGGTTGCCGACCTCGAGCGCGAGCGCTGTGAACCAGCCGCCGGCCGGCACGAGCTCGAGCACCTGCATATCCTCGCGCAAGCCGAAGAACAGGAGCGTCTCGAGCGGCTTGCGATTCACATCGCGCGCCGTATCGGCGGGTGAGCGGTGCTCGGCCGCGATCGCAGCGCGGATCCGGTTGGCAACTTCGCTGTTCGGATCGCTCTGGGCCCCCGCCAGAAAGGCGCTGCCGACAACGCAAAGAACGACCCACGACAAACCATGACGAGGTGCGCGCACGGAAGCTCCCAGAGTTGCGAGAGTTGCAACTCTAGCCGCGCAGTACTGCGCCCTTTCGTGAAGATTTATTTATGGATGAGCGTATCGAGGGCCGTGCGTACCTGGCTGTCCCAAAGCTCGGCCACCGTGCGGCCCGCTGGCAGGTCGGTCCACGGCCGCCGATAGGCCACCGTGCCTTTGCCGTCGACGATCAAAAGCCCTGGGATGTATTGGATGCCATACGATGCGGCAATCGCATCGCCATTCGTCACCGCAATCGGCGCGAAGCCCAAGCCCTGCACGTAAGCGCGCGGATCCCCTTTACCGTCTTCCTTGGCGTTGATGGCGACGACTTTGACGCCATGAGCGGCGTAGTCGGCCTGAATGTCCTTCAGATACGGCATGAACGCTCGGCAGTAGCCGCACCACGTGGCCCAAAACACCACGACGGCGGGCTTGCCCTCGGCCACGGCGGGGAAGTCGACGGTCCGGCCCGCGAAGTCCACCGCATGCCACGGCGGGGCCGCGTCGCCCTGCTCGACGGCGGTCGCCGCGCCCGGCAACGACAGTGCAGCTGCCACCGCAACTAGGAAAGCGAGTCTATTCCGCAGGCGGGTCATTCGCGATTCTCCGATGGCGATCGGCGATTATTGGCCGCGCTGGGCGGCTCCGGCGGGCCGCCCAGCGGGTATCGACTACTGAGTCGTGCAGCTCCAGTTCGCGGCGTCTTTCAGCTCGCCCGAACCGTCGTATTTGGCGTACGCGGGATAGGCGCAGACCGGCCGCGCGAGGCCCGATTGGCGATTCGTCGCGAGCATCTCGGCCGGCGCCGTGTCTTTCTCGCGCCACTGCTCGAGCGCCGTGAGCGAGTCGAACGAATTCGGGCCGGGTCCACCGCCGCAGTGCCCCATGCCGGGCACGAGGAAGAGACGCATCCAGTCGTCCTGCTGCGAGCCCATTTCCTGAAGCACCGTCTCGTAGTAGAGCACCGTGTTCTCGGGTGTGATTCCCGTATCGCGCCAGCCGGCATAGAGCAGGAGCTTGCCGCCGTGCGCTTCGAACCCGCGCAGATCCGGATTCACCGCATCGACGAAGCCGGTCGCCGAGTCGACGCGCGGCATGTCGCGGTCGAGATTGAACTGGCGCCAATCGTAGTTCGCGTCTTGGAAACCCAGAATCCGGATCGAGTCGAACGCAAACGGATTCGGCGCCTCCTGCGAGCTCGCCATGGCCGGCATCGGCACACCGAGCGCTTGCCCCGAGAAGATCAGCTCGCCCTTGCTGTTCTTGAGACCGCCGTAGAACCTCTGCGCACTCTTGAGCTCACCCGGCGTGAGGCAGCCGTCGCCGCCGCCGCTGGCGCCGCACGCGAGCGTCGTCACATCGAACGCGCACTGCCGCGGGTTGCTCAAGAATCCTTCGCCGAGCGTGTCGCACTGCTTCATCATTGTGTCGTTGACGAGCTTCGCTTTCGCTTCGGCAACCGCCTCGTCCGGATGGCGCGCCAGATGGATGGCGCCGTAGGCACCGGCCGTGTGCATATGGATGTGTCGGTTGGCGAGCGCGCCCGCGATGATGCCGTCGTAGTCACCGGGATAGCGCTGCGCCGCCATAACGCCCTGGCGACCGCCCGTCGAGCAACCTTTGTAGTACGAGTAATCGAGGGGGGCTGCGTAGAACGCGTCGATGAGTCGCTTCGACTTGACCGTCATGTCGTGCAACGCACGATATGCGAAGTCGACGATCTTCTCGGGGTGCCCGAGCGCGAACATGCCGGCGGGGCCATCGGCGGCGGAGTGCCCCGTGTCGGTGGCCGCCGTGGCGTAGCCACGCCGCAGCGCTTCTTGCATGTCGCCATAGCCTTGCATCGCGCCGGCCCAGCCACCGTTGCCGACGGCGAGGAACTTGCCATTCCAATTCTCCGTGGGCAGCCAGAGCTCCACGTTGATGTTCGAGTCGGTTGTGGGCTTCAGCACGAGCGTCACTCGGCAATGCTGCGGGATCGGTTGCGGCGGCGGCGCACCGGCTTGCGGCGGCGGACCGCCGGCGTTCGCGCCCGGGGCCGGCTTGAAAAGCCCCGCGGCCATATCGGTGGCGCTCGTGATGGTGGCGCGCTCGAGTGCCACGGTGGTGAGCTGCTCGCACGGCATGGCGAGCAGGCCGGAAGCGGCGAAGATCGTTGCAAGCATTGTTCCCCCATTAGCCGGGAACGCGACGGCCCGGCACAAACCATCATTGGCCCCGCGGCTCGGGCAGGTCAAGCTCGGCGGGTATCGCTCACGCGGGTACGGAGCGCACGAGGCCGGGGTAGTGGTAGAGCAGCGTCCCCGCGCGCGCAAAATAGCTCACCGCCAGCGCGGCCCACAGCCCATGGTTGCCGAAGGGCGTGAGCAGCCACCAGCCGATCCAGTAGATCGCCAACGTCGCGAACGCGGCGTTGCGCATGTCGGCCGAGCGGGTCGCGCCGATGAAGATGCCATCGAGCTGGAACGCCCAGACGCCGAGTGTCGGCACGCTGGCCGCCCACGCGAGATATTCACGGGCCGCAACGCGCGTCGCAGCATCCACGGTCAGCACGTCGATGAGGGCGGGCCCGAAAACGAACAGCGCCAAGCTGATCGCGATCGCCACGGCCACGGCCCAGTAGGTCGTGAGCCGGACGGCGAGGAGCAACGCGGCGCGCTGCGCGGCCCCCACGGCGCGCCCCACGAGCGCTTCGGCCGCGAAAGCGATGCCATCGAGAAAAAACACGCCCACCGCGATGCAGTTCAACAGCAAGGCGTTTGCGGCGAGCGTCGTATCGCCGAGCGCTGCGCCGCCGTCGACGAACCAAACGATGATGGAGATCATGGCCAACGTCCGCAGCATGATGTCGGCGTTGACGCTGAACATGCGCCGCAACTTGTCGGTCACGAGCAGCTGCGCGAACGGCACATGGCCGCCGCGCTTGGCGAGGTACCGCCACGCGAGCACACCGCCCGTCACGGCCGCGACGATTTCCGCGATGACGGTGCCCGCCGCGACGCCCTGCACACCCCAACCGAAACCGAGCCCGAGCAGGAGATCGAGCAAGACGTTGGCGACGTTCAGCACGAGCTGCAGCGCGAGTGCAATGCCGGTGCGCCCAAGCCCGATAAACCAGCCGAACAGAACGTAATTGGCGAGCGTAGCGGGCGCCGACCAAATGCGGATGTCGAAATAGCTTCGCGCGAGCGCCTCGACCTCCGCACTGGCGCCGAGCAACGCGAACGCGATGCGGTGGATCGGCCATTGCAGCGCGATGAGCAAACCACCCACCGCGGCGGCCACAACCAAGGCCCGGCCGAGGCTTGCCGCGATTTCGCTACGATCGCCCGCGCCGAACGCCTGCGCCGTGAGCCCCGTGGTGCCCATGCGCAAGAAGCTGAAGGCCCAGAACGCGAAGCTGAAAATCAATGAGCCGATCGCAACGGCGCCGATGTGCGCCGGATCCGGCAGCTGGCCCACGACGGCTGTGTCGACCACGCCGATCAGCGGCGTCGACGCGTTCGACAGCATCACGGGAACAGCGAGGGTCAGCACGCCGCGGTGCGTGAGCACCGGGAGTGGCGGCGCGGGTCCGCTCATGAAGCGAGGGCACGCTCCTCGCGAACGGTCGGCGAGGAGTGGGTGGCGTTAGCTGCGGCGGCGACTACGACGTTTCGGTTTTGGTTTGGCCCACGAGCCCGAGGACAGCTGTTGAGTGTACTCATCGTACAGCGCAGCGTTGTCGTTGTCCGCCGGCTCGCAGGCTGCGGCCGCGACGCCTTGGTCCAGGACCTGCGTTTCGGCGAATTCGTCCACTAGCTCGCGTGCTGCACTTTTCATCCGTCACCGACATTGAAATGAAAGCTGTTTGCCATGCTACGCCGTGGCCAAGGCGGGTCGTAGGAAGCACGTCACGATTGGACAGAATCAGAACAGGTAAGTGAGGTCCAACGCCCATTCGCGGGCGCGACTTGATCCGCCAAGGAGCCGGCCTCATTTGCTCCGCATCGGCAGTCGGGCAAGGCAGGTCAATGGCAGATTTCACCCTCATGCGCTGCGACAAGTGCGGCGCCGACAACCGCGTCCCCCAGGCGAAGCTCGCGCGGGGTCTTCAGCCCATCTGCGGTCGGTGCCAAGCCCGCCTGGTGGCGACGGCCGGGCCGCTAACCGTGACCGACGCCACGTTCGCCGCAGAGGTCGAGGGCTCACCCCTGCCCGTGCTTGTTGACGCCTGGGCGCCGTGGTGCGGCCCTTGTCGGATGATAGCCCCGGCCATCGAGGAACTCGCAACCGAGCTCGCCGGGCAAGTGCGTATCGCGAAGCTCAATGTCGACGAGAACCCGCAGACGGCCGCGCGTTTCGACGTCCGCAGCATTCCGACCATGCTCGTCATGGTCGGGGGCCGCGAGGTCGACCGCATCGTCGGCGCGCAGCCGAAGCACGCGATTCGGCAGCGACTCGAGCGTGCCGTGGCGCAAGCAAGTAATCGTTGACGCTGTCTCGTCGATCAGTTGTTCGGCGCGCCGCTTCGTACCCAGTTCAGCAGCACCTGGAACCTGGGGTCGGAGCTGACGAAGAAGGAGCCTCCTTCGTGCGGACAGCTGTTCGGATTGGTCCTGACCAGTGGTTTGCACAACAGCAAGCTGCGCATGGGCCTGGCGCTGTCGATGCGTCGCGAACCGAGATCGCTCGCGTTTTCGTTGAGCTCAGCATAGACGCCGTCCGCCGCTGGAGCGCTCAGCGTGAGCCCGCCGGCGGCGCCACGGTGGCAGCCGATGCAGCCGCTCGCGCGCCAGAGCGAGTCGGTACCCGCGCCCCAACTGCGCTGGATGCTCTGACGCAGCGACGGAGCAATCGTAATGACGCGCTCGCCCGATAGATCCGATTCGCTCTGGGCGTCGAGGGTGGTAACTCGGTAGCGATGCGTCGTGTTCGGCCGAGCCGTGTTGTCCGCATAGAGCACTGCGGCTCCCGGTGTCACCGCGCTCGGGAGAAACGTGAGCAACGCGCCGTCGCGATAGACGTTGTAGCCGATAACCTGATCGTCATCGCTTGCAGCGGGCCATTGGAGCTGGACCACAAAGACGCTGCTGCTCGCGGCGGCGGTGCTACCGTCGACTGCGCTCAATGACGCGATCGCCGCCGGCCGCTCCGCGGCCGCTGCGCCGTTCAACAAGATTTTCACCGATGCCTGCGCGGTTCCGCCGACACCGTCCGCGATCTGGTAACGGAAATTGTCGCTGTCGGCCGGCAACAGCACGCTTCTGGTGTACGAATAAGTGAACGACCCGTCCGCCCCTATCGCCACGTCGCCGAAGCTCGGCGCCCCACCCGCCGCGAGCGCGACCGTCAAGGCGTCGCCGTCGGGATCGGCGTCCTGCTGCGCGCCCGCCAACACCGAGCCATGCAGCACCGACGAAGCAACGAGGTCGAGGCTGTACAGGTCGTTGGCAACGGTCGGTGCACGATTGACGACCTGAACGCTCTTCGTGAGGGTCGCCTCATTGGCGGTCCCAGCGTTGACCGTGACCGAGACTGCGTAGGTGCCGGGCAGGTCGACGACGAACGCCGTTCTTTGCCCGCTCGCGCCAGCGAGCGCCGCGGCGCTGCCGCCCGGAGCCAGCAACGACCACGAGTAGCTGTCCGCGAATGCGCTGCCGCCGCCGTCGAGGTGCACGGTATCGCCACGGTTGGGTAGCGGCTCGAAGCCCGCGATATCGGCCCGAGCCTTCCCCGGCGGCAACTCGGACTCCTCGGCACGCAAGCTGGCGATGTGCGCAGCCAACCGATCGCCCGGCGCGATGCCCCCGGCAAACGGCACCCAAAAGCGATCCATCGTCAGCCGCGCGGACGGCATCGACCCCACGCGAAACACCGTTTGTCGAATGAACTCGCGTTGGGCGACGAACTCCTGATACGTGTCGAACCGCAGCGGGCCGTCGGGCATGCTCGTGTGGCACATGCGGCAGTGTTGCGCGTAAACGGTGTGGTAGAGATCCTCCGTGGTCGGTGGATTCAAGATCGTCGCGGCGGGATTGGCGGGGTTCGAGACATCGGGCACCAGCTCGCCGTTGCGCCAGCCTGGCACTGCCATCGAATCGTCGAACGTCGGAGCCACGAGGTTGCCGTTCGCGTCGACACCCCCGTACCACTGCTCGACGAGTCGGCGTACGGCGTCGTGGCGCGCCGTGTAGGTCTTGTAGGCGGCTTGATTGAGCTTCTTGAGTTGAGCTTGCTGACGGCTGCGCGAAAAGTCGCCGTAAAGCTCGCGAAGCTCCGTCTGCAGCGCTACGCCATCGAACCGGGTGGGCGCCCCCGTGATCGCCGGATCCGTGTCGGCGAAGAGCAGCGATCCGACGTCCCAGGGAAGAAAGGTCCCGCCAAGGTCGCCGCCGGCGACGGCCACGCCATCGCGGTTTTGCGCCGGCCAGGCGTAGCAAACCGCCTCTGACCGATCGCCGCAGGCGCCGTCGAAAACGAGCTCCGACAAGCCGGGGGGGCGTGCGCCGCCGTGGCAGACGACGCAGTTCCCGGGAGTGAAACGCTCGCCTCGGCCGTCGAAGTCGAAGCTTGCGACGCGCGGCGCGTCACCGCTGCCATCTTCGACATAGGTGAAGAACTTCACGAACTTCGGCGTCGGGTCGGCATGGTTGCCGAGCGGACTGTACTCCGTGACAACGGTCGCGAAAGAGTCGATCTGCCGGATCGCGCCTTCCAACGTGCCGTAGTTCTTGACGAACGAGAATACGTTGCCGAGCTCGTCCGTGCGCGTATACATCTGCCGGCCGAACCCGAGATCGAAGTTGTTGACGTAGACGGCGTGAGCGAACTCGCCCGTGCCCGCAACGGCTTCCGGCCGCAACCTGCCGTCCGCTGCCGTGAAGCCAGCCTGACGCAGCCAAGCGTTGAGCGACGCCCGCGTGCCGTTCGGATCCACGGTCCGATAGTAGACGGCCGTTGTCAGGTCGGCCTCCCGGCCGTCGATCGAGGCGAGAACCGTATCGAGCGGCAACACCGCTGTTGTGGGCAACCCCACGCCGGCGTTCTCGATGCTCGCAGTGCCGCTGACGGGAGGCATTGCGAGTCCTTGGTTAGGCAACGGGATCGGCGCGTCCAGGAAGCCCGGCAGAATCATCACCGCGTCCTGCTGGTTTTCGGGCGCGGTCAAGCTCAGCGTGAGCACGATATGGGCACGGTGAGCGACGACGGAGTCGAGCAGTCGCTCACGCTCGCCGCTATCGACGAATCGCTGGTTGAATTCGTGCACGTCGAGGCGCGGAACGGGCACACTGAAGCGCCGGTTCCACCAACGCGAGATGCGCAGCGCCTCGGAATCGTCGGGCGCTTCGATCCCGGCCGGCCACTCGCCCGCGAGCCCCGTCCCGCCCCCCGCCAACGGCTGCGGTGTCAGATCCGTGAGCCACGCCACGTGACAGCCGCTCCTCGTCGACTGCGGGATGCCGCTTGCGAAGTCGGCGGGATCGATGCGGCAATCGGTGTCGGCCCTCCCACGCGGCGGATAGGCGAGGTACGCCTCCGCGGACAGCGTGAACGGCCGCGCTACGGCGCCGGTCGCCGCGCCGCTCGCAAGCGCCGCCACGATCTCGAAGGTGTCGAACGGCACACCGCGCGCAACGTCCAGCGACAGGAACTTGTCGGAGTCCCGAGCCGGTACCACCGTGACCGCGGCGGACGCACCGCCCGTGTGGCCGGTGGAATCCGTTACGGTGAGCTCGAACCTGAGCTCCGTCGCCAACTGCACGTGCGGGGCCGTGAAGCTCACCGCCGCGCTGCTGGTTTCGATCAATCGCACGGCGGGACCCGCCGTCTGCCGCCAGCTCCAAGCGATCGGCGGGCCGTCGGCGTCCTCGCTCGCCTTGCCCGTGAGTAACACCTCGGCACCTTCGCGGAACGTCCCTGTCGTCCCACCGTTCAAAACCTGAACCCGCGCCGTGGGTGGCTCGGCCGTGTGCGCGCCCACGTCGCTGCCGCCCGAACCACTGCTGCAGCCCTGCAAGACCAGGCCAATCGCCAGCGCGCCCGCGGACCAACCCCTAGAACTCATAGCGAAACCCACCCGTCGCCACGTTGTCGTCGTAGTGCAGCAAATTCCGAATCGCCTTCACCTGCAAGAAGGCGGACAAGCCACCGGCGACTGGACCGTCGGCCTCTCGCTGCCGCCCGCCGCGCAGCACGACCGAGAATCCGGCGCTCGCGACCGTGTACGCCTCGTCCGGACTGTCCGTCGGCACTAGAAACGCGTCGGTGCCTAGGATGTCTTGGATCGCCGCGTAACCCGCCGTGATCGTGCGCGCCTCGTCCGCGAGCTCTCGATGAGCCTCGAGCGTCAGATACGGCACGATGACACCAAAGCGAGGCGTCACCGCGTACTGCAGCCGCAACCCCAAGGTCGTGTCGAGGCTATTGAAGCGCTGTTCCGCGACGGCAAGATCGAAACGCTTGCTGACGCCGTCGTTGCTCAGCAGGTTGATGCTGCGCTCTTCGGCGAACGCAGCAACGGTCGCGTCCAAATACTCGAGGTTGAAAAATGGCTCGACCAGGAACTTCCGCTGGCCGAACGCGTAGCCGACGTTGAAGGTCGCCACACGCACGTCGGTTTCGGGATGGCTGTTGGCGACGGAGTTGGCGCTCTCGAGCTCGGGGTTGAAGGACGGGTACTTGATGTTGCGTACGACGTCGTAGCGGAGGGTCTGCGCACCGATCGAGCCGCTGAGGTTGAGCCGCTCGCCCTGCAAGAGCGCGAACAAGATGACGCTCGTGCCATCCGCGTCGACGTTGCCGTCCACGACGCTGATGTCGCTCGCCGTTTCGTCGAAGTCGACGGCTTGCTCGCTCAAGCCCACAATGCCGCCGAGCACGAGATTGCTCGGCAACCGATAATCCACGCCGAGGGTGATTTCCGATCCGTCGAAATCGAATGCGTCTTCGAGCGGCGTCGGTTCCTTGCCGCCGTAGCCAAAGGAGCCGTTCAAGAATCCCCCCCACCTACTGTAGGTCTCGCCGCTCGGTTCGCCGGCCGCCGCGCCCGGGTCGGCATCCTCTGCCGCGCTGGCGAGCAGGTGGTCGCGCCTGGGATTCAGCCGGTACAGGTTCGCGAAGCCGAAGCCCTGCGCACCCAACCGTAGCGCGTGCAGTCGCGCGGCCAGATTCGACAGCTGCCCGTTCGAGAACTCGGTCGCCATCGAGCCCTGCACCGCGAGCTCCTCGGCCGCGGTCCAGCGCAGCGCCAAACCAAGTCCGTCCAAGCTCTGGTTGAGGCTCGCGATCGTCGCGCCGCTGCCTTGGATCTCGTTGGCCGTCTGCACGAGCTCGCGCGCGTTGAGGTAGACGAGAAAACGATCGTCGCTGCACGACGTGCCGACGGGCGGCGCGGCGGGCTCCGGCACCGTATCGAAGACGCCGCCGGGGTTGCAGCTCGCGTCGAGCGCCTCGAACACCCTCTGATTGGCCTCCGCTGCGGCCGTTTCGACGTCGTTCGCGTACGCGAGACCGACGAGACCGGGGCCGGGATCGGCGGTCTGAGCCATGAGGGCGATCGGCGCGAAGACCGCCGCCGCAACCGCCAGCTTCACGAGCGCGTCCACCTGTCTGGACACGGCGTTTCGCTCGTTCATCAGCCCTGGCTCGGAATGAAGAAGAAGTCGCCGACTTCGTGACCGGCGTCTTTGAGCGCCTTGATCTCGGGCTCCAGCCTGGCGCCTACAGCCGTCGTCGCCGGCCGGATCAGACGTCGGAGCCTCAAGAACAGTTCTGGGGCCGTCAGCACCTGCTCGTTGGTTTCGAGTGTCTCGAGCAACGCTCGCGCAAACACCGAATGCTCCTGGCGAACGTCTTCGATCATCGGGCTGTCGCCCCCGGAGGAAATGACGAGTCGCGAGCGCTTCGGCATCTTCCACTCGATGTATTCGTCGGTGTAGTTGCCGTCGCCGACCATCACGTAGCCCGGCTCATCGCCCAGGAGTCCCGAGTAGCAAGAGTCCGCGATGATCAGCACGCGCTTCGCATCGATCCTTCCCAAGTGCCGGCTCACGAAGTCGTTCGGCACCCAGAGCGTGTCGTCAGGAGAGCGTTCCGCGTTGGTCGGCAACCAATACCCGACTTGACGGACACCGCTTTGCAGCCGGCTGCCGTGACCGGAAAAATAGATCAAGAGATTGTCGTTCTCCTCGAGCGTTTCGTTCAACTGGTTGATGGCCCGCATCAGCTCCAGCTGGTCGGGATTCGGGAGGCTAATGACGCTGAACCCGTAACGATCCGCGAGCACCCGGGAGATCCCGACCACGTCATTCGTAGGCGACGCGAGATCATCGAGCACCTCGTACTCCTGGACCCCGATCAGCAAAGCGTAGAAGCGTCCGAAATCGTTACGGCGATAACTCACGCGCTCAGGTTCCTCGAAGGAAATGGCGCCGCCCGCCCGCCCCGCTTCGGGAGCTCCCGCAGCGGCAATCGCGCTCAAAGCTTGTTGATCGGCGAGGCGGTCTGTTTCTACCTGCGCGATCAGGGCGCGCATCGAGGCCAGCTCCGCGCGAAGGTCAGCGTCCTCGTTAGCCGCACTGAGTCGGCGGCTCAGCGAATCGGTCTCCCGCTGCAGGACTTCGAGCTGCTGGTCGCGCTGCTCGACCTGCGCAAGCAGCGCGGATCTCTGCTGCTCCTGCTCGGCCGCGGCCGCCGATTGAAAGATGATACTGTCAGCCGGCAGATTCGAGGCCCGTCGGTACCAGTTCAACGCCTCCAACTTGTCGCCCTTCACGCCGACCCCCTGCTCGTAGAGCGTTCCTAAGTTGAACTGAGCTCGCGAGTGGCCTTGCTCGGCGGCTTTACGATACCAATCCGCCGCCGCCGCATAGTTCGGCTCACCGCCGAGCCCGCGTTCGTAGATTTCACCAACGAACGTTTGCGCCTCCGGATCGCCCTCCTCCGCGGTCGGCAGCCATACCGCGAGGGCGGAGCGATAGTCTGCACGGTCGTAGGCGAGATACTCACCGCCGCGCGCCGCGCAGTCAGCAGCCGTCGTTCGCGTCGGCCGTCGCGGCGTCAAGTACGTACGGCCGCCGATCACCCTCACCTGGCCCGGCAACAAGCAATCGACGACCAGCAATGCTTGGACTTGAGCCGCCGCGTCCGCCGCGTCGTCCGGGGCCTGCGGCGCTGTTGGCTGCGCCAGCGCGACGAGCGGCGCCAGCAGCGTCAAGCCCAATCGGTGCGCGAGTCTTCGCTTGAACGCTCCGTCCACACTTACCTCCTTCATTCGGTCAGCGTCGCCCGGCAGCGCTGGGCGATCGACCCACATTGCGTCGTCCCCAGCAGATCATCGCAGACGGTTGCAACCGGCGGATAGCGGCTCAGGTAGTCGTTGCAGTAGAGCACTTCGAACACCTCGGTCCGCGTGGCCGCGTCGGCTCGCGGTAGCGAGGCGAGGAACCGGTCCGCGACTGTCTCGAGCCCGCGCAACGCACGGGGGTTGTTCCGGTGCAGTTCGTTCGCGCTCGAGAAAAAGACCAAAGCGTCGTTGATCCCCGCATCACCGAATGTCAGTGCGGTCTGCCCCTCGCTGACCGCACGTTCGAACTGCGCCTTCACTTCGGGGGTTAAGTCTTCGAACGCGATCGTCGGCGTCAGCTCGTCGTTCTGCAATGAGATCAGGAACATTGCCACTGGCAGCGTCGCTGCAGCTGCGACGCCCGCTTGGACGACGCGCTTGATCTTACTCAGCCCGTCAAACTCCTTGAGAAACTCGCCGGCGTTCTTGTGTCGCGAGTTCCGCTCGCCGAGCGCTCGCCGTAGCGCCCTTCTCCGTGATCGCGACAAGCCGGGTAGCGGTGTGGCTCGGACAGCCGCCAGATCGGCTTCGTTCGCGACTTCGTAGTCGAACGGGTGCCGGCCGGTCAGTAACTCGTAGGCCACGATCGCGAGAGCGAAAACGTCGTCCGCCGGGGTCGGCTCCTCGCCTTCAAGCATCTCCGGGCTCGCGTAGGCCGGCGTCATGCCGCCGAGCGGCGGCGATGAATCGAGCGATTGACCGCCGTCGAGTCGCGACATCTCCGGCGCTGCGCGTGCGAGCCCGAAATCGAGCACCTTGATCTGCTTCTTGCGCGTCAAGAAGACGTTCGCAGGCTTGAAATCGGCATGCACGATGTCGTTGTCGTGCGCATACGCCAGCGCCTTTGCCATGCTGCAGATCATCGGCACCGCTTCCCTCGACGGCAAGCCCGTCGATGAGTGGTCGGCCACGAGCGACCGCAACGATTGGCCGTCGAGCAACTCCATGGTCATGTAGACGATCGAGCCGTCACGATCGAAGCTGTGGACGTTGATGATGTTCTCGTGCGCCAGCAGCTGTGCCTTGCGGGTCTCGCGCTGGAGCGCCATCAACGCACTCGGGTGTCGCTCGAGATCCGTATTCAGGATCTTGATCGCGACGTAAGGGTCGCGATCTTGCATCTCTTTGTGCAAACGATCGACCGCCTTGTAGACGACGCCCATCCCTCCTGCGCCAAGCATCGACTGGAGCTCGAATCGCCCACGCACGACGGTGCCGACGCCGACCTCAGTGTGATCATCGACGGGACGCTCGGTGGAGACTCTTGGCTGTTGTCCGGGGCCGATGACGGCGCCGAGCGACGCGTCGTGAGCAGACGGTTGCTCCGGCGAACCCACTCGGGTTACGTCGTTGCTGGCCACGGTTCGTACCTCGAGCCGTCGAGTGCACGGGGCTGCATGGAAATCTTCTTATCGCCCGAAAGAACAGTATAACGACACCAGCGTGCCCGGACGCAAGCGCGGGGAGCCTCAGGTCGCCGGCAGCTTCGATCACGAGCGGAGGTGTGACAAACTCCAGCGGTCGAGCTTCGTCGAGGTAGCCATGCAAGCCATTGTGCGTGTGATCGTCGTCTGCGGATTGTTCGCCACAGTGCCAACCTTGGCTCAGGCGCCGGCCGGTGCGCCACCGGCTCCCGCCATGGTGCTGACCGTGCAGGGCTTCGCCGACGGCGCGCAGATCCCCGTGCGTTTCAGTCAGGCGGCGCCCGGAGCCGCGCCCGGCGAGGGCATTTCGCCGGCCATGACGTGGACCAACATACCCGTCGGTACTCGGTCGTTCGTGCTGAACATGCGTGACCTCGACGTAGCGCGCAATCGCACCACCGAGGACCAAGCGCACTGGGTCGTCTGGCGCATCCCGGCGAGCGCCACCGGATTGCCAGAAGGCGTTCCCCGGGGCGCCCAGCTGCCCGACCGCAGCTATCAGATCAGCGCCACGGGTGCCGTCTACCGCGGCCCGGGTGCGCCCGCCAGCGGCCCCTATCATCACTACATGTTCGAGCTCTACGCGCTCGACATCGAGCTCGACATCGAACCGACGGCCGATGCGTTCGAGACGCGCGCGAATATCATGCGCGCCATCCAGGGACACGTGCTCGGCAAAGCCGTTTATGGCGGGTTGTTCCGGCGTCCGGCGCAGTAAGCGACATCATCTATAGCCAGCGACGCACGCGGCGCCGGTACTCGCGATAGGGTTCGCCGAAAATCTCCTCGAGAAACCGCTCTTCGCCGTGCACGAAATTGCGATCGATGATGAGGGCGAAGATCGGGATCGGCACCACGGGACTCAATGTCCCGAACAGCACCCACACCCCGAGCAGTACCAGCACCAAACCTAGGTACATCGGGTTGCGCGTGATGCGGTAGAGCCCGCCCGTGACGAGCACCTTGGATTCAACGAACGGAACTACCGGGGTGCCCGCCACGTTGAAGGCTCGCGCTGCCACCAATGCCATGCCAAGCCCAAGCATGACGAGCAACACACCCGCATACGTGAAAGGCGGCGCGATGAGACGCGTGACGGGCAAGAACCGGTGCAGCGCCACCATGAGAATCAGCGCGCAGAGAAAGTAGATCGGCGGCACGATTTTGCGTTGCTGCTCCACAGACCTCCTCGTCGAGCGGACTGGCCCGACCCCGATGTTGGCGCGCGTGATCGTCACGTGCAACCGCCGAAATGCTCCTACGCTCGACGCGACGTGACGTGACTAGGCTTCGGTCGCGCAATAGGTCGCGCAGCGCAGGACGACGATGCCTAAAGCGCTTCTACGACTACCGGTCGGCCCCAGAGCTGGGTCACGATGCGGCGCGCCGAAGCAAGGTCGCCCGTAGACCAAAATCTCGCCGTCGGCATCTCGACCTGAACCGCTGACGCGGCCGCTGACAACCTGCGAACGACTTGGCGCGCGACGGCTTCGCCGGTATCGATGAGTGCTACGTCCGGGCCAACGACAGCACTGATCAATGGCTTCAAAAACGGATAGTGCGTGCAACCGAGCACGAGCGTGTCGGCGCCGCGGGTGAGCAGCGGTTGCGTGTAGCGCTCGATCAACGCCCGCGTCGCGTCGCTGTCGAGCTCACCGGCTTCCACCTGCTCGACCAAACCGGGGCACGCTTGCGTGACGATCTCGACGTCGCCCGCATACTGCTCGAGCAGCGCCGCGAAGCGAGCGCTCTCGAGCGTGCCGACGGTGGCGAGCACGCCCACGACGCCACTGCGCGTTGCCGCCACCGCGGGCTTGACCGCCGGCTCCATGCCAATGATCGGGATGTCGAAGCGCGCGCGCAGCGCCGTCGCCGCAGCCGCCGTTGCCGTGTTGCAGGCAATCACGACGGCCGCCGCACCCTCGCCGACGAGAAAGCGCGTCAGCGTCAGCGAGCGCTCGCGAATGAAGTCGGGCGTCTTGTCGCCGTACGGCACGTGGGCCGAATCGGCCACGTAAAGAAGGTGATGGCGAGGCAGTTGCGCGCGGATGTGCTTCAGCACGGACACGCCGCCGACCCCGGAATCGAACACGCCAATGGCTCCGGCGGTGACCGTCATGTCGTGCAGGCTCTGCCCGTCGTCGTCAATCGAGCTAGCGACTCTAGGACTTCAGACCGGTGACAACAAGGTCGGCCGAACGCGTGCGAGGAGCTGTGCGAGGAACGCTGCGCGCAACAGCACAGCCGAGTGCCCGCCGCCCTCGATCGGCACGAGCTCCGCGCGCGGCGCCTCGATCTCGGTCGCGTAGCGCTCGACCTCGGTCGTCACCGAGAACACATCGTCGGTGCCCTGGAAGAAGAACAACGGCACGGCGAAGCGCCGACCGAGCCGGCGCGCATCGAAGCCTACGAGCTCCGGCCGCAGCGCGTCGTAAGCTGTAGTGGCGCGCGTGAGTGGGTCGGGCCACGCAACTGCGTGCGCGAGATACGCGGCGCCGGCCGGCACGCCCTGCATCGCGGCCGCGACGAGCGGCATGAGCTCGGCGAACGCCGCCGCCTCGCCCGCCGTCGGCGCGCCGGCGTACTTCGACTTGCGCGCGTCGGTGGGCGTGTCGACATACGGCGGCGCGCCGATCTCGGCGAGCTCCGCGAGCATGACGGCGTCACCGCGCGCACGCGCACGCTCGAGCAGCAGCGCATAGCTCAACGCGTCTTGGCGGGCCCAGTCGACGAACTGACCGGTGCCGATGTAACCCGAGAAGAGATCGGGACGCCGCAGCAGCATGTGCAAACCGACGATCGTTCCGCCGGAGACGCAGAGCGGCGCGATCCTCTCCGCACCGAGCTCAGCGCAGACGAGCTCCGCGACACGCACGCCATCGCGCACCAGTCGTTCGATCGAGAGCGGGCCCGTTGCGGCGTCGCCGTTCTTGCCAAACGTGAAACCGGCGCCGGGCTGATCCCAATGCACCAGCGTGAAATCACGCTCCCACGTGGAGAAAAACGGCGCGAGCGCGGCGTAACCAAAGCCAGGCCCGCCAACGATGAGGAGCGCGGGGTTGCGTCGATCCGCGCCGCGAATCGTGAGCCACTGCGGTACGCCGTAGACGTCGGCGAAGAATCCCGTATCGATAGCGAGTGCTTGCATTATGTTCACCCACCAATTAAAAGGCCCGCGCCTCTATCGGCGTGGGCCCAAGACCGGTTTCCCGGCATAACCGTTGATGAAGAAATACTAAGCGTTCGACGCCGGCGCGGTCAAAGCAGGTCGCCGTCAGTCGCCACCGCGGGCCGCATTCGCACGCCTCGTAGCAACCTGGCGTCAGGGTCAATCCCGATTGTGGTACATTATTGCAGCAGTCCCTAAAGTGAGAACAACAATGCGGACTAGCGTCCCGACTCTGTTCTTCCTTGGTGCCCTGCTCGTTGGGTGTGGCGGCAGTGGTGGTGGCAGTGGGGCAGCAGCCCCAGCGCCCGCCCCCGGCGCGGCGCCCGCGCCCCAGTCGGCAGGCGGCGTCTGGGTCGCAACGACTCCACCGGTCAGCACGCTGACCCTGTTGATCGCCGAGACAGGTGAAATGCGCGTGACGGGGGCTGGCCCATCCTTCGGCGCCGGCGCGGTCATCGTGACCAACAACAACCAGGTATCGGGTAGTTATCAGACCCGCAGCATCCAGGCGTCACCCACGACGCCGGCGGCTCCGGACCGCGACTGCACGGTGCAGGGCACCGTCACGACGCGAGCGTCACTGCAGTTGACCGTGCGTTGCACCGACACCACCGGCGCCACGACCGAGGAGAATCTGAGCTTCTTCTACGACGCGACGTACAGCGCGGGCTCGTCGCTGGCAGCGATCGCCGGCAACTACACGCTCGAATTTCGTCCGGCCACGAACACCCTGAACATCAACGGCGACGGCACGTTGTTCGGTATGTTCGACAACGGCCCGCAGTGCGTTCTGAACGGCAGAGTCGAAATCATCGCTGCCGAGTTCGACCTCTATCGCCTCACGGTGTCGTTCTCGAACTGCACTCGACTGCCCCGATACGAGGGCATCACGATGACGGGCTTTGCGCGGCGCGCCATGCCCGTGCCAACCGGCGCGTTCTACGCGTTGCTGACCGGAGTCGTCGATGGGCGGCTGCAGCACGTCAGCGTGCTCTACGTGCCGGCGTGAGCCTGGCGCCGGCGTGTCGCACGACGGCGGCGCGCCGGAGCTTCGCGCTGTGTGCGAGTCAATCGATGACGTTGCCGGTACCGATGAGATCCTGGAAGGACATTTCCTCGGCCGGAACGCAGTAGATCTGCTCGTCCCAGCGCTCGGCCTTGTCGCGATTGAGGCGGAAACGCTTGCGGTCGCTGCGCCACGGCTCGGTGTAGGTGGTGGCATCCGTGACCGTGATGACGAGCTCGAGCGTATCGGCGTCGACACGCCGGTAATGCTCCTCCACGCGCATCCCCTCGGAATGCGGATAGCCGAGCTTGTCGAGCCAACTGCGTGCGTCGAAGCCTATCGACTCGACGATGAGCTCGCCGGCCTCGATGCGCCCGACCGAGAATCCGTTCCATTTCGGATAGAGCGCATCGCCGGCAGGCAACGTGCGGCCGTCCATCCAGATCTCGCGCCAATCGTGCCGGTACTCGAAGAACTGCAGGATTCGTGTGGGCGTCTGCACGATCTCGAACGTCGCATGCGGCGGGACGATCTCGACACCCAGATTTCGCACGAGACCTAACGGCTCACAGCGGCCCATCGGGTCGTTCCGCTCCATCGCCCGACGCGGCCCGTAGCCCGGTTTGTTGGCGTCGAACGCCTCTCGGCCCGCCGGAGTAAACGGCGCTTCGCGACTGCCCGGCGAGTCGACGCCGCGCGTGCCACCAGGCGTATTGCCAAACGACTCGATCGGCGAGATACGGTCCCAGTGCCCAGAGAAATCGTGCGGATCGAACTCGGTCTGCGCACCAAGAGGAAAGGTGGCGGCCGCGAGCGCTGCGGCCGCGACGGCAAACGAGGCGCGCAGCGCCGAGCGCGGCGATCTAGAACGCAAGCGGCAACGACTGGCCATTGATCTCGATGCTGACCATCTGGCCGATGTGCGGCCGTTCGACGTGCGGCAGGTAAGTGACGGTCAGGGTGTCGCCAGGCTTGATCGAGTCGCGGCTCCAACCGTGCTCGCGCAGAATCGTGGGCGTCCAGCGCGTGACCAGCGTCCACGGCACCGCACCGCCGTCGGCCGTAACGTCGACCTCGACGTAAACGTGTGGAAACTGGAACACGAACTTCTTTGCCGTGCCGGTAATCGGGCCGAGCGGCCCGTCGCCCCATTCGACATCGCCCCCGTGATGCGCGAAGCACCCCGTCGGCACAGCAAAAGCCAGGAACGCGCCGACCACCGCACACGCGCGAAGGATTGTCGTCTGCCGCATCTACACGCTCCCGAGCCTCGCGGCCGATCTTAGCAAGTCATACGGCGCCATGGAGCGTCGTTCCGCAGCGCCGCTAAGAGGCGCGGGAATTGGTGCCGGTGGAGAGGATCGAACTCCCGACCTTCGGTTTACAAAACCGCTGCACTACCGCTGTGCTACACCGGCGTTCTGGTTGGCCAGCCGCTCTGCTGGCGGCGCCGGCCCCGCGGGGGCGGACGCATCGGGCCGCATTATAGCGCCCAAACGCGTTGCCAGAATTCGTCAGAATGCGGCCGCCTGCTCGCCAGAATCGCCGCCGACAATCCCTCCATCGACTCGAGGGAGGAGCGTCATGGCCACGCGGTTCGAAATTCTGCAGGGTTCGGTCACGGGCAAAGTGCTGTTCATCGGCGGCCTGATTCTGTTGCTGCTACTGCCGGTCGGCATGATCAAAGATCTGATCCGCGAGCGCACTCAGCTCTACGACACCGTGCGGGCCAACGTCGCAGGCGCCTGGGGCGGGCCGCAGACGATCGGCGGGCCGATCCTCGTCGTGCCGTTCGAGTTCACGCGCATGTCCTACGCACAACCCGTCACGATCACCGATGAGCTGTTTCTACTGCCCGAGGAGATCGAGATCACGGGCAGCGTGGACACCTCAATGGAGCTGTTTCGCAGCATCTACCGTGTGCCGGTCTACAAAGCCAGCTTTCACGTGGCCGGCCGCTTCGCACCACCGAACCTCGGCGCCAACTACGAGAACCTGACGATCTTTTGGGATCGAGCGCAAATTGCGCTGCCGCTCGCCGATGCGCGTTCGGTGAAAGAACCCATCGTGCTTGCCAGCGGCAATGGCACCACCAGCTTTCAACCAGGCGGCACGCGCGTGCCGGGCTTCGGCTCGCAGCTCGTGGCGCAGTATGCGGAGCTCGGCCTCGGTGCGCTCACGGCGCCGCAGGCCTTTTCTTTCGATCTCGTGCTCCAAGGCACCGAAACGTTGCAGTTTCTACCGCTCGGCGACGAGACGCGCGTGCGCGTGACATCGCAGTGGCGGTCGCCGAGCTTCAGCGGCGCCTACCTACCCGACGACCGGGCCGTGACCGACGCCGGCTTCACGGCCGAGTGGCGCGTGCTCGCGCTCGGGCGCGGCTATGCCTCGAGCTGGACGAGCGCCGAAACACCGCAATCGGTCGCCGCGTCGGCATTCGGCGTCGAGCTCGTGACCCCCGTGGGAATTCACGAAACGAGCATGCGCGCCGCGAAGTACGCCGTGCTCATCATCGGGCTCACGTTCATCGCCTACTTTCTATTCGAGCTGTTCGCCGCGCTACGGCTGCACGCGCTGCAGTACTTGCTGATCGGCATGGCAAACTGCGTGTTCTATCTGTTGTTGTTGGCGCTCGCCGAGCATATCGGCTTCGCTTTCGCCTACGTCGCGAGCGCCACGGCCGCGACCACGCTGATCGCCATGTACAGCGCGGCCGTGCTGCGCTCGTTGCGCCGCGCCGTGCCGGTTGCCACCCTGCTTGCGGCGCTCTACGGCTACCTGTACGTGACATTACGGGCCGAGGACTACGCGCTTCTGTTCGGCTCGCTGGGCCTTTTTGTGGTGCTCGCCGCGTTCATGTATCTGACACGGCGCGTAGACTGGTTCAGCGTGACCTTCGGCCCACAGCGCGAGCCGGGCGACGGCGCACGTGTCCAGCTGCATGCCTAAGCGGGCGACTCGACTCTACACGGCCAAGGGCCGTTTCATTGCGAGAGAATAGTACCGACAACGCGTGCTGCGCGAGGAGAGCAGTCTGACGTGCCGAAGGCTAGTACTATCTAGCCCGTTCCGAAGCCTTGAGTTCCGTCCGGAAAAACAATGGGAGCGGAGGAGGAGTATGGTGAAACGTAGTACTGTCTCGTGGCTCGTGTTTTCGGGCGCGTTGCTCGCCCCCGCGGTCGGCTCCGCGCAGATTTCCTGCGTGCGCGGAGGGCTGCAACGCGCAGTCGCGCTCTACATCGAAGCTCAGACCAAAGGCGATCCTTCCAGCCTGCCTATGGCCGCGGGCCTCGGCTACATCGAGAACATGGCACGCATTGACATCAAGGAGGGGCTCATCAATACACCGCTGAAGATCGATCATCACCGGAGCTTGCTCGACGAGTCCACGTGTCAAACGTTCACCGAAGTGATCGTGACGGATGCCGCAAAGCCGTACATCCTCGGCACACGCCTGCGCGTCAACCACGACAAGATCGCCGAGATCGAGATTCTCTGGACCACGACGGGCTATTGGCTATTCAACGCCGAGGCCTACCTCAAATACTCCTCGGCGGAAGACTGGAGCCCCATCCCGGCGGACGAGCGCGACTCTCGCGGCACGCTGGTCGCCGCGGCCAACGCCTACCTCGATGCCTTTCTCGAAGGGAAAATCGACCAGGTGCCGTGGGGCTTCCCCTGCGTCCGTGTCGAAGGCGGCGCGTATATCGGCAAAGGATCCCCGGATGACAGCTGCGAGGTCGGTGTACCGAGTGGCGTGAACATCGCCAACCGCCGCTTCGTTGTGGACGAGGTGATCGGCTCGGTCGTCGTGTTCTGCACGTTCGGCGCCGGCGCCCCAAACGGCGGCAGCGGCTCGCCCGATACCCACCTCTTCCGCGTGGAGAACGGCAAGCTGCGCTACGTGCATACGCTGACCCATCTGCTGCAGTCGGCGTTCCGTGGTGGCGGGCAAAACAACCCGCAGTAGGTCAAAAGCGGGCGCGGAGCGGCGTTAGGCACCGCAGCGAGGATGCTGTTCAAGGCGCACTTTCACCAGCGCATCCGCAGCGGGGAGATCCGCTGCACCGTGCGCATTTGGCAGCGCCCGCACGCCAAGGTGGGTGGCCGCTACGCGCTAGGCGCCGGCGCAGTGGTGGTCGACCGGATCCACGAGACGCATGCGGACGGCATCACACCCGCACTGGCTCGGCGGTGCGGTTTCACGTCAGTCGCCGATGCCCTCAAGACGGCAAAGCATGGCACGGGCGAACGAGTCTTCATCATCGAGTTTCATTACGACGGCAAAGCGCGCGCACGCTCGAAGCCCGTTACTGGCGTAGTTTCTGCAGAGGAATTGGCGAAGGTCGCGCAGCGCCTCGATGCGATGGACCGGCGCGCGCAAAGCGGCGCTTGGACGCAAGCGACCTTGCGCGCGATCGAAGCCCGCCCCGGCGTGCGTGCGGCGAATCTCGCGCTCGCGCTCGAACGACCTCGCGATGAATTCAAGCGCGACGTTCGCAAGCTCAAGAATCTTGGCCTGACCTTGAGCCTCGAGATCGGCTACCGGCTGACGCCAAAGGGCCAGGCGTTGCTGGCGGCCGGAGCGAGGTGCTGAGGCGCACGTCGATGCGCACGTCCGCGCAAAGACACGGCCCTACACCGGCGTGCGCATCAGACACAGCGACTAGGCTTCCGCCTTTCGGCGCGACTGGCAGTTCGCGCTTAATTCGGCTTACGCGCGCGAATCAGGAACTGGTCGGTGTGCCCGGCGACCGATGCATCGCGCACGCCCTTCGTGTGATCGTCCGCCGGGTTGGCGAGCATGTTCGACTCGGCTTCGATCGTGAAGCCGGCCTTCGTGATCACGTCCTTCGCCTGTTGCAACTGTATGCGGTGGAACTGGGCGTTGTTTTGGCCGGCGATGCCGACGTGGTCGATGACACCGAACACGCCACCCGGCTTCAGCGCATCGTAGACACCCTTGGCGAGCGCCACGGCGCCGGCTTCACCGCCGGGACCGTTGTAGATGTCGTGCATGTTCAACGCCGTGATCGCCGCATCGGCCTGGCCCGCGATACTGGCCGCGGCGAGGTCGCCGTGCACAGCCTGCACATTACCGAGGCGATCGTGACGCGTCTTCTCCGCAGCGACGAAACCTTCGCGCTGCACGAAGAAGTCCGGATTCTGCGCGA
>Ga0208454_1000399_pt1 | contig 25734 bp, 17 predicted proteins | sample EasRivMeERMZT100_FD_187530 | JGI IMG/M metagenome (GOLD analysis project Ga0208454, IMG submission 187530) | Soil microbial communities from meander-bound floodplain in the East River, Colorado, USA - East River MetaG ERMZT100 (SPAdes) (version 2) | ecosystem: Environmental > Terrestrial > Soil...
CCCAAGTTGTTTGACCTACAACAGAATCTAAAGCTGTCCATGCCACATCATTATTTGAACCTTCTATTACCCAAGAGGTAGGATTCCCCACTCCTGCAAGTGAGTTAGCTTGGATAATCACACCACGAATAATTGTAGCTGTAGGAAGTTTTAATTTAATCCAAGAAAATACTTGCGCTGTTGGTGCTGCCCAATAGGTATCAGGTAAAGAATCAAATGCTCTAAATGCTTCAAATCCAGGGGAATTAAGTCCTCCCGAAGATGCCACATAACCAACAGGCTCAATATCAGAAGTCATTAAGGGGGTTTGGTTGGTAGGGGTGAAAGTATAGTTGGCCCCATTCCAAAATATAGGCCAGTCAGGAAATTGCCTATCAGAAGGTAGGTTAAAATAGGAATCATCAGCAATAAGCCATGGGAATCTATAATCCTCGTTTATTGTTACTGCTCCTGTTTTCTCAAGCCTTGATGAAACAAAAGTATTATTCGCATAGGCATCCGCTCCGAGGTAAACTCTATTTGTAGGCCCAAGCATGGGGATATTTCTCCACCCTTTAACATCAAAACCTTGTGAGAAGGAATGAAGGGAATCTAAACTACTTTCGTAATACGCTTTGTATGGGACTTGGTGATACATTTTAATTTCGGAAATATCGAATTTTGGTGTGCTAGTTGTAGCAACAACCGAAATCCTAAAATACTTCCAAACCCCCTTAGAATCGGCTATTTGAAATTCATTCGGTACTCCTGTTGCCCAATTAGACGGAGGATAACTAACTTGGCTATCTAAAACGCTCCAAGCAATATCATCTAAAGAACCATCTAAAGACCACGAAATTAAATTATCCCCATTGGAAGGAGTTATTGAATACTTAGAAATAGCGGTAGGAACTGGAACTTTTAATTTAATAAAGTTTGATGTGTCGTTATGGTAAGAGGTCCGTTTATTATCGAAGGCTATTTCGGGGTAGGTGGTCTTAACGAATTTAGTTGGATCATAGGCAAACAGTCGCCACATTTTTAACAAAAGATAAGTTAATCCACTTAAAGTAAATGCAAATATTCTAAAATAAGAATAAGGGATTTTCTGATTAGTTACTTGAAAAATTTTATGACTATAGACAGCCCAACTAGCTTGTGAATAAGTTTGAATTATATCCCAATTAACCCCATCGTTAGAACCTCGTAAATCCCAATTAGTAGGAGCATATTGTCCATCTGCTGTGTAATTATGGAGAGTATAAAAAAGTAATGTTACAGGAGAAGGAAGTTTAATTTGAATCCACCAAGGAGCAGTATGAGAAGCAGTTTCAAAATAGGTATTATATCTGTCCTGAAATGCAATCCACGCCTGAGTGCCTGTTGTATATTCCGAATCAGCACTTGCCACATATCCGGCAGGAACAGTATTTGAGGTCATACCTGGAACTACACTCCAAATATCAAAATCATAAAAAAGAACTTCATTTAAAATAACATTAGGTGTGGCCGAGGCCGTAGTTATATAAATTCTAAAATAAAAATAAGGCTCAGATAATTGAGTTAAGGTAAAAACTCTAGGCCCTGCAAGAACAACCCAATCATGTGTATATGATTGAATTGTTGTAAAATTAATCCCGTCATTAGAACCCTGTAATTGGAACGCTCCTGGCTTATAATTTGGATCATTATCAGAAGCATAATATGGTTGTATTAAAAAACTCTTAACTCTTGTCTTTACAGGAAATTTAACTTGAAGCCAATGTGGGACAGCAACAGAATTAGCATACCAAGAATTTGGATAAGTAGCATCACCATCAAATGCCCTCCAAGAAGGAGAGGCAGCATTGTAATCACTTGAAGATTTAATCTCATATCCTAAAGGATGCGTAAGACCTATCATTGTTGGGACTAAGGTCGAATTGCTAAATCTAATTGGTGAGCTTCCATCATAAACCCCATACCCACTTACAGGTAATATTTTTGAAACTGCTCCTGCGTAATCAGTTTTAATAACTCTAAAATCAGCTATGTAAGGTGGGTTTTTGGTTAAATTATCTATCTTCGTAAACCTTAAATCTACTATGTAAGGGGGATTCCCATTTGAGGTTGCATTTATAACCAATCTAAAATATTTATAAGTGGCGGAGTTTCCTGATAGAATAAATTCTTTTTCCTCAAGTGCTCCACTCCAAACTACACCAGTCCTAGTATCTAATGGAGTCCAAGCTGAATTGTCATTTGAACCTTGTAGAATAAAATCAGAAGGACACCCTGTTAGTGGATCGGATAATTGTTCTGATTTAATTTTATATTTTGTAACATAGGATGGATTAACCAATTCTACTTTAAGCCAATCTCCTGCGGTGAAAGGAGGCCCAGGCCACCAACCAGTTGTGGGGAATGAATCGAAGGCTTGCCAAGATGGAAAATTACCAGAATAATTAAATAATCTCAATTCGCCTATAGCAACATAGGCATCAGTTGTTCCTGCTGATACAGTTATATTTATTCTATAATACAAAAAACTAGATGAATTATTAAAATAGAACTCTCTAGTAGAGCCGTTATAAAAAGTTTGGTCTATCCTAGTATCTAATACAGTCCAAGAACTTCCGTCATTTGAACCTTCAAATGTCCAAGTCGAAGGGTATCTCCATCCTGCGGATACATTATCATAATATCTTGCTGTTATTATATAACAATTAACAACTACAGCAGTAGGAAATTTTAATCTCAGCCAACCAGTCGTCGTACCAGAATTACTTAACCAACCTTCATATAATTTCCCTAAATAATCAAATGCGTACCAAGGATCATAAACACCTCCTGCATAAGAAGAAGAAGCATCTGCTACCCAAGGAGTAGGGGCAGTATTTGAGGTCATTTTTGTATTTAGTAGAACATAATTTCCGTAAAAGAATTGGAGTGTTCCGATAGAAAGATAAGGCGAGCCATTATTTGCTGATACATTAATTCTATAATATGAAAATTTTAAATTATTATTGAAAGAATAATATCGTGTTTCATTTTGAGTCCAGGCAGTTTCATTAGTTCTGGTATCTAAGATAGTCCAAGCAGTTCCATCATTACTTCCTTCAAATGTCCAAGTTCTAGGAGATTGTGGTGGATCATTAAAATTTCCATTAGTTATGCCATATCTATTAACTGGAATTGGGCTACCGACATATTGTCGTAACCAACCACTTGAAGTTGTTGCTGATTGCCAAGGTAATCCATCTGAATTTTTATAATCAAATGCCTTCCATGCAGGATAACTGGCATTATACTCCGAACTAGCTAACGCTATATAAGGGGCAGGAAGAATATTTGAAGTCATAGGAAGTATGTTAGGTAAAGATTGACTCCTGCTCGCTGTAGTAATATTTGGGCTTGTGTCCGAAATCTGATTTGGAGGAAACACTTCTTCCGTAATTATAGCTTGCACATCATTTACGACTAATCTGAAATATCTATAGACAGCAGAATTTGAAGGAAGGGTGAATGTTTTTTCTTCAAGTGTTCCACTCCACACGACATTAGTTTGGCTATTTATTGAAGACCAGTTTACATTATCTGTTGATCCTTCTAATACGAAATCTTTTGGAAAAGCTGTAGGTGGGTCAGTTTTTTGCTCAGATTTTATTTTATATTTGGAAATAAAAATAGGTTCTCGTAAGTCTATTTTTAGCCAATCTCCTACTGTAAACGGAGGCCCTGGATACCAACCAGTAGAATTAGAGGAATCAAACGCCTGAGAAGGTTCATAAGTGTATTGAAGTGAAAGTTCAGAAACATTTGTATAACTAGCATTTCCGTTATTCGCTGTAATATTTAATCTATAATATTGATAACTTGTGTCTATTGTTAAATAAAAAGACCTAACTTCATCTACTAACCAGTTTATCTGATTAGTTTGGCTATCTAAAACCACCCAAGTACTTCCGTTGTTACTTCCTTCAAATGTCCAAACCTTTGGAGCAGTATTATTTTGTGAACTATCAGACCATGTTGTTACTTTATATAAATTTACTTTTTGAGAACTAGCTAATTTAATTTGAATCCAACCTGTTACTGTACCAGCAACAGTAAGCCATGTTTGGTATGAACCTATATTTACCTTATTAAACGCTTTCCACCCAGTATAATTACCATCATATTGAGAACTATAGCTTACTTCATAAGGGGCAGGAACAGTATTCGAGGACATTGTGGGGGTTAAAATATTAAATCCATAATTTATTTCAGCTATACCCATATCACTATGTCCGTTATTTGCTGTAACAGTAAGTCGATAATATAAATATGAATTGTAATTAACAAAATAAAAATTTTTTGAATCTAAAACACCCCATCCACTTATATTTATCCTAGTATCTAATACAGTCCAAGTAGAATCGTTGTTAGAACCTTCTAATGTCCAATTTTTAGGTGAAGCACCAGGGGCAGAAGCGTCCATTCTTGAGGTAATTGAATAAGAATTAACACAAGCATAGTTTGGATATTTTATTTTTACCCAACCTGTAGGGACACTTCCTGCTGTAATCCAAGCATCATAAGTTCCTGCAACTGACCTATTAAATGCTCTCCATACTGGATATGAGGCGTTTTCAGATGATCCTGTTACAATCCAAGGAGCAGGAGCAGTAGCAGAGGTCATTATTGGAATTTCAGGAGCACTTATAAACCTACTTGCGGTTATATAAGGACTTGATGCAGTTTGATTAACAGGATAAACTAAATCTACTAATGTCCTAGTTTCAACCAATGAATTAAGCCTTAGATTATTTATCATGGCCCCAAACTTATAAACCTGAACTGTGGCAAGAACCCAAAGTTCTAATTCTATAACCCCAACAGGCTGAGCAAGGATATTAGATTTCGTAATATTTAATCTGAAAAATCTATATGGGCCTACAGGAGCAGGAAGAATAAATTCCTTGTCCTCAGAATCAGAGTTCCAAATAGTATTAACCTGAGTATCTAATATAGTCCAAACCGCCCCACCAGGCGAACCTTCAAGTGTCCAGTCCACAGGGGAACAAAAGGTATTACTTCCAGTTAAAATATATTTTCCTAAATTAATGGAATTTGGAATTTCTATATAAAGCCATTGTGGAACAGTAGCATTTAAAGCAAACCATCTTGAACTTGTAAGTTTACTTCCATCAAATGCCTTCCAAGGAAAGGTAGATGCATCAGTTGTACTAGCAATAACATTATGCCCTTGATCCGTATTTGAAATTAGTGGTGGTGGATATTTTGTATCAGGGGTTACTTCAACAACCGCCTCACTAACCTCTACAATTTCAAGTCTGTAATATCTAAATTTTGCTGATGGGGTGGAAAGTTGAAAGGTTTTTACTTCCTCTGATTCAGGTGACCATGGGACGCCGATTTGAAAATTAACCTCGCTCCAATTAGTATTATCTGTTGAACCATAAAGTAAGAAATTAAGTGGGCTAGATGCTTTTGAAGCGAAGGAATTTGTGGAGGTTATCGTATAGGAGGTAGTGCTCTTTGGAGTTCCTAAATCTATTTTAAGCCATTCACTAGGAACAAAATTTTCAGTCGCTTGCCAACCAGTTACAGCAGAGTTATCAAAAGCATGAAAGGGAAGATTTGGAGCATAGTTATTACTCGAAGATGCCACATAAGGGGCAGGGAGAATATTAGAAGTCATATTGGCAGGAAAAGATTCAACCGCAGTAACAGTGGTAGTTTCACTTCCAAAGGTAGGGCTAAAAACTTTTTCTACAGTTGTGAAGTTAGGATCATCTTCAAATTCATAGAAAATTAAATCATCTAATTGAGCGTAGGTTGGGGAGACTCCGACAACAGATAAAATATAAAATCTAAAATTACTATAAAGTTTTGGATAATGGGTAAGGTAAAATAGTTTAGTTTCTCCTGATACCCAAGCATTAATATCGAACTGATAGTCTATCGTTTCATAGTTTATGCCATCATTTGAACCTTGTAGATACCAAGATTGAGGTTGGGAAACACTAGCATCTGACCTGACTTTAACAGAATATGCCCTAATCCTTTTTTGTGTTGGTAATAATAAATTTATCCAAGAGTTTACTTGTTGGTTTATAAGAGTTGACCAGATACCAGTTCCACCGAAGGCACGAAAAGGTTCTGCGTTAGCATCCAATACTGATGAAGCTGTCGCCAAATATCCGGCAGGGGAACTATTAGAACTCATTACAGGGGTTGCATTAAGTAATTTTGGAACTTTTAAAAGGTAAGGATTTCCATTAGCATCCAAATCCCCGCTTAATACAGTTTGTTTTTTTTCTATAGATTGTGTCTGTGAAAGGTCTGCGGTATTTTGCAGAAGTCCGAAAGCTATAGCAGTTCCATTTAGATCATCTAAGATAACCTGAACTATATCCCCTGCTAAAACATTCATATCCTCATTTGAGGTAGTTTTAATAAATCCACCTAGAGGGCTGATAACAGTATCATTTCTAAAATATAACCATTTAACTGAGCCTGGCTGTGCCTTTGTTGTGATAGTTCCAAAATCAGTTATAGTAGCTGTTCCTTGAACATAATGAAAATTTCCACTTGTTTCCCAAATGTTCATGTTAGGTGAGGCGGTAAAATCAATCCCTCGTTTGATGAAAACTCCACCGCCTAGATAGGTTGGAAAGGAAGTATTAACATGGGAGATAAGCCCATAATATACAGAGTTTATATTTCCAATAATCGGTGAACTATCATCAAGTTCATATTCAATTCTAGTTCCTTGCCCAGGCCCAATTACATTAACATTTACTACCCACCCATGCCTTTCAGTTGTAAGGACTAATTTTAATCTTTTAAATTGAGTTATTTTATCTACCCAATCCCCTTCGATCTCTACATAGCCTGGCGATTGACCTATTACTATCCCTGCTAAAACCCATTCTCCTAACTGAGATACATCAATTCCCCCACCTTGAGTAGGATCGTTTATCCCTGAGATTCCAAAATATTCCTCGATTATATTTCCATTACCATCAGATAAAATAAAATCATATCCCTTATTAACAGGAAGCCAAATTTCTAAGTTAGCGTGTCCTAGAGAATCTATTAGAATTGGATTAGACCATGCACTTGAACCATCAGGTACTTTATAGATTTTAGCTAGGACTTGGGTATTTGCATTATATACAGTTATCTTCCCACCGACAGGAATTTTATTTAAAGCGTCCTTTAATTGGGCGTGTCCTATAGGTGATAGTAAATTTGTGTCAGGGTCTAGTGCCATTAGAAAGCCCTCACATATTCAGGAGGAAAATCACCATAAGTTTGATAATATTTTTCAACTACCTTTTCTACTGCATCTAATTCATTATCAAATCTTCCTAAATTAATAGTTTTTTTATTTATAGATAATTTGGCTGAAAATTTATTTCTTTTTTTATCAAAGAATACTCCACGATATTTTCCAACTCGATTTTTATAAATATTCCTATTTAAAAGCTGTTCGAGATCAGTTGCCCATCTGCAATTTTCTGGGGAATAATCCCCATTAGTGTCAGGGAATCTATCTATAGTCATTCCTTCTGGACGATTTCCCATATCAGATAAAAAATTAATGAATCCGTTTTTTTTATCTAACCATCTTTCACAAACTTTTATTCCGCGACCACCATAATATTCATAATAAGGTTCATTTTTATTGTAACAACGAGATTTTATTCTTCTCCAAGTTCTATGCTCAATCGTTTTAGTCAATCCATGTTTATAATTAGGATTGTTTCGATCTTCATGATTTATTTTCATTTAAAAACTCCTTAAAATGCGCGCATAAATGTGCCTGATACGCTTATAGCATCACCAGATATTGAAGATAATAAAGCACTTCCACCATATGCGGCAACATAATCTGCGGAAGATTGAGCAGGGTATCTTATTCTTAAAAGTGTTCTATCAACAACTTTCCCCATTGGTATTCCACCCCAAGTCGCCGCACCTCCGTACATACCGACCGCCTCTATTGGAATAATAGCTTGATTTGAATAAGGTGCTGCTGCGGTTTTTGAGTTTAGGTTTACCGAACTAACTATTAAATCAGTTCCAATATTATGAGGAAGGTCTATCCAAGCATCTACAATAGGATTAAATTCAGACCATTGAATATTTTTTCTTCCGTTATAAGCATAGGTTATTGTTGTGGCATTATAAGAGGAAGTATCTTTAACATAGGCCTCACCTAAAGAAAGCATTTGAACAGAAGTTAAATTTCCATCTTCTTCAACTTCATATCCCTTCATTTGGGTGATATTAAAAAACCAAGGCTTCTGATAGACAGCAGTTTCAGTCGGCAAAATAGGGGTTAGTTCGTTATAGTAATTAACCATGTTAGGTCTAAATCTAAACTCGTCAATATATCCAGGGGCGGTGTTAGTTTCTGCTAAATAAGAACCTATATCTAGGGAATATATCTGCCACATTTGAAGGCTTGAAGAAACCTCAATGTCCTGAACTCCGTCCACATAAACCACATATCTATTTCCAGTAAAAATAAAATTAATGTAATACCAGGTGTTTATTGCGAAGTTAGTCTTAAGGCCTGGGGAAGCTGTGGCCACATTCCAAGAAGTTCCGTTTGAAGATATATGAAGGGATAGTTTTGTAGCAACCCTTCCATAAGCTAGTATCATTGAGAGGTTAGGGGTAGCGGTTACTAGGTCAACTATCCCTGTAAGAGATTGAGGATTCCACCAAAAATCTATACTCCATCTAGCTTGGGTAATTCCCATATTTCTAGGGATTTTAACTTTTGCCCCTGCGGAGGAAAATAGAAGCGATCCTGCTCCAAACTTTTTAGCGATAGTAGAAACTGTAACAGTCCCTTGGGTGGTTATTGATTTATTTCCATAGGCATCTACTATGGTGCTTATTGTTGTTGTGTTATCCCCTCTTAGTAAAACAGGAATGTCCACAATATATTCTGGTTGATATTTTCCATAGACAGGAGCGAATTGTTTAGACTCATAAGAAATCTCACTAGAAAGAGGGTTTCTTCTTAAATAGATATAATTAGTTGCTCCTTTAGTTATTTCAACGAATTTATTTTCTATTGGCAAGGCTATCGTATAATCGTTTTGTCCTCTGGTGGTAAATCCGTCTGCTATAGTAACAACACTCTGGACTTCTGTTAAATTTAGTTCCGCCGATCCTTGAATAGAAGTGGGAACAATACTTAAAAGAGCACACTCGGCTATCATTATGCTTGCCCCACCCTGATTAGTTTTAACAAATAATCTATAAAAGGTGTAAGCGGTTGTGTTTATGAAATCAAAATAATAAGTTTCATTAACTATCCAAGTTTCAGTATCCATCCATTCTTTTATGTCAGTCCATGCGGTGTTATCATTTGAGCCTTGGATAACCCATCTTTCAGGCATTTCGGTTGGTAGGCTTCCTGATGATGATAATTTGACCCTGTTGATTGTTACCGCTAGAGGGAAGGCCATCTTTAGCCATTCGTTTGTTGCTCCTGTTGACTCCCAAAAAGTTCCTGCTGTTCCATCAAAAGCCTTCCATGCACTAGCTGTTCCCTTCTCAGAACTTGCTGTAACAGTATATCCTGCTTGAGCAGATGCGGACATGGTTGGAGATATTTGGGTATAGTCGGTTTTTTTGATAAGGCTTTCAACTTGGGTGGAAACAGTTGGGGTAACAATATCAGATGATTTATACCCATTGTATTTTATTTCGTGAACTCCAAAAACACCACTATAGTAGTCGTAGCCTACACACCGCATGAATTTAGTTAGTGTTAATGGAACGTTCCAAGCAAGTTCTGGCCCTTTGCCGTTAGAACCACCAACACCAGTGACATAAGTAAAATTAACTCCGTCCATAGAAGCGTAGAAATAAACCTCATCAATATCTTTAGTGTGTTGAGGGCCATTAAAATAAACATAATTTATATAAAATGGCTCTGGAAATTCTATTTGAACATAGCTTCCGTTATACATTTCATAACTTCCAGTTACCCCATAAGAGCCTACTTTATTGAAAACGACCCAAGCATTTACAGGACTATGCCCTGGATAAGTCCCTGATGAGGTTACAATATAACCGAAACTATTATTTGAAGGTAATGCCATGGGCGGAACTTCATAATAGGGTGCAACTGTAACGGAGTTATTCTGAGTTTGATAAGGCCCAGTTAAAATAGTCTGCCTAGTTTGTAGTGGAGAATCCCAAGTAGCTATCTCTGTTGCCTTGTTTGACATTAGATGGGTTACTAAATTAACTCCACCTTCTCCTGCAAATACTTCAATTATGTCACCTTGAAGAACCTGTAACGGAACACCTTGAGGGGTTTTTATATTAGCATTATTAATAATTACAGAACCAATATCTTGAAATAATAAATATTTAGATGCTCCTTCTTGGAGGGATTTTCCCATAGCTATAACATCACCAGTTCCAGTAACATGAGCAAAATTTCCACTATGTTCCCACACATTAATATATCCACTCTGGATTACTAAATCATTTCCTCTTTTCTGCCATTGTGCCATAGGGAGAAAATTAGGATATGATTGAGGGGAATAAGATAGGATCGAATAATAGGTATTGGATAAAAATTCATTTATTACTGCATTATCATCAAGGACTACTTTAATTTCTGTTCTATCAAGATCGGCATTATAAATTGATTCGGAGATAAACCCATAGACGAAATTAACCGCCATTTGAAGTTTTACCCTTCTGAATTTATGATAAACCTTTGTTCTATCTCCATTTATATAAAAGGAATTAGCGGATTGGAAAACCCCAATATCTCCTTCGATCCATTCGTTATTTACTTCTTCTTCCTCTCCACCTGTTCCACCGCCAATAGTGAAGTCGTTTATCCCTGATATATTATCGTAAGTCCAAAGAAGGTTGTCGTCCTCGTCCATGAAAACGAATTTATACTTTCTCCCTTCCTGAATCCAAATAGGCTCATCAGGAAGCCCATATTGATTTAAAATAATGGGGTTGGTGTGCTGAACAGTTCCACCCCTATCAGAATAGGTAATTGTAGGAGTAGTGGTTTCTGCCTGGTAAGACCAAATCTTCCCACCCACTATGAGCGTTCCATCTACATTATAAACTTGGCTATTACCTATTGGTGATAAAATCATTTAAGCCTCACTTTTGTCCTGTTCTTGCTGCTGCTCCGCCTAATTCAGGGAATAATTTCTGTAGGACAGGTGCAAGTTTATTTAATTGTGGAGAACCCTTTAAAATATTTTTCATAACTACATCAGAGGTTAATCCTTTGGCTGCCAGGTTCGCACCTCCCATCATCCCTAGAATCCCTAATAAACCTCCTGCTGTTCCTCCTGCCAATGACCCTGCTCCACCGCCTAAAAGGGGTAAAATCATGGTTTCCAGGTTTTGAATAGACTTGGTTCTTTCTGCGGTTGGAGAAATACCTTTTAGGAAAGGTTTAAATGTTTTATTTATCTCAGCAGCAATTTCAAGGTCAGGCATTAAATCCTGTCCACCTTTTAAAATCCCTTTCTGCTTGGACTTTGAAAAGAGTTTATTTATATCAACATCACCCGACATTGGTGTAATAACAGAATCTCTTATTCTGGAAACTTTCGCCATTTGAGTTCTAGCACTTTTTAAGCTCTGAACCATGTCGCCTTTGCCCCTAAAGGAAAGATTTCTTTCTGCCGCATCCTCTAGTTCATCACTAAGTTGTCTTAGATAGAATTGGGTTTCCCCTCCGGCATCCCTGGCCATATCTCGAATCATTTTTGTACTGGACACGAAATCGTTGCCGGACATTTTTCCAGTTTCCATTTCTTTAACAACTTTAGATGCCTTTGCGAGATTTCTAAATTCATCAGCAGTTGTTTTCTCTCCTGCTTTTTCCATTTGGTCAGCTAATTTCATTAGTGATTTATCTTCTGGAACAGTAACTTCCTTCTGGAATTTTGCTAACATTTTTTTAACTGTAGGAGATACGCTTTCATCCTTGATTGTTACATCAACTATTTTTTTATTTATATCCTTAACTTTACCTTTAAAGAAACTATCAAGTGTGATTTCATCAACATTACGAAGGTTCTCAAATCCTTCCTCTGCTGTCTGCCATGCTTTATTTAGGAAATCTCCTGTCGGAGCTTCTGCTGCTGATTTTGGGTCTATAGCTTTAACCGCTAGCTTATTATATGCCTTCTGATTTTGCTCTGCTATTTCTGCATAAACTCCTGCCGAACCAGGGGAGCTTCTTAATCCTTCTTCAATAAAGCCTAAAGTCTTATCTCCTGTAACCTGTCCAGGGGTTAATTTAATCCCTAGATTTTCAGCTTGTTCTGCTAATTCTTTTGTGGCGACAGCACCGACTTTTTTAGCTGTAGGTCTGCCTAGTGCGGCTGCTCCCTTTCCAATAAGACCGCCTAATCCTCCTGCTGCTCCACCGATTCCTAGTTGTTTCGCTTTATCTCCCCAAAACCCTTCTGAGCTTTCTGATTTAGTTGGGGTTGCTAAAGCTGATTGTAAACCACCTCTAACGACCGCTTTCGCTATAGGGCCTTTGAACATACTTAATCCTGCTCTACCAACATTGGCAGCAACCGCAGGGGCGGCAGTACCACCACTCAGTAGTAGCTCTGGAATGGATTGGCTTAAAGCTCCTAGAAAATAACCTATCCTGCCAGGAGTAGAATCATATTTTGAGGCTATCTCATTAGCGTGTTGAGTTACCTTGGCGAAATCTTCTTCATTCCCTGCAACCTTGTGATAAATTTGTTTAACTGTGTCTGGAATGTCGGTATAGGATGCCTTAAAGCCTTCCCATCCTTCTTTCAATCTAGGAAAGTCCTCACCATATTTTTCGGCAGACTTTTTATCTTTATCAGTAGGATCAACTGCCCCTGGAACATTTACTTTAGATTGTTCTAATAATGCGTCTATTTCATCTTTTTCTTTAGGCTTTTCTGATTCGGATGCAACTTTTCTTTCCTTTTCTTTTTCAATTAGTTTTTTTTCTTCCTTAGTTCCTTTAAGAAAATTATTTCCCCACCAATGAACAAATTCTTCTTCTTCATCTGGTGGTGGTTCTTCATACTCAGGTTCAGGAGGTGATGCTTGACCAAACGGAGAACGGTGTCCTTTAAATTCTTCTTCTGGTTCTGGCTCTGGTACAGGCATATCAGGGATTCCGCCAGGAGCACGAAAGCCCTTGAACTCTTTATTGATTTCATCTTCGCTTTGAATAAGGCGGTTTCTACCTATATCTTTGGCCATTATTTCCCCCCTCTTTCATTCACTCTTTTTTTCATGGCCTTTAATTGAGAACCTGTTCTTGCACCACCAGGGAACATATAAGTTTCATCATCCTTTAGATTTGAAATGGTCGAGTCTGGAACATTCACTATTGGCATATTAACATTTTTATATTTTTTATTAACTTCATTCCAGTCAATAGGAAGTGGTTTAGCCCCTTGCATATCTTGGGCAAAATAATCTTTTGGAGAAAGCGATAATCCGTTATCTACCGCCACACCTTTAGTGTTATTTACTACGGAAGGATTGTTGCTAGTATATTCTGTCCACGCTTCATCTGCTCCTTCGGTGGTTTGATTCTTTAATCCGTACGCAGTTTTGAATCTTCTATATTCCATTGACCTATCTAAGTCTGATCTCATGTGCTGAATAATATTCCAGTTAGTTTTTGGATTATTAGTCATAGCAGGCTGTGCTTCCTCATACATTTTTCTTTCTGCTTCGGAGTCAAATAGTCTGGACATTCCTTTAGGGATATTTTCAAATGAGAGTCGTCTAAACTGTGCTCTCAGTTCTTCAAACTCTGGGTTTCTCATATACTCGCCTACGATTCCCTTATATTGTCCAGTATCCACATTGGGCATTAAATTTTCACCATCGACTTTTCCGACTGACCTTTGGATTCTATTTAATTTATCTCTATTCGCAGCTTCATCTTTAATAGGAGTCTTGCCAAATTCCTCTTTAAGCTCCTTCTTAATTTCTTGCTCTCTCTTAATTGCTTGAGAGGTAGTCTTAGGTCTAGTCATAGGATTTAATTCAGGGGTAAATCTCTGAGAGAAATTCCACTCTCTCGGATTGGCTATAGTCGCACCAGGAGCTTGACCTATTTGAGCAGCAGGGAATCTTCCTCCGGCATCCATAGCACCACCTGGGCCTGGTTGTATTCTTCCTGGGGCCTGACCTACTTGCGGTCTTTGAGCAACGCCTGGGGCTTGTCCTCCGCCTCCACCACCGCCTAGAGCAGGGATTCCCTCTACAAACTCTTGTTTATGTTGTTGATACGCTTCTTTTCTTTCTCTTAGTCTTTGAGCTTTTACCGCAGTAGGATCAATAGTATAAGTTTTATTTCCTGCTTTAATTACTACTTTGGCATTTTTAGCTTCTGGATGTTTAAGTAAAAAATCTTCTTCTGCCTTTGCATCATCTAGTTTTTTCTTTTCTGCTACTCTGGTTTTTTCAGTTATTTTAGAAAGCTCTAAAGCTGCTTTTGTACTGGCATCTTGTCTGTTCGCTTGAAGTTTAAAGGCATCTTCACCAAATCCATATTTAGTTAGATTAGAAATAAGTTTTGGCTCACTTAATGTTCCATCTTCATTTAATGATTGAGAATATGCTGCTCGTTTAAGACCTTGGGCGAACCTTTCCTCTAAATCTAGTGGTGCAGTTTTTGTTCCTAGCCCTAAATCATCCCTAAGTAATCCACCTTCATAAGAACTTAATCCCCCTCTTATAGCTTCAGGATTAAGTAAGCCTCCCAATAACTCTCCAAAAAATCCAGGCCCTTCTTTTGGCCCTTCTTCTTTTCCTATAGCAGTTTGTTCTTCCTTTTTTTCTGAATCTGCATATTCTGGCTCTGGAAGGCTTTTCAAACCACCAGGAGCACGAAATATTTCTTTAACTGCTTCTGGAAGTGAAGAACCTTGAGTTTGTCTTTTTCTTGCGATAACAGGAGGTGCTTCTTCCATTATAGGAGCACTTTCGGGATTAACTATATTAGTTTTTAAAAGTTGTTCAAAACCGAAAGGCCTTGTTGTTCTTTTAACTCTATTATCTGCACCTTTTTTTGTGAAAAAGGATTCCATAGGGTCGGCTACAGGGTCAGATGAACCTCCAAATAAAGAATCCCAAAAATTTCCAGTCCCTCCACCTGTTAATGGCATATTTTCCCCCTAACGAAAACGATTAATTACATCATTCCATTTACCGCTACTCTTATTTTTCATAAGTTCCCTAGTTATTATTGCAGCTAGGGCATTAGCATTATTTTGTTGTTGCGGTTGTTCTTCTTCTTCATCCTCTGGACTTGGAAACATTCCACCAAAAAGGCCCTTGCCTCCTGCCATCATTCCTAGCTTTGGCATCATTCCCATTAGACCACCACCGCTTTGATTTCTCATTAAATGTTGTAAAAATTCCAACATATTTTACTCCTTAAAACATTCCACCCAATAGCCCACCACCTAGTGCCATTCCGCCGCCTGCTAATGCACCTGGAATCCCACCAGTCAAACCACCTTTAAGACCTCCCATAAGAGTATTACCTATTATGCTTCCGAGGCCTTTTGATTTAGAGGCTAACTGTTGTGCTCTTTGCATCTGAAATTGTGCCGTAGGGTCTTGGCCTCTAATATCTGCGAAGGTATCAGTTTGTTTTCTTCCCCAGTCAAGCATCCCTGTTCTGAAATTTAATTGATCTGAATAGTTTTGGTATGCCCGATTATAAGCATTTCCATATTCTTGAGAGGCCAAATCCTGTCCGAATTGTTGAGAAGCCTTAATAGTATTTCCACTCATTAAACCGCCTCTTGCCATAGCGGAGTTTTCAATAGCTTGCTGACCTTGTTGTTGTCTAAATCCATAACCAGGGTCTATTTGAACTGTGGAAGGGTCAAATTTATATCCGCCTGATTTATAATAATCCCCAAAGTCCTTGACCATTGTATCGCCAAGTTCTTTATATGGTTTATACATACCAAGTTTTTCTTGATATTGTCCCATCATAGTATCTTGGGCCTTTTGCATTTCTGCGGCGGCCTTCTTTTTTCCTGATGAACTAAATAAGCCCATGACTTACTCCTTCTTCAAATCTTCCAATTCCTTAACTAACTCATTAATCTTTTTCTGTAGTTGGTCAAACCATATTAACCAGGACATATCAGTATTCCTCTCTGGTAAATTGTATATGCTTGCTGTTGGTCGTGGAACTAGCTGATCCATTTTTACCTCAAATTTATAAATGCCGAGATTATCCTTCTCTCGACCAAATCAGTAATCTTTAATCGAAAAACTATATCCCTGGCAGTACCTAGCCTTCTCCAAATTAGTCTAATTAAATACTGGCCTAGTTTACCCATCTTTCCAAAAATCTCAGGTGTCCAGGTAAACCCACCATCTTTTGAATAACTTAAAGTGGCAACCGGAGCTTGGTTATAATCGTCGTTTTTCCCTAGCCCTACTTCCATTTTAAATTGGATGGCATCTACTGTAAATCTTTCCTCACCTACGCTTGTATGCCTTCCTATGAACTCAAAATCTTGGAAATAAATATCATCCTTTAGCCCATCAGGGTTTAGTCTATAAATTGTCCCATCAACGCTAGAAGTGAAAAGTTGATCTTCGTATCCATAAACCCCCAATTCATAAATATGACCTGGCATACCTCTAGTTTTTCTCTCTCCCCAAAGACCAGTTTTCCCATCATAAAAATATGATTTTCCATTTTCGTGAAAGGTAACTTGATAGATTGGGGAGCTATTAACATTATATCCAACGGCAACATGAAAATCAGGAAGGTCTAATTTTCTTATTACTTCGGACATTTCAGCATTGGTTATATTAGTTACTGCTTGTCCTCTAATGGAGTAGAAATTTTTTCCTTCTGCGTGGCTATTTCCTAAGAATATTATTTCTTCGCCAAGTCTTACAATATGGCTATCAGGGTTAGTGTCAAGCGAAGCACTCGTTCCATAATTCAAAACTCCACCACTCATAAGGGAGTAGGGAAACTGTGGGCCTCCGTCGTTATACCAAATTTCTATGGTCTGATTTCCCATGAGATAAAATGTTCCAAAATTCCCATTAGTTATAGCAACGATATTATCAGCATAGGTTTCTGCCGTAGCAAAATTTAGACCTTCCCAGGAAAGACCATCAAAAATATTAGAACCATAAAATCTTCCACTCGCCAAAAAGATAGCTAAAAATCTTCCTGTATTATAAATAACCCCTATAGGATTAGGAGGGAAATCTTCATCAGTTATTTTGGTTAAAGTTTCAGCTTCATTCGCTTTTGCTTCCACATCAAGTTTTATAATATATCCTGCTACCCCATCAACAATCATTAATTCGATTCCACTATCGGCCATTTGAATAGGAGTATCGGTGGTTTCTATAGTTCCAATTAATAAAGAACCACCACCTCGAATTATTTTAAAGACTTGATTCCCTACTACAGCGTAAACTCCGCCTGTCCTATTTTGAGTTGAATAGATGGCACGAATTTTTTCTGCTCCCAAATAAGTGAATTTTTCAGAGCCATGAAAGCCCATCAAAACTTTGCCTCTTTCCAGAGCAGGATCGACGATATAATGACAATTAATATGTGCCATAGAGGAAACTATGGGGGAGATAGCTTTAAGGTCTTTACCAAATAAATCTATCTCCTGCATTTTATTCCCCTGTTCTTATATTAAAGTTGGCCTTCGTAATTTCACTCATATTAGGAATTTCTGTTTGAGATAGGATAGGCTTGATGTTCATTCTCTTTACTGCCGCCAAAGAATCGGTTGCCGATTTAATAACCACTTCTGAAAGTTGAAGTCCAAATTCTGGTGCTATTTCTAATGCTAAATTATATGCCAAGGCCCTGTCCCATCCAGGAGGAATTATCACTTCATCAGAGGCATTATCTAGTTTTGTTATCTTCTTGAAAACGGAAGATTCTATCGTATATGCCATGTCTGGATTTGGGTATAAATAAACTTTTCCCAGAGGATAATCAGGACTATAATAAAATCTATCGGGAGTTCCTGTGCCCATTTTATCGCAGATTGGATCATAGAAATCTTTCTCAATTTTAGATAATTCGTAGGTTGCTCCGTCTGGATGGGTAACATACATTCTAAAAATTTTGTCAGGTCTTTCAGAATCGAAATCTCCGCCTACTCCCCAGGTAAAATAGGGAAGCCCAGGAACATTGGTGTAGCTCTCGTTAGTTTTTGTATAGATGGTTAGAGCATCTAAAGACCAGGAGGAAAGTAGTTGGTTAAGAGCAGTTAGGCAATCGGATGTTTCCTCTGCTGTCGGGGCTTCTCCGACTCCTAGAGCACCAATTAGCCTCATAGCCCTTCTAATTAGTTCTAGGCCTGTCATAATTCCCCCTTAAAAAAAGGGTGAGCAGATGCCCACCCTCAATTAAAAAATTAAGCCAAGATTCTAACGGCTTGAGAATTTCTTAGTGTCTTGTATCCATAAAGAACATCAATACGACAAGGGAACAAGTCATTATTAATGTCATAGGCACGAACAATTCTCATGGAGATTCCATCCATTACTTCTCTAGCTGAGAAATCTACACCTTTTGGCATTACAAGGTCTGCTGTTGCAAAGGTAAATGCATCCTTGTGGAATAACATTCCTTGTTCAACAGAGCTTCCTGCAAGTGCAGCAAAGGAAAGAATGGAAGTATCAGCAGGAGCATTTGAAACATTTTTATATGCCCCTGTAGGAATTATCTCAGTAGTTATCAAAACTGTCCCAGTAGCAGCAGTAGCAGTAAAATCAGTGGCCACAGAAAATCTTTTCAAATCTCCTGTTACTTCTAAAGTTTCTGGTTTAACTGCGAAAACACCAGGGATGGTAAAACTTTGTCCTCGTTTAAGAGTATCCCCTATGGTGAACCCTGCTAGTAATAATTGGCTACCAGTTTGATTAGCACCACTAATTGAAAGAGCAGTTGTTACTGCTGTTCCTGATACTTGAGGGCCTATTAGAGTATTTGAAACCCAGTCTGATCCTGCTGTTCTTCCCATGATTCCTTCCTTGTACTGATTAGCAATACTTGTGGAATCTTGGAAAAGACCTTTTAAAGCATTTACTATTTGTGCTTCCATGTTGGGAGTAATCATAGTAGTTCTTTGAGAAGGTGGGGCAAGGTTTTTATCTAGCTGAGCTTTTGCTAGAAGGTATGGAAGAAGGTCTGTTATTGGTGTTCCTGGTGTTCCTACAGTAGCAGGAATATCTGCCATCATTGTTAGAGCATCTACTTCGCAAGATGCTGCCAAAACTGACATAGCAGGCTCTAGGATTCTATCAGCAAAATCGTCTAACGATAAAGTTAGTTCGGCTGAACTGAAAGACATATCGACACCTTTTTGCTTGTCGATTTTCAGGGTTACGCTTTTTTCGATAGTGTCTTGAGGGGCAAGTATCGCACCTGTTCTTACGGTATATTGATTAGGTAATCTGATTCTTAGTGAATCTCCAATCTTTGCACCAGACTGAGCGAATGAGTTATCATACTGACGATTAATATTTCCAATGAAATTCATTTTAGCGTGTAGAATTTGTAACGCCTTCCTTGTAATCATAAGGGGCGTTAATAATGTGTTTGTGGCCATTTAAATCTCCTGTTTAAAAAATTAATTAATTTTATTATTTTCTTTGCAGGAAATTTAGGCCTTCCAGAAAGCCCCGAAGGTGAGTCGGTTTTTCACCAAACGACTAAGCGATAAAGTCATTATATTCGGGGCGTTGATTTAAGTCAATCTATTTTGCCTGAACCTGGGATTAAAGGGGGAAGGTTTCATAGAACCTCCATGATGTTTTTTATATGATAACTTAATATCTTATTCTGCCAATCTTTTTGAGCCTTGCTCTTTCCTTTTGTAACCAAGTATTCATGTCGTCTTTATCACTAGGCCCATCTGGGATGGATACGCTGCCCTTTGTGGCACTAATAGGCTCAGGAGCATTTGTAATTTTAGTCGTGGTGGATTTATCATCCTGAAACCTTGCTTCGATTCTACCGATAGCAATAACTTGTTTATATGGCGATAACTTGACTATTTTAGTAAGTTCTTCTGGATGATTAGCTAACCAATAAGCAACTTCTGGGCCTCTATCAGATTCTATTATAGCATCCCTAATTTGTTCAGAAGTTGGAAGTGTAGGATCATTAACCTTTTCAAAAAAATCAGGATTCTTTTCCATGAAAGACTCTGCTTTATTCTTAAAATCCTCGATAACTGTTTGAGTTTTAACTTCATGTTCTTTTCTGGAAACTTTTTCCTCAAATTCGACCATCTTCTCTTTCATCTTCTTGTTTACAAGATAGTCGGTGTATTCTTCAATGTTCTCGAATTTTTCTGGTTCTTTTTCTGGCTCTGGTTGGGTTTTTTGAGGAACAGTCTTTTCGATAATAGAAAGAAGGCGATCCCTTTCGGCCTCCGCCTTCCGTCTTTCAAAAGTTAAAGTATCTATCCTTTTTTGGACAGCAGACTTTTCTTCTTTTTTGGTGTCGATTTCATTACTGCCTTCAACTTTGGCTTCGTTTTCGGTGGGAAGGTCTTTTTCTTCTTGAGTGCTTTCGGCATTTGGTTCTCCTTTAATTTCTGGTTCATTTTGAGTTTCATTACTTAACATTCTATATCTCCTTATTAATATTCATCAACAAAAATATCTTCTTCTGGTTCTTCTTCTGGAATTTTTTCTTCCACTTTTTTAAGTTCAGGTTCTTCTTCTGCTCCTGCTTGTTTAGTTCCAATCTCAAGGGCTATTTCACCTTTAAGTATTTTTCCAAATGAGCCTACCATTTTTTCAGCTTGTTCAGGAGAGAATCCCTGTTTAATAAGAGTATTAGTATAAGCACCGATATTGGCAACAACTTCCTCCATGATTTCATTTTTAGAAGAAATTTTGGAAGATTTAACTTTCCCTGCCTCTTGAAGCATGGCAACTTCTTTATCTGCCTCTAATTGAGCTTGAAGCCTCATAGTTTCCGCTTGTTGTTTTAAAGTTTCTGCCTGGATTCTGCTCTGAGTTTCCATCTGAGTTTTTTGTAAAGTAGTTTCATGTCCTGCTTTAAGTGTGGCGTTTTCTGCTGTCAGCATTTGAATCTGCTGCTGCATTTGTGCCATCTGTGGACTCATTTCTGGATTAGGATTAGTTATTTCAGGTGGAATTGTTCTATAAATTCTCTGAGCTAGTTCCTGAGCACCAGGGAAATCCATATTCCCGACCAAAATATCTCCCCCAACTTGCATAACTTGTGGGGAAGTTTGGGCAAGAATAACCATAGCTCTGCTAGTTTCTTGTCGTTTTGTAGCAGATGATGGCCCTGCTTCCATTACTACATCATAAGAACCAATTTTAGGATTTACTTCTTTCCCGATAATATCATTATACTCATTAACCTTATCTTGAACTGCCTTCGCCATTTCTGGATTGATAAAAACTTGTTTCATCATTCCATCTTCGCCCCTAATCTTCATAACTTTTGGGGTATCGTAAATCTTAGGTATAAGATCGACTATGATTTTTCCGGTCTGCTCTATCGCCATAGCTGCATTTTCAAAAAAGTGATACTGGCTTTGTTCCCCCTGGACTTTCCTGGTGGAAATAGCTGCCCCTGTTCTTTCATTAGATTGTTGACCTAGATTAGAATTAAATAGACCTAAAGAACCTTGAACATCAGCGAGCATATTTTGTTGAACGAACTGCCACCCATTAGGAACACCAGGCAACTCCATCCTTTGTGGAGGTGGAGCAAGCGTCCCATTAATCGTGAGAGGGTCGTATTCCAATACCGAGAAATTTCTCCTATTAGCTTGACTCCATTGATCTCGAAAGTTTTCTATTTGTCCTGCTGCTGCCACGAAAGGGGCTTTAGGGGATAGGGCAACTGTTTCCACAAAGGACGAAGCCGCATAGTTATACATTCTTTGGGCATCCATAGCAGGATAAATCATTCCCTGGAAGAAAATTCCTTCATTTGGAACTCGGTGTTCATCACCTATCACCCTTACTATCGGAAAATATTTTGATGGCCACAGCCCTTTTTCAAGAATCCTAGAGCTAGTTATTTTACACCATTTAATAATTGTTTTTTTAGTTTTCCTGGTCTTGCTATAGCCTTCTTTCTTCTCTCCAATCTCATTAATAAAGCCTTCGGCGGTTATGCCAATTTCTACATCCACTTCTTCTTTGTAGAAATATTCGGCTACTCTAACTTTATCTTCGGAGAACCAGGAGAGCGAGCCTTCTTCGATGGTTTCGCCAAATTCTCCTGCTTCTTTTCCGTATTTTTCAATGAAGGATTCTTTGTCCATGTCTGTGATGACAAAGACATAATCCGCATCACGACCATCAGAGTAAATCGCAGAAGGATCGAACACGACTGAAAAAATGTCCGGTATTTTTTTGATGAAAATTTCTTGGTTAAAAGATTTTTCATGTTCATACTCGGTTACTACTCGCCAATAGCCTATTCCTGTTTCAACAGCACATTGGAAGGCCCAGTTATATGCCTGTCCTGCTGTAGATTGGTTTTCTATCCGTCTAATTAAATCCTGATAGACCTCTGCTACAAGTATATCAGCCCCTCCATCAACGGGATTAACTAAAATTCCAGTCTTTTGTTGTCTAAAATCGTTTACTACTTGGTGGACATATTGACCTAGTTTATCCATTACTAGGCAAGGTCTTGCCCCATCAGGGTCGTTTTCCCTGGCATTTCGTAAATCTTCTGGCCATTGGTCGAGTATCCTAAAATCTAAGGAAGTTTTGGCATTTTCATTACTATCCTGAAAGGTATTTCGAGCTATATCAAATCGTTTAATAGCTTTCGATAATATTTTTTCATCTTCTGTTTGTGCTTTATCATCTGTTTTTTCTGCTGCCATATTTTTCTCCTATAAACTCATCCAATGGGTAGGTCTAACCACTTTTGTTTCTTGTTTTCTAATTAATCTAGGTTTCTCATTACAGAATGTTAGCACAAACGCATCCCCTCTGTCGGGAGAATCTAATGCCCTTTTTTTCATTTCGTCTTTTGATTCCACTCTCATTTTTCCTTGAGGGGTTATAAAATATCTTGGGCCTGATAACTCGGAAATTAAAAACTGATCTTCGGGAATAGAACAGGACTTTGCCATAAACCATTCTCTCGCCCTAAACCATAGCTCATCCCTCATCCGCAAATACTTTTCAGATTCAGAAGGAACTTCATGGGCATTTACCGCTACAATCGGAAGCCCCATTTCCTTTAATCGGTCTGCTACTCCTGCACCCAATCCAACCACATCCACCACAATTTTATAAGGACGCATAGTCGGAGCAGTATCCTGATAGATTTTATTTATCATGTTAGAAGTTTGCATAGTATCCCTATGACTCCAAGCCTGGGTAGGTTCTAACAATCTTCCACCTTGTCTTTTCGCCAGGGCTGTCATAGCACTTCCAAATCTCGCCACATCAAGCCCCCACACTACCTCGCCAAATTCTCCTATATCCCTTTCTATGGCAGATTCTAATACATCAAGTCCTATGACGCAATCATCATCTGACTTAGGAAATTCACCCAATACCCTAACCCGATAGATATTCGATTCAGTCCCATATTTTGCCATGTCCTCGATATAGGCATGATCTACCCTGGTAGAACTAAAACAGGATACTGTAAAGGTTTTCCATTTGGTTCTAAACTTATGAAAGGCATTATAAAAATACCCCGAAGTTCTAGTCGGATTTGAACACATCAAGATTTTTGCTCCATGAGTAGAAAGCGATCCTTCGATAACCTCAAAAAGATTTTCTGGGATACCTGATGTTTCATCTAGGATATAAAGAAAGTTTTCCGAGTGAGCTCCTTGCAAACCTTCTGGTTGATCTCGCCTGGCGGTTCTCGCCTGGGCGAAATTCTCTTTGGGGGCTTCGATTAGATATAACCCATCCTCGGTTAATCTAAAGACTGACAATAGGTTAAAAGTGCTTTTCCTAAGCCAGATAGAAACTTCCGCCCAAAGAATATCGAAAAGCTGATGGGCGGTAGGAGCAGTACAGATTATTTTTGCAGGAGTCCTGGTGGATAAAAACCAGGTCATAGCTATTGCCATCATGCAACTTTTTCCAACTCCATGCCCTGACTTGACAGCTACTCTGGGATTCTTACAAATTTCTATTAAGACTTCTTGTTGCCATATATCCAGGGTGATAGGAAAGTTTTCGTGAGCAAAAGCTACAGGATCGAATTTCCATCTAATTAATTTCTTTTCTTCTTCGGTTAATTCCAAAGGGGAATCTCACTTGGCTTTTTTTTACCATCTAGTGCCTCAAGGGTGTAGTAAGCCAAATGCCTATTAAGTTCTATGGTTTTTTCTATTAGTTCAAGGATTCTATTTTTGTTGATATAGTAGTTCCCTTTTTTCAAGTGCCCAAGAATATCTTCTAGCTCGTCTGCTCTTTGGTTGAAGAAAAAAACTAGCTCTCTAAGATTTTTAGTCCTTCGCATTTATATCTCTTATAATGTCGTAAGTATCTTCAAAGATTTCTTTTCGGATAATATATCTTTCACCATGAGTACCAATAGCAAGATAATCCCCTGCTCTCCCGAACATTTTTCCCTCTAAAGTCTGAACAAAAAAATCACCAGGAATTTTCCTAACCTTAACATTCATAGGCTTCTTCTTTGCGATCTTCCATCCAGTATCAACTTTAGGCTCTATGTGATTAGCGTTTATCAATTTCTTATTTCCTCCGCCGCCTTCACACTCACATTGAAAATCACTACCCCTGCTTCTTGTCCTCATTTCCTTCCTCTTTCTTTAGGTTCTCTATATCTTTGAGCAAGGAAAGTTGACTATCTTCCATGTCCTTTTTAACATCAGCATCAGATTTGGCGTTTAATCCCCTGAGAATATCTATAAATGTTGCCTGTCCTGTTTGGACTTCTATCGCTGATTTAACCCTTCCTATCCCTCTATCAAGCACGATATTAGCTGCCTGGATAACCAGGCTTGGTGGAGTCTTTGCATCTAGGGCTATGATGATTAGTTTCTTAACAATCGAGTGAGAATACTCTAGGGCGAGTTTCTTAACTTTGAGGTTTATATCTGTTTCATTCGTCATAAGGTTCTAGCATCCTTAGTTTGAAGGCATTAGGATGAACTCCCAACACTTCGGCTATCTCGGAAATATTCATAACATTGGGGAGATCGTACCTGTCGCCATTATCCATCTTAATTAGTAGTAGCTTTGATTCTGCGTCCCATTCCATCCACGCTATTTTGTGAACTGAGAGAATAAACTTTTTAGTTGGGCATGAAATTATAAGGAATTTTGAGTCCATCACGCTTAAATCCCTCCTTTATTCGGTCAATGTCCTTATGAAATTTTATATGATGCTCCCTGCAAAGCCAAGTAATATCTCGCCAGTCCAGGTAACTATTATGGTGTGCCTCTATTTGCTCAGAACATCCGCAAACTTCGCATAACCCTCTTTTTATCAAGCCTTTTTTAATTGCTTTGCTAGTGCTTTTCCTGGCATTTACTTTAATTTTTTGTTCATCAGACAACTTGTGATAAGCCCTACGCAAAGTTCTCTTGCGATTATGCCTCACCTTTTCTTCCCTCGTCATGTCTTTTCTATCTTTTGCCATAGCAATAGGGTAAGGGTTAAAGGGGGGAAAGGCAAGGAGGTCGTGGGGGTTTAGGGATTGGAGGGGGAAACAGAAA
>Ga0208454_1000401_pt1 | contig 25683 bp, 32 predicted proteins | sample EasRivMeERMZT100_FD_187530 | JGI IMG/M metagenome (GOLD analysis project Ga0208454, IMG submission 187530) | Soil microbial communities from meander-bound floodplain in the East River, Colorado, USA - East River MetaG ERMZT100 (SPAdes) (version 2) | ecosystem: Environmental > Terrestrial > Soil...
GCGCTGGAAGACAGGCTAAAAGCGGCAGCGCCTAAAGACCTGACTACCGAACTGGAAGAGGCAAAAGCCAGTATTAAAGTACTGAAAGACGCCGCCGATGCAAACCAGCCCGTTATCGATAAATTCGTAAATGGCGAACTGACTACCAAAAAAGAAAGCAAACATTTTAATACTCTTTTAAGCGAAGGCATAAACGAGAACGCCGACAAGATCCGTGCAATGAAGAAAGGGCAAAGCGTAAGTTTTGAACTTAAAGTTGTAGGCGATATGACTTTCGGCGCAAGCTTTTCGACTGCCGACGTATCGGTAACAAACCTGAAACCTGGGATTATTGAACTCCCAAAGCGCAAACTACACGTTCGCGAACTTTTAAGCGGCGGTAGCATGTCACTTTCGAATTTTGCCTACGTGAAGGAAACACCGGGCGAAAGCGGACCTTTACCAGTAGCCGAAGGAACAGCAAAGAACCAATTCGACCTGGATTTGCTGGAAACAAGTGTTCCTGCCGAATATATTGCAGGCTGGTTACGTATTAGCCGCAAAATGTTGGACGACGTGCCGGGCATGACAACCTTTTTGCAAAGCCGCCTTCCTGAACTTTTGTTAAGGGCCGAAGATACCCAGCTATTGACTGGCGACGGCACCAGCCCGAATTTGTCAGGTATCACCGACGCCGGCAACTTTACGGCACCTACCGGATCGGCTACGATTGACGTAGAACAGTTAGTCCAGGCTATTAGCCAACTGGAAGGCTACGACCGTGAGGCAAACGGAATTTTGTTGAACCCCGCCGACTACTACGCTATCCTATTGAATAAGGCAGCGGGCGGCGCAGGTACCTACGATTTGCCAACGGCATTGGCAACGATCAACAACGGCCAACTGTATATCGCCGGCGTACCTGTTTTCAGGTCTACCGCTATGGCGGCCGATAAATTTATCGTCGGTGATTGGGTAATGGGTGCAAACCTTTTGACCAGGGAAGCGCCACGGGTAGAGTTTTTCTACGAAGACGGCATAAACGTTCGCGAGAACAAAGTAACCGTAAGGGTAGAAGAAAGGATAGCATTCCCGATTTACGGCGACAACTATTTTATCTATGGTGATTTCGGTAACCTTAGCTAATTTAGGCTAATGAATTACCGAACCAACGAAGACAAAATAACTACCGGGCGCATAATCGGCGCCCGGTATAACCATATATTTTTGGTGGAAGATACCAGCGAAGAAAGCGCCGAAATAGAAGAGCCTGTAACGGTGGAAGAGGTAAAACATTATCTACGCTTAGAGGGTTTAGATCCGACCGACGATAGCCCCGGCGAAGAGTTTGTTTATGACGACGAATTGATTGCAGAACTGATAACCGAAGGGCGGACCTGGTTAGAAGCTTTTACCGGCGTTACGCTGATCCCCAAAACGTTAAAAGTGTGGTTATTGAACCAGGCCGGCGATATTGAACTGCCCGGGCCTGTTACTGGCGCTATAGTAATTACAAAAGAGAATAGCGACGTAGTGGCGGCAGATACGTATCAATTTATGGGTACGGTATTTCCTAAACTTATTACCTGTTTTCACGAACGTTTACAACTGGACTACGCGGCAGGCTACACGCGGGCAACCTGTCCGAAAGGATTAAAGACGGCATTAAAAGCCTACATAGCCGAAAATTACGAACATAGGGGCGACGAACAACCCGACAAAGCACTAACCGAAAGGGCGGCACGTAAGGCGCTGCCATATAGGAGGCTTACGTTATGGGCATAGGACAGCGCCAGCCAATTATACTACGTAAAGTAACCGTAGCGATTGACCCGACAACCGGGCGCAACGTGGAGGCGCAGGACGAGGACCCGACCGGCATTTATAGGACGTGGGCGGAAGTAACCGGATCCGGCGGCGGGCGGGACTACTTGAACGGACAAATAGGTTTAACGCATACCCGCGATTTTTTAGTACGATTTCGTTTTGATAAATTCCCGAATTGTGAATGGAAAATAACTTACCAGGGCACACCGTGGACCGTTTCGAATATTCGCAGGGTGGATGAAAAGAAATTTTACTGGCAATTCACTGCAACACGTAAAAACGATGGTTAAGGTAGAATTAAAAGGTATTAAAGAAATGCAACGACAATTTGCTGGCGCACCGGCGAACATAAAAAAGATTGTCAGCGCTGAAATACAAAGCGCCGCGGCAGAATGGGTGGCGGGCGCCCGCAGGGACGTACCGATAGACCAGGGAGCGCTAAAGGGCAGTATTTCGTACTTTATGCGCAACGATTTACAGGCGGAAATAGTAGCGCAGAAATTTTATGCGCCATTTATGGAATTTGGGACGAAAGGAAAATATAGAGCGATACCCGGCACCGAAGCAATAGCGCAGCAATTTAAAGGGTATAAAGGCGGCGATTTTCAAGAGTTTTTGCGAATGATAACACGCTGGGCAAAACGTAAAGGAATAAGCGGCACGTACAGCGTAAAGACACGGCGCAGGACTGGTAGCCGGGCAACGCAGCAAGCGCAGGACGACGCGGTGGCATGGCCTATTGCTATGAATATTTTAAAACATGGCGTTAAACCGCATCCGTTTTTCTTTAAGCAGAAAGAAATTGTTTGGCCTAAAATGATAGAACGCATAAAAAGAAACTTTGAAACGAAAAGCGGCGTTTCTGTGATTATGCCAGGCGACATTAAACGGCCCAAAATTGTAACGATATGATAAACGTAGGCGCTAAACTTTTACAGGCATGGTATTTATGTATCGCGGGAAATGTCCCGGTACCGACATACACGGAAGACGCGGCGCCGGATAACGAGAACAGCGGCAACTACGTTCTATTGAGAGTGGAAAGCGAAACAAATCAAAGCAATAACCAGGCTTTTGTTACGTCGCCGGTTATCATTACCGAAGTAGTCACGCGGTTTTCAGTACGGATAGATTACGAACCGGCAAACCAAATAGACAGTTTAATAGGGCAGGCGGTGAACCCGACGCCGGCACAGCACGGACTACCAGCGCAAACCGGTATTCAGATAGTAGAAATAAGGCGGGAAAATTCCACAACGTTAACCGAAGATGATGGAACTTATAAATATTATAGAATAATAACACGTAATTTGCACAGAATAGTACAAAATTAAACCGTTTAAAATTTAATATTATGTCAGAAGTAGCAGGTAAATTAGTCAATATGCGGATCCGTGTAAACGGCACGCAGGACGAATTTAAAATATTGGTTTGTACGGAAGACAGCCAATTCCAGATTACAAACGAAACCAGCGAACGCCGGACAAACTGCGGCGTAAAAGCCAGCGCCGCCGAAGCGACGTTTTCCGCGTCCGGTAACGCCGTACAGAACCCAACGCCTACCAGCCTGGAAGTAAGTTACAACGACGTGAAGGCGTGGCAAAAGGGTACAAACGGCGTACCTACTAAACTGGATTTCCAGTATATCAGCGACGCGGACGCCGTACTGGCGGAAGGCGAAGGCGTAAACAACTACGGCAGCGGATGGTTTACAGACACAACCTTTACAGCGTCTGCCGAAGCGGATGGTATTGGTAGTTTTTCATGGTCATTCACAGGCACCGGCACCCTTGATGAATACGACGACGAAAGCGGATCTTAATTTATGAATGGCTATACTACTATAGATTTAAACGGTACGCCGGTAGGTTTAAAGTTTGCATATCCGGCAATAAAGCTTTTTACAGAGGCTTGTGTAAAGAACACAGATATTTATTTTATTGGCGAAGGCGACGCCGGCGGTTTTACGGTGGAAGGACTGGCAAAGCTTATTGAGTGCAGTTATAGAAATAATTGCATTTTAAAAGAGGTAGAACCGGCGCTAAAATTCGAAGACTTTTATAACTACGTGGAACAAGCGCAGGAAACGCCGGAAGGGCTGGAAGAGTTAAAAAAGGTATCGGAAGTTTACGCAGCCAGTACAGTTATGAAAAAGATCGTAGCCGGAAATAAGGAACTTGAAAAAAAAAGACAGACCAGCCAATAGATTTTGATGAAATAGAACAAATACTTTTTGGTGAACTTTTAATAAGGCCGTGGGAACTGGCAAAAATGACTTTTCGCGAGGTCATTTTAAGTATAAACGGGTTACGAAACAGGGACAAAATGCTGGAAGCATGGCAGCGCCGAAGTACTTTTATTATTGCCAGTACGAATTTTGGCGGTAAAGGGGTGGCAAATAAGATGGAAAAACTCTGGCCTATTGAAGGCGTAGACCGCGTAAAGGTGAACCAAAAGGCAAAAGACCAATTACGCAAACTACGTGAAATGGAAGCGGTAAAAATAGCGCAGGCAAAAGAAAAACTTTTATAAATGGCGGAAGGTTTAAAACTGGTAGTCGGTGCAGACGTTAACGAGGCTGAAAAAGGGCTGAAACGATTAGTTGACGACATGCAGAAAACCGGCGACGCCGCCGAAAAATTAGGCACCGACTTTTCTAAAGCATTCGGCCGGGCACCGTTAGGCGACCTTAACGCCTACGTAAAAGGCGTACAAAACCTAAAAACTAATCTTAACAACGTAAAAGTTGGGCCTATTGGCGGGCAGCTGGCGGCGTCAGTGGCCACAGCAAACGCCGAACTAAAGAAACTGCCAAACGTCAGCAACGCCGCCACGTCGTCGTTAATCAATTTGGGAAGAGTTGCGCAAGATGCGCCTTTCGGATTTTTGGGAATAGCGAACAATCTAAACCCGCTATTAGAAGGTTTTCAAAGATTAAAACAGCAAAGCGGTAGCACCGGTACGGCGTTAAAAGCGTTAGGCAGTAGCTTATTGGGCGCCGGCGGTATTGGCCTGGCGTTATCCGTCGTTTCGTCTTTATTAATCGTTTTCGGCGACCGCCTTTTCGGCGCAAGCAAAGCGGCGGACGACAGCAAAGGCAGGCTGGACAGTCTTAACGACAGCATAAAAAGAGTAACGGAAAACATAGGCGACCTAACCAGCGCCATACAATTTCAAAACGAATTAGGCGCCATAAACGTAAAGATTGGCGGGTTTGGTGATATACAGGACTTGCGGGAACAATCAGTAGCACAACAACAACTGGTAGAAGATTTGGGCGCACAGGTATTGAAAGCGCAAAAGAATTTTTCAGATGCGCAACTGGAAAACCAGCGCCAGGCGAACGAAGACAGCCAAAAAGTAGAAGACGACGCACTAAAGGCGCTGAACGCAGCACAGGACGCACAGGCGGCAGCCCGTGAAAAGGGCACTATTATTTTCCGCAAAATAGCTTTGCAGCGGATAGACGACGCGAAGGCGGACAACAAGAAAGAAGAGGACCTACAAAAAAAGAATATTGAGGCGCTTAAAAAATATATCGACGACGCCAAACGGTTAAACAGCGAACTTGAAAGGGTGGGTTTTGTGGCGCCTGCGAATTTTTCATTTTTCGACAGCCAGGAAGAGGCGCTAACAAAAGCAAAAAAAGTATTTGCCGATTTTGCCAGTAGGGATTTGGAAGTAGCCGCGTCCGTTTTTTCTGTACCGTTACAAATTACCGAACCGCCGCCCGAACAAATTACCAACGCGCTAACCGAAACCGAAAAGTTGGTAAAGCGTAGTATTTTACAATTTCCACCGGCGGAAATACCGGTAGAATTCAGCGCAACGGAAGAGCAAAATGCGGCATTTATCAGCGACTTTAGAAAGCAATTTGAGGCAATCGGTTTAGGTTTAAATTTAATACCGGAAGACCTGGCGGACCCGGCACTATTCGGTAAGTTAAGCAGTCAACTTAAAGAAGCAACCGGCGCCATAGAAGTAGCGAACGCCGCCGCGTCTGTCTTATCAAATACTTTTCAATCTTTATTCAGCCGGATAATTGAAGGGGAGAACCCAATAAAGGCGTTTTTTCAATCAATAGGGCAGGCTATTTTACAGTTAATAACGCAGCTGATAGCGGCAGCCATTAAAGCGGCTATTTTCCAGGCTATTTTATCTGCAGCGACGGGCGGCGTAGGCGGCGGCGCAGGCATATTTAAGTTCTTAGCTAAAGGTATCACAGGCTTTGCGCAGGGCGGTATAGTTAGCGGCCCGACGCTGGCGCTGGTAGGTGAAGGCGTAGGAACCAGCCGTAGCAACCCGGAAGTAATAGCGCCGCTGGACCAACTGAAAAGCATGTTATCCGGGTTTGGCGGTAGCGGGCAATCGGTAGTAATAGTAAACGGGCGGACCCGCGGCAATCAATTTGAACTGTTAGCACAACGGACACAAAAACAAAATAGGCGTTTAGGCGCCGGGTAAATGATAACTAACTGCACACTATACGAAGGCGCTTTTATTAATACGGAAACAACGCCGGAGCCAGCCAACGAAAACGTACAAAAGATATTTACGGTTAGGCTATTTGATACCGAAACGGAAGTAAGCACACCGCCGTATAATTTCCGCTTTATCGTTTCCAACAACGGCGACGGTACGCAAACCGTTAGCGTTTTTTCGGATCCGTTTACCGATCCGCTGGCGGAAATTTATTTTGGCTACGATAACGCGGGCTGGATAGACACGGCGTTAAACCTGAACGGCCGGACCGCTATTACCATACCGCAAGGCGATTGGGACTATTCCGTATTGATTGCCAGCGATAGCGGCGCACCGCGTTACGAATTTGAACCAGCGGAAACTATAGACCTGGAAATGGGAGAAACCCCGATACTTATTTCGGTAGTAGATAACGCAGAAGATAAGTTTACCCCAATTAAAAGCAAGCAGGTAGAGATACAAATCCACAGTAACGACGCCATAGGCATAGAAACCTTTGCGGAAGGTGGCGATAATCGTTTTTATGTGGAGATAGAAAGCGAAACAGACGGCGTAATTTTCAAGGGCTGGTTATCTACCAGTGATTTGAGCCAGGATTTTTTACCGGATCCCAACGTTTTGACGCTAATAGCTACCGACGGATTGGGGTTTTTGGAAGACGAGCCTTTGCTAAACTTCGAAGACGTAACGCCTCAGGACCGCCACCAAATTATTGATTTCATTGTATGGGCGTTAGGCAAAACGGGCCTTATGCTGGACGTAAAAGTTTGTATGAATATTCGCGAAGTGGCGGCCACGCCGATAGTCAGTGATGTAGACGGCAGCGGACATTTTTATAAATTCGTGTACCTGGACGCCAAAACATTCGAAAAGGAGATAGCGACCTGCGAAGACTGCCGGACGGTTTTAGAAAAGATATTAGGCGAGAACGCTTTTTTAACGCAGTACCGCGGCAAATGGCTAATAATACGACCGGATGAAATGGAAACTGGGCACGAATATTATTTTACCAGGTTTAATTATTTAGGTGATTTTGTAGAGAACACCGACGAAACTTTCAGCAAAAATATCGGCGTAGGGCTGCCGCTGGCGTTTATGAATGACGACGCCACGTTATCACTTGACCGACCTTATAAGCAGATAATAGAACGTTTTAACTACGACTACCCAAAAGAAATTATTTGTAATATTGATTACAGCCAGGGCGAATTTGTGGAAGATATGCCGGACGAAGTGAACGCGGACGGCGTTACCGAACAAGTTAAAAAATACACGTTGCCATGCTGGGCGCATTTATCGCGCACGGTAGACCTACCATACTGGGAGAATTTCGGACAAGGGCCGCTACCTTCATCAAACGTGTACGTAAAGCGCTATTATTTTAACGGCACAGAAACACAGCGTATAGTTGTGATACAGTCACCACCGGGCGCAGCGCCGCCAATGACGTACATACAAAGCACACCTATGGAACTACAGATAGGCGACAAAATAAGTTTACAGGTTAGTTTGTATTATACGAACATAGGCGCAAATACGGGCAGCAATAATTGGCCTGTTTATGTCGGTTTATTCGCGGACGACGGAGATATTTATTGGTGGCAAAATTATAATGTTACCACGCCGGAAGTGCAGCCGCTTTGGGGGTTAACTCCACCAAACGTTTTAATTTACCCGTGGTATAAAGACGCGCTACTGGAAAATCCGCCGTTAGATATGCAATTTACCAGCCCGCCGCTACCTAAAAGCGGAAGGGTTTATGTTTTTCTGTCTAATGAGTATGGCGAAGAAATTGAGGCGAATTTCGGACAGCCAAAAATAGATATTATTCCTTTCGTTAACGGTGGCTATAACAGCTATAAAGCACAAACCAACGACGTAAGTCAGGACGCACCGAAGATAAAAGCCATACGCGAAACGGACGTATATATAAGCGACGCGCCGCGTATAGCTATGAAAGGCGCACTATTGAAACCCGGCGCAGGCTTTGAGATTTTCAGCGGTACGGCGTCATTTGGTACGTTAGGACAGTTTGAAATTAGCGGTAATATCGTCGGGTTATTTCCCGTAGGTATTTTAATTTCCATAACCGGATCCGGCAGTAACAATATAACGGGCCGGATAATAGATAATAATTATTCCATAATTGGCGACCTTACCACAATTTATACGGATCAAACTACGGTAAGCGAATTAGGCGCCAGCATAACCGTAACGGAAGCAACTTACCAGTTAACCGGCGATTTTTATAACGCGGCGCTGGCAACTGCGGGCGGCGGTACGCCGTACACGTTCGGCCGTTTGCAGTCTTTTGATATTTGGAACCAGTTTAACCGGGTTATGCGCACGTTTGAGGCAACCATAGATAGAACGGACAGCGCTACACAACTGCCCGACCTTTTGCATAAATATATTTTACGAGACATAGACGCCAACACGACGAACGGTTCAACGCAATACCGTATTTTTATGCTATTGCATTACGAAATGAATTTGCATTTGTGCGAATGGGCGGCATTTTTACACGAAGTTTTTAACACCGACGTAGCCAAAAGCTACGAAACGGCGGCGTTTAAATATATAACCGAATAATGGCAAACATAGTCTTGGGTAAAAACGTAAACGTAGAAGCGCTAATAGGTAGCGCCTATATGGTTATCGGTTGCGCCGTTTCATGTGCGTTTGAATTTGAAAACGAACTAATCGGAAAGACGGACGTTAACGCAGGGCTATACCGTAAAAAGCGGGTACGTATTAGCGACAACCGCGGAAGCGTTAACGGGCTGGTAACTTTGGAAAACACCGCTACCAGGTTAAGCGCCTTTTATTTTTTACAGGAAGCTATAGTAAGATCCGAGCAAACAATGCGGTTTGTTTTCACAGACGAAGGCGGCGAAACTAAATACATAACCGGTACTTTTTTAGTACAATCCATTTCTATTACTGCCGATGTTTCGGCGTTTGCCGAATTTGACCTATCACTGGAAGGCACCGGCGGCGTAGAAATTGGCACCGTAGAACCGCCGCCCGACGTATTTTGCCCCGAATTGCAAAGCGATACCTGGGAAACGACGGAAGGCGGCACGTCTATTAGCGGGCCGGGTATAGGCGGTAAGAGTTACGAAGGCGACGAAATACTGGTAGTCTTCAGGGAGGGCACACAGTTTGACTATACGGCCGGCGCACCGGGTAACCGTGAGTATGGCTACGACGGCGTTAATATTTCCTTTGACCCGCTGAACCCGTTTAACCTGGATGAAAGGGTTAACGTCGTTTGGAAAGCATTTGAAAGTTAAATGATAAAAACACGAACTTTTACGGCGGTTAACGGGCTGGACTACGTGCAGCACGCAGAACTGGCTTTTGCAACTATCTACATAGTGGCACGGGAAGGCGTAGAACACGAACCATACACCGCCGGCGGGCCTGTTTATCGTACCTACATTCATACCGTATCAAACGGCAAAATAAACTTCCCGGCGATATTCGACGGCGGCACCGGTAACGAAAAGGTTTTTGTTTTATATAAACCGACCGGCGGCGCTGAACCAGTAGACCCGCCAGGCGTTTGCGTAGCTGGCACCATTGTACCGATTACTTTAGCGGATGCGGCAGACGGTCAGCTATACCTACAGACTATAACGCTAACAGGCACGGCGCCGTTTAGCCTGTCCGGTATAACGAAACCCGCCTGGCTAACTATAACGAACAGCGGCAACACTATAACGCTAACCGGCACGCCGGGACCTGGCGACGTTACCCTATCTACGTTAATAGAGTTTACAGTAAGTAATTGTAGCGGCGGATCTACCGTTTTATTTAGCCAGGAAATACAGGTTTTTGCAGCGGTTGCGAACTTCTTTATACAAAACACGGCTAACTTTTCAGTACAAATAATAGACGTTTTCGGATCCTTTTACACCGTAAATCCGGGTTTTAGTTTTCCGGTTAATTTTTCGCAAACGCTGGAAGGAATACAAAGCGGAACGGCGGCCGCTATTACTTTAGATATTAACGGCATTGTATTTCCGCAGGTGATAACGCTTTATAAAAACGCTGTACCTTTAGAAAGTAAAGTAGTAACGGTAAACGGTATAGAAAGCTTTGCGGCCGTTACTTTTACCAGTAGCGACGAGATGGTAATAACAATAACTTAATTATGAAAAAACTACTTATTATTTTGCTCTTTTGCGGCGCAGCGGCGGTAAGCTACGGGCAGTCAGGCTATACGACCATAAACGCACGCTATAACTGGTTAGGCGGTATCTTCAAAGCTTTGGGCATACCGTCCGGCGGTACTGCAGCATTTCAGAGTGGGCAGGCAGTAAGGGCTGGCGCCTTATATTATGACAGTACCGGCGTAGATAGCGGCCTTTATGTTTGGGGCGGGCTGTCCTGGCGCAATATTACACCGGTAAGCGGCACAACCTACACTGCCGGAAGCGGTATCGGCATAAGCGGCGACAGTATCCATATAGGCGGCCGGACCTACGCACCGGCTATATTTTACGACGAACGCAGCATAGTGCTAACCGGGCATTCTTTAAAAATAACAAGCGGCTACGCAGATACAACGGTGGGCGGCAATGCCGGTACTTATAGTTTTGCGAATAAACCATATTCACCGCTACAGTTTGGCCGTATGGATAGTTTAACCGCCAACGACGTAGCGCTAAGTATTGTGCCGCTATCTACAATAAATTCTATTAGGATAATGAAATACGGCAGCGGCGGGCTACATAATACCGGCATATTTGGCAACCGGTTTGCGTACTACCACTACGCCAACGATAGCGCCGTTATCCGTTCAAGTAGTACGTTTAATATGGCAATATCCGGCGAACAGCGGTTAAGGATAGATAGTAATTACAGCGGTACGCGAACAGTCTACCGAACCGGTACAAGTTCGTTAACACGGTCCGAAGGCCCGGCGGCAATAGGCGCCAACACAGTTATAGATAATTTCGACGTGACTAAACATATTTTAGTTAGGGGTACGTTAAGCGGCTTCACGTCAAAACTAAATGGGAGCTCCACGACTAACGACACAATAGAAAATTTTATTCATTTCAATACCTCCGTAAATATTGGAGCGCCGAATAAAGTACTTAAAATGTATGCGTTTGCACCTTCATTCCTTTACGGCGATAGCATTTTCGCATTTTTCGAAGACCAAACGACGGCATACAATTATTTTGCTAATGGCTTATCGTTAGGCGGCGGATATACCGGCATACGGCAGCAATTCAGAAATGAGTTTAACAGCGTATTGAATGACACCGTTACCATTAACACAATGACCGCCGTAACCGATACAACCGGTTTTGATGTAGTGCTAAGACGCAGGACGGACGGCACGCTGGTTAAGATAAGGGCGGACCAGTTAGGCGTAGGCGGCGGCAGTGTTGGAACTTTACAGCAAGTACTTGACGCCGGTAGCACGCTTACAAGTAACGAAACTATAGCCACCGGATCGAATACTCTACAGGTAAGTACTTCCACTGCAGCAATAACGCCGTTTAACGTTAGTTCAAATACAGGGGCGGCGATTGTAGCCGCAAGCACAGGAACCGAACCCAGTATATCTATACAGAAAACGGCAAGCACAACCAACACAATGACAACCGGCATGCGTTTAGGGCAAAACCCGTCCGGATCTTCCGCGAATGGTTTAGGTATAGGTCTACAGTTTAGAATAAAGGCGTCAGATAACGGCACTTATGACGCCGGCGAATTTGGCGCAGTTTGGAGTGACCATACCGCAGCAAGCCGTACCGTTAACTATAATTTTAACGGCATGAATAACGCGGTATCGCAAACTTTAATGAATATACAACCCGGCGGTATTGTGAGGGTGGATAATAACACGGACACGTTGGCAACCCGCGCAGACATTCGGGCCGCTACGCCGCTGGTAGGCACCTACGCGCAGCGCACAGCGATAACCGGCGCCGATGGGTACGAATTTTTCCAAACGGACGCACAGCGGGACGCACCGCCCGGCAGGTACTATTTTATAAACACAAAATGGAATTATGTAAGACAGGCGGAAGAAAGGCTGGTTTACGATTTTAACGATTTCCACAGCATAGGCGCCGCCAATACTTTAGTAGGTAGTTATGTTTACACCGGTACAGGATCCGCCGTACCTGCAAACTACGGCGTATTAATGTCAACTTTAGCCAGTACGACAGGCCGCGTAGTATTTTACAGCGGTGCAAACGGTTTGTTTGGCGGTTGGGTGGACATGGATTTGGGCAGCGCATATATGAAAATACAACTCAACTTAACGCAACTTAGCACGGCGGGCGAAGAGTTTATTTTGAGGGTGGGTTTTAGCGATATGACGGCAGGCACCGAACCGAACAACGGCGTTTATGTAGAGTATGACCGTTTAAGTTCGGTAAACTGGCGCTACACACAGGCGGCCGGCGCAGGTACAAGAACCGAAACGGCAAGCAGCGCGGCGGTAGCTACAGGCAGTCACTATATAGAGGTATTTTGTCCAGGTGCAGGCGGTACGTCGGAATTTTGGGTGGACGGCGTATCCATAGGCACGCAGGCGGCAACTATGCCAACGGTAGTATTATCGCCGTTCGTGCAGTTCGTGAAGAGCGCAGGCAGCACACCGGTTACCTGCCAACTGGATTTTACAAAAACATGGCATTACTTAACAACATCAAGAAACTAAAACTATGAAACAGCTATTAATAAAATTCCTTTTACTTGTTACCCTTTTCATAGGTGTTAATTCTTTTGACGGCACCGGTAAAAACTTTGATGTACTATTAACGCAGCGCATTACGCCGGCAACTGGATCCACGTTTAACCTTATCGCTATAAAGCAGGACGTTTTGGTTGTGGTGGATTTAGCGGCGACGATCGCACAGCTAAATGTACCGTTTCCCGCCACGCCGGCAGATACGCAGTTAATCGGTTTTACTACGCGGTCAGCTATTACCAGTTTAAATTTTTTAGTTACTGGCGGTATACCAATAACGGCACCGGTTACAACGTTAGCGGCGGGCGCCGTCGTTTGGTATATTTACAACGCGGACAGTAATCGCTGGTTTAGATATTAAAACTCTTCCACTATGGCAAATATAATTTTTAACGAAATACCGACCAGCGCCGCGGACCTGAACAACCCCGGCAGGGCGGTAGAACAATGGCACAACGCAAATGATGTAAACGTACCGACGGAAGGCGTAAACACGCCGCGGCACGATTGTTACTACCGTTTTGTTTGGACAAAGATTGAAGGCAGGACGCAGGGCAGTTACGACTGGGGATATTTCGACGGGCTGGTAAATGGCGCTATTTCCCGTAAACAAACTTTGTCGTTTGGTATTATGTCCGTTTTTCCCGGCAACGAAGTAGAGGCAGGCGGGCAAAGCTTTAGCACCGGCGGCGGCTATGGATGCTACCCTGAGTATATCCATAATAAAATGCAGACCGGCGCCGTAAAGGATTTTAAAAGCGGGCAGACCTGGACACCGAACTACAATGATCCGTTCTATGCGGAAAGGGTTTTGGCGCTATACCAGGCAATTAACGCACGGATCTACCAAATGAATTGGCAAAAGCATATTGGTATTATTGATGTTCGCATGTATGGCGCATGGGGTGAATGGCATAGCGCATATTTGCCTAATAATAATGTACAGTTAGATTATCCGGCGGGTACCTTCCCGACGGTTGCCAGTCTTAAAAAGATAGTAGACGCGCATACGGCAGGTTTTCCAAATTTTCCGCTGGTAGCAATGATAGCCGGATTTGATGCGCACTATCTTCAAAACACATGGAACGACCCGGAAATTGCCTATTATCTTTTAACTACCCGTAACGCCTGGGGGCCGTTAGGCTGGCGCCGTGACCAGTGGGGAGCAACGGACAGCTATTTGGAAAGCTACCTGGTAAACAATACCCGGACGTTTAACGGCGTACCGTTAAACAGTCTTATAATGGAGAAATGGACGGTAGCGCCAATAACAGGCGAACCGCCAGCCTGGAACCCCGGCGATTATTACGACTTAGAACGGCAAATAAAACTTTACCGGGCTACGTCGTTCGGCAACGGCAACTACGGCACGGTGCCAAACAGTACTATAAAAACACGGGTACGGGCCGCCAGTAAGCTTTGCGGTTACCGGTTTAAAATTACCAGCGCTACGACGACGGTAGACGCCGCAGGGCTAACCGTGGTAATGAATTGGCAGAATATTGGAAACGGTAATGCCTGGCAGGACTGGGATATTGTTTTCAGTTTGGGTAATGTTAAGTTAACCAGCAAACATAAATTAAAGTTTTTTCAACCGGGTACGGCGCCCGTAGCAATTACCGACGTTTTCCCGTTAACCGCGGTACCTGCGGGCACGTATGCGCTAACGTTTGCGGTTAAAGATCCGGCAGGCGCACGGGTTAACATGGCGCTGGCAATTACAGGCGGCGACGCTAATAACGTTTACAGTTTGGGCAGCGTAGTAGTAGGCGCAACGCCGCCAGCGCCGAACGTAGGGCCAACGGCGAACGCGGGCGGCGACATAGAAATAACTTTGCCGGTAAACAGCGTAACGCTACAGGGCAGCGGCACAGATACCGACGGCACGATAACCGCCTACGCCTGGACGAAGGTTAGCGGCAGCGGTACGATAGCAACGCCGGCGGCAGCTATTACGCAGGTAACCGGGCTGGCGGCCGGATCCTCTATTTTCCGGTTAGGCGTTACGGACGACAAAGGCGCCACGGCGGCGGACACGGTAACGGTAAAGGTTAACGCGGCGCCAGTACCGCCAACGGAAAAACACGTAGTAGAAGTACGTCATAAAGTTGTCTACAGCGACGGCACAAGTGAAGATTTTAGTTAAGAGTTAAAAAGGCGGTATTTTTAGAAATGGATAATAGCACGGTAGGAATGATACATAACTATATTTTACCCATTATATTATTTTTAGCGGCCCAAACAATAGGGTTTGTTATCGCATGGGTAAATTTCCGAACCGAAGTTATGACCCGCCTTAAAGTGCTGGAAATACAAATGCAGAACGAAAAACAAAACGTAGCGATATTAGGCGAAAAAATGGACGACCTTTTGGAAGGCGTGCGACGGATAGAAATAGAACTGGCAAATAAGAAAGACAGGGAAAAATAAAAACGGACCGTAGAAACGGCCCGACGTGTAGTTGAAAAGTTATGTTATGGAAAACTTTGTACTAAATGCAATTTACTATAAAAAATCTATAAATGAATTACATAATCATTTTTTGCGGTAGCTTGTTGGGCATGTTGCTATTAACTACGGTTAAAAGCGTATATATCCAAAAGGGCAGCAAATACAATTTAGGTTTTACGGCCGCCTTCAAGGTCTACACAACCAAACACACCGGGCCTATTATAGTAGGCTTTTTAGTTGTCTTTATTGCTATGTTCGTTTTACCGGATAGTTTGGCGCTGGCGGAAAGCGGTAAGCTAACCGGCACGAAATACAGCGCCATAGTGGAAAACATTCTGGACCGTTTACGACTGTTCAGCGTAGGGCTTGGCGTAGTCGGGCAGGGTTTAGGGTTTGTGATAGTCCGCAAGGGCGAAAAATTCTTAAGAGAACAAGAGATGGAAGAAGCTAAAAAACCGGCAACCGATGTATAGAAAAATACCCTACTTGATACAGATAGTTGTATTTCTATCTGCCGTTTGTTTTTTATTGTTTGCCTGCGGACCTACCAAATACATAGACCGCGAAACGGTCCGCGTAGATAGCAGCATGTACGAACAAAACGAAGGTTTGCAGCATGCACTACTTGAAACGATAACGAACTACGAAAACGAGCGGGAAGAGTGGGCACGGACCGGCGTTTTATTCGACACTGTTTATAAAGACACCGGGCGCATAGTTAACCGCGTAACGTTTGACAACGGGAAAATAAAAACGATTGAAGGCAGAATAATAGCTATAAATACCGACCTGCACGAAAAGACGGCAGAACTATTGGACGCGCACAGCACTATAGACGATTTAAGCGTGAAGCTGGAAACGGCAGAAACGAAGTTGGCAAAGAAGCAGGACGTTTTAATAAAGGAAGTTCGTAAGTCTTTCCTGCCGTGGTGGGTTTGGCTTTTAGTGTTGGTGGGTTTTGCGGTCCGGCATTTTTGGCCGCGGATCAAAGTACTTTTACCTTTTAAATTTTAGATATGACAGTTAAAAAATGGTATTTAATTTTAGTCCTGACAGCGTTCGCCGGGTTTATTTTGCTTATCAATACTAACAGCGCCCTGGCGGATAAGCACAAAATAAATTGGCTATTTATTGTCGCTGGCGTAGGCTTTGCGCTAATCGCTATCTACGCTTTTTATAATGCCAATAAATTAGGCAACAAAAAGAAATGATTTACGCCGTTTTGCTCTTCATCCTGGTTTTGTCTGTGGACCTGGTAACCGACGTTCGGCTATATGATAAAGGGCTACAGCCAAACAAGACCCGCGGCGCATTGCTGCGGGTTATTGGCCTGGCGCCATGCGTATACTGGTTAGGCCCGTGGTCAATACCCGGTTTATTTTTCCTTTACCTTATTTTGTTTAATGGCTTTTATAACTTACTGATAGGGCAACCGTGGGAATTTTTAGGTACAACGTCTAAGATAGATTTGTTTTTGGCCCGTTTTCCCGCATACCTTAAATACTTGTTTTTGATATTCTTTATTTTATTATACCTGACTTATGGCAAAATATGACCTGTTTTTACAATCGGCTAAAAATAGCCTATTCGGCGGACAGTTAAAAGCCACGCAGGCCGAAGGCATGGGCGCACTACTGGACGCCTGCGAATTTTACGGCGTTACGGATCCTAACCAGGTGGCTTATGTACTGGCGACCGCTTACCACGAAGTAAATAAAACCATGCAACCGATAGCCGAATATGGCAAAGGTAAAAACCGGAAGTACGGCAAGCAGCTAAAGTATAACGGGCAACCGTACACCGACACGGCAAACTTATTTTACGGCCGCGGTTTTACGCAAAATACCTGGTACGAAAATTATAAAATCTTATCCGGCATATTCAAAGTTGACCTTATAGGCAACCCGGATTTACTAATAACGGACACCGAACTGAGCGCAAAGGTTAGCGTTTACGCCATGCAAAAAGGCATTTACACCGGCAAGAAGTTAAGCGACTACCTAAACGTAGTAAAGGTGGATTTTGTAAACGCCAGGCGGATAATAAATATTTTAGATAAGGCGGAATTAATAGCGGGTTACGCGGTTAAGTTCAGGGAGGCGCTAACCGGTCCGGCATAAAAAAGCCAGCGTACAACGGATATTAAAAGCTATCCTATTTACACCAGCATTGTAAACTAATCTTTGCCTGTGGCCTTCATTAGGTATCGGTGGCCTTTCGTGTTAATATATAGAAAGGGTTAGTACTTAACGGAGCCGCCCGACCTGAAAAGGTAGGCGGGTAAAAATAATTGACCAATCTCTATGAAGATAGAAAGATAAGAAAAATAATTTAAAACCGCCCGGCGTAGAAACGCAGGCGGGTATAGATATCGCTCTAAAAAATACACGTCACAAATTTCGGTTTTTGTTGTCAAGATCCTGCCAGTAACTTACTACCCACAGCGCCGCGGCGAAAATGACCGCCATTATTATTGCCGTTACCATTGGGAAGCTTTTAAAAGTTCTTTGTGATAAAATTTGAGATCACGTAAAGAAAGCGCCTTATTTTTTAAATCCGGGTGTGCGTCCGAATTATAATTAAGGCGGCAACGTATTGGCCGCGTAGCGCCCACACCTTTTACTTTACGGCCTAAATAAACGTCTATAGTTACGCCTCTTTCTACGTCTTTAAACGTCCCGTAGTTTTCATACCCGCCAACGCCTATTTTCCTATTTAGCGCAGGCCAATTACTAAAAATAAACTGCGCAATATCCCATTTATTTTTAAATCCTTTGGTTAGAGCGGATTTTCTAAACCCGTATCTTGTTTTTACCATTGTGTAGCTTTTAAACATTTAATTTTACGGCGGTACGGGCGGCACAGCGACCAGCTAAAGAAGACCCAAAAGGCGGCCGATAACACGACCATAATTAAAAGGGAAATGATGTATAACATAAGGATTATTTTAAATGTTGTCGTATATTAAGCAGCATAAACTATTGTGAATGTCGAAACCTTTATATTGCTCAAAGCTTTCGTATTTACCGCTATTTAAAAACCGCTTTGCTTTAGCCTTAATTTTCGGAGCAGTTTCTTTGCCCTTATAATCTTCTGGCGTTAAACTATCAAGAAATTTTTTTAAATCGTTTGTCATATTACCCGTTTTGATTTATCAAAAGTAGGTATTGTTTCCGATACGTCCAAACTTTTAGGCAACTTTCTTTTTACCAGTTTTCCCGCCGTAGTTGTCCGGGACCTGGATAACGTAAACTTTACCGAATTGCAGCGTAGTGATTACGCCGGGTAAATTGTGTTTGCGCCGGATTGCCTTACGCACACCGTCCGGCGTAATGCCTCTAATATCCGCGTATTCCTGAACCGTTAAATTTTTCATCCTGTTATTAATTTTGCACAAAGTATAAAATTTATTTGGTATTGCAAAAAATACCTTTTAATTTCGGTGGCGTTATGGATAAAACTAAACTTGTACCGTTATCTAAATTATTCAGGGGCCAGTATTTCCGGCAAAGCGGAAAACTTTATATAGTATTGCAAAAGCGCTACGGCGTTATTACCTACGCAAACAGCTACGCCTATAAACGGACAGGGCATTGGTCCAATAAGAAAACAATTAATTGTAAAGGCAGTCAACTTGTAGAGCAGGTAAAAATCGAAACAATTTCACAAACAAATAAAAAGTAGACAAATGGAAATTACCATTCATTTAAAAGTATCGGCCGACGGCATTTTAGCGGAAATTCTAAAAAGTGCAATGAAACACGCAAACGCAGAAACGGCCGCCGAACCAGCAAAAGAAGTAAAAGCTAAACCCGCAAAAGCTGAAGTAACGGACGAAGAGGCGGTAAAGCCTGAACCTAAAAAGAAAGCGGCGCCAGCGAAGACCGAAGCGCCTAAAATAGGGCTAACTGATATTCGTCAGTATGCCGCAGCAACGCCTGAACGTAAAGCGCTTTTACGCGAAATACTAACCGGTTACGGGCTGGAAGAGCCTAAACTACAATTCTTACCAGAGGAAATGTATGAAGTATGTTTTAAAGCTTTGAAAGATGGCGACATTTAAGCCAAACGGTCACGCCGTACTATCTGCCAGCGGCGCCGCCCGCTGGTTAGCCTGTACGCCGTCTGCCAGGCTGGAAGAGGGTTTACCGGACACTACCAGCGCCGCGGCGGCAGAGGGCACGCTGGCGCACGCCATAGGCGAATTATTAATAGCCAGGGACGCCGGGAAGATCAGCAAAGTTGACTACGCTTTTAAAGTAACGCCGTTAATTAATGACAGCCTGTATACGCCGGCAATGATGGGACACTTGGAAGATTACGCCGCCTTTGTTTTAGAGCGCTACAGCGCAGCGCAGGCAGCTACAAAGGACGCCATACTGGAACAAGAGATTGAAGCGGATTACAGCCGCTACGTACCTGAAGGCAAAGGAACTTTAGATAACAGTATCATAGCCGACGGCACGCTGGAAATAATTGATCTGAAATTCGGTAAAGGGGTAGAAGTATCGGCGGAAAACAACCCGCAAATGAAACTTTACGCATTAGGGGCGCTGGAAAAATACGACTGGCTGTATACAATCGACCGGGTTAAAATGACAATTTACCAGCCGCGTATAGACAATTTTTCAACTTGGGTAATTACCGTTAAGGACCTGCGCGAATGGGCGGAAGGCGAACTAAAGCAAAAAGCAGATTTAGCGTTTAAAGGTGACGGCGATTTTGTACCCGGTAAGCATTGTCAGTTCTGTAAGGTACGGGCAACCTGCCGGGCAAACGCAGCCTACCAAACCGACATAGCACGCACCGACTTTTTAGAACCCGTCTTATTATCTGACGCAGATATAGCGGACATTTTAACGCGGGCGGCGCAGTTTGAGAACTGGCTAAAGGCGGTAAAAGATTACGCGCTAAACGCAGCGGTAAAGGAAGGGCGGAAATTTCCAGGCTTAAAGTTGGTAGAAGGCCGAAGCAATAGGGTTTACGCGGATCCGGTAAAGATAGCGGACGTATTAACCGCGGATGGCTGGACCGAAGCGGACATATTCGAAAAGAAACTTTTAGGCGTAACGGCTATGCAAGGCGTACTTAGCAAAAAGGTTTTTGATAACTTAGTCGGCCCGTATATTATCAAACCGCCGGGCAAACCTACTTTAGTACCGGACAGCGATAAACGGGCCGAACTAAATAGCCTGGACGCGGTACGGGCGGATTTTGAGATAGACGATTTATAAAATAGTTTAATAGTAAACAGTAATTTTTAAAACAGTAAAACAGTAAAAAATGTCAAACGAAAAAGCAGTAAGTAAAACGAAAGTAGTAACCGGCGAAGTTCGGTTAAGTTATGTAAATGTGTGGGAACCGTCCGCAGCGAAGGGCAGCACAGAAAAGAAGTACAGCGTTTGTATTATGATCCCTAAAAAAGACAAAGCGCTATTAGCCCGCGTAAACGCCGCTATTGAGGCAGCAAAGATTGAGGGCAAGGAGAACAAATGGAAAGGTAAAATACCTTCCAAATTAGATTTGCCTTTACGGGACGGCGACGATGAAAGGGACGGCGAAGAGTTTAAGGGGATGATGTTTATTAATGCGAAGGGTAAACGCCAGCCTGGTATTATCGACAAAGCCGGCAACCCTATTATCGAGCGGGACGAATTTTACAGCGGCGTTTTCGCAAAATGTGCAATTAACTTTTACGCGTATGATGTAGACGGCGGTAAAGGCGTAGCCTGTGGGTTGAATAACCTTATGAAGACAAAGGACGGCGAGAACCTGTCCGGCGGTAGTTCAGCGGCGGACGATTTCGCAGACGATATAGTGAACGACGACGATTTGTAAATTTTTCGGCGGGCAATCATAGGGGGTAACGTTTTGTTACTCCCTTTTTAATCTACTTTTAAAAATATAATTATGTTAGACAGCAGCACACAATTAGACGAATTAGAAGATTTAAGTATGCATGAACAAATGACTATCGACAGAAACAGCGTAAAAGATGAATTGTTTCGGGTTTTACGCGTCCCGGGGGGTTACATTTATAGCGTGTTAGACGATAATACGGACTTGGCCTTAACCAGCGTTTTCGTACCGTTAGCAAACCGATAAATGCAAACCCTATCTATCGACATAGAAACCTACAGCGAAACGGATATAAAAAGCGCCGGTACTTACCGCTATTGCGAAGATCCGGCGTTTACTATTTTATTGTTCGGCTACGCTATTGACGGCGGGCCTGTGCAAATGATAGACTTAACCGTGGAAAACCTGCCAGCGGAAATAGTAGCGGCACTAACGGATCCGACAATAAAGAAAACGGCGTATAACGCAGCATTTGAACGGATATGTATTTCGGCGTACTTAAAAACGTATCTGGACCCGGCAGAGTGGTTTTGTACTATGATACATGGAGCCTATGCCGGTTTACCGTTTGGCCTTGACCTGGTAGCTAAAGTTCTAAACTTACCGCAGGGCAAATTGGCCGAAGGCAAAGCGCTGATTAAATATTTTTGTACACCGTGCAAGCCTACAATAATTAACGGCGGACGTACAAGGAATATGCCGTGGCACAACGGCGAAAAATGGCAGCGGTTTATTGATTACTGTAAACAGGACGTTAGGCTGGAAATGCAAATATTTAACCGGTTGTCGTTTGTAGAAATAACGGACAAAGAGCGCCAACTATGGGCGCTGGATCAGCTTATAAACGACCGCGGCGTTTTACTGGACACGCGGCTAATTAACCAGGCAATAGGCATAGACCGGCAAAACGAAACGGATTTAATAATAGAGGCAAAACAGTTAACCGGGCTGGAAAACCCAAACAGCGGCGCACAACTTAAAAGCTGGTTAGGCACCGACACGCTAACCAAAGCAGGCGTTAAGGATCAGCTAACGACGGCAACCGGTAAAGCTAAAAGAGTTTTACAGATACGGCAAGAACTGGCGAAGACATCGAATAAAAAATGGCCCGCTATGCTGGATTGCATAAGTGCAGACGGCCGGGCACGCGGTTTAATACAGTTCTACGGCGCAGGACGAACCGGCAGATGGGCGGGCCGGCGCATACAGCCGCAAAACCTACCAGGCATTCAGCTAAACGATAACGACCTGGACACGGCGCGGCAAATAGTTTCAGCGGGTGACAGCGAAGGGCTAAATATGTTTTACGGAAACATACCCGACACGTTAAGCCAGCTTATCCGAACGGCGTTTGTAGCTGAACCCGGAAAGCTTTTATATGTTTCCGATTTGTCAAGTATTGAGGCCCGGATTACGGCATGGCTGGCGGGCGAGACCTGGCGCCTGGACATATTTAAAACACACGGCAAGATTTACGAAGCAAGCGCCGCCGCTATGTTCAAGGTACCGATTGAACAAGTAAGCAAACCGCTACGGCAAAAGGGCAAGATAGCCGAACTGGCGTTAGGGTATCAAGGCGGCGTAAATGCGCTTTTAACTATGGGCGCTTTAAATATGGGTATATCGGAGGACGATTTGCCCGGGCTGGTTACAGCATGGCGGGCCGCCAGTCCTAATATCGTTAAGTACTGGCGCACTATACAGGACGCGGCATTTGCGGCGGTAAACGACGGCGCCAAAATAGTAACGCCTAAAAACGTAGTTTTCCAGGTCATCAAAAACGTTTTATTTATTACCTTACCGTCGGGCAGAAAGCTGGCGTACCTGCGGCCGAAGATCACCGCCGGACGCTACGGCGACGTAGTAAGCTACGAAGGCAATATCCAATTAACTAACCAATGGGGCCGGATAGAAAGCTACGGCGGCAAATGGGTGGAAAACATTGTTCAGGCTATAGCCCGCGACGTACTGGCGGAAGGCATGTTGAGAGTTGACGCCGCCGGTTATCCTATTATTTTATCGGTACACGACGAAATAGTAATAGAGGCGGATAACTATAAAGAAACTAATTTAAGCCACATTGTTTCCCTTATGGCTGCGCCTATCAAATGGGCGCCCGGTTTGCCGTTAGGCGCCGACGGGTTTGTAAATCACTATTATAAAAAATAAATTATGAGCAATCTTAACTAAAATACAAACTACATAAGGCTATTCTCACTTACTTACCCCTAAACCAGCAAGATACACCAATGGCTAAAGACGATTATATAGAATCAGTTGCCTTCGCAATTTGGAAGGATAAAAACTATAGGCAATTAGCTAATGGTTTGCATTGGGAATGTACTGAAGATAACAGAAAAAAGAAGGTAGGGGAATTAACACTCTACACATATACTGAACTGTATAATATTTTCCAATCAGCCAAAGAAGAAAAGGAAAGCTAACTAAACTTAAATACTATGAGACAACAAAAAACATGGTTGACAGTTCACTTCATTGAAGGGGAGGCAGAAATAGAGGCAACGTTAAATTATGAAACCAAGTCGTATAATCTAACTCATGGCAACAATGACTGCAACGTTACTTTCAAAAGTGAATCGGGTGATAATATTAAGATTAGCCTTGATAGGGCGAAGTGTGTAACCGCAGCCCTTAAATTCATTCAAGCTGAACTTCAACTCTAACTAAACTTAAATACTATGAAAAGTAAAAAGCCGTTAACCAGCACCGAACGCAGCCGCAAGGCACGTGCCGCGGATCCGGTACGCTATAGCTATGTGTCATTACGCAACAACGCAAAGCGCCGCGGCAAAGTGTTTACTATTACGCTGGACTACTTTAAACAGTTTTGTTATGCTACCGACTACCTGAAAGGCAAAGGGCGCACCGCTACCAGCTACACGGTTGACCGGATAGACGAAAGCAAAGGTTATGAGCCTGGCAATATACAAGTCCTGCCGCTGGTAGTCAATATCAAAAAGTATCTTAACTACGACTGGCAGACTGGTACCGCTACCGTGGTAACGGTCCGGCGGTCTAACGAATGGGCATTTTAAACAAATAAAATTTTATAGTTATGGAAGATAAATTACCGGATCACCTTTTAAAAATGGATGAATTAAAACAATTCGTAAAAGACAAATACCCGGACGGCGAAAATATGGCGTTAGTAAAACGGGACGCCTTTACGGAAGGATATACTTTAGCGGTGGATATTATTTCCCAAATGGTAAAACACCGGTACGGTAAATAACTTATATTTATTTCCCTTCTTATTTAAAATCTGCAAATGATAAAAGTTACGTTTGACGGTCCTATTGATATAGCGACCGGGAAAAGCCGCCGCCAAAAGATTTGGAATAATAAAAAAGTACAGTGGTCCGACCTGGTAAAGAAGTTCAGCGAAACACACCGAACGGCGGAAAAATATACCGACTACATGGCGGCAAAGAAAGACCGGCAGGATGAAATTAAAGACGTAGGCGGATTTATTGGCGGCTACCTGAACGGCGGCAAACGTGGCAACGGCTACGTAGCACACCGGCAACTAATAACGCTGGACATAGATAAAGCTAATTTCGACCTGTGGGAAGATTTTACCATGTTCTACGATTGCGCCGCCGTGGTGTACTCTACGCACAAACACAGCGAAGCAGCGCCACGCCTGCGCCTGGTTATTCCTTTGAGTAAAGAAATTAACGCGGATCAGTACGAACCGCTTTGCCGGGCTATAGCGTTTAAACTGGACATAGAAGCTTTTACCGACACAACGACCTATGAAGCTACCCGCCTTATGTATTGGCCGAGTACTGCAAAGGACGGCGAATTTTACACCGTGGCGCAGGACGGGCCGTGGCTGGATCCGGACGCCGTGCTATTTGAGGCATACGGCGACAACTGGCAGGACAGTAGCACATGGCCGCAATGCAGTAGCGAAAAGGATAAAGTAAGGCACGACATAAAACGGCAGGAAGACCCGCTGGAAAAGCCTGGCGTAATAGGCGCATTTTGCCGGGCCTATGACATACATGACACAATAGCCGCCTACCTTGACGACGTTTACGAAGTAACGCTGGATCCGAACCGGTACACCTACGTAATGGGTAGCACGGCGGGCGGGTTAATTGTGTACGACGATAAATTCGCCTATTCACACCACGGTAGCGACCCGACCGGCGGGAAGCTATGTAATGCGTTTGACCTGGTTCGCCTGCATAAGTTCGGACACCTTGACGAAGACGCCGGCAATAGCAAAGCCAGTACTAAAGCTATGCAGGAACTGGCGGCAAAGGATGAACACGTAAAAAAGCAGTTAGGCATTGAACGCCAGGCGGCCGCCCGTAAAGATTTTCAACTACAGGCAG
>Ga0208454_1000406_pt1 | contig 25463 bp, 19 predicted proteins | sample EasRivMeERMZT100_FD_187530 | JGI IMG/M metagenome (GOLD analysis project Ga0208454, IMG submission 187530) | Soil microbial communities from meander-bound floodplain in the East River, Colorado, USA - East River MetaG ERMZT100 (SPAdes) (version 2) | ecosystem: Environmental > Terrestrial > Soil...
CCCCGGGCAGCCTGACGATGAGCGCAAGCTCGTCTGATCCGGTGCTGGTACCGGTTGGCAACATCGTGTTCGGCGGCACCGGAGCGGCTCGCACCGTCACGGTCACGCCGACGGCCGGCTTGGCCGGCTCGGCCACGATCACGCTGACGGTCAACGATGGCACCACCACGGCGTCTTCCAGCTTCTTGCTCACCGTCAACACAACCCCCACGGCACCGCTCGTATTCGCCCGTAGCGGCGCGGCGTTCAGCGACGCGACTGCCACGACGCTGAGCGTGCAGCTGGCCAACGTGAAAGCGGGCAGTCTGCTCGTGGCGTACGTGAAATGGGAAGGCACCGCCGCCTCGACCGTGACGATGAGCGATGGCACCAGCACCTTCACCGCCGATGCGCTCAACAGCGCCGCGAACGGCGACCTGCACGGCCGGTTCTACTACCTGCCCTCCTCGAGCGCTTCCGGCACGGTCACGTACACAGCCACGTGGAGTGCCGCGCGTGCCTACCGCAAGCTGATGATCTACGAGTACAGCTTCAACGGCGGCACGGTGAGCTTCGATGCTTCGAACCGGGCGACGGCCACCTCGGGGACTCTAACCACCGGCAACATCACCACGACGGGCACGGATGAAGTCGTGTTCGGCGCTTACGGCGAGTACGACGCCGCGAACACCACCACGGAGCGCATCAACGGCGTAGCGGCGGATCAGGTCGTGCGAGCCAGCTATGCGTCGATGTGGAGCAAGAGCTTTACAAGCCCCTTCACGGGAGCGGCCACCGCGACCGGCAATAGCTCCACCTGGGTCGGCAACGTGATCGCGTTCAAGCGCACGGGGGGCACGCCCTAGCCAACGCCGCTAACTTCGCGATCGATCAACGCCATATCGCTCATCAATACCGCCCACGGACACCGTGACGCATGACACTGGGCGATCCGGATCGGGAGTCAAGCGCGCGCGACGCGCCACCGGCGAGCTAGCCGATGCCGAGAACCTTCTCGGCCGCCTTTTCACCGCTGATAAACGATTCGTCCGTCCAGATGTACGCCCAATCGCCGTAGCGCCCGCAGTAGGCGATTCCGAGGTCGTCGAGATAGCGGTGCACGATATCGAGCGCCGCTGCCCGTTCGAGATCGAAGATTACGTTGGCGTAGTCGATGTGCATCGTGTGGCGGAACAAGATTGCGTCGTCCTCGCGCAGGACCCCAATGCGCTTGAGATCGCGGATCGTGGGCTCGATGCACTCCTCGGGCTTACGGTCGAGGGGACGATACTTCCTCGAGTAGTAGCACTCCGCCTGGATGCTACCGCAGCCGGGTGGGACGTTGTGCGGCGACTGCAAATGGGGGGTGCTCAACCGCGTGAAAAAGACGTCTTGGTCGTAGATATAGGTCCAGTGGGCGTCGAGGAGGTCGGGCCGATTCACGACCAGATTCACGATGACGACCTCTGTGCACGCTAACCGTTCCGCAGCCTCCAGGACATCCCGCGGCGCCCCCTGAATCATTGGTATCAAGTCGGGCAGGGGTACGGACGAGACCAGCCCCTTGTACGGAACCGATACGCCGTTCGCGAACTTCACTTCCTTACGCTTCGGATCGATGGCTGAAAGGCAGTGGTCAAGATGCAGGTCCGCCGCCTCCATGAATGGCTTGAGGTACGCCGCGAAACCACCGTGCGAGGGGTAGCGGAAACCGCTGATGTAATGCACGTCCGGACTGGCCGGCTGCAGCGCGCCCCGCAGCACTTCCTCCAGCTTTGCCTGGTAGAGCCTCGGTCCGATCCAGTCCAGGCTTTTGTTGCTGGCTTCAGTCGTGTGGTACTTGATCGTGTACTGCATCGGAAACGTTTCAGCGAACGTATCGCCGAAGCTCGCCCGCAGCCACTGCTCGTAGTTCTTGATCTCGCCGTGCTGCTTCTGCTGGGCCGCGACGAAGTCCCTGATCACGTTGACGACGAGCTCGGAAGGTAGGCCATAGAGGTTCACCTGGGCGGGGTGCTTGATCCAATGGCCCTGCCAATAGTTGTTCACCTTGGTGTTTAGGGTTTCGTAGTTGTTGCCGATGCTCTCGGCGAACAGCTTCTGCAGTCGCTCATGTTTGGTGAAAGACACGTGCGGGCCTTCGTCGAACGTGTACTTGTTCTCGAAGCGATACGAGGCCGTGTGACCGCCGTAGTGAGGCTTTTTGTCGAACAACATACCCCGCACGCCCGCTTGCTGCAGACGATGTGCGGCTCCATAGCCGGCCATACCGGTGCCAAGAACAACTATTCCACTCATTATTGATTAGTCCTGTTTGTGTTCTTTCCACCAATCGATGGTCTGCGCCAATCCGGCTTCCAGGTCGAACTTCTGCGACCAGCCGACCTCGCTGAGAAGACGCGTGTTGTCGCCCACGACGAGAGGACTGTCGTTGGCGCGTGCGGGAATGGCTCCGAGCTGGATGAGCTCTGGCCGCTGCAACAGCCGACCGGCCGTAAGCACGATGTCGCGCAGCGTCGTGGCCTGCCCGGACGAAACGTTCACGGCTCCTTTCACTTCGCTGTCCAGCAGCCCCACCAAACCGTCCGCCACGTCTTGAACGTGCATGTAGTCGCGGATCTGGCGTCCGTGAGAGGTCTTGGCCGGTTGGCCTCGGAGCAGCGAGAGAATTACAGAGGATACAAGGCGTTGCGGGTGCTCGTTGGGCCCGTACAAGAAGAAGACTCGACCCCACCCCACGCTCAACCGGGCTTGCTCGGCCAGGGACGTCAGCATGAGATACAACGCCTGCTTGCATGACCCATAGACCGTGTTCGGCTCTTGCGGCGTCAACTTTTCCGAGCAGTAGCCGTAGGTCCAGTCGTACTCGTAACCCGACCCACAAACGACGACTCGCTTGCCGCCCGCCGCCGCGAACGCGCGTGCGAGATCGACGCTGGCCGACACCCACGCGAAGTTCTCCGGAGCCGCTATTAGCTTCCCAGGGACGACGTACCAGGCGAGATGCAGCAGGTGGGTGGGTTGCGCCGCTCCGAGCACGACCTCGGCCGCCCCCGGCTGCGTAAGGTCGCATTGATGCCAGCGCACGCCACGAGCATCCGTGCGCGCCGGCTTGCTCGATACGGCGTGGACCTCGTAGCCGCGTGTCAGCAGCGGTTCGATGCAGTGATAACCGATAAATCCGGTGGCACCCGTTAGGAGAACTTTCTTCACTCGCTCTCCAGCATTCAGGGCCGAAAGGCCGGCCAGTTCTTGTCGGCTTCCGATACCACCGACACCGGCAAGGGCCAGGCAATATTGAGCGCCGGGTCGTCGTAGCGCACGCCCCGGGCCGCGTCCGCGGCGTAGGTAGCCGTCGTCAGATAATAGAGCTCCGCATTGTCGCACAGGCTCTGGTAGCCGTGGGCGAAGCCTTCGGGGACATAGAGCATCGCGCGATTATCCGCTGTGAGATCGACACCGATCCATTGACCGCGTGTCGGCGAGTCGTGGCGCAAATCCACGATCACGTCGTGGACGGCGCCGGCCGTACAGCGAACGAACTTCGCCTCCTCGTGAGGCGCGACTTGAAAGTGCATGCCGCGCAGCGTGCCCTTCTTGTGGCTGAAACCCACGTTGAGTTGCAGCGCGTTCGGGTTGAGCCCGTGTCGAGCGAACTCGTCGCGGCACCAGGCGCGCCCGAAGAAGCCGCGCTGGTCCTCAATGCGCTTGATGTGGACAACGAAGGCGCCCTTTAAGCGGGTTTCGACGAAATCCATGAGTTCAACCTCTATACCCAGCGTCGGTTGCTCGCCCCCGCGAGCCGCCCACAGCACGCAGCACACCCATGTACCTGTCGTTTTGGCCCAAACCGAACCCAAGGACCAGGGCATGCATCGCAAAAAGAACCGGCATCTGCACGGTCCACCGAAAGAACGCGTTGACGTCCGCGACCGACGAGAGCGGTCCGCAGCCCTTTGGGAAACACCGATGGAGGCGCTGACGATCTTTTGGAACCCACGCCCGAGCGGGAAACATCACGTAGCTGATCGCCGAATAGAGGTTGTCCGTCGGCCACGAGGCCGTTCGCCCCGGGGTGCCGCTCGGCAACTGTACACCGGATGCGTCTATCGCAAGGAACCTCATGGCGAGGCGCTACAAACCGATGCCGTCGTAGCGAGGCACCGCGGTCCGAGCTAGGAAGCGTCGTCCATCGATCAGCAACGGTTCCTTACCCGCGGCCTGCAACAGCTCCGGCACCTGCCGGAACTCATCCCAGCGCGTGACCAACAGCACCGCGTCGACGTCTGACACGGCGTCCCCTAGGTTGTTGGCTAGCCTCACCGATGCAGGCAGCACGGAAGCAGCGACGGAATTGGCGATGGGGTCGAAAGCGGTCACGATTGCGCCCGCCTCCACCAACATTCGTGCAATTGGCAGGGCGGGAGACTCGCGAATGTCGTCCGTGTCTTCCTTGAAGGCAAGTCCGAGTAGCGCTACGCGAACGCCGCGGAGCTGCGGAAAATGCTTGCGCAGGATCGCCATCATGCGTGCGGGCTGCTCATCGTTCGTGCGTATCACCGCATCGAGCAACGGCATATCTTGTCCATGCGCGCCCGCGTGCGCCGACAACGCCTTGGTGTCCTTCGGCAGACAGCTGCCGCCGTAACCGCAGCCCGCCCACAGGAACGACGTGATAGGTGCGGTGACACGCTCGCCGCTAGGCATCGTAGTCGTGAAATAGCGGGCTAGGTGCACACCCTTCATGACGTCGGCGGCGTCTACACCACCCATCGCACTGCACGCGTTTGCCATCTCGTTCGAAAAAGAAATTAGCGTTGCGAGCACCGAATTGGAGACGTACTTGATCATCTCCGCCGTCTTGCAGGTGGTCTCGATGATAGGCGTCGTCGTGAACGGCGCGTAGATCCCGCGTTGCACGGCGATGCTGCGAGCGTCGATCCCACCGAGCACGATGCGATCGGGCTGCATGAAATCGCTCACGGCGACGCCTTCAGTGAGGAACTCGGGATTCATGCCGAGGCCGAAGTCGACGCCCGCTTTCTTGCCCGATGTCTCCTCGAGTGCGGTGCGCACGACCTCGTCTGTCGTACCCGGCACGACAGTGCTCTTGACGACTACGACGTGATAGCCGCGCTTCTCGCGCAGCGCGGCGCCGATCTGGCGCGCCGCCTCGCGAATGTAGCGCAGGTCGATGTGCTTCCCATCAAAGGGCGTGCCGACGGCGATGAAGGTAATCTCGGAGTCGAGCACGGCGCGGGTTAGGTCCGTCGTCGCGGTGAGACGCTCGGGCACGAGGCGGCGCAGCATCTCGTCGAGCGCAACCTCGTGTATCGGAGCTTCACCCCTATTGATCCGATCGACTTTGCGCGGATCGACGTCCACACAGATGCACGTATGGCCGATTTCCGCGAAGCAGGCGCCGGACACGAGGCCGACGTAGCCGGTACCTATGATCGAGACGCGCACTAGGCTTCTTCCGCAGTGCGGTTGTGGTGATACCAGCAGAGCGCGCGGCGTAACCCCTCATCGACCAAGATCGTCGGGTTATAGCCGAGCTCCGCGCGAGCCTTGTCGATGTTCGGGCAGCGCCGGTTCGGATTGTCCACGAGATAGTCCGCTTCGACGTTGGCCTTGCGCACCAACTGCCCGTCGTAGCCGAACAACTCGCTGCCGAGCGCGATGATCCGCTCCGCGAAAGAGCGCATGGAGATCTCGGGCCGCTCGATGCCGATGTTATACGGTTCGCCCGGCCGGCCGTTGACCAGCACCTTGTAGTAACCAGTGATCGAATCGGCGGAATAGCAGAATGTGCGGGTCGGCGATCCGTCCGAGTACATGACGATATCGCGACCGCCAAGGATGTCGCGGGCGAAATCGGAGATCACGCGTCGGTCGGTGATCTTCAGCCCCGGCCCGTAGTTGTTGAAAGGCCGTGCCATCTTCGTCGGCACGCCGTGCTGCTGCGCGAACACCACGCACAGCGTCTCACCGAAGCGTTTTGATTCGTCGTAGCAAGAACGAGGACCGGTACAGGACACGAGGCCACGATAGTCTTCGCGGGTGGGAATCGCATCGGTCGAAGGGTCGCCGTAAATCTCGCTCGACGAATAGAACAGGAAACCTTCGACCGTTTTGCCGCGCTCGTTTTGCCGAACGCAGTACTCGAGTAGGTTGCGCAGCCCGTTGATGTTGGCGTCGATCGTCTTGAGCGGATACTTGCGGTAAAAAGGCGGCGAAGCGATGCCGGCCGCATGAATAATCCACTGAAAGTCGGGCATCGGCGTGGGCAGCGGTTCGATCAAGTCGCGCTTCTCCACGAGTAAGTTCGGATTAGCAGCGAGATCGGTGAGCCACTGAGGCTGTCCCCGAATGAAGCTGTCCCACACCGTTACGTGGATGGCTCTATCCTTCCCCGCAGTGCGATTGAAATGCAGCGCGGCCTGCACAAGGTAATAGCCGAGGAAGCCGGCGCCGCCCGTGATGAGCAGTCGTTTGCCCGCAAGCTTGTCGAGCTCCGCGGTTAGATTCCCGCAGATGTAGTCAAGGTCTTGGGTCAGTATGTCTGCCAGCGAGGGGATTCGTGCGGTGTTCATCTCAATGCCATCAATTATCAAAGCGGTTCAGAAAACCAGACCAAGTTTACGTATGTGGAAGGCTTCGGCGAACCCTTCCGGTGCGTTGCATTCAATACCGCGCAAACGCGCAAGCGCCTCGAAGGTATCGCGCGTGAACCATGACTTGCTGCGTTGGCTCTCGAAGCACTCAAGCAGCACTTCGGTCTTGAGGTCGAGCTGTTCACGCGTCAGCGCCGAGAAGCCGTTCGGGATACCGAGGTCGCCATCGAACTTCGGAATCTCGTACTCGAGAATCAGATGGTTGCGGTACGTGTTCCACGTCAACTCGTTGACGACTCGATGATCTTGGTGCAGGTCGTGTCGGTAGTGCGTGAAGACGACGTCGGGAGTGACTTCTTGCTTTAAGCGCTCGAAATAAGCCTTGATCTCGGCGCCTCGATACGGAAACAAACTGTTGCTAAAGGACTCGACACGAATGTCCGGGTGGCGAGCGCCGTCTAAGAGTCTACCCGCAGCCCGACGCGTCTCTGCCGCGCGGATCGTATCCGAGCTAAGTGTTACCCAGTGAATGCGAACGTTCGGACGCGCAGCCACGAGCCTTTGGATCGTGCCACCGCAGCCAATCTCGATGTCGTCGCAGTGCGCGCCGAGAAACAACGCCGAGTCGATGCTCGTTCCACTGCCGAAAGTCATTTGTAACATGGTCTTACGCTCTCGCCAACTTCCGTCTGGGGTGCTCGCAACGCCCGTTTACCAATCTGCACCCATCCGGCCGGGTCGAGACGCTCAAAAAGGAGCGCGAAACTCTCGCAGTACCAGCGTCTCGTCAGCCAGGCTGCGGAGCGCGAGCGCGAGCGCGAAACGAAGATTAGCAGACGCGGTTCCGACTTTTCGGAAACAGTGCTCACTTCGTGAGAATCCGGGGCACATACGCTACAGCGCGCCGAGTGCGCGCGCGGGCGAGGGCTCAGACGATTGGCAAGAGGGAGGCGGCATTAACCGCCAATGTCTCGAGCGCGAGCAGGCGAGTCGTCAGCGCCGGTCGGGGCATCATCCCCGCTAGTTGCAGTATAGTCTTCCACCGGTGTCCCCAGTCGTGCCGCCGGAGAGCTTGGACCGCATTTCGTACGCTAACCCGCTCCACCTCTTCCGTCTTGCCGGCCAAGCCGTCGAGAACCGCTTCCACATCGGTGCCATCGACTTTGATGTTGACCACCGGATCGGGCCATGGGAACTCTTCCCGGAACGAGGGCACAGTCGGCGTCCGGCCAAACAGCACCGCCCCGGCGGCGGTTCCTTCGAAGTACCGGGCCCCCACCTCCGATTGACCTTCGTTCTCACTGTTCCCGAACTTGGCCTCATTCACGACGAAGAACCGACTTCTCTTCGCGCAGTTTGCGAGCAGGTCACGGTGCTGCTTCGGGTTCGTCGGCCTCATCAGGGCCGATGGCACGGTGTCGTGCACGTAAAACAAGTCGCGCGTGGCGGCGAGTCGTAGCAGCGACTCGTGCACGGGCTCGGAGCGGCCACCGATGCTTAAGACGTCGATCACGCGCCGGCGCGCATTAGGAAAGGGTGTGAAGCGTTGGACATCCGCGGCAAACGGGACGTAGTGGCACTGCTTGCCGACCGCGCGACTAACTGCAGGTACGCTGCTGGCAAACGACTGCAGGATGCAATCGAACTGAGAGAGCTTGCGCAGAAGGTGTTCGTACTGACTCGCCTGCGCGGAATAGAACTCCGCCAGATAGCAGACTTTGATACGGCAGCGCGATTGCCAGCCGCTGATGGCGTTCAGATAGAGAAGATCCCACACGTTCATGCAGACGAACACGAAGACGTCGTAGTCGCGGTCGACGACGACGGGCTTCAGCCCGGGGTTCATTCCGGTGAGCGCCGGGTGCCGGCCGTGCCAGGCGAGACTGCGCGCTATCCGGTGCCGCGGCGAGAACCACGACCCGTGCTCCAGTTCCAGCATCTGCACGTCGTCGACAGCGCGGATGACGTCTTCGAAGTCGTAGAGCGAACACCATGCGGCGTGAGAGTTGATACGTCGCAAGGTCGGCATGAGGACGCGCGGCGGCGAAGTGCCCATAACTGGGGGGGTGTCCGAGCCTTGTGTGGGAGGCATACGATTAGGCAGTCAGTATGCCACAAGATGAGCAAGGCGGCCGCGCTGTGGAGGCGAAGCCGCACGGTGACCGACTCACGAGCTCACGCATGTGAAACCCGCCGTTTCAGATCTCCGGACGCGATGTCAATCGCTTCACGACGACGCGACGCGGTTGTCCTCCGCAGGTGCGCTGACCGGCCCGGGAACCCTTTCCAGCCAGATCTCACGGAAGTAGAGGTACACGCTGCGAGGGCAGAACCGGCGACAGTTGTTGATATACCGCGAGTGGCAAACACCCTCCTCGAGGATCACCACGTCGTTTTTCAGTTGGATCATCTTTCCGGTCTTCTCGTGGATGATCCTCTCGAGGCGAGCGGCCACACGGAAAGTCCGACCGGTCATCGCCACCATTTCCGAGTGCCACCCCATGCCGCGGTTGCGTAGCGCCTCGTCGATCGTCTCGAGAATCTCCGGCAGCGTGCGAACACGCACCATTTCACCAGGCTGTAGATCCAGCCGCCGCGAAGGGGTCTTGGCTCCCTTCGGAACCTTCCCACGCCGCTCCGGGTAGGGCGTCCCACCCATAAGCCTCTGAAACCGATCGTAGAGAGCGATCAGGGGTGTGCTGAGGCCATATCGACCGCCGACGAGGAAGCTGAACGGCACGAACACCAGCGCCCTCAGCATCCGTCCGAGGGAGACATTGCCCGACGCCAGATCCTCGAGGTAGGGCTCGAGATCGGAACGCCGGAGGGGAACGGTCGCGTCAAGCAGCGCCGTCGCCTGGCAGACGTAAGTTGGGCTGGGCGTGTCTAGGGCCTCCCCGGCCTTGCGGGTACCCCGTAAAAGAACCGGCTCAGCCGCAGCGACGGTCTCGAGCGGCTTCGCACGGGCGGGGGTCGGGGTGGGGCCGCCGGGACCCTCGACCTTCTTGAGCCACTCATCCTTCCAAAAGAGCAGGCAGAGCGCCTCGCAGTTGCCGTGGGCGCTGCCGTCGCACCGGAGACCCTCAAGGTGCACGGCCCGCTTCAAGTGCCGACCGCCGACGTAGTCGACGGTGTCGCAGGTCCGATGGGCGCGCTTGAAGACGCGGAACCGCTGCCCGCTGTAGCGAAGCATCTCGGGCATGAACGGCATGTTGTCGAGGCAGCCGTTGGTGTCGAGCGTGCGAAGAATCTCCTCGCGGCTTCGCACCTCCACCCAGTCCCCTACGCTCAATGCACTCTCGGATCTCATGGCTTGCTACTCGTGTTGCATGGTCGATGGTGTGCCGCCGGGACCGGGTGTCCCGCGCTGCTCGTCTTCCGCTCGAGACCCTTCATGACGCTGGCGGAGCAAGAGGGAGTCGGTGCCGCCGCCACAGGATCTCGGCGCCACCTCCAGCGGCAAAGCACGCGACGCCCAAAACCCACTGCGTCATCGTGCCCGGCCAACCGAGGGCGCCGCCGCTCATGATCCCGATACCGAACCAGAGGAGCTTGCGCCACTGGTACGAATCGTAGTGGCGGGCGAACTTGCGCCGCCATTCCCAGTGCGACCGTACCAGGGCCGATGCCGACACGATCCGACGCGCCACCGCGGCGATCATCTTGATGGCGAAGAGCACCATGAGCAGCAGAATGCTCATGATCCAAGGACCCGTTTCAGGATGCACGCCTTCGACCGCCGGGACAAAAAGGATACCCAGAACCATACGAAGGACGGCTCCTGGGGCTCCGATATCCAAGTTGATGAGGACCTTCTCCAAGTCTGTTTGCATAGCGAATCTGCGGACCCCTTCCGCGCTCGCGCGACGCCGATGGTCGGAAGACATAAGGCGCCGACGAAGGTTGAAAGTCTAAGCGCCCTCACAGGCAGCTAACCGTGACGGACGCCACGTAATGAATCCTACAACGCGGGCGACATCGCCCTCGACGGTCGATGAAAACGGGAGTCACAAGATTGCATCGCAGGCAACGTTGCTACAACATCGCACGCTCATCCACGTTGCCCCCGCCCGGGATTGGTGAATCCGGCAATGCGCCGCGTCTACTTCGCTGAAGCCGCTCCAAGTGAGGACCTGAACCGCCGCTCCCTTCGTGGCGGCGCGATTTCCATGGTCGCACAAGGAGTCAACGCGGTTGTCCAGGTCATCTCGACGATCGTCCTCGCGCGGCTCCTGCTGCCGGAAGACTTCGGGCTCGTCGCTATGGTCTCGGCAATGATCGGATTCGCGTCGATCTTCGTCGACCTCGGTACCCGCGACGCCGTGGCCCAACGCGGCAGCGTCAGCGAGGGCGAAGTGAGCGCGCTCTTTTGGATCACGCTCGGCGTAGGCCTCGCCCTCACCGCAATCACCGCTCTCAGCGCTCCGCTCCTCGCACGCTTCTACGAGGAACCGCGCCTTGAACTCATCGCGATGGCCCTGTCGCTTACTTTCGTGCTGCCGGCGCTGTATTTCCACCAGTACGCCCTCATGCGACGTGCGATGCTGTTTCGGAAACTCGCCTTGATCGATGTCGGTGGCAACCTTCTGGCGACCGCACTCGCAATCGGCCTCGCCTATCAGGGTTACGGCTACTGGGCGCTGGTCTGGAAGCTCGTCCTTACCGCACTGTTCACGGGTCTCGGAGTTTGGATCACTTGCGGTTGGTGGCCCAAGCGTCCCACGTTCACGGCCGGCGTGAAGGACTTGGTCGGATTCGGCCTCAATATCACCGGCTTCACGATCACGGACTATATCGCAAAGTCGGCGGACCGCGTGGCACTCGGCTACACGGCCGGACCACGAGACCTGGGCTACTATCAAAATGCCTTCGTGGTCTATGACAACGCCCTCAACATCAGCGTCGTGCCGCTTCACAACGTCGCGACTACGACGTTGAGCAAGCTCCGCAGCGACGTTGCTGCGCTGAAACGTGCGTGGGCGACCGCGTTGTCCTCTCTTACCTACTTCGGTGCACCGGCCTTTGCGACCCTAGCGGTCATCGGCGAGGATCTCGTTGTCCTGCTGCTAGGCAGCAAGTGGGTAGAAGCCGGCGCGATACTGAGCATTCTCGCATTGCGCGGCCCGGCCCACGTCGTCGAGCGCACCCTTGGCTGGTTGCACATTGCCGCCGAACGGCCCGACCGCTGGCGGCACTGGGGCATCCTGAACTGCGTCGTCACGATCGTGGCCTTGCTTTGCGGGCTGCCGTTTGGAGCCCTCGGCCTCGCGACGGCCTATGCGGCATCCACGTACTTGCTGTTCGTTCCGGCCATCGCCTATGCCGGGAAGCCACTGGGAATCGGCGTCGCAGACGTGTTAAGAACGGTCGGGCCGCAAGTCATCACGGCGCTCGGCGTTGCCGCAATGGGTTTTCTCGTCGGCCATACGGTGCTGCAGGACACCCCGCCGCTAGCTAGGCTGCTCACCCTCAGCCTCCTCTGCGTCACCGTCTATCTGGCGACGATGACGCTTGGCTTTCGCATGACCAAACCGCTGGCCGTTGCGGCTTCCCTCGTGCGCAGGCGCACCTCCGGCATCGGCTGACCCTCGCGAAATTGGGCATCTAGAGCGACGGGCCCGCCAATCGAGACAGCGGGATCAGGGGTCTCCGCCTGACGGGAGCGATGACATCTACGATCTCGCCGCAATCACTCAGCGGCATTCAGGCGAAAGCGGCGCGGGCCACGGTGTGGCACTCCAGGCTCCGCTCACGTCAGCACGGAACGTCCGAGCTCATTTGCGCCATAGCGCCCACGGACAATCGCCCCGCGCATCCATGCGATCAAAAGTGATCTTGTCCTTGAATGTGTCCATCGCCTGCCAGAAACCATGGTGTTGATAGGTGAACAGCTGCTGCTTCTCGATGAGCCGAGCGAATGGTTCTACAACGAGCTCCTCGCCTTCGTGGATGTGATCGAAAATCTCTTGCCGCAGCGCAAAGAACCCGCCGTTAAGCCAAAGCTCGCCTTCGTTCATAGCGCCCATCCCGTTTACCATACCGTCTTGCGAGGCGCGCACGGTGTGGAAGCTATGGGCGCTGCGTACCGAGGCAAAACAGGCGGTTGCGTTCTTGTTCTCAAATACCCGGATCAACTGGTCGAGCGGCAGGTCCGACAGCCCATCGGCGTAGTTCGCGAGGAACACGGGCTCGTTTTCGACGAAACGGCGCGCTCTCAGCAAGCGTTGGCCGATGTTGCTGTGCAGACCCGTATCTACGAACGTGATGCTCCAATCGGAGGCATCGCGGCTCAACAGCTCCACGTCACCCCTTCCCGGGCGCAACACAAAGTCGTTGGTCAGTTCTTCTCGATAGTTCAGGAAATACTCGCGAATCAAATCACCGCGGTAACCGAGACACAGGATGAACTCGGTGTGGCCGAAGTGCGCGTAGTAGCGCATGAGGTGCCACACTATCGGGCGATAGCCGATGTTGACGAGCGGTTTTGGAATGGTATCCGAGTGCTCCCGGAGCCGAGTGCCGAGTCCGCCGCAGAACAACACGACTTTCATGAAGTTTCATCTCCCAATGGCACCTGAACGCACGGGCCCTAGCAGCTCCACGCCGAGAGGGCGCAAGCACCGGGACACCCGGCCGGCCAGTGTTTACAATAACTCTGAAAGTGTAGCAACTCGTAGTGGCCGAGCGGATTGAAGCAGAGCACACTTCGGCGCCCCCGGGCCTGGCGCCCTCGCCCTCTCAGGACGTTCGCGAACGACGTCACATTGTGCGACCCTGACCTTGACGCATACGTCTCGACGCGCACGAACATGCCCGCGCTGGGAGGCGGCCCGCCGGGTAGGCGGGCTATCTGTGCCAGACTCTGAGCAAAGGAATATCAATGCTCGAAATATTCCCGTAAGACATGCCGACCCCGCGCGCCTCTGCGGGGTGCCCGCGATCGGCTCGACGCACGAACGCAGGGTAACCTCGTACCACCCCCTTGCAACAGAAATGCGAGGGCGTTATCGGATTCCACTCATCAAAAGGCCCTATATTTGTCCGCCTCCGGCCTTATCGCCGCTGCGAACGGGGTTGGTTCGTTACTGCGGCGCGAATCCGGTTCTCGTGAATGTGGAGCTATCCAAGTACAATCCTTATCCGACCATTATTAACGATGAAATCGCAGCAATCACGGCTGCTGTAACGGCGTGCAAATCATTGGCTGCGGAATAAAAATGGTCGTGCGAAGAGCAGAGGCAGATCGGACTGAATCGGACGGGGAGATGGCGCCAAACGGCTCCGATTTGAAAACCCGTGCACGCGACGCTATCGGACAAAACGACGGCAGCGCGTTCTCTGCAGGATTTCTGGCCGGCTTGGTGCTGGTTTGCGATGTTGTCGCAATTCTGCTGTGCGGTGTTTTGGGCGACGTTGTCTACGCCCGCGGAGGTACGGATACCTTCGCACAGGATCTCGCGGCAGTCGGCCTTTTCGGCGCATTCACGATCCTGGCTCTCAAATCGACGGGGATGTATCACTTCGCAGCAATCGTGGCGCCCAGTCGCCAGGCGCTGCGTATCACTGCACTACTGCTTTCGATCTTCCTGACGTTGACCGCAGCAGCCACCGCGTTCGACGTGGTCCCACTGTTTTCCGCCCTGTGGGCGTGGGCTTTCGTCTGGATCGTGTGCCTCATCGTCGTCCTCATAGCGTTCCGCTCGTTCGCCGCACACTTCATCCGGTCACTTGCGCGCAAAGGCAAGCTCGGCCGGCGAATCCTCATCTACGGCGCGACCAATCAAGCAAGGAAACTCATTGAGCGAATCGAGCAGCTCGCGGAACCCTGGAATTACATCATAGGGATCTTCGACGATCGCATCTCCCGCGTCGGGGACAGCTTCGGTCGATACCCGGTCATGGGTAACCTCGACGATCTGATCGCCTGGGGCCGCGAACACGCGCTGGACGAGGTGCTCGTCGCCCTTCCCTGGTCGGCACAGTCGAGAATCCTCGAGGTCACGCGGTTGCTCGCGGTGCTTCCCGCGAATGTCCGTTTGTGTCCGGAAATTCTTCACGACGAGATCCTGCATGGTCGGGCGAGCCACCATTTCGGCTTGCCAATGTGGAACGCGTTCGAAAAGCCGCTCACAGGTTGGGACGCAATCGGCAAACGCGCCTTCGACATCGCCTTCTCGGGCGTGGTTCTTCTCGCCGCAACGCCGCTGTTCCTGGTGCTCGCGGTGCTGATCAAGCTCGAAAGCCGCGGTCCAGTGCTTTTCAAACAAAAACGCTATGGCTTCAACAATGAAGTCATTGAGATCTACAAGTTTCGGAGCATGAAGCAGGAGTTCGCCGACCCCAATGCCAACAGACTGACTGAGAGAGACGATCCCCGCGTCACTCGTTTAGGACGGTTCATGCGCCGAACCAGCCTTGACGAGTTGCCGCAGATGCTCAACGTGCTCCGTGGTGAGATGTCGATTGTGGGGCCTCGCCCTCACGCCCTTCGCACCACGGCAGGCGGCAAGATGTGTGAGGACGTTGTCGATCGTTACTCGCGCCGCCACCGCGTCAAACCTGGTGTCACCGGTTGGGCGCAGGTCAACGGGTACCGGGGAACGATGCAGGACGAGGAGCACTTGCAAAAGAGAATCGAGCACGACCTCCACTACATCAATAACTGGTCACCGTGGCTCGACTTCAAGATCCTGGCCTTAACGCTTTGGATCGTCATCGGCGGTCGCAACAGTTACTAGCGGCTGACGACCCAAGCGTCCAACGTTTACCGCCGACGTGAAGTAACTCCTTCGATTCGGTCTCGATATTGCCGGCTTCACCATTACCGACGATGTCGCAAAGTCGGCGGACCGCGTCGCACTCGGCTACACAGCCGGACCACGAACCTCAGCTGCTCTCAGAGCGTCTTCGTACCGCTATGACAACGCCCTCAACATCGTCGTGCCGCCTCACAACGTCGCGACTGCGACGTTGAGCAAGGTCCGACATTGTCGTTGCTGAAAACGTGCGCGGTCGCCGGCCTTCGCGATCACGTTGGGTTTTCGTATGACCGAACCGCTGGCGTTGTGGCTTTCCTCGTGCGTACGCGCGAATCCCGCGCCGGCCGACGCTCGCGTGAAGGTAACTGAGTCCGCACACTGATCAAGGGAAGCAGCCCATTTTGCGAACGGCGTGCCTTGGATCGCCCTTCTTGCAGCCGCGTTTCAATGCGGCGCAACATTCCGCTCATCGCGTCGTCAGCATGCCCACCCAAATGTGAGCCGCTTCACGGTTTCCCGAAGCGTCTTTGTCGGTGAACACGGACAGTTTCACCTGTCGCACGCTTAACCGTATTATCCGTCCGAGAGATGATCCGAGGCGGCCCGCGCGAAGGCGCGGCAGTGAAGCGGCGATGTTCGCCGCAACGAGGATGTGACGTGAAAGGAAGCAAATTGCTCAGGGCCTGGTCGGGCCTCATGCTCACCGACATGACCTGCGTGTCGGCGGCGCCTCTTGGTCGGCGGACTAAATTGGGAAACTCTCTTATGTCAAAAGCGATTGGATCTTTGTGTGTACTGGGAGGCCTGCTCGTCGCCTCTGTCTGCAGCGCCCAGGGAATCATGCCCCCGGAACGTAACACCGTGTGGAAGCCGGGAATTCCTCTGGGCATTCCCGCCCGCACAACCGTGTGCGCGACCGTGTCGGCATCTTCGTACGGCAACGGATCCGCTGACGCTACGGGTGGCATTCAAAGCGCCCTAGACGCTTGTCCGAGTGGCCAGATCGTTCAACTGTCAGCGGGAACCTTCAAGATATCGAGTGGGCCAGTTGAGATCGAAAAGGGTGTCACCCTGCGCGGAGCCGGGCCGGCACAGACGCTTCTGAAGGCGCCCGACGGTACCAGCAACGCGGTCGTCGTGCTCGGACGCCGGTGGATTAATGTTAGTGCATCGATCAACCTCACGTCGAACGCCGTCAAAGGCGCCAACTCGGTGACGGTGGCCAGCACTTCGGGCCTAACTGTCGGTCAACTCGTGCTGATTGACGAGACGACCGATAGCTCGTTGACGTATTGGGCGGCGGACTGTGACACGAACTGTAAGGGATGGTTCTCCCGGACGGACCGGCCGATCTCGCAAATGATGGAGATCACCGCGATCAGCGGTAACACCGTCACCTTCAGCACTCCATTTCACATCGGCTTTGACACCGCGCATGCCGCGCAGCTTTCGACATACCCCAATACCGCGGTGAAGAATGCGGGCCTCGAAGATTTGAAAGTGTATGGCGGCGAAGGGGGCGATGGCGGTGGCAACATCTACGTCGAGTTCGCCATGTACAGCTGGGTCAAGAATGTCGAGTCCGAGTATTCCTCGGGCGCTAGCATTCACTTGTACTCGTCGTTTCGCAATGTCGTTCGCGACTCGTATTTCCATACGACTAAGAATCCGAACCCGGGTGGTGCCGGCTATGGGATCGATATCGCCGAAGCCTCGGCCGACAATCTGATCGAGAACAACATCTCCTGGAATTTCAACAAAGTTATCCTGATGCGGGCGTCAGGAGGCGGTAACGTCGTCGCCTACAACTACATGGAAGACGGTTATGGCGCGGGCTACAAGGACTATCCCGAAATCGGACTGAATGCCTCACATATGACGACGCCCCATTACGAGCTGTTCGAGGGTAATCAGTCCTGGATGCTCGGAAGCGATTCACGCTGGGGGAACTCGATTTACGTCACGTTCCTCCGGAATCACGCGACCGGCCTACGGCGGAACTACGGCAACCTCGGTCTGACCGATACCAACAACCGGCGCGTTGCGACGGTTTCGGTCAGGCACTACTGGTATACGTTCATCGGCAATGTGCTCGGTTATCAGGGTATGTCGCCGTCACCATTCGCTGCGTTCACCTATGAGGATACGTATCCGTTCTCCGACGATCCTGTGCCAATGTGGAAATTGGGCGTGGCAGACCCGGGGTTCCCGGGTATGAACACCGACCCCCAAGTGATCGCCACGATGATTCGCGACGGCAATTTCGACTACGCTACCAACACGGTGAAATGGGATCGAACGCCGCAGACAATTCCGGACTCGCTGTATCTTACGAGCAAGCCCGCGTTCTTCGGTAACTGCCAGTGGCCGTGGGTCGACCCCCAGGGAGCCACGAAGCTCCATACGCTGCCGGCACGGGCTCGCTTCGACGGTGACCCGAATGCGTGCGGGGGAAGCTCGACCACGAAAGTGCCTCAGCCGCCTACGAATCTCGTCACCGCCCAGTGATCAGCCGACCGTACACGCAACGGTCGGTGAAATGCAACCGGAGAAACTACTTCGCACCTAGCATTGAGTAGAAATTCTCAAGCGCGCTGACGGCGCCTTCCCAGCCGTAGCGGTGTTCGGCCAGCAAGCGCGCTTCTGCGCCGAGCCGCTGACCGAGCGCCGGATCTTTCAGGATTCGGATGGTCTCGCTGGCTAAGGCATCGCCGTCCCGCGCAAGAAGCACGTGCCTTTCGTGCTCGACCTCGAGCCCTTCCGCGCCGAGATATGTCGAGACAATCGGCGTCGACATTGCCATGCCCTCGACGATCTTGAAACGCGTGCCCCCGCCAATGAGCAGTGGCACGACCATCGCGGCGGAGCGGTCGAGCAGTGGCCGTGGATCGTCGACGAAACCGACGACCTCGACGTGCGGCCCAGCGAGCGCTCGGATCGAATCGGGGGGCTGCTGCCCAACGACGCGAAGCTTCACGTTCGGCACGGCCTTCGCGATCTTTGGCAATACTTCAGTGACGAAGTAGCCCACCCCCTGAATGTTCGGGTGGTAGTTCATCGCCCCGAAGAACATCAGCGTACCTGGCTCGCGCTCGACCGAGCTGGTACGGAAATGCTGCAGATCGACCGCGTTCGGCACGACCGTAGTTGGCGTGCTGGGCGCATCCTTTCTCAGCAGGGCTTCGTCGCGGTCCGAGGTGAGCACCACGCCGTCGAAGCGACGCCACGCGTCGCGCTCTTCGTGTCGCAGCTTGCGCCAGTTGACAGCGCTATAAAGCCGACGGATAGCGCTTCCCTCGGCGTCCGCCGTGCGTTTGATGATGTCGTACTCTATGTTGTGCTCGTCGAGAACCAAGAGCGGCTTCTGCGTACCGCGAATCGAGTAATCGTATATTCCGAGATGACAGAACTCGACCTGCACTACGTCATAGTGCGTACCGCCCAGCTGCCGTTTGATCTCGGCCTGGAATCTCGAGTCGTAGCAGAGATCGTATTCGAAGCTCCGCGGCGAGATCAGCGAGCGCAGCTGCATCAGACGCTTCGTCCGCACGTTCAACCCGAGCACATCATTGCGCACGGTCGAGACGCTCTGGCTGTAGCTCTTGGTGCTCTGCAGCGAGTGCTCCGCGTATTCGTCGTCCGTCACGAACGAGAGCAACGAGACCTCGTGCCGCGCGGCGGCGAGTCCCCGCATCAAGCCGTCGAGCCGGCGCTGCGCGCCGAAGCGCGGCGGGCTCGGCAAGTAAGGGGTGACAAACAAGATCTTCATCGTGCTCCCAAACAGGCTACAACTCGGGTCCGGACCGTCAGACCCTCGAGCTCGGCGCCGGGACGTTCGAATTCAACAACACCCGCACGCTGCGGTGCCAAGGCGATCTCGGTATCGGCCTAGGTTAGCGATCAGAGACGGCATTCGTCAGCGCACGCTGAGCGTCGCCGCGTCTGTCGCTCGACTCGGCCTTGAACAGGCGCTTGAGCCGGAGGAACGGCGTTTCGTAGAGGTGGTAGCTCGCAACGGCGATCAGCACGGACAGCAGACTGCTGACCAACGCTTGCAAGAAGAGTCCCCCGGTGTGCGACCCCACGAGGTCGGCGAAGTACGCGACACCACCGTGGAGTCCGATGTAGGCGCCAATCATCGCGTGGAAGATGTACAGGCCGTAGCTGTATTTGCCCATCAACATGAGCGGCCGCCAGCGCAGCACAGCGCGCATGGGTTGCCAACCTGATGGCCAGGCCGAAGCGCTCACGAATATGGCGCAAAAGATGGCGAGCAGGAACTCCTTGAGGGCGAGCGTGACCTGGTGCGAAACGCCCTGGCTCGGCAAAAGCATGAGTGCCAACATCGCCCCCACGACGAAGGGCAGCCCTTTTACGGCGCGCCGCAGAACGACCCAGCCTTCTGGGCCGCGCACCCATAGGGCGAAGGCCGCGCCCATACACAAAGTGTCGAGACGACACAGCGTGAACACCTGGGCCCATAGGTCGTTGCTTACCGTGAACGCGAGAACGATGCGGCTCGCGAGGGCCGCCAGACTGAGCGCGATCGCCACGAAGATGGCAGCTCGCCTGCTAGCAAGCCGGACGATCAGCGGCCACAGCAGATAGAAGTGCTCCTCGATCGCGAGCGTCCAAAAGTGCGAAACATACGGGAGGACATAAAACGAACCCTCTTTCGCTACGTAGACATTGGTGAGGTAAGACCAGAGCCAGGGCTGAACGCTGCGAATTTGCAGCGCCTCTGGCGCATAGCTTTCGAGGAAACCCCGCGGAATGAGAAACACGAGGACAAAGATCACACCATAATAGAGAGGAAAGATCCGCAGCGTCCGACGCATGTAGAACGAAGAGTAGTATTTCGTACTCTCGCGCGTGTCCGCCAACAGCCCCGTGATCAGGTAACCGGAGAGGACGAAAAATAGATCCACGCCCCACATTCCGTAGCCGGTGATGCCGGCAGCGAGCCGCTCGATGCCGTTCTGCGCAACCGGGATCTGGGCCGCGATGAAGTGCATTGACATAACGGCCAGAATGGCGATCCCACGGATTCCGTCGAGCTCCGGAACGTGAGCCTGCTTGACGGGGCGAGCGGTGATCAACGTAGACATGGCGCGAGTTGCGGATCTAGCCTGTGCTCACACCTTACCATGAGCGTCGATTCTTACTTTGTACCACGTCACAACAGTTCCCGCTCCCGCTGAACTACCGCGCTCTAGCTCGACCCGCCTGCGATCGTCGCCAACATAGACAGCGACGCTGTGCCGTTTTTCCCTGCGAAATGTGGCACGAACTGGGCGGCGGGACGCCGCAGGGGCGTTTGGGGATTTCTTCAGGCGCGTGCCTGCGCGGGTGTCTGAGGGAACGTGACGGAGTGCCTCAAGACTGGAGAAGTCTTGCAAATATGAGCATCCGCGCCATCAGTCCGAAGCCGTCTTGCGAACCACGAAATTCCAGCGCCAGAGCTGCGAAAAAAACCGTGGACCCCGCAGCAAGTAACGCTTACCCAGCCGTTGCGGATCCTGCAACAGCCTGTACAGCCATTCGATATTGGCCCGCTGCATCCACTCCGGTGCGCGTCGCTCCGCCCCGGTGAGAAAATTGAGCGAAGCGCCCACGCAAAGCGCTAGTCCGCGCCCGACACCGCGGGTACCGAGTGCATACGCCAACATTTCCTGCTGCGGGCAACCGACTGCCAGGAAACAGAAGCGGAATGGGCTCCACCGCTCGACGAATTCCAAGCACGCCTCGACGGCCGCAGCATCGTGGATGAAGCCCATTGGTGGATTGTGGTGCCGCAACGCGCGAAGTCCGTATTGCCGCGCGAGTGTGTGGGCCTGTTCAGCGCTTCCGCCGATTAGAACAATTTCGTCATCGGGCGCAATGACTTTGGCGAACAGCGCTGCGCTGAGGCCCGACCCGGTACACACCGGCAGCCGTACACCCTTGACCAAGCGGAGGATCCGGGCGGCGAACCTGCTGTCCATGAGGACGTAGGCCGCGGCGCCATAGTAGTCCCGGAACGTCGCATCGTCGCTATAGCGGATCAGGTGATCGACATTCGGCGTTACGACAAATCCATACCGGTCTGTTCCAAATGTCGCAGCGACCGGCAGGAACTCCCCCAAGTCGAAGTCGTCGATCTGGTGAACGATGGTGCCGGTGGCAGGATTCATGGGGAGAGTCTTATAGCATACGCGTGACGGGCAATTCTGTGACGGCAATTCCTCGCGCTGACGGAGCAGCCGCTCAGGCGGCAAGCGCCATGTCGTGGTTCCGGCACCACGAGAGAAGGACATATATCGACCACACGCGAGACCAGTGCAGGCCGGCCTTTCCTGCCAGGTAGGACGTCCAGAGTATTCGCACGGTCTCGGCGCAGAGGCCCACATGACTGACCAGTTCTGCGTCGGTGAGCAGGCGCTCCATCTCCGGTTGCAGGCTGCGCCTGGCCCATTTGTCGATCGGCAGCACGAAGCCGGACTTGGGCCGGTCGAACAAGGCGGGGTCCAGACCAGCCAGCGCCACGTCCCGCAGGAGCTGCTTCTTGCGGGGCGGTGAGAATCGGCGCGCCGGGTCGATGCCCGCGACGGTCTCGTAGAGCACGTGATCAAGGAGCGGCACGCGCACTTCCAGCGCGACGGCCATGCTCGCGGCATCGGTGTCGCGAAGCAGGCGTTCGCCGACGAAGCTGGACAATTCCAGCAGGGAGACCGCATGGAGAGGCTCGCTGTCCTGAACCCGCGTCCGCCACACGGGGGCCACTTCCGCGGGCAGCCCAAAGTCCTGCGCGGCCTGGGCCCTGCGAACCGCTGTCGAGGCCAGACGAGCCTGGGTATCCCTAGTGAACAAGGCGTAGGAAGTCTGGTAGAGGCCCAGAAGGTCGTGGCCGGCGCATGCGACGTCCGCGATCTTGCCCCACCGCGTCTGCGGCGGGGATTGTCCCAGTAAGTTCCAGAACAGCCCACCGGCAAGCGCCGATGCGCCGCGGATGGGGCTATCCAGCGCGTGACCAGGCATCCAAGCAGCGGCGCGAAGCATCTTTGGCAGTTCCACGAAGCTCGCATAACCGCCGAACAGCTCATCGCCGCCGGTTCCCGCGAGAGCCACGGTCATGCCCGCCTCGCGCGCCGCCCGACTGACGAAGTAAGTATTGATGGCGTCGAATGTCGGTTGGTCGATCGACGCCAGCGCATCCGTGAGCTGCCCGACGAAGTCGGCCTCGCGCAGCGTCGTGTTGGTGTGACGGCTGCGGATTGCCGCCGCCACCTGCGCGGCATAACGCGACTCATCGAGACCAGCCTCCTCGAACCCGATCGTAAAGGTATGCACGGCATCCGGCTCGGCCTCACTGGCCAACGTTGCCACCGCGCTGGAGTCGATTCCGCCCGAGAGAAAGATGCCGAGTGGAGCGTCGGACACGAGCTGCATTCGCACCGTGTTTGCCAGTTCCTCGCGCAGCTCGTCCTCGGTCGTGCGGCGCACCTTGCTTGAGGGCGGAGTCCAGTAGCATTGAAGCGCGTAGGTATTGGCGTCTGGCGCACGATCGCTCGGGGCAATCGTCATCGTGCTGGCCGCCGGCAACAAGCGGATTCCTTCGACAATGGTGTTGGGGCCGACGACGAATCCCTGCGACAGGTACGAGGCGATGCCGGCCGGGTCCAGCCTGCGCGCGACCATGCCGCTGCCCAGCAGTGCCCGCACTTCGGATGCGAACAGCAGGGTCTCTCTGCCAAGCGGGCCGTTTCGTAAGATCGTCCAGTAGAGGGGCTTTATTCCGAGCTGATCGCGTATCAGGTGGACCGAACGCGTACGCGGATCCCATATAGCCATCGCAAAAATGCCACGAAGCCGGGGCACGACCGCGAGCCCCCACTGTCTGTACGCCTTGAGTACGACTTCCGTGTCCGTCGACGAATGGAATCGCTCGCCGAGTGCTTCGAGCTCGCGCCGCAACTCCATGAAGTTGTAGATCTCGCCGTTGAACGTGATCGTGCACCCGGACACAGCGTCAATCATTGGCTGGGCGCCGGCCTCGCTCAGGTCGAGGATCGCGAGGCGCCGGTGGGCAAAAACGACCTCGCCGGATTCCGTGGCCCACAGACCGGAGCCGTCAGGGCCCCGGTGCCGAAGCGCACTGCTGATCTTTGCCACGCAATCCGTGACCTTGTCGCGAATCGATTCGGGATTGGCAGCTGGGTGCGAGAGGACTCCGACGGCGCCGGCTATTCCACACATGGTTTCTGATCTCTAGCGCGACAGCCGACGAGTAGGCGCTGGGACCGGTCTGGGGCGGCGGTACGTTGGTCGCGGAACGGGCGCGTGGAGCGCGTCCGCAGCTTGCGCGGCAGCAGTATTAGGCGACGCCACAGCTTCACTCAACATTGCGACCCTGCTTACCGTCGCCAGAGCGCCGCCGAGCATCACCGCGCCCTGGAACGACTGCAGGCCGATGTCTCCATAGCACTGGACGCTGTACGTAACAAGGGTGCCGATTGCGGCCATTGCAGCAGTTCGCGCAACCATCCCGGTGGAGTTTCGGTAGCCTCGAGCAGCGAGATAGCCTGAAACCGGCATGATTCCCCAGATGCCGACAATCCCGATAAGTCCCGAAAATGCGGCTAAACCAACGATGGAGTTATGCGGTGTGTACAACACGAGGATCCAATCCGCGGCGTAATTCGAGTAAACACTTTCTATCTTGATGTAGGGGCGACCCCAGCCGGTGCCCATAATCGGGTTACCGTAATCGACCAGTGTGCGCAACAGATTGCGAATTTCCTCCTCGCGCGTGAGGGAGGAAGGGTCGTTGTAGTCGCCCGTGGATGTCAGCGCATGAACAGGCGCAAAGATGGAACTGTCGCTTACCGCTCCCGCGATGAAATAGACGAGAACCACGGGCGCGAGCATCATCGCCCACCGGACGATTCGTTTCCGCAACGGGCTGGCACCAATCAAGACGTAAATCAATGGAAGGGAGAACACCAACTCCACGTAGGCAATGCGCCGGCTGTTCAGCAGGATGGCGTACATCACAAACGCCGAGACGATGATCGCGACCGTCCATGCGGCCTTTCCGCCCTTAAGAACGGCCCAGAATGACGCAATCTGGATTGCCGCAACGAACAGGATAGAGTCGTCGTGGCTTATGACGTATTCCGGTAGTGGGTCCACCTTGCCACGGAGATGCGCCCAATAGTAGTACATACACAGCGCCGCCCGGATCAGGGCTGACAGAATCACGAGCTTACCGAGGGAAGCGAGATCGCGCTCGGTTCGCACGACCGACATGAGCATGTACGCGATCAGCAACGCTGCCAACCAGCGCCAGAGTTGGTAGTAGGCAAAATACGCTGATCCACCCTGGACCAACCCCCACAGAAACGTCACAGCGACGCACGCGGCGCTCACGAAAATTGCGCGATCCATTTCGCGGGCATGCAATCGTGTGGCGGATGCACCGAGACAAAAAGGCACGAGCACAATCAGCAGAAGTTGCCACGGCTGAAGAGAAATTCCAGGAATGGGGGTGAACAAGGGACCCAATGCTGCGAAGACGCTTCTCCACTGGCCGTTATACAAGGACGTATCGAACTCGACGGGGGCTTCTCCAACCAACGCGACGAACAGGAGCGCGAACATGATCGTGGTGATCACGCTTCTTTTGCCGGTCTGTTCCTGGCGCGCAGTATTGCCCGGCGTCACACGGCCCTGTTCCGGGCGCGCACTATTGCCTGGCGTCACACCCCGCCCCCCCATTTGTATCTCAGGAGATAGAGCGTGCCGAACCATAGGACAGCGTAAACCATCCAGCCGACTCTCAGTGCTGTACGGTCCCCTCCGCCCTTGCGTCCTTTGGCTGCGGTAATGCCGATGAAAACTGGCGCGATCACGATGGAGATTAGGAAGTACTTGAACACGTGCTTCTCAGCTCGCGGCTGTTACTGTATCTCGAGGAAGTGCTCGGGGCTCCGCAGGTTACGACTTGCGCCGTCATACTGCGGCGTCGACAACCTCGTTCGCCAGACGGTTTCCTGTGCTGCGTCAATCCTGCGGATGGCCCGGCGTTTCCCGAGATGCAGGCACGCATACTGATAGCGCCGCAGGAACT
>Ga0208454_1000409_pt1 | contig 25286 bp, 33 predicted proteins | sample EasRivMeERMZT100_FD_187530 | JGI IMG/M metagenome (GOLD analysis project Ga0208454, IMG submission 187530) | Soil microbial communities from meander-bound floodplain in the East River, Colorado, USA - East River MetaG ERMZT100 (SPAdes) (version 2) | ecosystem: Environmental > Terrestrial > Soil...
CAACAGGCTCTTGAATTTGGAGGGCTCGAAACTCAATGAGAAACCGGCCTGAGCCAGCTTCTCAGACTTGGCACCTTCCTTGGCTACCCTGATCTGATTGGCCCGGCCCTGCTTCCGGGAAGCGGCTTCCTGGGCAGCAGACAACTTGTCTACGTCCGGGGGAAGGGCGGTCGATTTCTTCTTTTTGGTATCGGGCACAGCTAGTCCCCCCTTAGAGGGTTTCGAGATTCAGACGGTGGCCATAAGCTGCCAGCATGGGGTACTTGGACAGGTTGGGTGCGGCACCGGAGCGGATGCGGTCCCCGAAATTGGGGATCCCCGTTGCCTGTGAGATAGCAGCTTCGAGAGCACCAGCTTCACCGGCCGGATCAGAAGCCCCGGTGTCCATGGGCATGGAACCGAGGAGGGCCATGAACTGGTCGAGGTCCTCCTGGGACAGGTTCCGCTTGGACTTGCGGGACTGGAGCCTCTGCTTGGGGGCCTCAGTGAGAAGCTCCGAGAAGAGGGCTTTCCTCTGCTCGCGGGCAGCTTGGCCTTCTTTCTTGGCAAGAGCTTTCTCGGGGGTCCCCGTCAGGGCATCAATGCCGGCATCGGCCCCCTTCCAGGCGACTATACCGGCCAAGATTTTTGCTAGGATTGGGATGGCCATGTTAGTAGTCTTTTCCGAATCTGGACCTCCGGGGGCCCATCTTGTCATCAATAAAGAGTTCGTTCTGGGGCGGTGGAGCCTTTTCTTGGATCAGGGCTTCGAGAGCTTGGGGATCAAACTGGCCGGGAGCTACGGTCGGGGGATTCCTTGGGAGCATCCCTTCTTCCATGGGGCTGGTTCCCACCCCGAAGGACTGGAGATGAGGATCGGGCCCTGTAGGTGGGAGGCCTGCTTCTTCGAGGACTCGGACTATTTGGTCATAGATGTCTGGGTTGTATTTTGAGGGGTCTGGAATCGTGTCGAGGAAGAATACATCGTAGTCCGGGTCTACAGTGGGAGCCTCTTCCTGTCGGAACTGGTCCAGCTTGATCTTGGCTAGTTCGGGAGTGAGTTTGCCTCCGCCCAGTTCTTCGCTCAGTTGACGAACGGCTCGACTGGCCCCCTTGGCGTGGGCATACTCAGAGGCAGCCTGACTGGTATTGTTGATTACGTAGCCCAGTCGGACCATGGCCTCCTTGTAGAATTGGGTTGCCGGCGTCAGCGTGGATTTGGGGTCCTTGCCAAAGCCGAAGTCCTCTTTGATGGCCCCCCCTATGGACTCTCCGAAGCCTCTGTCGTGGAACTCCTCCTGGTTCATCTTGTACCAGTTTTTGAGGGCTGCCCTCATGTCGCGGGCTGCGTCGTTAGTGGCAGCTTCCATAGGACGGAACTTGTTGTTAAGGTCGTGGGTGGGGGACAGTCGGGCATAGTTCAGGAAGGCTTGTCGCTGGGGCGAGTTTTCGGCAACCCCCATCTTGTCGAGGAGAGTCTCGATGCTCTTGCCTTCCACATACTCTCCGGAACCTCGGACGTCATCGAGGGCTGTGACGACGGGGGCCATAATACTTTCGAGAGTAGCTTCGCCTTCCAGGTCGGAGGGATCAACTCCCATTATGGATTGGTAGCCCTGGGAGTGGGCCTCATCGAAGCTGTCGAAGGCCTGTTTGATCTTGAAGACGCCGGTCTGAACTTCCCGGAGCATTTCCTTTTTGGCTACGTCCTGTCTGGCCCCTGGGCCCAGGAGTTGGGACCACCGACTGGTCATGGCTTTCGTGCGGATAGCTCCGGCTGCTTCGGCGGGGGCATAGGGCTTGGACACGAACTCCTGGAGCTCGTCCGGAACCTGGGACATATCAAAGAGAGGAGTCTCCTCCTCGTCCAGGACGGCAAGGGCCGCGTCCAGTTCCTCCTGGGTTTGGGCCTTCTCGACACCTGCCAGCTTCAAGCTCCAGTCCCAAATCCGGGCCAGCTGAGCAAGTTGGGCCTGCATCTGGAAGTTCTTGGAAGCCATCTTGGCTTCGTGGTCACGTTGGGCCTTGAGCTCTCGTTTTCTCTCGAAGGTTTCGGTCATGCCCTCGAAGGCTTCCCCGATGTCCTGGCCCATGGTGTCCCGAGGCATCTGGACAGGGGCCGGCTGGTAGGGCTGTGCCTGGGGCATGTTGATTTGGGGGGCAGGATTGGCACCGAGAGCCTGGAGGACCTCGGAAGGACCCCCACGACTGTGACCACTACTCGGACCCCCAATAGGTTGAATTGCCATGTTAGTTACCCCCCCCCTCCTTGGGCAGCAGCCAAGGCCGCATCCCCGGCCAGGCTCATGCCTCCTGTGGCTATGGCCGTGCCGGCCTTGACGCCTGTCCCAATGAGGCTGTTACGCATCGCATCTTCCTGGAGCTCAAGTTGCCTACGGGCGGCGATGCTGCCCTGCATGGTGTTCATACCGGCCTGCAAGCTCATGAACCCCTGATTTATCATTGCAGTGTCACCAACATCATAGTTGTACTGTTGGGCCATGAGGCCCAAGTCTAGTGACATCATGCGTTCGTACATGGGGCCCAGACCATCGAAGTATGGCTCCGAGATACTGGCCAGAAAACCCGCAGTAGCCTGGTCGTCCATCATGGTGTACTGGGCCACCATGCCGGCATGGGTTGAGCGGGCCCGAACAGTGGCCTCTTCCCAACTAGCGGAGGCTTCCCGCAACATGCGGCTCTGCTCGGTCAACTGGACCTGTTGCTGGGAGGCAGTACGATGGGCTGCCCCCATCTCGCCCATGGCAGTCCCCTCGATAGAGGCTAGACCAGAGGCTCCAACCTGTTCCATGTTCGACAGGAGGGAAGTATAGGTCTGTTCCTCTCGGGAGATTTGGTCGGTGACGGCAGCATTGTACTGCATCAGGGTGTTGCCGTGCTCTTGGGCACCGGCTGCCTTGACGCGGGTTTTCTCTGCCTGGATTTGGGCCTCAGGCATACCTTGGGCCCGCATCTCGGCTTCGGTATCCTCGGCCATCTGATCGTATTTGGTCTGGATGCCTTGGCTTAGATTCGAGAAGGCTTTTGTAGCCTGATCCAAGCTGGTCTTTTGGGCACCCGCTACATAGTCCTGGGTTCTTTGGAGGGCCTGTTGGAATTCGTTTTTGTAGTCCAGGACCATGGCAGCCGAATCAGCTATGGACTGGTTTCTCTCGTCCATGACCATGGCTCGGGCCCGGGCAATGTCTGCTTGGCCCCCCTTGAGGACTTGACGGCCTCTATTGAAGGCTGCATCCATGCCCTCACCGGCCTTATTCAGGATGCCCCGTCGCTCTTGGCGACCGGCCTCCATCATATTGTAGCCTTGGAACTCTCGGGCCTGCTGCTTCTTGGCTGCATCCATGCCCCGAGCAGCATCCGACATATGGGCCGAAAAGACATCGTCGGCATTAGGCATCCCCGGATGGAACTGGTCGACACCGAGAGCCTGGGCCTGCTCGCTAGGGACAACCTGACGAGATTGACCTTCTTGGTGCCGGTAGCCCCCAAGTTGGGGGGTGTTGGGCCTATTGAAGAGGGTGTTGGCGGCTGACGCGAAGCCCCCAATGCCTTGGAGAATGTCCCAGAGTTTGAATCCGCCGAGTGCCATAGTTGGGGGGCTCCCCTCTTAGTAGTACCCGCCCATGTAGTAGGAGGGACTTTCATCTTCTTCGTCGCCACGGTTCAGGAGGGCCATGAGTATCTGGTTATTACTCATGAGTTCTTGTAGTTTGGTGTCCCACTGGGAGCTCAGGGCATCCAGGTCGCCTTGGCCTAGCCCGCCACCCTGGCCACCGTACTCGGGGATGGGAGTTTCGGGGGCCACCATGCCATTCTCATAGTTCAAGTCGAAGCCGGCCAAAGCCCCTGGGGGCAGAGGAATCCCATTCCAATAACCTGTCGAGTAGACTGCATCGGCCCCGGACCCCCCTGATGCCTTCATTTGGTCATAGATGCTCTGGCCGGCCATGTACTGTTGGTCTGGGCTCTGGAACCAGGCTGCCCAGGCCGGATCAATGGGATGGGCAGCACTCACGACGGGATTGCCCGACGCATCCTTGAGGTGGAACCGGGCTGTGTTACCTTCGGGCCCACTGTTCAGGCCGATTCGGTCAACCGAGTAGCCCCCCGTACGAGCGAAGTCCAAGGCTCCGGGGGGGAGGCCCGAGTTTAGGAACTGGCCGGCCTGTTCAGGGGAAAACCCGTACTGGTTCTGGAGAGACTGATCGAAGGAGAGGCCCCCGCTCTTGAAGGGACCAGGTCCTCGATTGGGAAACCCACCCCGGCCCATACCCGTACTCAGTCTGCTGGGGGGCCGACTGGACGAGTAGTTGCCTCTGTTGCCGACGAGGCTCCGCAGAAATTCTTGCGTGCGATCTGAGGGCATTGGGAGCTCCTAGCTGTAGGCAGATGCTGGGTCGGACTCGGACTCGGACACACAGACCTCTCCGTGGACCAAGCCCCCGAGCCAGTCGAAGTCCAAATTGGATGCGATTTGGGACCAAGCCGGATGCAGGATCGTGCCGGCTCTGTTCAGATATACAAAGTTCTTGGTGGAGTCTGCACTCATTGAGCCTTCGAGCCAGGTACCCCCTGAGGTCTGGGACAGGTCCCCCCTCCAGTAGAGGGCCGATCTCATTTTGATGTTTGGGTTCGTGCTCGAATCGGTGTCTCCCCCAACCAGGTTCAGATTGGAGGCCATCTGCCGAACGATCTTCCTATGAAAGACGATCTCGGAGTCCATTGGGGAAGTCAGGGGGTGCCCCACCACTTCAAAGTAGATGGGGGCCACAGAGAACCGAACACCTGAGGCCAGGGCTACAGGAAAAGCGTCACAAGTTATGGTGGTGCCCGAGATGCCTGTTATGGTTCGGGACAGGCCGGCATTCGACCCACTATGTATGTAGAGCTTGAAGCTGGTCTGGACGCTGTCACTAAAGGTGGCAGTCGAACAGACTAGGGTCGTTGTGGAGCCTCCCGTGGCTGTGCCATTCCAGGTCAGGGACGTTGAGCCACCGCACATGGTCTGGGCAACCCCAGATTCCCGGTCAGAATTGGGGGTATAGATCACCCCCTTGTTGGTTATCCAGTAGCTCAGGAGTTCGTCGTTGGCACTAGGATGGATGCCTTGTGTGCCGAATTTGAAGGGGACATCCTTGAGTTGGGTCACGGCCCCAGTGGATGTCCACATGACAATTGCGTCGTCCAGGTCCTCATTCAGAATAATCAGGGCACCCAGACCGACATCGTAAGCCATCCGGATGCTGGCCAGGGTTGTACGCCACTCGGTCAGCAGGATACGGTCCATGGACGAGATCAGTTCTACGTCGCCAGTGGGGCCGTCCACTGCATACATGCCAGTCGGAGAGATGTAATAGAGGGTCGCCCCCCAAGACAGGCAGGCATATCGGCCCACACCACCAGCCAATGTTTGGAGTTCATTGATGGCCAGGAGAACTCCGTTCCTGTGGATTCGGAAAACTCCGGAATCCCCAAGGGCAAATGCGTAGTCGCCCCCGCTCACGAGGGCCAAAATCCGCTCATCCTGGCCATGACCCAACGGTGTTGAATCTTGGACCCTGGACTGCTCAGGCGAGAATGCTTTGAGGCTGCCCCAGGACAGGACATTGTCCCGGTCCACTTGGGCTACGGTCTCGAAGGCACCAGGAAGGGGGGACCGGCCCACCCGGAGGAGCGTCCCCTGGTATGGGAGCAACAGCCTCAGGGCTTGGGGGGAGAAAGCCATGTCATCGTCCAAGGGGTCAATGGACCGGGCATTGACAACCTCGGCATCGGGACTATCCCCAATGACCACTGTTTCGTCTGAGGCCGTGTAATTATTGTTGCCGTCCTCTTCTAGTCCGTGAACCCTGTTGGCCAGGTCATCGTCATCTTCTTGGAAGAAGGTGCCCCCCGCCGGCAGAGTGGTCCCCAATCCTTCATTGAAGAGATTGGAGTCCAGAGTCCGGTAGGTCCGGATGCCCAGTTGGAGGGCCCTGTAGTTTGCGGCCCTAAAGTTGTTCTTCTTGCCGGATCGGAGCAAGACGGACAGGTTCCAGGACTTGGGGGCCGTTCCGGTAGACAAGAGCAATCCTGCTGTGGATGGTCCATAGAGGTTCTTGGCTTTGATGTAAGACCGCGTGACAACCTGGATACTGTCTTGGATATCTGAGTCGGAGCCTCCCCGGAAAGTATTTGATTCATGGGAGATACCGGCTGGGGGGCCAAACTGAGTGGGGGCCCACATGCTGTATTTGGGTCCCGGATCTTCGGACTGCTCTCCTACTCCGATGCCTTGGAGGTAGACGCTCCGGACTACTTCCTCGTTGTTCCCAACTAGGCTGACCGCACCTGAGGCCTTCCCAATACAGTAGTAGAGGAACGGGCCCAAGGCACACACATCGTAGTGTGAGTCCTGGGTAATGAGGTCGGCTGATGTCGTCAGGAAGCCCCGGTAAGGCCACAGGGGGTCGTTGGTCAGGGTCGGGTAAGCTGCGACTTCCCGGAGCAAGTCGTGGTAGACCCAAGCAGAGACCAAGGGGTCATAGTAGTAGTAACGCAGGACCCCCCTGTTAGAGTCGTCTGGTTGGGGGTGAGCTACTACGAAACCCCTAAGGGTCCTGGGGGACAGTTGGGCATTGGTCAGGTTGAGGTCCGGCCACCGGATACCCACCTCCGGGAAGATGGTCCTGACGGTCAGGTACTTGAAGAACCAGATCTCGGTGGGCGCCGTGTCATTGATGGCCGGCAGGTTGGCATAGTCCCCCGTGTAGGCGTCCCCGTCGTAGGGGGAGGCCCTCAAATCCAGATGAGACTTGAAGCCGGGGAAGCGACGGAGGGCCCCCAGGAACCGGCCATCCACCCCGTAAAGTCGGGGGAAGCGACCGGGCTGGACACGAGCCGGATGCACTCGACGATCCAGGAGAGGAGCCCCTCCCGGATACTCGAAGGTAGCCAGGCTGTCAGTCGGACGTTCGGGCACTTTGGTCCTTTTTGGCTTGACGCCTCTTGTAGTAGAAGAGACCCCCCACGAGGGGCAGCCCTACAGCAAGTAGCCCGGTGTTAGTAACCAGGGCCCAAAAAACGGAGTCACTGTTGGCTGTGTCGCCACGACTAGATTGGAAGCCTATGCCCTGGGTCTGAATTGGGCTTGCGGGTGCTTGCGTCAAAGGACTCAAGACCCGGCAACTCATCAGCCACACCGCTATCAGCAGGCTGCACCCAATCACTCGGGGGAACCTGATTGCCATAGTCAACGTCTCCATCAAAACTCAGAATGGACTTCTCGGGGCCCAGGTAGAATCCGCTAGTCACGGCCCCGCCGACTCGACCATCGGTGGTCACGGCCAGGTGGCCTCGGGCCTTGCCTCGCTCCAGGAGCTGCTTGTTGCCGTCCGGCGTGGAACAGCCGGTGCCCAGGCACCCGCCCAGGACCGAAGTAATCAGGCCCGTAATCAAGGTACGCGGGTCAAGAATTGCATCGAACCAACTCGTATTCATGGTTTGTCTCCTACAATAGCCTTAATTTGTTCTGGGGGGACCAGCCTGGACAGAAGGTCCACTGACCACCGGAGAACTTCACTTGTTTTACCGAGCATCTCGGAGCACTCGGCCACTAGATTCTGGGTGTCTTTTTGGGATTTAGCGAACTCATTGGCGATAGCTTCCAATGGTTTGCTTTGGTCCCGCGAGAAGCTCAGAAATTCCTTGTCTCGTTTTTCGACGTAACTAAGCCCCTTCAAGAACATGAAGAGAAGGGCTCCGACCATCGGGGCTTGCTCAATGATGTTTATAAGTTCCATAGGAAGAGTCACTGTTTCATGCCGAACCACTGGAACACGGCGTTGCCCGAAGAGGACAACCCGTAGATCTTGTCTAGTCGGACGTTCTCCAGACGGAGAAGGGCATTAGGCCCGGAGCCGGTTTTCACGGCCAAATGGAATCCGTTCGTGGCCGTAACTCCAGTAGCCCCAATGTAGCTGAGGGTCCCCACTTGGATTATGACCCACTTCCAGACAATGGGGTCGGTAGGGGCCAGGAGGGCTTCACTAGTTCCAATGGTGACTGTTCCGTTTGCAAATGTCATGGTTGTTACTTCTTTTCCCCGAACCACTGGAGGGTGCTTGCAACTCCGGTATTCGACATGCCATAGAACTTGTCGAGGCGAAGAGGCCCCTCCAACCGTTGCACTTGAGAGAACCCTCCGATACTTTTCTGGTCTACTTGTATACCAAGAGGAGACCCAGGGATAGCAACTCCGGTGGCTCCGATGGTGGACGCCGACGAGGCCGACATAAAGATGACCCACTTCCAAAGGGAAGGATCAGTTGTCAGCTGGGTCTCGGAGACGTTGTTGAGACCTACGGTGCCGTTTGCTGGTGTTCCCATGACTTAGTCCAGGTGCAGGACAGACTCGCCCCCATCGGAGGCTCCGGGGGACAGGGGCCACTGTTCGTTGGGCCGATCACGCTTCTGGTTACGGAAGGGCTTCATGAGAAGGAATCCCTCAGAGAGATAGTCTTGGCCGGTTTCAAAGATGCGACGACGGCTCCGGACCACGGGGGTCAACCGATCATTCGTCTCTTGTCCAATGTCTCCGCCCAAAATCATAGTTAGAAGGTCTGGTATCTGTTGTTGTCTACGGTGTCCCCCTCCATGCCGGACTTGTTGCGGGAGTTCATGTTGGCAAGGGCCAGTCGGACGTTCCGGAGACACTCTTTGTAGTGTTGAGTCTGGGAGACCATTCGTTTGTCTCGCCCCTCATCAGCCAATATCATGCGAGCAGCAGTCAGGGCCAGGAGACGCTCCAGATTGTAGCCAAGGACCGTGACAAGCTCGACAGTCACCGTATTCGAGGAGATAGGAGTCTGGTCGAGGGCCGTCCGGAAGGTGGCCACTCGGGTCGTGTTTTCCCAGGAGGCAACCAGGGGCTCCTCCATAATGAACCCGGTACGGGCCGTACCCCCGCCGTCTACTTCACTGACCTTCCTGAGGTAGTAGCCCCCGTAGGCATTCTCGCGGGTGTCCAGGGTCCCCAAGGTCACGGACATGCTATTCAGGTTGACCGTAGTCGATGTGAAGGCGGAGCCCAGGACCGTGCCCTCAATGGGTGAGATGTCCCCATTAGGTATGTAGTCCAGCCGCATCGTGTAACCTGTGGTCCACTTGGGGTTGACCCGGAGGGTGTTCCCCTCGATCCGGAACCCAAAGCCGGCCGGATTCCGATAGCTGGCCGAGTCCAGTTCCCACTCGGGTATCCCCGTTGTCGAATTGATCTTGGAGAGTCGTATGATTTCGCCGACATTGGGGGGCAACTTGTAGTCCTCAGTTGAGGACGAGATAGCAATGTCATAGCGGACAGTGATTGGAACCTCCGAGTTTAGGTTCACGTCCAGCCACATTTGGGCCCAGGCATCCCGAATCTTGGCCAGGATGTCCGAGTTGGACCACTTGGCATTGATGGAGGGCTCATCGACCATCTTGCGGATAGCAGCAATGAGCCTGTTCAGGAAGCCGGCCGAGTTCAAAGTCGAAGTGACCGAGGAAGTCTGCCCCGAGTTGATGAGCAAGTTGTAGAGGGCAACCAGGCTATGAATGCTGGTATTGAAGCCGGCCCCTTGGGTCTCGTTCTGGTCGTCCGAGATAGCCTCCAGGCTGTCCGAGGACGGAGCAAAGTTGCCGGCAATGTCCGAGGGGGCCGATACGTCCTTGCGGGCCAGGGCCTGAATGAACCCCAGGACTGTATTCGAGCCCGATCCCGTAATGGAGCCCAGTCTGTCAATCAGGTTGTCGATATCCGAGTCGGGATTGAACTCGACAGCATGGATCACGTTCAGGCTGGGGGCTTCGGCCGTATTGGCCGATTTGTAGCGGCCCACGAATCGGTCCCCGGCAGCCGCAGTAGCCGTGACCAAATTGAGAGTCGCATAGTAGTGTCCATTACCAATGTGAGTCAGAGTGGAAAGACCTGTCGTCCCGAAGGCCCCACCATTCTTGGAGACTTGGCAGGCTCCTCCGTTCTCCCCGGTTTCGGCAGTCAGGCCGTCCGTGGCATCCACCAAGTAGAACCACAACCGGGCAGTCGTTTCTGTTTTCTTGTGGAGGGCAGCCATTTAATCTCGACGACGTTCCCGGATCAGGAGATAGTAATAGGGGCCAGGAGTACCACCGGCTACGGGGTAGCCCCAAAAAGTGCCCCAGGTCCACGGGCCATTCAGGTAGGGACCCCCACGACGGGTAGGATCGGGAGGTTTAGTTATGCCTATGCGGCCACCCCCACCATCAGGGGGGACATAAGTCCCGTCTCCACCATGTGGAACGTCAAGAGTGAGGCCCACAGGCTACTCCTGCCACTGCATCCAGACCTCGGCATTCACGGAGTTGGCAGCCAAGACCTCAACGCCCATGCGGTCGCCGCCGCCTATGATCTCATTGGCGTCTGAAACCTCGTAGCCAAACTGGGGGTGAACCCGGACCCTCTTAAGAGTGGTCAAAGTCCCCAAGGTGGAGGAGTCAATGGGCCCCTCAAAGAAGGTGGACCGGATAGACTGGGCACAGTCGTCGTCCACCTGCTTGGCTTGGCCGGAAGTCACGTCTGACAGGGCACCATCGCTGGTAAACCTAATCAGACGGACTTCCACTGGTTCGTTAGTGGCCGAGGTTCCATTGAAGTAGATGCCCCACTTCTTGAGGGGGACGCGGTGATTAGAGGGGGCTTTCACCGCAGCCAGCACATAGGCGGTTGCCCCCCCTGTGACGGCCAATTCCCGAGCAGAGGAACCATTGATGAGTTGGGACATAGGCTAGGCCTTACTCTTTCTCAATGTCGATCACCAAGTGGGTGGGGCAGAATCGACGACTACTGGCGTTATCTTCAATAGATACAACGGTTCGGCCCTCGTCCTCAAACTCATCGTTGTGGAAGTGGAGTTCGTAGAGACCAGGACAGCCAGCATCCTGAACTAGGTCAAATCGGATGCGGTCCCCGTCAGTGGGAGCCTGGTAGGTCCCAATGGTCGTAATGCCCTGGATGTTGTAGGTAGTATTACCCCCAGAACGAGAACGAGTCATCTGGAGGTCAGCGTCGTTATCGGCCAAGGCTTCGTAGCCTTTACCAGTGCCTCCCGATCCCGTCGAGGAGAACTGTTCGATGAACACCCAAGCAATAACTTCTCGTTGCTTACGCCTGACCTTAATGTAGCTGGTATTTTGAGCCATAAGTTCTCTCGTTAATTCCGGTCGATGTCAAAGATCAAGTATGCCGGGCAAAAGGTCCTAGTGCCCGCAGTATCCTCGAACGCAAAGACAACCCGACCCTCATCCTCGAAGATGTCATCGTGGAAATGGACTTCGTAGATCCCCGGCTGACGGTTGTTGCCACACAGCTTAAACCTGACTGCTGTATCAACCGTAGGGGCTTGGTAGGTCCCAACAGTCGTAATATCCTCCGTAGTACAAGCAGTGAGACCCCCCCTTCGTACACGGTTTACCAGGAGAGTTGACGTGTTGTAAGCTAGGCCCGTCTTGCCCATTCCGGTGGCTCTGCCGTCAGTATCCGAGTATTCCGGGATAAAGACATAGGCAATCACCTTGTTCTTTTTTCGGCGGACTCTCAGATGTGTAGTGTTTTGTCCCATAGCTTTGGGGCCTCCTGGGCTAGATAACTGTAACGTGAAGGTAAGTCGGCTGGGCAGTCGGGCTAGACGCGAACACCACAGCAATAATGAACCGACTAAAAGTCGTGAACAAAGAGTCAGGCAGCTGGACCTCGTAGAGGCCAGGAAGGGCAGTCGCGTCGATTTCCTTGAACCGGATGTGGCCAGCCGAGGTCGGGGCCGCGAAGGTGCCCAGAGTAGCGATAGTCTCCCCGGTTAGGGCCCCCACCACGCCCCCAGAAGTAATCTTCTGGAAGGTCAGGTTGGACGTATTGAAGGCCAGGCCCGTCTTGCCACTTCCTAGGGACAGGTCCACTGTACCACCGGAATCGTAGCCCTCAAGGGGGACTTGGAAAATGTTGCTAACAGAGTCTTTGGGAACTCTCACATTCAGGTTAATCATGGCTAATCCTTATGAGTTTGCCTCAATGACGGTCTTGAGTTCCGGATAGTCCTGGAGGGAAGGCCTCAGCTGACTGCGGAACCACTTTAGTTTGTCGATGTCCTCACGAGCATCGTCCTGCATCTGGTTGGCCCAGTTGTGGTCCATGTGGTAGAGGGTCTCCATCATGGCCTTACGGGCAGCTACATGCTCGGGTGTCCCCTTGACCATAGACCTCAATTCCATGACATGCTCACTGGTCCCGATGGGGGACGGCCCCAAGTTGACCAGTTCCAACAGTCTCCGGTCCTTCTTGAGCCACACAGACACCATCCAGTTCCCAGTATGGGAGTGCCGGTAGGTGAACAGGTTGGGGTCCTTGAATTCACGCTGGAGGAATCTAGTGAACTCGGTTTCGTGGACCTTGTGCCGCTCCGGCTTGAACTGAATGGGGGTCATGAAAAAAGGGTCCAAAACAAGGACCAGGGTGGGGTACCCTTGCGGGGTCCCACCCCAGTCCTCGGATCAGGAGGGAGAGAGGATTTAGACGCCGTTGATCTCGGACAGGCCGGTCAACTTGATACCCGGAAGCTGCTCGGGGCAGTATTCCCGGAAAACAGTGAACGGAGCCTGAACAGCTTCGACGTGGGCACCGTCTCCGTTAATGACCGGAGTAAAGATGCCGTTGTACCCAAGCTTCGGACCCACGAACTGGACATCCCCAGGGAAGCCAGCCTGGCCCTTCGTCCCCGGAATATCCGGCGGGACGTACCGCTTGAAGTTGCCGTCACTCAACTTGAGAATGTAGACTTGGCCCGGCTTCTGGTAACGAGACGCCAGATACCGGAAGTCCCGACCCTCAAGGTTGTACTTGAAGCTGGACCAACCATGCTTGACGGACAGTTCCTTGCCGTTACGCTCATAACGGGAATCCGGGATCACATCATCCATGTAGGCCGTCATGGTCCCGGCCGTACCAATGATGCTGTCCAGGTCGTACATGCCGCCATACGAATCGAAGAACCCAGCAATGTACTTATTGAGGGTCGTCTCATCGAGGACGGACTCAGCAGCCACAAGGCTCTTGAACTGCGGGTGAGTCGTCAGGCTGATCCCGAAGATCGTGCCCGAGTTGGTGAGCCAGTATTCAATGGGCGAAGGACCGACTGCTACACCAGAGGCGACAGTCGGATTGGCCACAACCAGCACGTCAGCTGCAGTAACTGCAAAGGTCGTAGACCCGTCCACCGATGCGATGGTGAAGGCCCTAGAAATGTAGTCCACCTTGGAGACCACAACCGGGATACGCACACCACCAGACTCATTCCGGCGGGTAACACCAGGGGCGTCATAGACATCCACCTGCATACCGGGCATGAGTCGAGCAATACGGCCCAGGTTGGTAGTCCCACCCGTGGTGCCTACCGTGAAGGTGTGGGTAGCCGCAGCACCCGAGGCACCCAAGGCCGTGATAATGGCCTTCATGTTGGGCTCGTTGCTGTAGAGCTTGTTGGCCTCGGTCTGGGCCCAATGCTTCGCGGTACCCTTCATAATGAGGGCAGCCGGCTTGGCAATGGCAGCATCCAGACGCTCAGCAGCAAGCATGTGCAGCGGGATGGTCATGTTGCCCATCGCCTGCACCAGCTGGATAGTCTGCTGGACGTAACCCGGACCAGACTGATCGGTCACTGCCGGCCAGGTTCGCCAGCCCGCATTGCTCAGGGCCTTGAAGCCATAAGCCTGACCAATCGGATCGAGGACAGACGGGCCCAGGGCCGAGACATCCTTGACGCCACCGGCCAGACCCGTGAAAAAGGTGTGAATGACTTTGTAGTCACGACCGAGCTCATCCTTGCCCACTCCCGCAGAAGTAGTAAGGACAGCATCAAAGATACCGTCCACTTCGGGCTCGGTTTCCCGCTTAACAAATGACATTTCCTCCTTGATGATCTTTTGGAGGCTTGTCAATACATTTTCAACAGCCACGTAGTATCGCTCCGTCCCCTAGGGCAGGGGTAAGAATTGGAATTCGTCCTGGAAGTTCCGAAGGCTAGACTGAGGAACTAATCCTCAAGGGCTTCGTGGTAAGAGAACTTCCCCGCCAGGTACTTGGCGTACTCATCAGTATTGGACGAAGGCACCCGTTTCGGGGGCTTCGAGGAGCGGTGGAGCGTGTTGCTAGGTGTGAAGGCTCCCCCAAGGCTTTGGACCTCAGGATTGCCCGACTCAGACGTGATACCCAGATCCTCAAGCCACTTTCGAGATTCTTGAGCGGCTTCCCGGAGGTAACTGGGGTCGTAGTTCTTAGTCTCTTGTGCTCGTCGCTGAACTACGCCAAAGGCAAAGTCCTTCAATCGGCTTGAAAGACCTTCTCCCCTCTTCTTGATAATAGACTTTAGGATGGGGTCCTCGGCAAGAATCTTGTTCAAATCCGTCCGAATGCCCTCCTTAACCCTGTCCAGTCGTTCCTTCTTGGATCGCTCCAGTTCGACCCGGACCTCCGGGGGGAGATTCTCGTAGGCAACTTCCTTGGGAACGGCCTTGTCCCGTTTGTTAGGGGCCTTCCGGGACGGGGCTTCCTCCTCGGAGTCCTCGTGTTGGGCAATCAGGTTGTCTACTTGTTCCTGGGACACACCCAGTTCCTTGTAGGTAGGCAGTCTGCGAATAGCGTCCAGGTCCCCCTCCTGGGCTTTGGCCCAGTCCCGGTCACGCTGCTCGTAGTAGGTCACTTTCTTGCGGAGATCCGAGGTAGCTTGGAACTTCTCGTCGGCCGAGAGCTCCTTCTGGAGAATGACCTTGGCTTCGTCCAGGGTCAGCTGACGCTCCTTGCCATTCACCTTGACAGTGAAGGTCGCATCTGCGGGTTCCCCGCCCCCCTCTACCGAGTCATCTATGACTTGGTCATTCTGATCTTCGATACTCTGGTCAATCACTTCTTCTGGCATTAGTTTCCACTCCTAGATGTCTCTCCCACCTAGATCCGGGAACCAAACAAACAACAAAGGGCCAGGCCGGAATCGAACCGAACCCGAGACTTACTCCTAGGATTCAGTCTCGGTGCTGCATCCCCCGGCCTCTAGACCGGGTGCTCTACGTTATTAAGCTACTGGCCCATACGAATCTCTAGCCTAGGGGCCCAGGAGCTTGGGCTCCCCCACCCCCGCCTGGGGGCATCCCACCCCCACCGGCCATCATGGCCAATTGGCTGGGGTCAGGCAGACCCTGTGGCAACCTCTGGCCCTTCTGGGTTTCCATGAGGCCCTTCCACTTCTCGAAGGCTCCCCGAATTTCCCGGCTGACATGCATGAACTCGGGAGAACTCATGAGGTCCTGAATGACAATGAGAGTGATATCCGGATTGTCGGCCTCAAAGTTGATGGGCAAGGACTGGCCCGAACCATCATCGAACAGGAAAGGTCCAGGCTTCTTACCGTCCCCGAACAGGAGGACCTTCTGGTAGACGGCCTTACGCCAAGCATTCCAGTTGGAACGGCTCCCAATTGGGAAGCCCAGGTTCTCCCGGTAGTTGAGGATCTCGAACTGGACGGGAGAGAGGAGCCCCATCTGGAGCATCTGGAGAGCCTCTTGTCGTCTCTGCTGGGAAGAGGTTGGCAGACGATCCTTGACCTCTATCTTGATTTCCCAGGGATCGGGGATCGGATTGTCCCGTATGGAGACTTCGTTCCCCTCCACCTTGAGGGAGACCCCGATCATATCCTCGTCAATAACCGGTAGTTTGAAGCCCTCTTCGGAGCCGAGCTCCAATTTGGCCGAGGACAGCATCGAGGCATAGATGCCAACCCAAGCATCGGCTACCGAATTGGCAGTCGCAACCACACCCACATTGCCAGTCTCGAACAGGAAACCCAAAGCAGCTGCACTGTCTGTGCGGCCCGGGGCTTGACCACTGTATACGTCTCCTTGGCCCGACATCTCATTCATGATTTGGAGAGCCAGGTTGGCCACCTTACCAGGAAAGTCCCCCGTGTTGTAGGGATCAATCTTGTAGACCGGCTCCCGGTTCGGAGAGACCGGATCGGGCTCAGCAATCAGAACCTTACGCTTTTCCTTTTTCTGGAGCTCCCTCCGATTGATGCCGGACGTAGACATAGCCACAAGACACCCAAAGGAGTCCAAGTCTGTCACATTCTGGAACTGGGTCTCCAGCATCTTTTCGATGCGGTCATTGAAGGGGATCATGGGTCCGACCCACGACCGCCCATAGAATCGGCCCGTGTCCGTAAACCGGGAAATCCTCAGGGGGCAGGGAACACCCCGGCCTTCAAAGACTGTGTCGTGGGCAATCTTGTTGCCGACCTTGACGATCTCACGGCCAACTAGACCATGCTCGTTGTAGAGATAAATCAGTTCGGGCTCGACCCAATACTTGAGTTCTTGGACGGACTCGTCGTCGGCCTTCGAGACGGAGCCCCACTTCTCCTTCTCGGGGGTCACATCAGACCAGGAACTACCTGGGCCTTGGTAGCCATACATATATTCGGTAGGCCCGGAACCATTGGGGGCTTGGCCGTAAGGCGTCTCCGTGGCTTCGAGGTCCACGAGGCTGCCGGAAAGGTCCAAGCCATTGGGATTGTCCTTGGACTTACCCTTGGACTGCTTGAGCCAGGACAGGAGGCAGGGCCTCTTCCAGACGATACCCCCAGCCTGGGAGTGGACATCCAGTTCGGCCGGGATGCTCAGCAGTTCCCAAGGGGGGACCACCTGCACGCGAGTCCGATCTGCAATGTTGTCCCCCCCCACTCGGTAGTGGTACAGTCCAGAGGTACCATACTTGAGAAGATTGAGGACGTGCTCGGCATTGATGGACCCCTTGTCCAGGGACCGGGTCATGTAAGAAAGGATGGCCTTGGTGATACCCGCATAACGGACACCATCCAGACCATAGTCCATGGGGAGAGCAGTGGGGCCCGTGTCCATCTTGAGGAACCGGCCCACCTGAGTGGGGAGCTTAGAGAGCAGGTACTCAAACCGGAACTCAATCTCCCCCTTCTTGTTCTCATAGGGGATCCGGACATCCCCCTGGGTCCAATCATGAATGTAGAACTTGCGGACACCCTCCAAGTAATAGTGGGTAATCCACCAATCAATGGAGTGGATGTTCCGCTCTAGCTCCGCCGCCTCAATGGCTTCATCGAGGGCATCAACCAGATCGGACCCGTCTTTGGGGAACAGCACATAACCAGCCATAGGGGGGCCTCACAAACTTAGGACTTGCCTGCCTTGCGGACACGGACGAGGGCTTCCATGTTGGGGTTGGCCTCAGCATCCTGCTCGGGGTGGGGTGACGAGAGTGGAGTATGGAACTTGGGAGGTCTGTGGAAAGATCCTGTCTCTTCGGAAGCGTTGACGAGAGTGGAGTTAGGCTTGGCAACCGGCAGACTGAAAGCCTTGCCAGTTGTAGTGTCATAGCTCAGGAGAACCGTCAGTCCAGTCAAGACCGCAGTGGCCTCAGCTTGTTTCCCGTCCCCCAGCAAACTGAGGACATAGTCCAACGTCCGTGCCAATGTAGTTGTATCCATACTAACCTATTCCTCCCCCGCCATCGGCGGACAGCTGCTTGGCCAATCTCCGGGTAGCTCGGACCCGTCCTTGGCCCGAACCCCAATTCGCAATGACATCGTGATCTTGGAGGAACCGCCCCCTGGGCCCCTTATTGAACTCCTGGGCAAATTCCGCCACAGCCCACGGCCACTTCCAAGGAGAATCTCCCCCTGGTTCCGAGGAAATGAGGACCCCGGAGGCACACCTCTCCCGGCCCACAAAGTTCAGGTGGTCTTGGGCCCTCTGCTCCTCGCCTTCCTGCCAGACGGGCTGGTAGTGGAATCGGAACATCCAGTGGGCATTGGGCACCTTGGAGGCTATGAGTTGGATTTGGGGGTCCCGTCTGTGGTCCTGCTCGACGGAGGGGTGGGACATCCAGACCTTGTCAAAAACCGCGCTGAACTCAGCCAGGCGAGAAGTGAAGAGGTCCCAATCAATACTAGCCTTGTTCTGGTCGGCCCAGATCCACCAGGATTCCCACTCAAAGTAAAACTCGTTAGTCCCGCCCAAAACTTTGAAGTGCTCAGCCTTGAGGGCCAACGTGGCCCAGGTCTGCTCATTGAGGAGAGAACCGGGGCTGATCTTGATGCCTGGTATAATGGCGAGCTCGGGATGCACGGCCCGGATGTCCGATATGATGCCGGCTCCCTGGGACTGGGATGTCGAGATGATCGCTCTCTTCCCAATCTTCTTGGTCCAGTGTAGACAAGTCACAATCGGATCGAGAGGAGTGAGATCCCGGTCGTATATCTCGAAGAAGGGGACAATAGTCTGCATTTTTGTTATCCAAACCTAAAAGGCCTGCGTTACTCTTGAAGCCTCCCGTGAGGCAGTCCATACAGTAGGGCTCCGAGGGGTCCACCCATCGACGGCAGCACCAGCACCGGCTGTCATGCTGATCTACGGAAACCCCTTGCTGCTCTGAGCATGGAAGGATTCCACTCTCCGTGAGAAACCCCGCCTGAGTCGTCATGGTCCTGCTCCTGGAACAGAATCTTGTTGAGGTACTCAAGGGGAATCCTTGAGATGTCGATGCCGCCAGCGGCTGGGAACCCGTACTCCGTTTCGATCTCGCCCCTACTCAGTAGCTCCAGTGGGTTCCAGCCCAACACTTGGGACTCGGGAGCTTCTACTGTCCGGTAGCCCGATCCCTTCACCAGGAACTGGGCCATGGCCACAGTGTCTATGGCATCGTCATGCTGGGTAGCACCAGGGAGGCCTGTGAAGCCCTCAAGTTCGTGGTACAGTTCTTTGTAGGGCCAGGTGAATTTCTTGTGTCGGGGGAACTTGATGCGGCTTGAGGCAAACCTCCACTCCAGTCCGGAGATCCGGTCCTCCTTAGAGAGACCGTGTGGGTAACGGATGGGCACAATTCGGGGAACCCACCCCTCTATGTGCCGGTCTGCAAACTCACGGGCAGCATCAACTAGAGTGTTCTGAGCAGCTACAGCTTCGATGCCTATGTATTGGACACGCCACTTGATGGCCAGTTCCCATAGGATGGGCACCCAAGTGTTGTGGGGATATCGGCCCACTTTTAGGTCTAGGTGCCACCAGGTATTCTTGTAGTCTTGGGAGTTCTCCACCCCAATGACCGACATAGCTATGTAGTCTGAGGTGGGAGACAGGCATCTTGCGTGATCCATGAGCAGGACCCGGAACATGCTCTGAGCGGTGGGCCCCAAGGACCGCTCAATCCGCTCCGTAATGGGCTGCCCGTCAGGAGACTTGCCAACCTCTTTCCAGGACACCAGTACAGATTTTGACGAGAGTGGAGTTGAGGTTGGTTCGTCCTCGACCTGGATGATTTCGTACTGGCCCAACTCGGGGTGGACCTTTAGGACAGTCTGCTCGGCATCCCCGGGGCGGTTTCGCCGCTGGGCATTGTAGGCAGACAGGCCCAGCTTGCTCTTTTCGAGCTCCAGTTCTGCGTGGCCCCACTTGGCCTCCCAGAGCAGCTTACCCCTACCGTCATCTTCGACATCCAGGAGACGCCGATTCCAATAGAGGAACCTCTCATCATCTCGGGTATTGATGACATAGTAGAGGAAGCAGGCCTTGGACAGGAGGGTCCCAATCCAATAGAGGGAAGATCCCCCCTTATCAAGCATTGGCATCAATATGTTGAACAGGAACCTCTCGAAGTTCTCGGTCAGGTCTGCGGAGACCTGGGCCAGAACTGGATCCACCTCGGGGTCGTCACACAAGATCAGGTCAGGTCTCTGGCCCAGGGACCCGCCCTTCACCGGGACCGCAATGACCATGGACTCAAAGACCGTCTTGAGCATGTGGGCATTCCAAGGACCGGAGCCCCTGGGGGGCTTCAAAGTCCCGAAGTCCTCCCGAATGAACGGGTTATTTTCGAGTTGCATACCTATGGAGCTTGATTCCCCGAGCATCCGTTGGGTACACATCGTGTCCTTGCTGAGCAGTAACAGTGTCGTGAAGTAGGGCCGGGTTAGCGTCAGCAGGGTAGCCAGTTCCTTAGTCAAGACGGTTGACTTGGCTGAGCCACGAGGAGCCGCTATGGCATTGAGTTGGTAAGTACCAACGTCTCTCACAATGTCATAGTGAAAATCGGGCGAGGGGACCAACCGCTTATAGAACTGCCCCTCGGGTAGCTGGGTGAGGTAATAGGCACGAAAAAGGGCCCAAGCATACACCAAGTCCTCAGGGGTTTCCTGGAGACAAAGTGCATTAAGCCGTGCCTGCCTCTGACCCTCGGGACTCAGGGTTGGATAGTCGGAGGGAAGCGGATAGTAGGGGTTCCCTCGCCTGGGAAACCGCCTCGGTATTACGAGAGTTTGGGGCATTTGGGGCCCCCGAGTACGGGGGAAAAGGGCCTCCTTGATTAAGGCTCAAGGAGGAAAGCCCCTATGAGGGTCCGTAGACCCGGCCCCGCCAGATGGGTGATGCCCACCAGCCGGGGAAGTTCTCAGCAGCCCGGCATGGGCTTGTAGGTGCCCGGACTCTTCTGCTTCGGAGGCGTCACCTTCTTGGCCGGCTTCGCCTTCTTGATTTTCTTACCAGACTTCGTACTCGACATGAAACACTCCAAATTAGGCCTCCCAATATTTGAGAAGCCATCGCATCCACGAAATGAGGTACCACTGCCAACGTGGCCGGGTCCTCGTGTGAACAGTTGCTAGACCAACTCTCATGACTAACCCCAGATGGACCAGCCAATAGTGACCCCAATCAGGCCGGCTAGAAAGCCGATCACCGCCAGGGTAATCACTATGGCCTTACCAACCTCACGACCCCAGGGAGCGTCCATAGTTTAATCCGAGCAGCGGGCCAGGACCGTGTAGTCCTTACCCGGATTGGGAATGTTGAAGGGGCGGGTTGCGACTTCGTCATTCACCTCGGACCAGTCAATGACCGTCACCTGGGCATCCGGACGAGACTTGGCAGCCTCAAAATCGGCGACATAGAGAGAGGCCTCATCCAGGCCAGCCTCGATGACCACACACTCAGCGGCGACCAGGCCGGAGAGCTCGTCTCCGTTGGCGTCGGTCACAGGGGGCTGAACATCGAACTCTCCTGACCGATCCGACACCTGTCGGATAGAAAGACCCGGAACACCAGGAGCGGACTGATCCATAGAGCGTAAAGAAGCAATAGCAACAGGGCCAAAACCCATGAGATTCCTCCGGTATAAAAAGGGGGTAACACGTCAAACTGTGCAACGGACCACGGCCGAGTAGGGCCTGTCCTTGTCCACTCTCTTGAACGGAATGGTCACACTCACGCTCTTGTCCACATCCTCAAAGGAGAAGGGCTGGGCATCCGGACGGAAGTAGGCTGCCTCGAAGTCCTCGACATAGGCAGCAGCTTCTCGGGCATCGGCCTGAATGATGACTCCCTCGCCCCGGACAGTGCCCCGGAGCTCTCCGCCTCCGTCCCTCTGGGTGGGCAGTGCAATCACAACTTCACAGACATCGGGGTTCTCCGTTTCCTGGATGTCCACAGTGGGAGCAGCCGGCACATCCCCGGCCGGGGTATAGGAGCCCAAACCAACAGGTCCAAATGGCATGTTCAAAATCCCTTCGCTTTGACGAGAGTGGAGTTAAGATTCAAAAAAGGGGCTGATTTATATCAGAGCAGAACCCCCGGATATACCGGGGTGACAAGCCCCTTTGGCCTTGTGCTTAATAAATGCACACGTTAGGCCCAATTCTGGAGTAGACTACATAGGAGTCCCAGGGAGGACATGCAGGGCTGTAAGGCCCGTAATCAGGGTACGGGTATGGCCATGGGTTCGAGGGCAAATAAGGCCCCCAAGGTTTAGGCTGTTGGAGCTCTCGGATCTGACGACGGAGATCGTCGATTTGGTCCTGGAGCCGGTCGATCCCAGTCTTAGCCGGAGCTATGAACCCAGAAGTGGAGAGGCCCTCACTCGGGGTACACTCAACCCTTCGATTCTCGTCTACCCATTCTTTCATTCGTTCGTAAGTCATAGTCGCCCCTCGCTGCAAGCTTTCTGCAAGTAGGCCCACACCCAGTCAGCCCTCTGCACAATGAAGTCATGGAACTCCCAAGGGTGGGCACCCTCGGGCACGGGAAATCGGAGCACCTCAAAGGTGTAGCCATCCCCCATCCAGAGGTTCAGGGGCACCCACCAATCGTTGTCCTTGTAGGGGTCCCCCACTTGGAAGGGGATTGGGTCTTGGGGCCCGGTATCCTGGGACACCACAGTCACCGAGTTGAGGGCTACAAGCGGAGCACAGCCCCCCAACCACAGAAGGCCTAGAGATAGAAGCATTCGGCGGGGCCACATGCAAGCCATCTTCGGATGCCTCCCGCTGTCATGAGGTCAATAATCAAGATCACAAGTAGGTGGAAACCGTCACCAAAGTCCATGGGACTCTCCTAATTTAATCACTTGATTCGGCCATGAGGTCCATGTCGAGCAGGGCCTGGTACCCCGCCATAGCACTCAAGAAGTAGGCCAACCTGTTCACTCCGATGGCATTGCCGTATCGGGACCGACGAAGCACGGCCAGCTTCTCGTCCATCCAGGCATAGTCCGTCATGAGCTCCTCAACCCGACCCTTGATGTACTCACGTTGGTCAAGAGTCAGACGGGTCCACTCCAAGGTATTGCTGGTATGGAGCACTCTCTTGAAGAGGACCAGGCCCTTGCCACGAGAGGTCCGAGCTACCACAGCATCCAGGGAGGAGAGTGGCTGACTGGGCCGGCCACGTTCGTCCTGTTCAAGCGGGGGGAGCTTGACATCCCCCTGAACAGATTCCCCGACCTGATCGTCGAGCGGGTGGTAGATGTCCTCCAGGCCCTGGACCGTCACTTCCGGCTCCTGGACCATCGTCTCCTCGAACTCGGCTGCTTTCTGCCGTCTGGACTTCTGGGCTTTCTCCGATTGGGCCTGGATGTCCACTGTGGACCTGTCCTTCCGAGGACGGCCCCCCTTGTTCTTCTTGGGCGGGGACGGGGGCACGGCTACGGCCATCTGGTTCAGGCCCATCTTCTCCTCGAAGGCTGACAGTGGGTCGTACCCCTTCGGGATGTTGTCCAGCCCGGTCGGGGTCCTCGTGTGATTCGTGTTGGGGCTCTCTTGCATAACTGGTGTACTCTCCCTCAAGAATGGCCCCGGTTCTCCGACTGATGCCCTCCAAGAGGACCAGGGTCTTTTGGTTGGTGACTACTTTCTCTCCAGCCTCCTCGGACTCGACGGTACGGTGCAGTGTTTGGATCTTGCCAGACAGGACCAAAGCTTCTTTGCCGGTCTTGTCCAACTGTTCCAAGGCCGCAAGACGGACTCTGGGATCGGGGTGCTCATTGGCCATCTCGACCAAGAGCTCTACCTTCCTCTGGATGTTCCAGTCCACTGTCCCAAAAGCGGCCCCCACTGCTTCCAGATCAAAGAACTGGAGTACCGTTCTGTCCGGGGACAGGCTCAAAGCTTTATCATCCGAAACTGTGACGAGAGTGGAGTTGGGGATTGGGGCCTCTCGTGGGACCATTCCCTTCCGGACTGATTCGTCACTCAGGCCCCGAAACCGCCTAGGCATCCTGGGCCCCTCCTACAGCAAGTTCGAGAGGTTGTTCGGTCCCAGTAGGGATGGGTTTCCGGGTTCCGAACATCTTGCCGGCCAAAACCGTGAGCCTGTCCTCCAGGACCCGACGCTCCAGGTGGCCATGGGTCAGGCCGATCAGGGCCATCAGGGTCCAGACCGGGGACTCGGGACCCCTGATGGAGTTGACAGCTGCGTCAGATAGGTAACGGATTCCCTTCACCCGGTTCGCGGGATCGGTCCCTGGGAGCTTCAAGGAGGTGCCTCCTGGGCCCAGCAGCAGACGCAAGGTCGCTTCTAGGGTCACGGAGTCAAAGAAGGCACCAGCGGGGCTGTGGAGGACCGGGACCCTCAAATTGTAGAGGAACCTGATGGCTCCGTTCCGGGAGACCCGGAAGTTGTCCATGAGGAACTCCAGGGGCAGGAGCCTCACGGAGGAACCAATGGGAACAACCTTTGGAGAACCTTGTTTGGAAGCTTGGGGCAACATCCGCCTCGGGGCTTAGGTACAAAAAGGGGCCTTGTTACAATCGGTTTTTGCGTGCCCAGTCTCTGTAACTGATATCGAGACAGGAGGTTACAGCTTAAAAACTTGGTTGGCCCGGAAGGCAGAGTTGGCCGGGGGGTGTACCGGCCAGCCCAATCTTCATGGCCTTAATCTGGCCCACACTCTACCTGCTTGACAACACTACCCTAAACACCTACATAGTCTACCCTCAAAGCCCCCGGCAGTCAAGTGGTAGTTCAAAGTTTCTTATTGGGGATTTGGACAGCCCCCCTAATTAAGATATATCTATCTATCCCAAACGGGGTTCCGTGCCAATTCCAGAAATGTGATCTTTTACCGGGAAAAAGGAGGCACTTTGGCCTTTCCTGGTTTCGTGCCCAATGTAACAAATCGGCCTTCCGTGCCTATTTTCTTACAGTTAGGAGGCTGATATGACTAGAAAGATTGGTAGCTTGGTTCTGTTTTTGGGGTTTGGGGGTTGTGGAGCGGGGGTCCCTCAGGACACCCCGGCAACTGGCTGGGTTGAGGGGGCTTGTGCCGCCCTGCCAGAACAGGATGTCCCAGTTCTGAGGACTTGGCTGGTAGCATACCGGGAGGAGGGGTTGTCTCTCTCCGATGGCCTGTTTGGGGTCATTGCATTCTGTGAGGGCTACACGAGCTACCTCCCTTACAGGGAGGAGTGCTACAGGTGTGGCTCGGCACTGGCCGAAGAGGTATGGGAACATTGAGCCCGGGAAGGGGGGCCGTCCTGGGATTGGGGACGGTAGAAAATCGGGAACCACTTTTTAGCACAGGGGGTCTTTCCCCCCCATGGCTGCGGGCCGCGAGGGCCGATGACGGGGTGGCCTCTGTCCGCGGTTAGGTGAATGTTCGGTCGAGGTAGGTGTTAGGCTGGTGTTAGGTCACAGGTAGGTTAGGGCATTGTTCGGTTTGGGGCAAACCAACAAAAAAACCCCGAGTATCACAAGTGTGATACCCAGGGTGGGAGGAGGATGTTATTTGTTAGTGGGGTCTAGTCCGTTGTCTCTTCAAGGTTAGATGTTAGTGGTGTCAAGCCACCTTTACGCATACCAGACTTTGGCAATCTGTTAGTTTGGGCTTGTGGAGTCACCTTTCGCCCCTTGAATGGAGCGGGTTTAGACCTAGTTTCAGCCTTAGTAACCTG
>Ga0208454_1000411_pt1 | contig 25239 bp, 24 predicted proteins | sample EasRivMeERMZT100_FD_187530 | JGI IMG/M metagenome (GOLD analysis project Ga0208454, IMG submission 187530) | Soil microbial communities from meander-bound floodplain in the East River, Colorado, USA - East River MetaG ERMZT100 (SPAdes) (version 2) | ecosystem: Environmental > Terrestrial > Soil...
CGCCGGACTTCGCACCGTTGGACTTCATCGCCCGGCTTGCGGCGCTCGTCCCGCCGCCGCGCGTACACCGGACCAGGTACCACGTGGTCTTCGCTGCGCACGCGGCGCTACGTGCGGCGATCACGCCGGCGGGGCGAGGATCGAAGGCGCGTAGCCGAGCGCCCGAATGGCCAACACCGAAGCACGTGGCGCTGAACTGGGTGCGCCGCCTAAAGCGCGTGTTCGGCATCGAGCTCAGCCTCGCTCCTTCGATATCTCGCACTCCCGGCTTGGGGGGTTTCTTTTTGTCCGTTTGCGCTGCACGATTCCTGCCATGAGCAGTCCTTCGAATTGGTCGGACGGCCCGACGGCGGGCAGGTGCGAGGAGCAACCATGACAGAAGAAATGGTGGAGGCGCTCAGGGTCTATCAGCGCCAGGTCGGCACCTTTCATACACCGCCCGGCTGCGATGACGGCGTTCTCGCACGCAGTTTCGCTTGCAACGGCGATTACATTTACGAATTCGCATTGAGAAATGCCGACAACGTCGTCACGCTCACCGCCTACCGGCATCCGGGACCTCCGGAGGACGAGCTGTCCTTTGCTACCGGTACCACCAAAGCCATGCCGAAGATCGGGACGTGTGTCGGCGAGCTCTATTGCGGTCCGCTGGACAAAGCACCGCAGCCAGGACCGGACCCGAGTGAGGCCTGATCGAAGCGCGGCCGCAGTGGACAAATCATGCCCGCTGACGCTCGCTCAGCATGAGCGCGGCATCGAGCGCCTGCGCGATCTGGTCGTCGTCGAGAGCCGAAGGGCGACCAGCGTCGCGCGGAGGTAGTCCTTGGGACGTCCTTGATTTGAGCCCGGGCGTGCGGCACGCTCGGCGGGGGTTATCCGATTTTTTTTCGCTGGCTATGTGATGGCATCTGGTGCCGATCACAATTTTCGCGGGGGAACAAATGATTAAGCGAACGTTTGGATGTGTCGTCATGTTCGGGTGTCTAGTGGCCAGTGCGTCGCTCCAGGCGCATCACTCCACCGCCGGCGTCTACGACCCGGGGAAAGAAGTGACAGTCACGGGCGCGCTGGCCAAGCTGCAGTTCGTGAATCCGCACGGATCGATTGTGGTGACGGTGAAGAACGCCGACGGCACGACGACCGATTGGACGTTCACGACCGGTTCGGCTACCGCGCTCGCCTCGCAGGGGATCACCAAGGTCGGGCCGAAGGCGCTCAAGATCGGCGAAGAGGTGACCGTGTTGGGCACCCCGGCACGGAACGGGAGTCCATTGGGAGGCCTCAAGTCGCTTACGCGGGCGGATGGCACGGTCCTCGGCAACACCGGCGGCAACTGAGTGAATCGGGGGGGGATCACCATGGCTTCTCGAACAAGAATGATGTGCTCAGGTGTCGCCATCGCTGCGACACTCATGATCGGCGTGCCGTCCCTATCTAGCGCTCAAGAAGAAGGCTCGGAATTCGGCCCTCAGATCACTACGGCGCCGCCCACCGGCGAAGGACGTCGCGGCGCGGGCGAAGGCGAGGCGTACACGCCTGCCCCCGGCGCCAAGGACCTGAAGTCAGTGCTGTTCAACTGGGCCTGGCACATGGGCATGCTGCGCAGCACCGAGGAATACGATCTGCTCATGTCGCTCATGTATCAGGGCACGGGCACCGTCCAAGTGGGCGGACAGCCCTGCAACGTGACGATGTATCGCTCGGACATCAGCTACCAGACGTCGGGAGAGCGCATCCGCATCACCGGCACTCGGCCTAACGGCCAGAGCTGCAACACGATCGAGGTCTTGAGCGGCGCGTACACCTGGAACGAAGACACGATGGGCGCCGAGCTCGTCGCCGGCCAAGGCAAGGCCACGCCGATGCCCGCCACCGTCGAGGAGCGGATGATTCGCTTGTGGGCCAACCCCCAGGGTGCGTGGAAGGCCGCGATGGCCGGCACTCAGAACACGAACGCGCCGCAAATGGCGGCAAGGCCGCAACGCGTACCCGCCGACGTGATGACGGCCCATAAGACCTCGGTGACGTGGTCGGGCAACAAGCCCGTGGTGACGTTCCCGATTCCGGGCGTCCCCAACGCAACGGCGTCCGCCACACTCGATGCGAAATTCATGGCCGAGAGCGTCGTGGTGAAGAACGGCGCGGATACGTACGAGTTCACGTACGGCAACTATAAGGACTGGAACAACCCGCTCCACCCTGCCGAGGCGTTCTACACCGGCAAGATCACGGAGAAGAAGAACGGCACCGTCGTCCGCGACATCACGACGACGATGACGGAAACCGGCCAGCTGTATGTCGTGATGCCCGTGCCGGCGAGCGTGAAAGCGGCGATCAAGCCGACGCATCAGCCTCTGAACTGGACGCTGACGCCGCGCGAACCTCCCGCGCCGGTTGCAGCCGCTGAGACGCCGCGCCGCGCCGACGGGAAGCCGGACCTCAACGGCAACTGGAATCGCCCGCTCAATCCAGTCTCGGGTAGTGGCAGCCGCCGCTGTGGCCCAACGCAGGTGAAGGGCGGCGGCATCAACCCCGAGTACGGTTGCACCGGCGGGGGAGACAACTTCTGGATCGAATACGCGTGGATTTCGCCGTGGCGGTTCGGGATCCTCGGGCGCCCGAACTACAAACCCGAGTTCTGGGACCAGATCCAAGAGCTCGATATGTGGACCAACAAGTACGACCCCGTCATGACGTGCAAGCCGCTGGGACTGCCGCGGCACGGCACGCCGACGCGCATCATCCAAACGGATAAGGACGTCGTCTTCTTCTATCCGGCCAATGCCGACTACGGCGGCGGCAACAACGAGTACCGGGACATCCCCACGGACGGCCGCGAGCGGAGCGCGCTGGATTTGAGCCTCACAACGTTCTATGGGCAGAGCCTAGGAACCTGGGAAGGCGATACGCTCGTCATCGACTCCATCAACTTCGACGATTCGACGTGGTTGGGACGAGGCGGCCTCTTCCACTCCAGCAGCATGCACATCGTCGAAAGACTCACGCGTGTCGGAAACGAGATCCGCTACGACATGACGATCGAAGATCCCGAGGTGTTTCTCGAACCCTGGGTGATGGCGACCCGCGTGCTGACGCTGGCTCAGGGAGCGGCTGCCGATAGAATCCCGGCAGAGCGCGCGAATTGCGAAGTGTACGAAGAGGACAACGTCACGAGTCAGGTTCGACACTGAGAACTGACCAAGGCCCGCCCCGGAGAGCGGGCCAGAGCTGCGACGGCTCGCCGTCAACTAAGGAAAGCAATTTGAACAAGGCAGCAACTTGCAATTCGCTGGAAGAAGTCAGGGGGAACATCGACAGACTTGATCGACAAATCGTTGGCTTGTTAGCCGAGCGAGGCGGTTACGTTACACAGGCAGCTCGCTTCAAGAAAACGACCGATGACGTAAAGGCGCCTCAAAGAGTCGAGCAGGTAATCGCAAAGGTTGTAGCGTTGTCGCGCGAATTGGGCGCCAATCCCAACGTTGCCGAAGCGGTCTATCGGGCAATGATTTCGGCGTTTATTGATGCAGAACTGGCTGAACATGCTGCGCTAGCAGGCAGCCGTGATCGGCTATGACAAGTTGCAGCGGCCCGTGATGCGGCACCGTACGGCGGCGAGCACGTCACGATGGCCGAGCGCGATAAAGCCCTAGACCCAGACCCGCCTAGACCGCCCGAGCTGGCCGAACCTCGTCGGTCGCGGCATACTGGATGCATGTCCAGTACACCACCCAAATACGGGCCGGGAGACATAGCGCCCGGCGACTGGATCAAGTACCGCTCGGGCTACTACGGCGGCGGGCGGCTGGCCGAGGTCCACGGCCTGGGCTCGGACACGCACAGCGGGGACTACGCGGTGACGACCGAAGGCAACGTGCTGTTCGAGCGAATAGTTGAGATACGACGCCGACCGATCAACGTGGTGGTCTTTCCCAGGTCGCCGAGTGCGTGACTTGGAGAGCGCCACGTATTGGTCGCTGGTTCGACTCCAGCACGGCCCACCAACCCACTCAGCAACTTACGTTCGCCAACCGAGTCCGCAATGATGCTATCGTGCGCGCCCACGCAGCTCCTTGGACGCCATGAAAACACCCGCTGGGTTACAGCCGCTGATCGACGACGGCATCGTCACTGAAGTAATCCGCGCACTGAAGAGCGGCAAGGAGGCATCCGTCTACGTCGTTCGCTGCGGCGCAGAGGCCCGTTGCGCAAAGGTTTACAAAGACATGGGGCAGCGCAGCTTTCAAAAGCGCGCGCAATACCAAGAAGGCCGCAAAGTGCGTGGCAGCCGGCAAGAGCGAGCGATGTCCCGGAGCACAAGCTATGGCCGCAAGGAACAAGAAAGCGCCTGGAAGAACGCCGAGGTCACTGCGCTCTATCAACTGACCGCTGCCGGCGTCCGAGTTCCCAAGCCTTATGGCTATTTCAATGACGTGCTAGTGATGGAGCTGCTGACTGATGCGCAGGGTGAGTCTGCGCCTCGCTTAGGCGACGTGGAGCTCGCTCCCGAGCAAGCGCGTGAATTTCACGGCTTCATCGTTCAGCAGATCGTTCGCATGTTGTGCGCTGGGCTGATCCACGGTGACCTGTCCGAGTACAACGTCCTCATCGATGCATCCGGGCCGGTCATTATCGATTTGCCGCAAGCGGTCAATGCCGCTGGCAACAACAACGCCTTCGCGATGCTGGAGCGCGACGTTGTGAATATTCGCGACACGCTCGGTCGTTTTGCTCCCGAACTGCTGAGCACCCAATTCGCTCCAGAAATGTGGGCGTTGTTTTCGCAAGGCAAGCTGCGGCCCGACAGCAAGCTAAGCGGCGAGTTCGTGCGGGACGAGACTTCGGCTGATTTGGATGTCGTGATGCTGGCCATCGACGATGCCCGCGAAGAAGCGCTGCGTCGTCAGCTGAGACGTGAAGCGCAGGCAGCAGAGGGAAATTAACCTTGGCACTGAAGTCCAAGGTGTTCAAAGCTGAGCTACAGGTCAGCGACTTCGGCCGAAACTACTATGAGACCCATCAGCTCACGCTAGCGCAGCACCCATCGGAAACAGAAGAGCGCCTGATGGTGCGTCTCTTGGCGTTCGCCCTGCATGCCGATGCCGCTTTAGCGCTCGGCCGTGGACTCAGTTCAGAAGAACCCGATCTGTGGCGCAAAGACCTGACCGGCCAGATTGAACTGTGGATAGAGATTGGCCAGCCGGATGAGCAATCGCTGCGTCGCGCCTGTGGTCGCGCGAAACAAGTGTTCGTCTATACCTATAGCGGTAACAGCGCACAGGTGTGGTGGAGCAAGATGGGCGATTCACTGCAGCGTTGCAGCAATTTGTCCGTGATCGATATCGCGTCCGGTAGTAGCAAAGCGGTGGCTACGCTCGCGCAACGCGGCATGCAATTGCAATGCTTCATTCAGGACGGGGAAGTGCAGATGATGTCTGGTACTGAAACCATCGTGATTGCATTGACGCCGCGTTTGACGGCGCGGAAATGAATCCGTCTTACTTCGGCACGTGGTCCTTATATCTGCGCGCGACCTCCGGATCGCAGGCCCCGGTGTTCTGCGAGAACTCGAGGTCGGGGCGGTGGTCCCACTGCTGCGCCAATGTGGCCGGTCCCGAGAGATACACCGGGTCTTCGACGGTGATCTCATAGCGCAGGCGCGTGCGCTCCGCAGCGAGCGTCAGCCGCTCGACCGTGTGCTTGCCCGGGCTCGCCGGCACGTTCAGAGCGATGCCGGACGGGTCGGGCTCGAAGGCGATGGTATCGATCACGAGCGTCTCGCCCTCCCACCGGCCGATGGAGTGGCCGTGGAGCGTGGGTTGAACGTTGGCGGCATGCTCTGCATCCATGTGGATGGTGCGCACGACATGGTCGCCCGTGTTATCGAACCGCATCACGACCGCGTCTTCGCCGATCTCGATCGTGCGCAGCTCGTCGAGTATCGAGAGGACTGGCGTGGGCTCTGCAGAGCAGATCCCATCGGCGGCTAGCTCCGCCTGAGCGGCACGGCCTGCCGGCGTGACCGGCCAGCCCGCCATGGCCCCGAAAGCCGCGCCCAGCGCAGCCCGCGCGGGCGCCCAATGACCCTCGAGGCTCTCCGCTGGCGTGAGGGTGCGGGTCCTGCGATTCGCCGTATAGAACGGATGAACCTCGCCGTCCTGAGTTGTGACGTCGAGTATGCGGACCTGCTTACCCCAGCCGCCGCGATTGGGATTGGCGCGCATGACGACGGGCGTACCAGGCTTCAGTGCCTCCCGATCGAGGCCGTCGACGAGCGCTTGCGTAATCCCGAGGCCTTCCCCTTCTACTAGCGCCGGCTGGCCGTCCGGGCCTTTGGTCTCGACGACCAGGTACATATGTGGATTCACCCAGTCGAACCGTGCAACCGTCCCTTCGATCAGGACCTCCTGGGACGCGTCGAACATGGCCTGGCTGTGGTGGGCGAAAGCGGGGGGGGCGAAGGGCATCGTCGCGGCGAGCGCGAAGATGGCGGTGGGGACGCGTCGCATGTCGGAACCTCGGATCGAAAACATACCGCCATGATAAAGAGATCAAAGGTAAGGAACCACATCGTGTTCACTCCGTGCCTGGCGCTTCGCCAATGGGATCGCCGTAACGCTTCGGAGCGGGCCGGCCAGATGCTTGCGCCGCCTCGTGCGTGGTCCTTTCCGAGATGCGCGCCGAGCCGTGTAACCCACTCTCTGAAACCCTGCGAGTGTCTACGCTTTGCCGATTAGCGGCCGTTGCTCTGTCACAAGCGGGAGCTATCTCTCTGCCCGGCGATCCAGGCCGAGTGCGAGTCGCTACCTGGCGGACAGATCACCTGCTCCGTCCAGCGGAGCAGCAAGAATCGGCAGCCTGTCGACGGTGAGTCCATGCGTGTTTGGCGCTCGCTCACTCTGTCGGCGTCTCGGTACAAGCGCAGGCCAATTGGCTGGGCCGCACGCTGACGACGTCTGCATTCTCGCCGATTGGATAGTCGTCTTTGAATTGCACGGGTTGGTCATCCTGACGCTGCCACGATTCAAGGAACTCGAGCGTCTTCAACTCGCGATTCTCATCCCGAATACGGACCGTGAGCCTGTACTCGCCCTTGGACGCGGCGCAGTCCGTGTTTACGATCCGCCCTTCGACGCTCACAATCGTGTCCCGTTGCGTGTATTCGATCTCAGTTATCGCCGCGCAATGCACTGTCTTGAGCGACGGGATCTCCAACGAGAATGTGACCTCCTTCTCCGTGTGTACGACGACCTCAATCGGGTCGCAATGTATCGTCGCGCGTGAGGCGCGCGGCAAACAGTCCGGACTCCGCTCGGCACCTCTTGGAGGGAGTGGATTTTGAGCCGTCACCTGCGGCGAGAGACCAGGGAGCAGGAGAAGTACTAAGAGGCGAACGGTATTGAGCCGTCTTTTCGCAGCGCAATTCCTCTGTGGGTCACTGCCGTTCAACATGGGGAGAACCTCCAAGTTGCGCCTAACGAGCCTGTAGAAAAACCCCGCCGTGCGGACGAGGCGTCGGGTTAGTGATCAGAAAAATCGATGGCAGGTGTGGGGTATATTGGCTCATCAGCGAGCCCCTCATGGCGCGCCGTAGCGCTGCACTTTGCCGATGTTGTGCACCAGACAGAAGAGCTGCCATTGTGTCGTGACCTTGCGCCGCCCTCGATGACTGAATCGACTCAACCGATGCGTGCTGCGAACGTTCGCAAACACCGGCTCTACGATCCCGAGGCGCCGACTGTAACGGTGTCGCCCGATCTCGCTGTCGATCTTACGCTTCATGCGGGCAGAGTAGGTCTCAGGTTTACCTTTTGCCCGTCCGATAAACAGCGCCACCTGCCGCTCGACCGTTCGCGCGGGGTGCCTTAGGCACTGAGCTCGCAGCGCACAGTCCCGGCAATCACTTTTGTTTCCGCGGAAGCGCAACGCTTCAAACCCCTGCAGATCGCGGTGTCGGCTGTTGCGATAGAGGCGCTTGCCGGCCGGGCAGATCGCGTGGCTTCGATCCGGCGCGATCGCAAAGTCCTTCACCTGGAACTTCACTTCTCGCCTCGGTTTGGCAAAGGGCTCGTCGGGTCGCGTCGGCTTGTGACGAGCAGCGTCTATGAAGCGCGGATCGCGCTTCCTGAACATCGGGTCCGCCAAGTAGCCGTCGATGTGCTCATCGCTCAGATACTTCGCATTCTCTTCACTGCAATAGCCCGCGTCGGCCAGTACCGCGGCCTCTTTGAAGGGATCGGTCAAGAAGTGTTCTCGGGCGCCTTCGATCATCGGGATCAGCAGCCCATGCTCCTGGCCTTCCCCATACGCTTCGGCGTTCACCACTATCTAGTGTTTGCCGTCCACCAGCGCCACCGCCGTGTAGCCCTGGATCACGCCTTTGGCGCTCAGCATCTTCGCGCTCTCGTGGTCCGTGATGTTGCTCTGCTTGATCCGGCCGCGGGCGCCTACTCTGTCTTCGTGTCCTTGAAGATACCCCCGAACTTTCGCCAGCGCCTTCTCGAGCGTCGCCTGCTGCTTGGCGCGAGCAACGGCTAGACCTTCGTCCTCGCCGGCCGCGTCCACCTCGCGGTGCCGCTGCGTCAGGTGGCGCACCGCGCGCTCCATCTTCTCGATCTTCTTGCTGTAGTCCTTCTGACTTCCGCTCCACTCCTTGCTCGCGTTACTCGGCAGCTTCACCCCATCCACCGCGAACATCTCCTTCCCGATCAGCCCTGCCTCATCACATACCAACAGCACATCCCGGAAGATCTTCGTGATCTCTCGGTCCAGCGTCGCAATGAAGTGCGCAATCGTCGTGAAGTGCGGTTGGCTATCGGCCGAGATCGCCATGAACAGGACGTTCTCTCGGCATAGCCGCTCGATCTGCCGGCTCGAAGTGATGCCTCGTGAGTACGCGAGCAGAATGATCTTCAGCAGAATCGCTGGGTCGTACGCCGGAGCTCCGCCGTCGTCATTGCGATAGCGAGATTCGACCACCTTCATGTCGATCGACTCATCGATCAACCGGTTCAACGTGTGCTCGAACGTCCCAGGAAGAATCTGCTCGTCGAACCGCACCGGCAGGATCTTCGTCTGCCGATAGTCGTAAGGCTTGTAACGCGCCATCGCAGCTCCGTTCAGCGGTGTTCACCGCTACTCACCGCGATCACACCTCACAACGAACCGCGACTCAAGCGTTTTTCTACAGGCTCAACGCAGCGCATCAGCGACGCGCCGATGCGATAGAGGAAGAACAAATTCATCCATACCGACAGCGGCACCTTCCGCGGCAAACGTCGCATCCGTGGTGGCCGGGCTCACTCGCGCACCGCGCTCTTCCTCAGCGCTATGGTCGCGACGCGTTACAACCCGGATATCAAACGCTTCTACCAGCGTCTGCTCGAAGCCGGCAAACACAAGAAAGTCGCGCTCACTGCCTGCATTCGAAAAATCGTCACCGCTCTGAACGCCATGCTGCGCGACGACAAGCCCTGGCAATCATCAATCGCTTGACTCGGGATCACAGTCGCTTGTTAGGCGCCGGCGTCATAGACACCCGGATTGTGTCGCTCCATGAAGACCTCGGGCTTCTTGAGTGGTGTGAAGCCGAATTTCTCGTAAAGGCGATGAGCATCACGCGTCGCGAGCATCCATCGCCGCAGCCCCTGCAATTCTGGATGGCTTGTGATGCACTCCATCAACCACTTCGAGAGACCTCTCCCGCGGTACTCCGCTAACACGAATACGTCGTTGAGAAAGGCAATGGTCGCGTAATCCGAAATGACGCGAGCAAACCCAACTTGCCGATGGCCGTCCAACAGCGCGAAGCACAAAGAGTGCGCCAAAGACTTCTCGACCGTGGTCGGAGGAATTCCTTTGGCCCAGTAAGAGGACGCAAGAAACTCTGCGATCACGGCGCGATCCATCCTAGCTGGATCACACGTGACGGTGAACGTGCCGTTAACCCAGGAGTTCATGAGACAAACCTCGCACAAACGCATGATCGCGGCGCATAACGAAGAGGGTTTGATCGGTCATGCGGCAGCATGGCCGATAAACCCTGTTGAACTGAACCGCTGGGTTGGAGGCGATGCACTTGGGGATTCTATGGGCGGGTGCGCGAAGCGAGCAATGGCGACGGGCAGATTGTGCTTGGGCCGGTTGTTGTTAGGGGGCTCTGCGGCATCAGCGGCGTGTGGCGCGACAGAGCAAGTCGGAGCAGGAGGGCCAGTAGCGGCCAAGTTGGCCAAGGAGCGCTAAGTGTCCTGTTACAACCGGACAAAAGTGGGGTATATCCCGCCTCATAGCCTCTGGACCCCGCAACCTCCCTGGACCGAGTGTGGCATATGCCGGATATTGCGAAAACGCAAACGGATACAGCCCGCGCGTAGCTCGCGCTGAGACGCGCGCGGGTCTGATTAGGAACGCGGGCTTTGTCGGGCAGGGAGCCGCGCAGGTCGCAATCGCCCGCCGCCCCGCGCAGATACGTCAGTTCATGATCCGGAATCGCTATGACCGCAATTGGTCGCTGCCTCTGTCCTCGTGGGGGATTAAGAGGAGGCGTAAGGCTTGGGTCCCTGGATGAGTGCTGCGCGGCGCTCGACTAGGGCTCGGTAGCGCGCGTGCGTACCCATGCCTGCTGAGGTGCCGACAGTTCAACCAACGACGGACTGAATCTGCATCGGGAAAGGAAGTACGCGGGCCGGCCATCGCTCCCGTGGAAAAGTCCTTGCGCCTCGAGCGTACTTACACTGAAGTACAGAGGAGTCTCTTCTACCTGGTCGGCAACCTTGCCGTTGGCGTCTCCGTTGCCGAGAATGTTCTCGCCATCGGACATCCAGAACGCGTTCTGGTAGACCACCAGTTCTTGATAGGTCGCGCCCAGCCTATAGAACCGAATCACCCCACCGGTGGAGGGTTTGCCGGACTCAATTCCGGCTACGTTGGTTGGCTCGGCCTTCATCCGCACGTCGCCGATAGGGCTGCTCGTGTACCAGGTCGATCCACGCTCTGGCGCGGGAACGGCTTTCTCCACCACGCACTCGAACTCCGTCCGCTCAGAGTAGATTCTTCCCGCGACTTCTACGAAAGAGTCACTGGCGTTCACGTTAGATGACGAAAGCCCGACTGATAGGACCGTCAACCCTGCGAGCATCTGTAGCCGGAACATAGGAGGCTCCATCCTTGAGCTAGCGTAATTATCTCGTTCTGGCGAGCGAATTTACCGGGCGTGATTCTCACTTAGACGTCCTGCGCGAGTGCTCGGCGAGATTGGCGCGAGAACGGTCGCATCCAAGGCGATCAGCGACTACGGCCCTCTTGCAACGCCGTCATGGGATCGACGCTCGCAGCCGCGCCGGCAAGGCGGCGTCAGCGCAAGAGCGCTGACGCGATCGAGGTAACCGGCCAGCGCGTAGACGATCCGGTGCTGCCGGTCCTTCAGCCGTTGTCGGGCAGGTGGACGAGTTCGGGTCCTGTCCCCGAACCGCGGGCTTACTTCGGCACGTGGTCGCGTTACCTGGCCGCGACGTCCTTATCGCAGCCTTCGGTAAGGAACCACGTCGTGTTCCGTCCCCGTGCGCGGCGCTTTGGCGATCGGATCGCCGTAACGCCTCGCGCGCTTGCGTGAGTTTTGCGCGAGCCTCGACCCACGTTGAGCCGGCCTAGGACCACGAGCTCTCGTTCAAACAGGGTTCGGTTCGTTCTGCCGGTCGTCTCTGGAAAGGACTAGAATCTAGCCGTCCGTGGGGAAAAAAACACCAACACACTCACCTGGAGGGGGAAGTCATGGCCAAGAACTGGTGCGTCCTGATAATCGCTGGGATTTTGTTCGGCGGCGCAGCGTCGGCTCAAGACGCCCGCACCGTTCTGCGAGCGGCCTCGCAGGCTATGGGCGATGCGAGCCGCTTGGAATCCATCCAATATTCGGGCACGGGCTGGATGGCCGCGGTCGGCCAGAGCTACAGTCCCGATGAAGACTGGCCGCGTTTCGAAGTCACGGCCTATACGCGAACGATCGACTATGACGTCCCGTCATCGCGCGAGGAACTCACGCGCCGGCAGGGCAACTATCCGCCGCGGGGCGGCGGCGGCACGCCGCTGCAGGGCGACCAGCGGCAAGTGCTGCTCACGAGCGGACGCTACGCCTGGAATATGAACGGAGACGTCGCCGCGCCGCAGCCGGCCGCGGCCGAGGTCCGTCAGATCGATATTTGGATGTCGCCCCACGGCTTTCTGAAGGCGGCACTGGAAGCAGACGACGCCACGGCCGTGGCCCTGAAGCTCGAAGGGCGCGACATGACGATCGTGTCCTTCACCGCGATTGACAAGTTTCGCGTCAACGGCACGATCAACGAAGACAACCACGTCGAGCGCGTACAAACCTGGATCGCGAACCCCGTCCTCGGCGACACGATCTACGACCACCGTTTCACGGACTATAAGGACTTCGGCGGCGTGATGTTTCCGACCGTGCTGCACACGCATCAGGGTGATCCGCGAATCAACGCGGGGCACAACCTGATGGAGATTCGCGTGACGAACGTGCAACCGAACGTGGACGCACCGGCTCTCGCGGTCCCGGACGACGTGCGGCGGGCGACGGTACCCGCCGTGACTGTCGAATCCAACCAGTTGGCGAATGGCGTCTGGCGGATCGCTGGTGGATCACACCACAGCGTCGCCGTCGAGTTCAGGGACTTCGTCGCCGTCGTCGAAGCACCGCAGAACGAGGCGAGATCGTTAGCTGTGATCGCGGAAGTTCGGCGGTTCGTCCCGAGCAAGCCGATCCGCTATGTCGTCAACACGCACCATCACTTCGATCATTCCGGCGGCTTGCGCACGTACGTCGCGCAGAGCGCAACAGTCGTGACGCACCAAGGAAACCGCGATTTCTATTCGGATGTCTCCTTCCATCCCGGCACGCGCACGATGGGGCCCGATATCCTGTCGAGTCGCATGCCGTGGTTCGGAGGCAACCGCGTGCCGACCTTCGAGGTCGTGGGGGCGAAGTACGTCATCAGCGACGGCGTCCGCACGCTGGATCTGTATCCCGTGCAAGGTCTCGATCACGCCGCCGGGATGCTAATCGCTTATCTTCCGACGGAGCGGATCTTGATCAACGCGGACCTGTATTCGCCGCCGGCGCCGGGCGCGCAGGCGCCGGCCGCGAACGCGAACATGAGGAGCCTCGCCGCGAATATCAGGCGGCTGAACTTGAACGTCGATCGCCACGTGGGCATCCACGGAGGCGTAGCTTCGCATCAGGATTTCCTCGGGATCGTCGGCAACCAGTAAGAGGACGCAGCGCGACTCGCGCATGTCGAAGCGGCTCAGGAACGTGTTCGTCGCCGCTGACGCGGCGGAGGTAGCATAGAATTCGGTCGATGAGCTGCCCGCAAGCTGCAGCGCCGTAAGCCAGGGGGGAAGCGACGTGAAGCGACACGAGCGTCTGATGGTCTTCTGCTGCGTTGGTCTCGCGCTCGGAGCGTCTACGATCGCTCTCGGACAGGACGAGCCGGAACCGCTGTGGGCGTACGCGTACAGCACGCCGCCGAAACCCGACGACACTGCGATCCCGCAGAGCCCGCCGACCCGGGATCTGCGCCCCGGCGAAGACGCCGAGGAGCAAACGAAGTTGAGGCGTGTCGACGGAACCAGCGCGACTTATTCGCTCGTCGACATCCGCGATGGCCACGACGTGATCGACTGGTTTCCAGGCGACCACCCGCCGATGAGCGACGTCATTCGGCACGGACCCGCGAGTCTCAAGGCCGAGCGCGCCCGCGGTTGCGGCTCCTGTCACCTGCCAAACGGCAAGGGTCGCCCCGAGAACGCGCCCCCGGCGGGGCAACCCGTGGCCTACATCATCAAGCAATTGCAGGACATGCGCGACGGTTTGCGTTACAGCGCTGATCCTCGGAAGCCGAATTCGCCGACGATGAATGCGCTCGCCGCCGCGATGACCGACGAGGAAATGCGCGAGGCGGCCGAGTATTTCGCCGCTATGCCGTGGACGCCCTGGATGCGAGTGGTCGAAGCCGACCTCATACCCGCGATGCATCTCGAGGAGGGCAACATGTACATCAAGGTCGGCAAGGAGCCGACCGAGCCGCTTGCGGGGCGCATCGTGGAAACGCCCGAAGACGAGCATCAGGCCAACGTCCTGCGCAACCCGCGCTCGCCGTGGGTCGTCTACGTGCCCGTCGGCAGCGTCGCCCGGGGCGCAGCGCTCGTGAAGACGGGCGCAGGCAAGACCACTGAGTGCAGCGTCTGCCACGGGCAAGATCTCATGGGGCTCGCCGCCGTTCCCGGCATTGCAGGCCGTTCACCGAGCTACGCGATGCGTCAGCTCTACGACATGAAGCGTGGCACGCGAAGGGGCACCTGGTCGGAGCTCATGCAGCCCGTCATCGCGAACTTGACCGTGGACGACATGCGGGACATCGTTGCCTACTTGGCTTCGATCACGCCGCCGACGCCAGCTGTGAAGCGATAGCCGGCCGAGCCATCGATAGCCGTTCCGACGCACCTCGCGAAGTGGCAAGCCGCCGGAGTGGAGCTTGAGCCGCTCGAAAATCGGCAAGAGGTATACGTGCTGACCCCGGATGGGGTTCGTGTCGAGGTGTACGGACAGCCAGCCGTTCCCGAGCCGATCTTCGTACGCACGTCCACTACTATGTGCCCGATGTCCCCGCCATCCGAGCCTGGTATGTCGACATGTTCGGGGCGAACCCGAGCCGGCGTCCGTGCGTTGCCTGCATCTCGCAACCACGGATGCATCCGACGGTCGATATCGGCATGTCAATCTGACAATGGTGCCGAGCACGACGCGGCGCGCGCCCACGACCCGCGGTTCCTCGATCGATCACGTCGGCTTCGACGTCGAGAACTTGGAGGCGTTCGTGCGCACGCTCGAAGCACGTGGAATCACGCTGGAAGGGCGCGTGCAGCAGGTTCCTGGCACTAGAGCGAAGAGCGTGTTGTTGACGGATCCGTGGGGCACGCGCATCGATCTCACCGAGGGCGTGGCGCCGCGTTAGGCCGCGCAGCTCATCTCACTTGAGCTCGATCTCCACGAGCTCGAGGCGCGTGGTGCCGATGTTGCGCACGGCCCGCGTGATCCCGGCGTCTTGCCAGAAGAACTCACCCGCGTGCGGCGCGATGCCGCGATCGGGGTGTTCCGGCACGCGCTCGATGAGCTCGCCGCCCGCAACGACGATGCGGATCCCCGGCGCCATCTGTGTGAAGGCCGGCGCTTCCTCGTCCGGCGCGAGCACGAGACGCCAGGCGCGGACGCGATCGTTGTCGAGCACCTGAGTGTAGCCGGCAATGCCGTCGCGCGAGCCCGGAGTAAAGCCTTCGGGGCCGCTGTTCAGCAACTCGACGACGACGTTATGAAATGGTGTGTCGCCCGTGACGCTGACGGCGTGGACGATCGGTTCGCGGCTATAGGACGAAAAGGTCACCGCACCGGCCGGTCGCGCGGGCGGGCTCGTCACTGCAGCGCCAAGCACCTGAGTAGTGCGTGGTCCCTCGCCGATCAGTACGCCGAGCGTGTCAATCGAGTGGCGGTGAAATCCGGACGTTCGCTGTGCCGGAATGAAGACGTTGAGCACGCGCACGTGCTCGTTGCTGAAGGCGGGCACGTGGTAGGGCGCTTGCTCGACCGGCAGCACGGTCTGCGGCGTCGCCGCCGGCATGACACCCAGCAGAGTGACGAGCAACAGCAGTGCTCTCGCCGAGAAACCTCGCTTCGTTGGTGGCCGTTCTGTCACTTGCGAACCTCCTCCACGACGTGCCGCCCACAATTCACTCACGGGTCATGCACAGTGCGCGGCCGGCGCCGCCCTCCCGGGGCGGTGTGAGTTCAGGTCCTGCCCCCGAACCGCGGGCTTACTTCGGCACGTGGTCGCGATACCGGGCTGCGACGTCCTTATCGCAGCCTTCCGTGTCCTGCGAGAACTCGAGGTCGGGGCGGTGGTCCCACTGCTGCGTCAATGTGGCTGGCCCCGTGAGATACACCGGGTCTTCGACGGTGGACTCATAGCGCAGGCGCGTGCGATCCGCAGTGAGTGTCAGCCGCTCGACCGTGTGCTTGCCCGGGCTCGACGGCACGTTTGCAGCGATGCCGGACGGGTTGGGCTCGAAGGCGATCGTATCGATCACGAGCGTATCGCCGTCCCACCGGCCGATGGAGTGTCCCTGGAGCGAGGGTTGCACGTCGGCCGGATGCTTGGCGTCCATAGGGATGGTGCGCACGACATGGTCGCCCGTGTTATCGAACCGCATCACGACCTCGTCTGCGCCGATCTCGATCGTGCGCAGCTCGTCGAGTACTGCGAGGAACGGCGTGGGCTCGACATAGCAGAGCCCATCAGCGACTAGCTGCGCCTGAGCGGCACGGCCTTCCGGCGTGACCGGCCAACGCGCCATGGCCCCGAAAGCTGCGCCCAGCGCCGCCCGGTTGGGCGCCCAGTGACCCTCAAGACTCGCGGCCGGCGTCAGCACACGTGTTCTGTTGCTGGCCGTGTAGAACGGGTGAATCTCGCCGTCCTCGGTCGTGACGTCGAGGATCCTTACCTGCTTGCCCCAGCCGCCACGATTGGGGTTGGCGCGCATGACGACAGGCGTACCGGGCTTAAGTGCCTCCCGATCCAGCCCGTCGACCAGCGCCTGGGTGATCCCTAGGCCTTCGCCTTCGACCAGGGCTGGCTGACCGTCGGGGCCTCTGGTCTCGACGATCAGGTACATATGCGGATTCACCCAGTCGAACCGCGCAACCTTTCCCTGAACCAGGATCTCCTGGGACGTGTCGAACATGGCCTGGCTGTGGTGGGCGAACGCGGGGCCGGCGAAAGGCATGGTCGCGGCGAGTGCGTAGGCGGCGCTGGGGAGACGTCGCATGTCGGAACCTCGGATCGAAAACGTACCGCCATGATAAAGAGATCGAAGGTCAGGAACCACACACAGCGCGGCCATCTTTCCCCCATCGAGCAACCAGGCCACGAACCGCAGCGATCGTCCATCCTGGAACACTCCTGCCACGCCGGGCTTTGGGCGACAGTCGAGGCCGTACGCTGTGCAGCGAGCGTGATATTTTCGACAGTAGGAACCGCTCGTGGAGCAGGCGTCGTGCTCGGGTTCGGAATCGCCGTCGAGCGTTCGATACTTCGTGCCGTGGTGCTCGCAACCGCCGTGCTGCTGTCGTGCCCGTCGACGGCTCAGGATGCCGCGACGCGAGTCTACGTCGGGCGCATCGAGTTCACCGGCGTTTCGCAAACGAGCGATTTCGTGCTCCGGCGCGAGCTGCTGGTGCACGAAGGTGGCTACCTCAACACGGTAGCGCTCGATCGCTCGATGCAGCGGCTTGAGGCGTTGCCGTTTATCGACCACGCGACGCCACGACTGCGAGAAGTGATGGGCGTGAAGGACGTCGTCGACATCGTGATCGAAATCGACGAAGCGCCTGCGCGGCGCTACGGCGGAGGCGGCGGCTACTCGGAAGCGTTCCGCACGAGCTTGCACGGCTACTTCATGAACGAGAACCTGTTCGGGCTCGGGCAACGATTAGGCGTAGGCGCGGAGGGCGACGACGTGAGCTCGAGCGCCGAGCTGTCACACACCCAACCCTACACAACGATCGAGGGCGTGAGCCGCACGATCGAGCTTTCGTCGCGGCGCATCGATCGGCTGACGGTGCACGCGTCGGCGCTCGCGGGGGATTTTGCGGCAGCGCGTCTTGAGTATGGCTACCGGCTCGAATCCGCCGCCGACTCTGCGGCCTTCGAGCCGCTGCGGCGCGGAACGTGCCGGCCGCCGATCGGGCTGGGAGTGCGACTACCGGGCCTTGCGGATTGCTCGCGCGAGTCTGCGTTGCGGCTCGGAATTGAGTTGGGTAGCGCGGAGCTCACAGCCGCCGGCGGCGCGAGCGCACAGCTCATCGATTGGGTTTCGACCAACGGCGACTCGAGCGTGAGCGATGGGGCGGTCTCGACGAACCTGGACGGGATCGATTTCGTTCTCGGTTGGCGGCGCGATTCGCGGGATCGGCCCGTGTTCGGGGACAACGGGCTCGAGCAGGCGTTCACGCTGCGCGCAGCGTTGCCCGGGAGCGACGTCGAGTACTACCGGGCGGATTACGAGATCGAACGGCGTCTCCCGCTCGGCGAGCGCTGGACGCTGCGGCTGCGCGGCCGGCTCGGCCACGGCGCCGCGTACGGCAGCGACACGTCGAGCTTGCCCCCATACCTCAACTGGTTCGCCGGCGGCCCGCGTACGGTGCGCGGCTACCGTGAAGATGGGCTCGGCCCGCGCGACAGCCTCGGCAACCCGTATGGTGGCGATACGCTGCTTGCGGGACAGCTCGAGGTGATGACCGCGTGGCCGCGGCGCTGGGGCGAGAACGTCAGAGTCGGTTTTTTCTACGACGCCGGCAACGTGTTCCACGGCGCCGACGGCGTCGCGTTTTACGACGAGGGCGGGCAGCCGCTCGACTACGGCTTCGACTGGTCGGAGCTGCGTCGATCGACCGGGCTCGCGCTCGAAGTGCTGCTCCCGGTCGGTCTGGTGCGCGCGAGCTATGCGGTTCCACTCGACCCAGAGGAGCATCCTACCAGCGTGTTTCGCCGCGACGACGCCGAGCGCTTTCAGATCGGCTTCGGCGTCGGCTTCTGAGCGATCGTCGCAAACCCACCGTCCGCGCCCAAGCAGGTCACCGCGGTGAAGCCGTGGCAACGATTGGGCCTAAGTGCTCGTTGAGCGCCGCAAGAAACTCGCGTGCGCGCTCGCTCACGGCCGAATGGCTGGCTCCTTCGATCGGAATGAAGCCTTTTGCGGTGCGTTGATCGCGTCGACGTAGGCACGCGAGAGCGCCGCCGGCGTGATGTCGTCCTCGGTTCCCTGAATCACGAACACCGGTACCGGATGCTCGAGAACGCCACGGAGATCCAAGCGAAACATCTCGCCTTGCATGCGGTCGCCGATGAAATGGTCTCGGCTTGCAAGCAGCCCGCGCATGTATCCGCCGACATCGGCAAGCGAATATCGCGGCGCAAATAGCAGGTCGAGAATGATGCTCGAGGCAGGCGTGCCGGCAAAGCGTGCGGCCCATTTCCGCTGCACAACGAAGTCAGAAAACGTCGCGTAAGGCGGAGATCCGACGGCTTCGAGCTCTTGGATCGCGTCCTCATTCGCTCTTTCTCGGGCCTTCGCCAGCACTCGCTCGTACGCGACCACTTCGCCTGCCTGCATCGCGACAATTTGTCCTGTCCCGACAAAGGCGGCGATCAGGTCAGGCCTCGCGCGCGCCATTTCCGCTCCGACCACCGAGCCCCAGGACCAGCCGAGCAAGATGATCTTGTCCGTTTGCAAGTGAGCACGCAGGTACTCTGCCACCTCAATGCCGTCCGCAGCGATGTTCGCGAGCATCAGGTCGGGCGGTAGCGTGCCGCCGTCGCGCGTGAACGTTTTTGCGGCTCCGCGCTGATCCCATTGGACAATCGTGTAATCGTCCTCAAAGGCTAGAAAACTCGCAGCGAAAGGGCTTTGTGCGTTGCCTGGGCCACCATGCACGACGAGAATCACGGGGTTCGTGCGGTCTTTGCCGCGGATCGTGATCCACTGGTCGGTGCCGCCGATCGACACGTACGTCGCCTCATCTATTCCGTTCGATGATGGGATGGCAATCGCGTCGTTTGCCTCGTGCTGACGCCACGCGCGATAACCGAGCCCCGTGATCGCCGCAACGACAACCAGAACGATGAGTGTGAGCAGGCACTTCCCAAGCAACCGCGTCATGAGGGCCTCCGCCGTTTGTCTCAGAGGGCTAAAAGCACTTTCCATGCCGCGCGCCGGCGCGTGACCTAACCTCATGAATACACAGTGTTCGCGCCGCGAGTGGGCTGGATCGACGGTACTCGAGCGAGTGAAAAATCAGCTAAGAACTCGCGTGATCACGTAGTTTGTGCCCGAGACCCGCGGTGACAAAAGGTTGCCTTGCGATGGCCACCCGCAGAGACTTCCCCGCGGGGTACCGCGGCAGCGACGGTGCGGTTGATTGGAGGTCTCAATGGTGAAAGACGTGTTACCCGATCTGTCGGATCAGGTGGTGCTGATTACGGGCGCGGGGCGAGGCCTTGGAAGGTCGGCGGCACTGCATCTCGCACGCTGCGGCGCGGTTGTCGCTGCGGCCGATATCGACGGCGCCAGCGCCGAGGAAACGGCCTCGAAGGTCGAGGCAGCAGGCGGCAACGCTCACAGCTTTACCTGCGACGTCGCAGGGCGCCAGGCATTTGCGGATATGGCCGCCGAGTTGGCAGCGCGCTGCGGGCGCATCGACGCCGTCATCAACAATGCGGCGCTTTTGAAGTACGAGCCGCTCGAATCGGTGACCGAGGAAACCGTCGATCGGATGTTGGGAGCGGGGTTCAAGTCCGCGATATGGGGCTCACAAGCTCTGGTGCGACACATGCGTCCGGACGTTGGTGGCTCCATCATCAACCTCTCGTCGCCGGTGGTCGTGCGGGGCTATCCCAACACCCTGGTGTACAGCGCCATCAAGGGCGCCGTCACGTCGCTGACGCGGACGCTGGCCGCCGAGCTCGGGCCGCGAAAGATTCGCGTCAACGCTGTGGCGCCGGGCTCCGTTCCCACGCCCGGTGCGCTGGGTCTCAATGACCCCGCAGAGTACGAGCGGCGCGCGCGAACGATTCCGCTGCGACGGCTAGGGCGGGAGAGTGACAACGACAAGGCCATTGCGTTCCTGCTGAGCCAGGACGCTGAATTCATCAATGGCGCGATCCTGCACGTCGACGGCGGCATCGCCGCGTCGGCGTAAACGAAGAAAGGCTACGACATGCACGAAATCGCGGGTGTTTGGCGGCAGGACCTTTTGGAGCACGTGCAGGCCGTCATTCGCGACGACATCGCGCGCGGACGCTATTTTGGCGCCGTTATCAAAGTCGCGCGCGGTGGCAAGGTCGGACTCGAAACCGCGATCGGTGACGAGGGTGGACCGGGAACGAAGGCTCTCGGCCTGGATTCGGTGTTCAGCATCTTCTCCGCCACCAAGGCGATCACCAACGTGGTCGCTTTTCGCGCTATCGAGCGCGGTCAATTGATGCTCACGACGAAGGTCTCGGAGATCATCAAGGAGTTCTCCGGTGGCATTCGTGAGCGCATCACGGTCTTTGATCTGCTCACGCACGCGTCGGGCCTGCCCTCGGTATTTACGCCGAAGCAGGGCATGAACATCGACCAGCTCCCTCTCATCATCGACGCGATTTGCGCGAACGTGCACGCGGTATGCGAGCCGCAGGAACGTGTGGACTACTCTCCGCTGGCGAATCACGCGCTACTGGGCGAGATGGTCCGACGGACGGACCCCAAGGGTCGCCGTTATCGCGATATCGTTCAGCAGGACTTGTTCGAGCCACTCAAGATGACGTCGTCGGCGATTGGTCGGCCGGACCGTTTGAAGCCGCGGCACGTCGTGCCGGTGTTCGGCGCCAACGCACCCACCCAACATCCGAGCTCGCGAGTACCGGGCATCAACGGCGCGTTCGAGGATCCCGAGGCGGAGATGCCGTGGGTAGGCGCGGTCTGCTCGGTGCCGGATTTATTTCGCTTTTCGGAGATGCTGCGTCTTGGCGGCGAGCTCGACGGTGTGCGTGTTCTCTCGCCCGCGATCCTGAAGCTCGCAACTCGCAACTGGACCGGCGAGAAGCCAAACGAGCTCTATAAAGTGGTGGCCAATCGCGCAGGTTGGCGACCGTATCCGGCGTACATGGGGCTCGGCTTCGCGATTCGCGGTCTTGGGCTTCACCATGCGATCTACGGCACGCTGTGCTCCCCGGAGACTTTCGGCAACTACGGTGCGGGCAGCGTGCTGTTCTGGGTGGACCCGGTTCGCGAAATCACTTTCGCTTTCTTGAGCGCCGGAGTGATGAGCCAGGCGCAGAACATCGAGCGCTTCCAGCGAATCTGTGACATCGTCACGTCTGCCGCGGTCTAGGAAAACAACAATGAACCTGATCCTCAGCCAGAGCCGCTACCTCCGCTACTTTTCCTTCACGATCCTTTATGTCGCGCAAGGGTTGCCATTCGGTCTCGTAACGGTGGCTCTGCCTGCGTTCCTGCTCGAGCGCGGCACGAGCGCCGCAGCTGTGGGCGGGTTCGTCGGTGCCGCGATGCTGCCGTGGACCTTCAAATGGCTGGCGGGTCCGATGATGGATCGGTTCACGTATCTCGCCATGGGCCGCAGGCGACCGTGGGTATTGCTGGCACAGTTGGGTCTTGCGCTGACGGGTCTCACGTTCACGTTCTTTCCGGATGGGCTGAACGATCTCGTCGCGCTGACCGCACTCTGTTTCGTGCTGAACTGCTTCGGTGCCGCACAGGACGTCGCGGTCGACGGCATGGCAATGGACGTGCTGCCCGAGGATGAGCACGGCAGAGCCAACGCGTTCATGGGGTTCGGGCAGGTGGCCGGGCTCTCCGGGTCCGCCGCGATCAGCGCCTTCGTGCTGCAATCGTTCGGTCTGCCCGGGATCTCGGTGATGTTGGTCGTTGGCTTTGGCTTGATTCTGCTATGGGCCGTACTCGTGCGCGAGCGCGCGGGCGAGAAGGTGCTACCGTGGACGCCGGGGCAGGCCACGGAACGCTCGCTACAGTTACGCGCGCAGTCGTGGGGGGTTATCGCGGTCGATCTCGTGAGAGTCTTGTTCTTGCCGACGAGCCTGCTCTTGATTTGCGTGTCCTCCCTGTTCCGTTTCTCCGACGCACTGTGGATCCAGGTGGGACAAACAGTCGTCGTGCAGCAGCTTGGGGTAGCGAGCACCGACTACTCGTCGTGGATTTCGGCCACGAGCTTCATCGCCGCGCTGGCCGGCATTGGGCTCGGGTTCTTCATCGACCGGCTCGGGGTGAAGCGCTTCTACTTGGCAGCGCTTACCGCGTACGGGGTTCTCGCCACTGCGGTGGGCTTCAGCGCATTTGCGTGGGAGTCGTCGGCGTTCCTGATGAGCGTTTCGGCGCTACAGGCGTTCGTTTATCAGGCGGTGTTCGTCAGTTTCATTGCGATCCACATGAAGCTGTGCGGGACCCGCGTGGCCGCGACGCAGTTCGCGATCTACATGGGTGTCGTGAACTTTGCGCGCTCGCTCGGTGCCACCGCGATCGGCGCGTTGCAGCCGTACCTGGCCTACGACGAGATGTTCTTCGTGGTCAGTGCCGGATTCTTCTTGGCCGTCGTTCTCTTGCGGAAGGCCAATCTACAATCCCACCGCCAAAGGATCGGCAGCCTGCAAGGCGCAGTAGCGGCATAGTCGCCGACATCGCGCGACAGCGCACGCGCGCCGCTGAACAACAACAACGAACCTGATCGGGGGGGGCGATGGAGACAACAACAAGAACAAGGTATTCAGCTACGAGAACGGGCTGCTGCTGCTGCTCGGCTTCACCTTCGGCATCGTGTTCTTCGAGCGCAATGCCATCGGTCCGCTGGCCTCGTACATCATCAACGATCTCGCTCTCAGCCAGGCTCAGATCGGCATGCTGGGTTCGGGGCTGTCGCTAGCGTGGGCGATCGCGGCCTACGTGGTCGGCGCGTGGTCGGATCGCAGCGGTCTGCGCAAACCGTTCCTGCTGGTGTCGGTCGTGGTGTTCTCGTTGTGCTCGGCCCTGTCCGGTATTGCCGCCACCTTCATGATGCTGCTGTTGGCACGCGTCATCATGGGTTTCGCCGAAGGCCCGTTCCTACCGATCTGCTTCTCGATCATGAACGTCGCGTCGTCGCCCAAACGGCGCGGCGTGAACGCCGGCCTCATGCAGAACTTCTTCGCGTCGTTGCTCGGCACCTCGATCGCACCTCTCGTGTTGCCCTGGCTGGCCGAAACCTACGACTGGCGCACGGCGTTCTATCTGAGCGCGATCCCGGGGCTGATCTGCGCCGTGCTCATCTGGCTGTTCGTCAAGGAGCCCAAGCCGGTCGCGCAAGAGCCCGCGGCGGCGAGTGGAGCCAAGCCAGGCATGTTCGACATGCTCAAGCAACGCAACATCCTCGTCTGCTGCGGCATCTCGGTGTTCATGATTTCGTGGTACCTGGTCGGCATCATCTTTCTGCCCGTGTTCTTCACGGTCGTTAAGGGCATGCCGCCGGACGTCGCCGGCCAGGTGGTGGCGCCGATGGGCATTGCCACCATGATCTGCGGCTTTGTCGTGCCGTTCATTTCCGACCGCATCGGCCGCAAGCCGGCGATGATCATCTTTACGTTCATCGGTCTCGTCACGCCGATCGCCGCGCTGCATTTCAGTGGTGCCCAGTGGATGCTGAGCGTGCTCCTGCTGATCGGCTGGAGCGCTTCAGGTTCGTTCGCCGTGTTCATGGGCGTGATTCCGTCGGAAACCGTGCCGAGGGCGCTGGCGGCATCGTCGATGGGGCTGGTGGTGGGCGCCGGCGAGATCGTCGGCGGCGTATTGTCGCCCACGATCTCCGGTTGGATCGCCGACCAGACATCCCTGGCTGCGCACATGGTGGTCATGATGGTGTGCGCGTTGTGCGGCGGCCTGTTGAGCCTGTTCCTGCGGGAAACTGCACCGACCAGAGCTCGAACAGCCTTGAAGGCTGAAGATGCGCGCTGAACCTGATCAGAGCTCGCAGCTTTAGGCCGTGTGCTGCGAGGTTGCGCTGCCGGTTTGGCCTGACCCACGGGGGCGGCCGCGCTATGATTCCCGTCGGGCGTTACCGTTCGCTGGAGTCGCGGAATGTCTGTGGCCGCTACAGAAACCGTAGGACTGTCGCCCGACGTCGCGCGGGCAGATGAGTGCGACGCGGCTGGCCGTCACACCGAGGCGATCAATCACTTGGTGGCGGGCGTCAAGCAGGGCGATATCGAAGCCTATACGCGGCTCGGCAAGCGCTTGCTCGTCGGCGATCGAGCGCCGCTCTTGCCGAACGACGGTGCCAAGTTCCTCGAGGACGCGAGTGCGCGCGGCGGCGGGGAAGCCGCTGCACTGCTGTCGGTGCTGTTTGGGGTCGGTGCCCGGCAGCAGATCGATTTGCGCGCAGCGTTGGCGAGCCTCGTGCTCGCCGCGGAGCGCGGTTGGCTTCCCGCGCGAGAGCAGCTGCGGATCCTCGCCGGTGCGCCTGCCGGGACGGGTGTCGGCGGCGACCCGCAGCAGGACGACTGGCGGCAACTGGCTGCGCGCGTCGATCTCAAGATGTGGCAGACGGCGCCACCCGCGACCGATCTCTCGACC
>Ga0208454_1000414_pt1 | contig 24984 bp, 19 predicted proteins | sample EasRivMeERMZT100_FD_187530 | JGI IMG/M metagenome (GOLD analysis project Ga0208454, IMG submission 187530) | Soil microbial communities from meander-bound floodplain in the East River, Colorado, USA - East River MetaG ERMZT100 (SPAdes) (version 2) | ecosystem: Environmental > Terrestrial > Soil...
TGATCGAGCGCCACGAGCTCGCGGCGCGTTTCCTGGACATGAAGACCGGCGGAGTGCGGATGGAGCCGGGCAAGTGGTCGGACCTGCTCGAGTTCGACGGCAAGGTCCTGAAAACCGTGCACGGGCCGCGCTGGCGGCTGCTCTTGATCGGAGCGGGACAGGTGAGCCGCTACCTGGCGCAGATGGCGCAGGCGCTCGACTATCACGTCACCGTGTGCGATCCGCGCGAGGAGTACGCCGACGGATGGGATTTCAAGGAGGTGCCCATCAACCGCGGCTACCCGGACGACGTGGTCCTCGCGATGAATCTTGATGCGCACAGCGCCGTGGTCGCGGTGACGCACGACCCCAAGCTCGACGATTCGGCCTTGCTCGAAGCGCTGAAGTCTCCGGCCTTCTATGTCGGCGCGCTCGGCTCGAAAAAGAACAACGACGTGCGCAGGAAGCGCCTGGCCGAATTCGATCTCGCCGCCTCCGAGATCGCGCGCCTGCGCGGGCCCGTGGGCCTGAAGATCGGATCGAAAACGCCTCCCGAGATCGCTGTGGCCATCCTCGCCGAAATGACCGCCGTGCGGCGCGGCGTGGAGATCCCGGCGACTATCGAGCCGCCGAAGGTCAACGTCTCCGCCGGCTGCGAAGTTCCGCAAAACTAGTTATCCTCCCTCCCCTTCAAGGGGGAGCTCATGGCCGCAAACATCCGCGGCATTCTGCTCGCGGCCGGATATTCGAAGCGCTTCGGCTCCAACAAGCTGCTGCAGCCGCTGCCGGCCGGTTCGCCGCACGCCGGGGTGCCGATTGCGGTCGCTGCCGCGCGCAATCTTGTTGAAGCGCTGCCCGAATCCATCGCGGTGTTGAGGCCGCGCGCCCAGAAGCTCGGCCAGATGCTGCGCGACGCGGGCTGCAATACCGTCGTTTGCAAGAATGCGGCCGAAGGCATGGGAACGAGCCTCGCCGCCGGGATTCGCGCCGCCCCGGAGGCCGATGGCTGGGTCGTTGCCCTCGCCGACATGCCGTTCCTGCGTCCCGAGACGATCCGCGTCATCGTAAAGGCGATCGCCGATGGCGCGGCGATCGCTGCCCCGACCTATCGCGGCGAGCGCGGGCATCCGGTGGGTTTTGCGCGGCGATTCTTCGAGGAGCTTTCCGCGCTGCACGGCGATTCGGGCGCGCGCGCCTTGCTCGACCGGCATCCCGACCGGGTCACCACGCACGAGGTGGACGATCCGGGAGTGCTGCGCGACATCGACAAGCCTTCCGACCTGCCGCGCTAACGCGTTATTTTTCCTCCCGCGTCGTGCCAGATTCTTCCTGCATCGCCTTGAACGGGTCTTCCTCCAGGCGGTTGGCGCTGTCGTCGATCTGCTCGACCTTCTCCGAGGCGATGTCCGAGCGCAACTCGTCCGGCAGGTAGGTCACGATGCGCGGAAATGTTATGAGCAGGGCGATGGCGATGCACTGCAACATCATGAATTGGAACATGCCCTTGTAGATGGTCGCCAGCGACCACGCCCGCACCACCTGCCGCAGGTAATACGCCGACATCGCCACCGGCGGCGACAGGAACGCCGTCTGCAGCGTCACCGCCACCACCGCCCCGAACCAGACCATCACCATGTCCGGAGCGATGCCGAGCGACTGGCCGAGCGCGGGCCTGAGCGCCTCGACCACCGGATAGAAGATCGGCAGGAACACCAGGATGATCGCCGGCCACTCGAACGGCCAGCCGAGAACGAAGATGATGACCAGGACCATGAGCAGCATCACCACCGGTCCGAACGGCAGCGCGAGCATGGTTTCGGTGATCCAGGTCGCCGTGCCCAGGCGCGAGAACACCGCGCCGAAGATGTTCGAGGTCATCGCCAGCAGCAGTACCATGCTCGAGGTCGCGGTGGTGCTGAGCACCGCCCGTTTCAATCCGGCGAAGCTCAATCTCCGGTAGGCGATCGCCAGCAGCGCCGCACCGAAGGCGCCGATGGCGCTGGCCTCGGTCGGGGTAGCGAGACCGACGAGCATCGATCCCAGCACCGCGCTGATCAACAGCAGCAGGGGCACCACGCCGATCGCAACCTCCCAGACCAGCACGCCGAACGAATTCACCCGCTCGTCCATCGGCACCGGCGGGCCGAGCTTCGGATTGATGAAAGAGCGCCCCATCAGGTAAGCGAGATAGATGCCCGCGAGCAGGAATCCCGGGCCGAAGGCGGCCGAGTACAACTCGGCCACCGACACGCCGATCACCGGTCCCATCACGATCAGCATCACCGAGGGCGGGATCAGGATGCCGAGCGTGCCGCCGGCGGTGATGCAGCCGGCGGAGAGTTTGGCGTCGTAACCGGTCTTGATCATGATCGGGCTCGCCATGATGCCGAGCACCGTCACCGCCGCGCCGACAATGCCGGTCGCCATGGCGAACACGGTTGCGGTGAGAATCACCACCGCGAACAATGCGCCGCGAATCGGCGCGAGCAGCATGCGGAACGCGGTGAACAATCGCTCCATGAGGCCGGCCTGCTCGGTGAGGTAGCCCATGAAGATGAACAGCGGCACCGCCGCGAACAGCTCCTCCTTCATCAGGCCGATGGTCTGGAAGTAGGCCAGGCTGAAGACCACCTCGCCGAGGCCGAAATAGCCGAAGGCGAACGCCAGAAACAGCAGCGTGAAGCTGATCGGGAAGCCGATGAAGATCGCCCCGATCATGACGATCAGCATGATCAGGCCGAGGAGGGTGAGGCCGGTCATCGGTCAGTGCTCCGCCGCCATGCGCGCTAGACCTCCACCTTTTCCTTGTGCTCGAGTTCGATTCCGGTGCGCGCCTGGTACACGCACTTGATGGTTTCGGAAATGCCCTGGACGATCAGCAGCAGGCAGGTGAGCGGCACGACCCATTTGAACGGCCACAGGATCGGGCGCCACGGCGTCTGCTCCGAGGTCTCGCCGATCTCGAACGCGTACCAGCCTTCGGCTCCGCTCACGACGAGAAAGGTGATCAGCGACGGAAAGAAAAATACGATGTACGCGATTGAGTCTATGGTGCCCCGCGTTCTCAGCGACCAGCGCTCGAAGAAGAAGTCGGTGCGGATGTGCGCGCCCTTGTGCAGGGCGTAGGCCGCGCCCAGCATGAAGATCGTGCCGTAGAGCATGTAGGTCACGTCGAACGACCAGATGGTGGGCGAATTGAACGCGTAGCGTGCCACCACCTCGTAGGTCACCGCGAGCACCAGGGGAACGTTGAGCCAGGCCACCCAGGTGCCGGTCGTATCGGTGAACTTGTCGATTACGCGGACGATCCGGATGTGGAGCGGTGCCGGTCCAGCCATGCCGATTCCCTCGCTTCAGAGCAAGCTTGCCAACCTGCGGCGGTTTCGCCGATCCAAACAGCACGCGGGGGCGGTTTGTCCGCCCCCGCGCCAGCGCCGAGCCGTTCCCGACTTCACTTGCCGGAGAGTTATTTCTTGCTGGCGGCCTTCGCAGCCGGCTTCTTCTCGGGCCAGTAATAGTTGGCCGCGAACGAGTACGGCGGGTACAGGAAGCGCTTGGCCGGCACCACTTTCGATGCGTACTCCCGCTGTGAATCCAGCACCTTCTTGAAGAACGGATTCTTCGCCGACTCTTCCTTGGCCATTTCGTCCCAGGCCTTGAGGAATGCGATCAGGATATCGGGCGGAGTGCGCAGGATCACCGTGCCGTACTTCGTGCGCATTTCCTCCATCGCGTCGGCGTTCTGTTTCTGCCACCTGATCGACCAGCGCACGATCGTCTCGATCGTGGCCGACCGGATCGCCTCCTGCTGCTGCGCCGGAAGGCTCGTCCAGACGTCGTTGTTGATCAGCAACTCGCCGAATACGCTCGGCTCGTGCATGCCGGGAACGTAGTGGTATTTGAATACCTGGGGCAGGCCGAGCCTGAGGTCCTCGATGCCGCCGACCCATTCGGCGCAGTCGATCACGCCGCGCTGCGCGGAGGGTACGATTTCCCCGCCGGGCATGTTCACCGTCTGCATGCCCATTTTCTGGAAGATCTCGGCGACGATGCCGGTCTGCCGGCATTTCATGCCCTTGAAATCGGCGAGGTTCTTGATCGGCCGCTTGAACCAGCCGAACGCCTGCGGGCTCGAGGGCAAGATCGGGAAGGCGACGACGTTCAACTTCATCTCCTTCTGATACATATCCCAGTACATCTCGAGCCCTCCGCCCTCGTACATCCAGCCGAGGAAGTCCATGTGGTCCATGCCGAAAGGACCCGCCGGCGTGGACGCGAATAGGGTTGTGGCCTTGTGTTTGCCAATCCAGTAATAGCTGACGGCATGCGCGCCGTCGAGCACCTTCTTGTGCGTGGCGTCGAGCACCTCGAACGGCGGCACGACCTGTCCGCCCGCCATCGTTTCGACCTTCAACTGTCCGCTGGTGAGCTTGTCCACCCGTTCGGCAAAGAACTTGAAGTTTTCCTGCAGAGTGGAACTCGCCGGCCAGGTGGACTGCATCTTGAGGGTTCTTGGCGCCGGCTGCTGCGCGAAAGCCGGCACAAGGAAAGCGAGGGTGGACGCGACCGCTGCTAATGTAAACGCATTTGTAAACAACGCATTTTTCCAAGCTGTGGACATCGGGCGTCTCCTTATGGGTTTAAGGTCCTATGGGGAGGGAGATTCGGAGCCGATGTTAGGAGCTTGATCTCGCTGTGTCAACGAAACTGGGGCGCAGCGTGAAGGAGCTCAGTCGAGCGCAAAGGCCGGCTAGCTCAGAGCAGGGAGCAGCCCTCAAATCGCGAGGACGCGGTGCCGCAGCTTCGCGGCTTCGCCGATCCCCAGAACAGCACGCGGGGGCGGAAAATCGCCCCCGCGCCGGCATCGAGCCGCTATGTTGATCGTGCGCTACTTCTTCGCCGCGCCCTTTGCCGCAGGCTTCTCCCTGGGAAAGTAATAGTTGGCCGCGAACGAGTACGGCGGGAACATGAAGCGCTTCGCCGGCACGACCTTCGCCGCGTAGGCGCGCTGCGACTCGTAGACCTTCTTGAAGAATGGGTTTTTCGCCGATTCCTCTGCGGCAATTATGTCCCAGGTCTTCATGAACGCGATGAGTATCTCCGGCGGCGTGTTGAGGATCTGCGTGCCGTACTTGGTGCGCATCTCCTCGATCGCGTCGGCGTTCTGCTTCTGCCAGCGTATGCCCCAGCGCACGAAGGTATCGAACGTCGCGGCGCGCACGGCCTCCTGTTGCTGCGGGGGAAGGCTCGCCCATACCTCGGAGTTGATGAGGAGCTCGAGCATCGAATTGCTCTCGTGCATCCCCGGCGTGTAGTGGTACTTCCACACCTGCGGCAGGCCGAGACGCAGGTCTTCGATGCCGCCGACCCACTCGGCGCAGTCGATCACACCGCGCTGCGCCGAAGGCACGATTTCGCCGCCCGGCATGTTCACCGTTTGCATCCCCATCCTCTGGTAGATCTCCGCGACGATGCCGGTCTGACGGCATTTCATGCCTTTGAAGTCGGCAAGGTTCTTGATCGGCCGCTTGAACCAGCCGAACGCCTGCGGACTCGATCCCCCGACTGGAAACGCAACCACGTTCAGCTTGAGGATGTCGCGGTAGAACTCCCAGTACATTTCCATGCCGCCGCCCTCGTTCAGCCATCCGAGAAAGTCAAAATGGTCCATGCCGAACGGCCCGGCGGGTGTGGCGGAGAAAAGCGTGGCGGCCTTGTTCTTGCCGACCCAGTAGTACGCAACGCCGTGTCCGCCGTCGATCACCTTCTTGTGCGTCGCGTCCAGAATCTCGAATGCGGGCACGACCTGCCCTGCCGCCATCGCCTCGATCTTGAGCTGGCCGCTTGTGAGCTTTTCTACGCTTGCGGCGAACATGCGGAAGTTGTCCTGCAGCGTCAGGCTGGCCGGCCAGGTGGATTGCATCTTGAGGGTTCTTGGCGCCGGCTGTTGCGCGACGGCCGGCAAGGCCAGACCGAGGGCGCACGCGATCACCGTGAGCGTAGAGGCATTTTTCCAAGCGGTGGACATCGGTGTCTCCTTGTAGGTTTGAGGTTCTTTGGGGAGGGAGATGCGGGACCGATGTTAGGAGCTTGATGTTGCCGTGTCAACGAACCCTGCCGGTGTGAAGACGCCCCGCCAGACGCGAACGCCCGGCGAAACATCTCCTGAGAGGATTGGAGCGGCCAGACCCAGGCGCACCAAATCGGAGCGGCGCCGCGCCGCACAGGGGAAGGAACCGATGGCCCGCCTAGAGTCCTTGATACCAAGTGCGGTACCGGGGACGGTCGATCGATTCGGGTCCGAAGCTCTGCACAAACCATCTGCCGATTGCGCGCGACGCCGCAGTGAGCATGCGCCCGATCCGATGCCCTAACCGCGGGCGTTGAGCCGGCTCGAACAGGACGATTTCGCTAGGCTCCTGTGCGTGGATCAGCGCGAGGCCTGGCCGGTCGAGCGTCAGAACGTCTTCCGATTCGAGCAAGTGATCTTGAAGGTCCCTGTTCTGGGTGATCCAGAGCGTGCCGCTGAGGCACTCCACGCGGGCGCCCTCCGGGTCGTGGAGACGGATGACTTGGTGTGCTTCGAGACGAAACTTGGCGCGATCGAAACTGAGGTTCATGGATGGCTCATTCGTGCGAGGGGCATGGTTGGTTCTCCCGGTGACGAATTCATCGTGTCCCGTGCCAGCCGCGCGGGTGGCGCAGGGCGAGATGCACCAGCACGAAAAACCGGCCCAGCCCGCGCCACACGGCGTAAAGAAGGACGCCGAGCGCGATACCGTATTGGGCTACCCGACCTTCCCTGGCAAACTTGATGTCCATATTCCTTCCTTTCATAATGCGTCCTACGCATGCATCTGGACGCTGACCCACCCTGATGCGGGGCTATTCGACGAGGCGCATTATTCGGCGAAGCCCCGACCGGATCAAACGATCTTTGGGAATGTTTTGCATGCGAAAAAGGAATGCCTAAGCGCGCTCGCGACCTGCCTTCCCTCGACCTGCTCAAAGGTTTCGAGGCGGCGGCGCGCAACTTGAGCTTCACCAAGGCTGCCGCGGATCTATTCGTCACCCAGTCTGCGATCAGCCGCCAGATGAAGACTCTGGAGGACCAACTCGGTGTGGCGCTGTTTCGTCGGCGCCACCGCGAGTTGCGCCTGACCGAAGAGGGCCAGACGCTTTACAAAACCGCGGGCGAGGCACTGCGTCTGCTGCGCGAAGTGGCGGGCCGGCTCGGCGCGCGTCCGGCTGGCATGCTCACGGTCACGACCACCGTTTCTTTTGCGGCGCTGTGGCTGGTGCCGCGGCTCAACGATTTCCGGAAGGTCCATCCGGGGATCGACATGCGTCTGGCGGCGACGAACGAAATCCAGGATCTGGAGCGCGAGGGCATCGATCTCGCCATCCGCTATTGCACGCCCAAGGCGGCGGGCGAGAGCGCCGTGCGGCTGTTCGGTGAAATGGTCTTTCCCGTATGCTCCGAATCGGTGCTCGCGGGTCGAAAGTTGAAATTGCCGCAGGACCTGTCGGGACACGTGTTGCTGCACTACGACGATCCGGACCGGCGCTATCCGTGGCTCAGCTGGGATGTGTGGTTCGAGCTGACGCAGACGCAGGGCGTAAAACCGGCCGGCGCGCTGCGCTTTTCCCACTACGACCAGCTCATCCAGGCCGCGATCGACGGCCAGGGCATCGCGCTCGGACGGACCCGATTCGTCGACAAGTGGGTGAAGCTCGGCAAGCTGATCCTGCCGTTCGGCAAACGCTACATGCGTTCGCCCGCCGATTCGCGCGCCTATTTCGTCGTCCTTCCGCGAGGAGCGGGCAGCCGGCCGGAAGCCGCGAAATTTTCGCTGTGGCTGCAGCAGCAGGCGAAAGACGAGGATGCGGACGCCGCGTCCGCGGTGCCGGTGCGCGAAAAGCGGACCGGGCGTAGAGGCGAATGACGACATGAGCACGGCGATCCGTTACACGATCACTCCGGCGCGGCCCGAAGCCCATCTCTATCGCGTCACCTGTGCGGTCGAAGACCCCGATCCCTCGGGGCAGCGGTTCGCGCTTCCCGCCTGGATACCCGGCAGCTACATGATCCGCGAGTTTGCGCGACACATCGTTTCGATCCGCGCCGCATCCCGCGGAAAGCCCGTGACGCTCGCGAAAATCGACAAGCACAGCTGGCGCACTGCGCCTGCTGCGGGCCCCCTCGTGGTGACCTGCGAGGTCTATGCCTGGGACCTCTCGGCGCGCGGCGCGCATCTGGACGCGGCGCACGCGTTCTTCAACGGCGCCTGCGTGTTTCTGCGCGTGCTCGGACTGGAAGACGTGCCGTGCGAGCTCGAGATTCTGCGGCCCTCGGGTGCGCGCTACCGCAATTGGCGAGTCGCCACGTCGATGCCGCGAAAGAACGCAAGACCCTACGGTTTCGGCACGTATGCCGCCCCAGACTACGACGAGCTCATCGATCACCCGGTGGAGATGGGCGAGTTCACGCGGGCGACCTTCAGGGCCGGTGGGGTGCCGCACGACATCGTTCTCACCGGGCGCCATCGCGCCGACTTGCCGAGGCTCGCCCGCGATCTGAAGCGAGTGTGCGAACACCACATCGGCTTTTTCGGGAAGCCTGCGCCGATGAAGCGCTATGTGTTCCTCATCACGGCGCTCGGCGAGGGCTACGGCGGCCTGGAACATCGGGCCTCGACCGCACTCCTGTGCTCGCGCGACGACCTACCACGCAAGGGCGAGACGGGCGTGAGCGAGCGCTACCGTACCTTTCTCGGTCTCGCCAGCCACGAGTACTTCCACACCTGGAACGTGAAGCGCATCAAGCCGGCGGCATTCTCCCCTTACGACCTTGACCGAGAGAGCTACACGACGCTCCTGTGGGCGTTCGAGGGGATCACCTCCTATTACGACGACCTCGCTCTCGTTCGCTCCGGGCTGATCGGAAGAAGTGACTATCTCGAGCTGCTGGGCCGTTCGATCACGACCCATCTGCGCACGCCGGGCCGCGCGAAGCAGAGCCTCGCCGATTCGAGCTTCGACGCCTGGATCAAGTACTACCGCCAGGACGAGAACTCGCCGAACGCCGGCGTCAGCTACTACGTCAAGGGAAGTCTCGTGGCGCTGTGCCTGGACCTGCTGATTCGCGACCGAACACGGGAAAAAAGGTCGCTCGATCACGTGATGCGCGCTCTATGGCATCGTTACGGTCGCACCGGGATCGGCGTGGGCGAGGGGGAGATCGAGCAACTCGCCGAAGAAGTGACGGGTTTGAAGCTGCGGAGGCATTTCGACGATTGGCTGCGCTCGACGCGCGAGCTGCCGCTGCGGGATTTGCTCGCGACCCACGGCGTGGACATGGCCTTGCGCCGTGCCGAGTCCTCGTCCGACAAGGGCGGCAAGGCCGCCGGCTCGAAGGATGCCGCGCCGCGCGCGGCGCTTGGCGTGCGCACGCGCTCGGAGGGGAAAGACCTCGCAGTCACCCACGTCCTGGAAGGCGGTGAGGCGCAAGCGGCGGGGCTCGCCGCCGGCGACGTCATGGTCGCGCTCGACGGCCTGCGTCCGGGCCGGGATGGACTGGACGCGATGCTCGCCAAGCGGCGCCCGGGGGAAAACGTCACTGTGCACGCATTTCGCCGCGACGAGCTGATGTCCTTCGAGGTGCGCCTTGGACGTGCCGGCACCGATACCTGCGTGCTCGGCGAATCTTCGGGCGGCTCGCGCCGACGGCTGCTCGAACGGTGGCTGGGCAAGCGCCGCGGCTGAGCTTCATAGCAGAGGCGTAGAATTCCGGTCTGACGCGACTGAATCAATCCGTATGAACGCACCGAACGACAGCGCCCTCGCCGTTCGCTACGCCGATGTCGCCGCCGCCGCGGAGCGGCTGGCCGGCCACGCGCATCGCACGCCGGTGATGACCTCGCGCACGGTGGACGAGCGCACCGGCGCGAAAGTCTTCTTCAAGTGCGAGAACCTCCAGCGCATCGGCGCGTTCAAGTTTCGCGGCGCCTACAACGCGATGTCGCGGCTCCCGCCCGAGGAGCGCAGGCGCGGAGTCCTCGCGTATTCGTCCGGCAACCACGCGCAGGCCGTCGCCCTCGCGGGGAAGGAACTCGGCATCCGCGTCACCATCGTGATGCCGGCAGACGCTCCCGCGGTGAAGATCGAGGCGACACGCGGCTACGGCGCCGAGATCGTGCTCTACGACAAGCGCAAGGAAGTCCGGGAAGAGGTCGCCGAGAGGACCGCGCGCGAGCACGGACTGGCGATGATTCCCCCTTTCGACCATCCGGACGTGATCGCGGGGCAGGGCACCGCGGCAAAGGAATTGATCGAGGACGCGGGCCCGCTCGATTACCTGTTCGTGCCGGTGAGCGGCGGCGGGCTGATCTCGGGTTGCGCGGTGGCGGCCGCGCATCTCGCGCCCGGCTGCAAGGTGATCGGTGTGGAGCCCGAGGCGGGGGACGACGCCACGCGCTCGTTCAGGACAAAGACGCTGCAGACCTGCCACAACCCGGACACGATCGCCGACGGGGCGCGCACGCATTCGCTGGGGCAGTTTACTTTTCCGCTGGTGCTGCGCTACGTCCACGACATGGTGACGGTGAGCGATGCCGAGCTCGTCCGGGCCATGTTCTACCTGTGGGAGCGCATGAAAATCATCGTCGAGCCGACCGGCGCGCTCGGCGCCGCGGGCCTGTTCGAGCGCGGACTGCCTGTCGTCGGCAAGCGCGTCGGCGTGATCCTTTCCGGCGGCAACGTCGATTTCAAACTGATGGCGAAGTATTTCTAGCGCTGCACCCAGACCTGCCAGCGCTCTTTGCCGGTGAATATCGGGATCGAGTCGCCGACCGCGGAATCGGCAATTCGGTCGAAATGTTCGCCGAGCAGAGCTTCGAGCTCTGCGGCTTTGAGCCCGAACGGCGGGCCGCGCTCGCCTTCGTCGAAATAGAAAAATCCCGCGAGCCTTCCGGCCGGCCGCAGCAGCTCGGCGACGCGCGGCGCGTAACCGGGCCACAGCCGCCTCGGCAGCGCGCACAGGAAGGCGCGTTCGTAGACCAGATCGAACGGCGCTCCCGGGTCGGACTCGAAGAAGTCCGCAAGGCGCACCAGGTGCGCGAGCGGTCCCAGGTTTTGTCGCGCACGCTCCACCGCGGCGGGCGCGAAGTCGATCGCGAGCGTCTCGAACCCGGCCTCGGCGAAGGCGCGTACTTCATAGCCCGAGCCGCAACCCGGAATCAGGACGCGCTGCGCGCGCGGCTCGCTTTTCAGGAATTGCCCGAGGGTCGCGGGTGTGCGGCCCGCGTCCCAGGGGGTGAAGTTTTCGCGGAAGCGCTTCTCCCAGAATTCGAAGAGCGCCGGATCCTCTTTGGGGGTGCGCTCAGCCTTTGACACAGACCACCTGCTTGAGGGTATGCACGACCTCGACCAGATCCGTCTGGTCGGCCATGACCCGGTCGATATCCTTGTAGGCGCCCGGGATCTCGTCGAGCACGCCCTTGTCCTTGCGGCACTCGACGCCCTGCGTCTGCGCCTCCAAGTCGGCCCGCGAGAAGCGGCGCTTCGCTTCGGTCCGGCTCATGCGGCGCCCGGCCCCGTGGGCGCAGGAGTGGAAGGATTCGGGGTTGCCCTTGCCGCGCACGATGTAGGAGCGCGCGCCCATGCTGCCGGGGATGATCCCGAGCTCGCCCGTGCGTGCGCTGATTGCCCCTTTTCGCGTCACATAGACGCGCTCGCCGAAATGTTTTTCCTGCTCCACGTAGTTGTGGTGGCAGTTGATCGCCTCGCCGGTGACCTCGAACGCCGGGAAATGGCGGCGCAGCGCTTCGAGAATCAGGTCCATCATTTCGCCCCGGTTCGCGAACGCGTAGTCCTGCGCCCAGCCGACCGCTTCGACGTAGTCGTCGAACGGCTTCGTTCCCTCGCTCAACCAGGCAAGGTCGCGGTCGGGAAGGCGGACCTCCGACTTCAGCATCGCCTCGCGCGCCAGAGCGATGAAGTACCGGCCTATGCAATTGCCGATGCCGCGGCTGCCGGAGTGCAGCATCACCCACAGGTGCTCGCTCTCGTCGAGGCACAGCTCGATGAAGTGATTGCCGCCGCCGAGCGAGCCCATCTGCCGCACCCATTTCCCTTCGTGGTCGCGCTGCATCTTGGCGACCCTCGGGTGCTTGCGGATGATGCCGGCGAGCCGCCTCGCGAGCGGCGTGCAGGCCTCGTGGCGCGCCCGGGCATCGACGTGCTCGCCGAAGCCCACGGGAACAGAGCGTTCGATTTCCGCGCGCACCCGCGCGAGGCTGTCGGGAAGCTCCTCTGCTTTGAGCGAGAGCCGCACCGCGTTCATTCCGCAGCCGATATCCACGCCCACAGCGGCCGGAATGATCGCGCCCCGGGTGGGGATCACCGAGCCTACCGTCGCTCCGATCCCCGCGTGCACGTCCGGCATCGCTGCGACATGGCCGAACACGATCGGCAGCTGCGCCACGTTCGCGAGCTGCTGACGCGCATAGGACTCGACGTCGTCGGTGAAAACCTTGACCGGAACGCGGCCGCCTTCGATGATCTGTCTGATCGGCATCGACCTGGAAGGCATTCTACCGGCTGCCTTGCATGACCCCGGGGCGCGGTAACATCCTGTTGCAGACAAAGGGCTCATGAAATGGGAGAGTTGGATTTCTCAGCGGTAATCGCTCAAGGCGGGAGTTGCGCTCGCTCCGCTCCAGGGCCTTCCACATGAAGATCGAGAAACAGACCTTGTTGACCGAGAACCGCCGCTCGCTGCGTGGGTTCTGGGTCGTGATCCTGGTGCTGCTGCTGGCCGCCGCCGGGGCGACGGCCTTTTTCCTCCAGCCGAGCGACGCCGAGCGACGCCCGGCGAGCCGGCGCGGTTTCGATCCCACGCGGCCCACGCCGGTCGTGGTTACGGAGGCGAAGACCGGCGACATCAACATCTATCTGAATGGGCTTGGAACGGTAACGCCGCTCCAGACCGTGACAATCAAAAGCCGGGTCGACGGGGAGCTCGTCAGGATCCTCTTCAGGGAAGGCCAGATGGTCAAGAGCGGGGACCTGCTGGCCGAGATCGACCCGCGTCCCTACCAGGCTCAGCTTGCCCAGGTCGAAGGCCAGATGGCCCGCGATCAGGCGCTGCTGGCGAACGCGCGCATCGACCTGGAGCGCTATCGCGCCCTCTACGCGCAGGACTCGATCGCCAAGCAGCAGGTGGACACGCAGGAAGCCCTGGTTCGTCAGTACGAAGGCACGGTCAAATTCGATCAAGGCCAGATCGACAACGCAAGACTCCAGCTGACCTATTCGCGTATTACCGCGCCGATCGGAGGACGGGTCGGCCTTCGCCTGGTGGATCCGGGAAACATCGTGCGCGCGGGCGACGCGAACGGCCTCGTAGTCATCACGCAGCTGCAGCCGGTCACCGTTATTTTCACCATCCCGCAGGACAATCTGCCGAGTTTGATGCAGCGGCTGCGCTCGAAGGAAAAACTGCCCGTCGAGGCTTATGACCGCGAGCAGAAAAAGAAGCTCGCGGCCGGCGTGCTCGCGAGCGTCGACAACCAGATCGATCCCGCGACGGGGACGATCAAGCTCAAGGCGCAGTTTCCGAACGAGGATGGGGGCCTCTTTCCCAACCAGTTCGTCAACGTGCGCATGCTGCTCGACGTCCGGCGCGGCGCGACGCTCGTCCCGAATGCGGCCGTGGTGCGCGGCGGGCAAGGGACTTTCGTCTACGTCGTCAAAGAGGACCGCACGGTGGAGCTGCGCAAGGTGAGCGCGGGCATCGTTGAAGGCGACAACGTCTCGGTCGAGTCCGGCCTCGCGCCCGGAGAAATGCTGGTCGTGGAAGGCAGCGACCGCCTGCGCGATGGCGCAAAGGTGGAGATTCCCGATCGCACGACCCGCGCGGCGCCCGGCGAGGGCAAGACGCCGGCCAAAGGCGAGGGCAAGCGGCGCCGCAAAGAGGGCGCATGAACCCCTCGCGGCTGTTCATCCTGCGGCCGGTGGCGACCTCGCTGCTGATGGCCGCGATCCTTCTCGCCGGCGCGATCGCCTACCGGCTGCTGCCGCTCTCGGCTTTGCCCGAAGTGGACTACCCGACGATCCAGGTCGTCACGTTCTATCCCGGAGCGAGTCCCGACGTGACCACTTCCTCGATCACCGCGCCGCTCGAGCGCCAGTTCGGGCAGATGCCGGGCCTGAAGCAGATGTCCTCCACGAGCTCGGGTGGCGCCTCGGTGATCACGCTGCAGTTCAGTCTGGACCTGACGCTCGATGTCGCCGAGCAGGAAGTCCAGGCGGGGATCAACGCCGCCTCCAATTTCCTCCCCGCAGACCTGCCCGCACCTCCCGTCTACAGCAAGGTGAATCCGGCCGACGCGCCCATCCTCACCCTTGGCATCACCTCGAAGACGATGCCGCTCCCGGAGGTGCAGAACCTCGTCGACACGCGCCTCGTGCAGAAGATCTCGCAGCTTTCCGGAGTGGGCCTGGTCACGCTCTCCGGCGGCCAGCGGCCGGCGGTGCGCATTCAGGTCAATCCTCGCGCGCTCGCTGCAAACGGTCTGAATCTGGAGGACGTGCGCACCGCGATCACCGCAGCCAACGTCAATCAGGCGAAGGGCAGTTTCGACGGGCCCAGCCGAGCCTACACCATCGACGCCAACGATCAGCTGCGCTCGGCCGCCGACTACCGCAGCGTCGTCATCGCCTTTCGGAAGGGCGCGCCGCTCCTGCTTGCGGATGTCGCGGACGTCCTCGAGGATGCGGAGAACGTGCGGCTCGCCGCGTGGATGAACGACGTTCCGGCGGTGATCCTCAACATCCAGCGCCAGCCCGGGGCCAACGTGATCGAGGTGGTGGATAGCGTGAAGCGGCTCCTGCCGCAGCTCACCGCCTCGCTCCCGGCGTCGGTCGAGGTCACGACGCTCACCGACCGCACCGTCACCATCCGCGCCTCGGTTAAGGACGTGCAGTTCGAGCTGATGCTCGCTGTGGCGCTGGTCGTCATGGTCATTTTCCTGTTCCTGCGCACCGCCGCGGGCACGCTCATCCCGAGCATTGCGGTGCCGCTTTCGCTCGTCGGCACCTTCGGCGTCATGTATCTCGCCGGGTTCAGCGTCAACAACCTCACGCTGATGGCGCTCACCATCGCCACCGGCTTCGTCGTGGACGATGCGATCGTGATGATCGAGAACATCTCGCGCTACGTCGAGGAGGGCGAGCCGCCCTTGCAGGCGGCGCTGAAGGGCGCCGAGCAGATCGGTTTCACCATCATCTCGCTCACTTTCTCGCTCATCGCCGTGCTGATCCCGCTGCTCTTCATGGGAGAGGTGGTGGGGCGTCTGTTCCGAGAATTCGCGATCACGCTCGCCGTCGCCATCCTGATCTCGGCAGTCGTGTCGCTCACTTTGACGCCGATGATGTGCGCGAGGCTCCTGCGCCGCAGGCCCGAATCCGAGCAGAGCAGGTTCTACAGAGCAGCCGGCCGCTTCATCGACGCGATGATCACCCGCTACGGCACGATGCTCAACTGGGTGCTCGACCGGCAGACGGCCACGCTGTGGGTCTTCGTCGGCACACTCGCCGCGAGCGTGATTCTCTATATCGTCGCGCCGAAGGGCTTCTTTCCGCTGCAGGACACGGGCGTCATCCAGGGCATCTCGGAGGCGCCGCAATCGGTCTCCTTCGCCGCGATGGCCGAGCGCCAGCGCTTGCTCGCCGAGGCGATCCTCCAGGACCCCGGGGTGGAAAGCGTTTCCTCATTCATCGGCGTGGACGGCGTCAACACCACGCTCAACAACGGCCGCGTCTTCATCAACCTCAAGCCAAAGTCCGAACGCGGCGCCGACGTCGCGGAAATGATGCTGCGGCTGCAGCCGCGGGTCGCGCAGGTCCAGGGCATTTCCCTTTATATGCAGCCGGTGCAGGATCTCACCATCGAGGGTCGCGTCAGCCGTACCCAGTACCAGCTTACCGTCGAGGACGCGAATCCCGACGAGCTCGCCGTGTGGGTGCATCGCCTGGTCGATCGCCTGCGGCAACTGTCGCAGCTCGCCGACGTGGCGAGCGATTTCCAGGACCAGGGCCTGCAGGCGTTTCTCTCGATCGATCGCGACACCGCAGGGCGGCTCGGCATCACCCCCGCGGCCATAGATGTCGCGCTTTACAACGCCTTCGGGCAGCGGCTGATCTCGACGATCTTCACGCAGTCGAGCCAATACCGTGTGGTGCTCGAGGTGAAGCCGGAATTCCGCCGGGGCCCGGACGCGCTGAAGGACATCACCGTCGCTACCTCCTCGGGTGCCCAGGTACCCTTGAGCACGATCACGACGGTCACCGAGAAGCCTGCGCTCCTCGCCGTGAATCACATCGGCCAGTTTCCGGCGGCAACCATCTCCTTCAATCTCGCTCCGGACGCTTCGCTCGGCGATGCCGTCCGTGCGATCGATGCAGAGACGCGCTCGCTCGAACTGCCGCCTTCGGTGCGCACGAGCTTCCAGGGCGCGGCGCTCGCGTTTCGGGCGTCGCTCGCGAACACGCTGCTGCTGATACTCGCCGCCATCATCACCATGTACATCGTGCTCGGGGTGCTCTACGAGAGCTACATTCACCCGCTCACGATCCTGTCGACGCTGCCCTCGGCAGGCGTGGGAGCCCTGCTCGCGCTGATGCTGACGCGCAGCGAACTGGGGATCATCGCGGTGATCGGCATCATCCTCCTGATCGGCATCGTCAAGAAGAACGCGATCATGATGATCGACTTCGCGCTCGACGCCGAGCGCAAGGGCGGCATGAGTCCGCGCGACGCGATCTATCACGCCTGCCTCTTGAGATTCCGTCCGATCCTGATGACGACGATGTCGGCGCTGCTCGGCGCGCTGCCGCTTGCCCTCGGCACGGGCGTCGGCTCCGAGCTGCGCCATCCGCTGGGCATCACCATGGTCGGCGGCCTGATCCTCTCCCAGGCGCTCACGCTGTTCACGACGCCCGTGATCTACCTGTGGTTCGATCGTCTGGCGCGGCGATTGAGCGGGCGGGGCGCGGCGCGCGCGGAGCCGCTCGAGGACGGACAGCCGTGAACCTACCCGAATCCTCGATCCGCCGGCCGGTCGCGACAGCGCTGCTGACTGCCGGCGTGACGCTAGCCGGCGCCGCCGCCTTCGGGTTATTGCCGGTGTCGCCGCTGCCGCAGGTGGATTTTCCGACGATCTCGGTGCAGGCGCAGCTTCCCGGCGCGAGCCCCGAGGTCATGGCGGCGACGGTGGCGACGCCGCTCGAGCGCGCACTCGGCCGCATCGCCGGCGTCACCGAGATCACCTCGTCCTCCTCGCTCGGCAGTTCGCGCATCACGCTGCAATTCGACCTCGACCGCGACATCGACGGCGCCGCGCGCGACGTGCAGGCTGCGATCAACGCGGCGCGCAGCCAATTGCCGACCAGCCTCCCGCGCAACCCGACCTACCGCAAGGTGAATCCGGCGGACGCGCCGATTATGATCCTCGCGCTCACCTCCGACACGCTCGATCGCGGCCAGATGTACGACGCGGCGTCCACCATCCTCGCGCAGAAGATTTCCCAGGCGGAAGGCGTCGGCCAGGTGACGGTGGGCGGCGCTTCGCTCCCCGCGGTGCGCGTGGAGCTGAATCCCATGGTGCTCAACAAGTACGCCATCGGGCTGGACGAGGTGCGTGTGGCGCTCGCCGCCGCCAACGCCAACCGCCCCAAGGGCTCGGTCGAGCTGGGAGACAGGCACTGGCAGATCATGGCCGACGACCAGGCGAAGAAAGCAAGCCAGTATCTTCCGCTTATCATCGCATACCGCAACGGCGCCGCGGTGCGCCTGTCCGACGTCGCCGAGGTCGTCGATTCAGTGGAGGACCTGCGCAACGCCGGCATCGCCAACGGCAAGCCTTCGGTGCTCGTCATCATCAACCGGCAACCCAACGCCAACATCATCGAGACGACCGAGCGCGTCCGCGAGCTCCTGCCGCTGCTGCGTGCGTCGATTCCGAGCGCAATCAATCTCGAGGTAGTGCTCGAGCGCACCAGCACCATCCGCGCCTCGCTCTTCGAGGTTGAGAGAACGCTTGTCATCGCGATGGCGCTCGTGATTCTGGTGGTGTTTCTGTTCCTGCGGAGCGTCCGCGCGACGTTGATCCCGGCAGTGGCGGTGCCCGTGTCGCTCGTCGCGACCTTCGGGTTCATGTACCTCGCCGGCTTCAGCCTCAACAATCTTTCCCTCATGGCGCTCACCATTGCCACCGGATTCGTGGTGGACGACGCGATCGTGGTGCTGGAGAACGTGTCGCGCTACATCGAACGCGGCGTGCCGCCGTTCCAGGCGGCGCTGAAAGGCGCGCGCGAGGTCAGCTTCACCGTCGTATCGATGAGCCTGTCTCTCATCGCCGTGTTCATCCCGATACTGCTGATGGGCGGCGTCGTCGGGCGCCTGTTCCGCGAGTTCGCCGTGACGCTCTCGGTCGCGATCCTCGTCTCCTTGCTCGTGTCGCTCACCTTGACGCCGATGATGTGCGCGCGGCTGCTCAAACCCGCGCACGAGCGCAAGCCCGGGCGCCTCTTCCTCGCAAGCGAGCGCGTGTTCCGATGGATGCTCGCCGAGTACGAAGCGAGCCTCGGTTGGGCGCTGCGCCACTCACGCCTGATGATGCTGATTCTCGCCGCGACCGTCGGCCTCAACGTCTATCTTTACGTGAAGATTCCGAAGGGCTTCTTCCCGCAGCAGGACGTCGGACGCATGATCGGCTCGATCCAGGCGGACCAGGGCATCTCGTTCCAGGCGATGCGTCAGAAGCTCGCCGACTTCATCGAGATCGTGCGCAGCGACCCTGCGGTCGAGAACGTGGTCGGCTTCACCGGCGGCGGCCAGCGTAATTCCGGCTTCATGTTCATCACGCTAAAGCCCGTGAGAGAGCGCAGGGCCAGCGCCGACCAGGTGATAGCGCGGCTGCGGCCGCGCCTGGCGCAGCTGCCAGGCGCAAATCTGTTCCTCGTTCCGGTTCAGGACATACGGATGGGCGGCCGGCAGTCGGGCGCCCAATTCCAGTTCACCTTGCAGGCCGATGAGCTCGCGGAACTGCGGCTCTGGGAGCCGCGCGTGCGCCAGGCGCTCGCCAAGCTGCCCGAGATCGCCGACGTCAACACCGACCAGCAGGACAAGGGTCTGCAGACGACACTCGTCATAGACCGGCTGACCGCCGCGCGCCTGGGCATCACCATGCGAATGATCGACCAGACGCTCTACAACGCCTTCGGCCAGGCGCAGGTCTCGACCATCTATTCGACGCTCAATCAGTACCACGTCGTGATGGAGGTTGCGCCACAGTATTGGCAGAGCCCCGAGTCGCTGAGGAACATCTACGTGCTCTCGCCCACGCGCGGCCAAGTGCCGCTTTCGTCGATGGCGCGCTACGAGCCCACCACGGCGCCGCTTTCCGTCAACCACCAGAGCCAGTTCGTCGCTTCGACGATCTCGTTCAACCTCGCGCTCGGCGTGACGCTCGGCGACGCGGTCGACGCGATCAACCGGGAGATGGCGCAGCTCGGCGTCCCGACGACCGTGCACGGCAGCTTCCAGGGGACGGCACGCGCCTTCCGGGCGTCGTTGGACAGCCAGCCCTGGCTCATCCTCGCCGCGCTCCTCACCGTCTATATCGTGCTCGGCATCCTCTATGAGAGCACCATCCACCCGATCACGATCCTCTCGACCTTGCCATCGGCGGGCGTCGGCGCGCTGCTCGCGCTGATGGCGTTTCGGACCGAGTTCAGCGTCATCGCCCTGATCGGCGTGATTCTCCTGATCGGCATCGTGAAAAAGAACGCGATCATGATGATCGACTTCGCGATCGAGGCGGAGCGCAGCGAAGGCAAGAGCCCCGAGGCGGCGATCTTCCAGGCGTGCCTGTTGCGCTTCCGTCCGATCATGATGACCACCATGGCGGCGATGCTGGGTGCGGTGCCGCTCGCGATCGGCTTCGGCGACGGCTCGGAGTTCCGCCGGCCGCTCGGCATCGCTATCGTGGGCGGGCTGATTTTCAGCCAGCTGCTCACGCTGTATACGACGCCGGTTGTATACCTCTACCTCGACCGGTTCCGTTTGTGGTCTCGGCGCGTTGGGAGCGGAGGCAGGCGCGGAGCGGCGCTGGAGGCGAGATGACAAGAATTTCTTCCCCTCCTTGTCGAGGAGGGGTGCCGGCGCAGCCGGCGGGGTGGTGTGCGCTGGCGATCGTGGTTATGCTCGGCGGCTGCGCCGTCGGACCTGACTACGTACGGCCCGACGCCGCAGTCCCCGCAGCATTCAAGGAGGCGGGCGAATGGAAGGTCGCGCAGCCGCGCGACGACGCGAGCCGCGGAAAGTGGTGGGAGGTGTTCGGCGATCCGCAGTTGAACGCGCTGATCGAGCAGGTCGAGATCTCGAACCAGAACGTCCTCGCGGCCGAAGCGCAGTTTCGCCAGGCGCGGGCTGTGATCGCCGCGTCCCGTTCAGCCCTGTTTCCGACGCTTGGCGGCAACGTCTCCATCATCCGCAGCCGCTCGCCCAGCGGGGCAGTCGGCGGAACGACGGCGGGCCGCATCATCACCAATCGTACGGCGAGCCTCGATGCCGGCTGGGAGATGGACCTGTGGGGGCAGGTTCGGCGCGCGGTCGAAGCCAGCGAAGCGGGCGCTCAGGCCAGCTCGGCCGATCTCGCGGCCGCGCGCCTGTCGGCGCAGGCCGAGCTCGCCTCGAATTATTTCCTGCTGCGCGCGCTCGATGCGCAAAGACAGCTCCTCGACGATACCGCCGCGGCTTTCCAGAGACAGCTCGATCTGACGAAGAACCGCTACGCCGCCGGAGTCGTAGCGAAGGTGGACGTGGTCCAGGCCCAGACGCAATTGCGCAGCACCCAGGCCGATGCGATCGACCTCGGCGTGCAGCGCGCCCAGCTCGAGCACGCTATCGCGGTCCTCGTCGGCAGGCCGCCGGCGGAGCTTTCGATCGCGCGCGCGCCGCTTGCGGTCCCGATGCCCGTCATTCCGCCCGGCATGCCCTCGGAATTGCTCGAGCGCCGGCCCGACGTCGCCGCCGCGGAGCGGCGCGTCGCCGCGGCCAACGCCCAGATCGGGGTGGCGAAAGCGGCATACTTTCCATCGCTCACGATTTCGGCATCGGGCGGCTACCGCAGCGCCGATCCGTCCCAGTGGTTCACTGCGCCGAGCCGCTTCTGGGCGATCGGGCCCGCGATCGCGCAGTCGATCTTCGACGCGGGCCTCCGGCGCGCGCAGACCGAGCAGGCCATCGCCGGTTACGATGCGACCGTGGCCGAATACCGCCAGACCGTGCTCGCCGGGTTCCGGGAAGTGGAGGACAGTCTCGCGGCGCTGCGCATCCTGGAAGAGGAGGCGAAAGTGCAGGACGAGGCGGTGCGCGCCGCGCGGGAGTTGGTCGAACTCACGCTCAACCAATACAAGGCGGGAACGGTGAGCTTCCTCAATGTAGCCGTCGTGCAGGCGGCGCAACTCAACAACGAGCGCACAGCGGTCGGCATCCTCGGCCGGCGGCTCGTTTCGGCCGTGAGTCTGGTAAGGGCTCTGGGCGGCGAGTGGAGCGTGTCGGAACTTCCTGATGGGGAGTTGCTGCGCACACGCTCGAGCCCGCCGGCGGCAGCGCGCTAGAACGCTTGCGGCCTCGTGTTAGTATTTTGATTTCCCCGTGTTTGGGAGCGCCATGTTCTCCCCCAAGAACAGTCTCGCCCAGGTCGACCCCGACCTCTTTGCGGCGATCCAGAAGGAAAACCAGCGGCAGGAAGACCACGTCGAGCTGATCGCTTCCGAAAACTACGTCAGCCCTGCGGTGCTCACCGCCCAAGGCTCGCAGCTCACCAACAAGTACGCCGAGGGCTATCCGGGCAAGCGCTATTACGGCGGCTGCGAGTTCGTCGATATCGCGGAGCAGCTCGCGATCGACCGCGCGAAGAAACTGTTCGGCGCCGAATACGCCAACGTGCAGCCGCACTCGGGCGCGCAGGCGAACCAGGCCGCTTACCTGTCGGTGCTGAAGCCCGCCGACGCGATCCTCGGCATGTCGCTCGCCCACGGCGGGCACCTCACTCACGGCGCTTCCGTCAACATCAGCGGCAAGCTTTTCCAGGCTCATGCCTACGGGCTCGACGCGAATGAGCGTATCGACTACGACGAGGTCGAGCGGCTCGCGAACGCGCACCGTCCGCGAATGATCGTCGCCGGCGCCTCCTCGTATTCGCGGGTCATCGATTGGAAGCGCTTTCGCGGGATCGCCGACCGGATTGGCGCCTGGCTCATGGCCGACGTCGCGCACTACGCCGGGTTGATCGTCACCGGCCTCTACCCCAGCCCGGTCGGGATCGCGCATTTCGTGACGAGCACGACGCACAAGACGCTGCGCGGTCCTCGCGGCGGGCTGATTCTTTCCAGCGCAGAGCACGAGAAGGCCCTCAATTCTTCGATCTTTCCGAGTCTCCAGGGCGGGCCGCTGATGCACGTCATCGCGGCCAAGGCAGTCGCCTTCAAAGAGGCGCTCGAGCCGGGGTTCCGCGATTACCAGAAGCAGGTGATTGCGAACGCCAAGGCGATGGCGAAGACGCTGCAGGAGCGGGGTCTGCGCATCGTCTCCGGCGGCACCGACTCCCACATGTTCCTCGTGGATCTGAGCGCCAAGCGCATCACCGGCAAGGACGCGGAGGGCGCGCTCGGCCGCGCGCACATCACGGTCAACAAGAACGCCATCCCCAACGACCCGGAGAAACCGACCGTGACGAGCGGCATCCGTCTCGGCTCGCCGGCGATGACCACGCGCGGATTCCGCGAAACCGAGGCTGAGCACATGGGCAACTTGATCGCCGACGTGCTCGATGCCCCGCAGAACGAAGGAACGGTGAAGCGCGTGGCCGCTGAAGCCAGGGAGCTCTGCGGTCGCTTCCCGGTGTACCGCGCGGCGGAAAGCGCCGGCGCGCAGCGCGTGGCGGCCCTCTAGGGCTGCGGAAATCCCGGTGAAGTGCCCCTACTGCAAGGCCGAGGACACCGCGGTCATCGACTCGCGCGAGTCCGACGATGGCGACAGCACGCGCCGCAGGCGCCAGTGCGAGGCCTGCGGGAAGCGTTTCACCACTTACGAACGCGTCGAGCTGTCCATGCCGATGGTCGTGAAGACCAACGGCAACCGCGTTCCCTACGATGGCGAGAAGATCCGCACCGGCTTCATGCGCGCGCTGCACAAACGGCCGGTGCCGACCGAATACGTCGAGCAGGCGGTCAACCGGATCGAGCAGCGCATCCTCGCGCTCGGCGAGCGCGAGATCCCGAGCCGCGTGATCGGCGAGATGGTGATGCGCGAGCTGAAAAAAATGGACGACGTCGCCTACATCCGATTTGCCTCCGTGTACGAGGATTTCCAGCGCGTCGACGATTTTCGCGACGCGATCCTCGAGGTGAAGAAGCCTGGCAGCAAGCGCGCGCGCCGCAACGCCAAGTAATGTTCACCGCCGCCGACCATGAGTTCATGGGGCAGGCGCTGCAGCTCGCCGCTCGCGGCCTCTGGACCACGACGCCCAATCCGCGCGTCGGCTGCGTGATCGTCAAGGACGGTGTGGTCATCAGCGACGGCTGGCATGAGAAGGCGGGACTTCCGCATGCGGAAGTGCTGGCACTCAAGGCGGCCGGCGAGCGCGCACGGGGCGCGACGCTTTACCTCAACCTCGAGCCTTGCAGCCATCAGGGCCGCACTCCTCCTTGTGTCGATGGCATTATCGCGGCCGGTGTGAAGCGCCTCGTCGCCGCCATCGGGGACCCCAATCCGAAAGTCGCCGGCGCGGGCTTCGCGAAGCTGCGCGCGGCGGGAATCGCGGTCGAGCAGGGGCTGAAGGAAGACGAGGCGCGCGAGCTCAACATCGGCTTTCTCGCACGCATGAGTCGGGGCCGCCCCTGGGTGCGAATGAAGATCGCGGCGAGCCTGGACGGCCGCACCGCGCTCGCGAACGGAAGGAGCCAATGGATCACGGGCGAGGCGGCGAGGGCGGACGGACATCGCTGGCGGGCGCGCGCCTGCGCGGTTCTCACTGGCTTCGGCACCGTCAGGGACGACGATCCGCAGCTCAGCGTGCGCGGCGTGGACACGCCCAGGCAGCCGCTCAAGATCGTCGTCGATTCCAAATTCGAGACCTCCCCCTCTGCGCGGCTCTTGAAGGAGGGAAATACGCTCGTCGCCGGCGCGGTCGACGACGCGAAGAGGATCGCCGCGCTGAAAGCGGCCGGGGCCGAGGTCACCATCATCCCGAACGAAGCCGGCAAGGTGGAGCTCTTCAAGCTGATGGAGGAGCTCGCGCGGCGGGAATTCAACGAAATCCACGTCGAAGCGGGCACCAAGCTGAACGGCTCGCTCCTCCAGGCCGGCGTGGTGGACGAGCTGCTCGTCTATCTCGCGCCGAGCGTTATCGGCGACTCGGGGCGGGGGATGTTCGGCCTCCCCGAGCTGACCGAGCTTTCGCAGTCCACGGCGCTGAAGATCCGAGAGGTCGAGCGCGTGGGCGAGGATCTTCGCATCCTGGCGAGGCTTTAGGGACGCACGCGCGGTACGCAATGCATTCCATCATCGCCGTCGCAAACCTGTCGAAAACCTACGCCTCGGGGCTGCAGGCTCTCAAGAAGATAAACCTTGAGATTCGCCGCGGAGAGATCTTCGCGTTGCTCGGTCCCAACGGCGCGGGAAAGACGACGCTGATCGGCACCATCTGCGGGATCGTCAATCCGAGCAAAGGGTCGATTTTCGTGGACGGCCACGACATCGTTACAGATTACCGCGCAGCGCGTAGCCTGATCGGTCTCGTGCCGCAGGAGCTGACGACCGACGCGTTCGAAACGGTGTGGAACACCGTGTGCTTCAGCCGCGGACTTTTTGGCAAGCCGGCCGACCCCGCGCACATCGAAAAGGTGCTGAAGGACCTGTCTCTGTGGACGAGG
>Ga0208454_1000417_pt1 | contig 24930 bp, 20 predicted proteins | sample EasRivMeERMZT100_FD_187530 | JGI IMG/M metagenome (GOLD analysis project Ga0208454, IMG submission 187530) | Soil microbial communities from meander-bound floodplain in the East River, Colorado, USA - East River MetaG ERMZT100 (SPAdes) (version 2) | ecosystem: Environmental > Terrestrial > Soil...
CGCCTCCCAAAACCGGATCTTCGCTAGCGGGGTGTACCGATAATTCCCCGCGCCGGACTTAAACCGGCAAGTTGTTCTGCTTCCGCGGCATACGGCCAGGCCCCGCATATCTAATCAAAACTGCGAGTAGGTCACGCTGGGTTATTTTCGCCCGTATAGTTTCTCGATGAAGCCGCTGCTTTTCAGTTGATCGACAAAGCGCAGGTCGACAAAATCTTCCGCCTTGGCTTTGGCGACTTTGGCGTCCCAGGAAGACTGCACTTCCAAGGTGTTTCGCAGTCCTTCCAGCGTCGGATAGGTGTCGGCGACGAGCAGTTGAGAGTACGCCGCATAGGCGCCCTCCAAAAGAGCCCGGTTCTGGCCCCGGGTATATTTGCTCATGATCCTGAGGGTGTCCTCTTTGTTGGTCTTGAAGTAGTGAACGCCCGCCGCAAGCGCCTCGACCATGCGCCGCACGTTATCCGGTTGCTCGCGGATCATCTTGCCGGTGGTGACCGTGCAGGTGAACTGAAAAGGAACTTTGAACTCCGCCATGTCGATGATAGTTTTTTGGCCCTGTCTCTCTCCCTGGAACTTTTCCGCGTCGCTGGCCACGGTGAATTCCACTTGCCCGTTGATCAGCGCCATGATTCGCGCCGGTCCGCCGCCCACCGTGATCGCTTTGATTTGGTTGTAAGGGATGCCGACTCGCTTCAATGCCAGCCGCAGCGCGAAGTCCGCGGCCGTTCCTGGAATATGCACGGCGGCGGTTCTGCCCTTCAAGTCTTCCGGTGATTTGATCGCCGGGCTACCGACGATGTAATAAGGCAATGTGTTTACAAGGCCATTCACAATGGCGATATTTCCGCCTGCCATCTTCCCATTGATGGCCGAAGTTCCCACCGCTTCGGTAAAGCTTAAATCGCCCGCCAGAAGAGCTTGAATGCCACGGGTGCTGCCGTCGATGAAGACCAGGTCGATATCGAGGCCGTATTTTTTGAACAGACCTGTTTCCTTAGCGATCCACTCGGGCACCGAGGAACTGGGCGAGTCGGATATGTAAGCCGCGAGAAGCTTCCCCTGTACCTCGTAAGGCGCGAGGGCGAGAAATAAATAAACGAGCGCCGCACATCGACAAAAGTTTTTCATAGCTACCTCGACCTCACCACGAAGATCACAGCTCGGCAAAGCCGCAACCGAAGAAGATTGGCCGCAATGGACGCAAAAGAAGAAATCGGAATATCTCCCGCAAAGGCGCTAAGGCGCAAAGGTAAAAAAATCAATCCGAACTTGGCGCCTTGGCGCCTTTGCGAGATAATTGTCCGAATCCGAATTTCCCTATTATGCGCCCTTTGCGTTCTTTGCGGCTATTTCATTTCTTCTCAAGCGGCCGCTTGCAACGACGCACCGTTGCCGCTGCCAAGCACCGTTCCCGGCAACGCGCCGGTGTGATTTTCTTTTTCCACCAGCACTTGTCCATTGACGATGGTCATCTCGACGCCGACCGCTTTCTGAATGAAGCGTTTTTCATTGCCAGGCAAGTCTTGCACCATCGTCGGATCGCATTCGCGAATCGTTGCCGGATCGAAGATGGTTAAATCCGCCGCCAAGCCCGGCCGCAACAGACCGCGATCGCGCAGGCCGAAGATCGACGCCACCATGAAGGTCAGCTTGCGCACGCCCTCTTCCAGGCTCATGATCTGCTTCTCGCGCACCCAATAGCCCAACAGCCGCGTCGCGTAGCCGAAGCCCGCATCGTAAATTAAATGCGCGCCGGCGTCCGACTGGCCGACCAGCACGTACGGGCTGCGAATGATTTCCGCCACTGCTTCTTCATCGCCATTGCTGCTGGAAGTTTGGAACTCGGTGTCGAGCCCTTCTTCCAGCGATAGATCGAGAAAGGCGTCGATGACGTCTTGGTTACGAATCTTAGCGATCTCCGCCACGCTTTTCTTCTCCAGATACTTGTTCTCCGGTTTGACGGCGTTGATTAAATAAACCAGATCCCAGCGCCGCGAAAAACGCGACAACTTTTTATCTTCCACGGCTTCAAAGCGCATTTTTTTACGGGTCTCCGGGTCTTTGATCGCCTTGATGCGCTCTTCGAGGGGCAGGAACAGAATCGTCTTCCAGGTCGGCAGATCGTCGAAGACTTGAGCGTTCTTCATGGTCAGCCGGTTGTTGAACAGCCGGGCGTTGCACAGCGGATATGACTGCACGCCACGGTCGATGGTTTCTTTTGCCAAGTCTAGCAACTGGCGCCACTCCCCAGGCTTCTCCCAGCGATGGGCGATGCTCTGCCAGACCACCGGACGGCCCGATCGCGATGAAATCTCCTCGAACAGCTTCAAGCTCGGCGGTATCGGTACCGACACGCCCAGCGAACCTCGGGAAATCTGCACGACGCCCTGATTGATCTCGCCCAGCGCGCAGGCGATCTCGATGATCTCTTCGTCGGTGGCGAACCGGCTCTGAATCGGCGTGCCGTTGGCATACATATGCACGGGATTCTGATTGGTCGAGAAGCCGGCGGCGCCGGCGCGCACGCTGGCTTTGAGCACTTCCTTCATCTGCTGGATTTCCGCCGGCGTCGCCGCCCGCTCGATGGACGCATCGCCCATGACGAACTGGCGCAGCGCGCAATGGCCCACCAGCGACGCGACGTTGACGCCGAGATTGCCGCGCATGGCGTCGAGATATTGCCCGAAGGTGGTAAAACCCCACTTCACCCCGGCCTTCAAAGCCGGCAAAGTGATCGCCTCGACGCGCTCGAAGCTTCTGAGGATGGTGTCACGATCCGGCTCTTTACATGGCGCCAATGACAAGCCGCAATTACCGGGGATGACGGTGGTCACGCCGTGATAACATGAAGAAGTGGCCAGCGGGTCCCAAAGAAGTTGGGCATCGAGATGGGTGTGGAAGTCGATGAATCCCGGCGACACCGCGAGCCCGTCGGCTCTGACAACGCGCTTAGCGCTGCCGCTGATCCGCCCCAGCTCGACGATCTTTCCATCCTGCACCGCCACGTCGCCGAAATAAGATGGCAGCCCGCTCCCGTCATAAATCCGCCCGCCCTTGATCAAAATATCATAAGCCATCACATACCCTCCTTGGGTTACCGGTCATTTGGTCGAGCTTACAGAGACCGATGGCCGGCTGTCAACCAATCCGATGAGGAGGGTAGGCCGCAAAGAACGCAAAGTGCACAAAGAAGAAGTAGGGCGACCGGCTGGTCGCCCTGTTCTGCCGTACGCCGCAGGGCAATTTGCCCATGGCGCGCAAACTTTTATGGATATCAATGCGAAGGATCTGAAATGCGGAGTTAGCCGAGATTTAAGCCACGTGCGATCGCAAACCTTCACTCCCCGTAAAGCTTCTTGATAAAACCGCTTTGCTCAAGCTCCTTCAAATAGCTCACGTCGATAAAACTCTCCGGGGCGAGGGTCTTGGCTTTGGGTGTGCGGGTACCGATCTCATCCAAGACCATTTGAATGCCTTTGATCGTTGGATACGGCACCCGCGGCATGACTTTGACGGCGTAGTGCTGATAGGTTTCTTCCAGCGCGTCGGGATCGGTGATGCGCGAGTATTTGCCGATAACTTTGGCGGCGAAGGGTTTATCGGTCTTGAAACGGTGCAGCCCTTCAACGTAAGCACGCAGATAACGGCGCATGGTGTCCGGTGCTTCGCGCATAAAGCTTCTTGTCGTCACCACGCCGGCGCCTTGGTAGTCGACGCCGATGGCGCTTAAATCGGCGAGCAAACTAAAACCAAGCTTGGCCGCTTGCAGATGGAGCGGCGAAGAGAGCATGCCGCCGTCGATGGCGCGCGACGCCAAACCGGCAACCGTTTCCGGCGAACCGCCCATCTGGATCAGCGCGACATCGCGGTCGGGCTGCAAATTCCACTGGCCGAGCACGTAGCGCAGCAAAAAATCATCCGAGGTGCCGAAGCGGGTGATGCCGATCTTCTTGCCTTTCAAATCCTCGCGCCGCTTGATCTCCGGCTTGACCATGATCTTTTGTCCCGGTTTGTGATTGGGCCCCGCAAGCATGACCAGATCGGCGCCGGCGAGATTGGCCTGGATCACCGCGGGGATCGCAATCTCGGAAATCGGGATATCCTTGGCGAGCATCGCTTGGACAACACGCGAGCTGCCCGCGACGTAAATCAATTCCACTTCCAAGCCATGCTTCTCAAAAAGCTTTGCCTCTTTTGCCACCCAAACCACCGCCATCGAACCGACCGTAGTCGGATAGGCAACTTTGAGCTTGGTCTGGCCGTCCGAAAACCCCGGCGTCAGCAAAAGCAACAAAGCAAGCAACAACATTCGCATTTTCATTCTTCCGACCTTGAGCATTGGAGCCTTGAACCTTGAATGATTTTAAGGATGGACGTCTTCCAAAAACCAATCGGTGGGAATCTCCCGCCCCACTCGCGCCTCGCGCGCCCGCACCAAAACTTCGCTCCCGACCGCCGCGAACTGCAAGCCCAAACCGACGTTGTTGCAAAAACAACTGATCGAATCGTCTTTCACTCGCCCTGGATGTTGACCATTGACCAACTGTGAAATCGTCGGCAAGTCCCAGATCGCCGCGTCTTCGCGGGTGATCGGGTGGAGCCAGCCCTCAGCGACATCGGGGATCGACTGCGGATCGACGCCGATGACAATCTGAAACGGTTTTGCCTCGCGCCAGTGAATGATCAACGGATCGGAGCGCTTGTAAGTCAGTGCGTCGAGCTCGCAAGGTTTCACGCAGGACACATGCATGCCCGGCTGCAACAGTTCACCTGGGAACAGCGCGGAAATCGAATTGGTCGTGCAAATCACCATGTCCGCATCTTTGATCGCGTCCGCCGCACTGCTCGATTCAATCAACTCCGCCGAGACTTTGCCGCGCCAATCGTCAACGAACTTTCGCCGTGACTCCGGCGTCGGACTAAAAACTTTCACCCGCTCCAAATCGCGAATCCTCGACATCGTGACCAAGTGCGCGCTCGCCTGCCAACCCGAACCGAGCAAAGCCATGGTGCTGGAATTCTTGCGCGCCAGATAGCGCGCCGCGATGGCGCTGGCGCCGGCGACGCGCAATTTTTGCGCATAGCCGTCTGGAAAGATCGCCAGCGGCTCGCCGGTCTCGGTGCTGAACAGCATCACCAAGCCGACGTAACGGTCGCCGCCGGCCACCGGCAATTTGTCTTTGCGCACGCCGCCGGCCTTCTCGTACCACTTGACCACGCTGGAGTTGAGCCTGAGCGCGGCGATGTTGCGACCGGGAAGCACGCCACTCATGGTTTTGTATTCGTAGAACTCGTTCGCTTTCGTCGGACTGAAAACATCATAGCGCGGCACGGTCGCCGCCATGCCGTTGCCGAGATCGCGGTACGCTTCTTCAAGCACTTCGAGACAAGCGTCGACGGGAAGAATTTTTTCGATGTCTTCATTCGAAAGGATGAGCATGACTAACCTCCGCGAGTCCGCTGCGCGTGATGCAGGTCATTCATATTGTCAGCGCCAGTAATTTGCAAGGCGATAGAAGTAATTGGTTGACAGGCTCGCGGCAGTTGGTGTTTGATCGATGGCAAGATGAAAACTCGAACGGCGCTGATCCTTCGCGCCTGTATGATTTGCCTCGCCGCTCTTGACGCGCCGCAACCGGTGCGCGCCCATCCTTACCGCTCCGACCGATCTTTCTAACAGGAGGCCGTACGAAACAATTTAGATGGCTATCGATGGTTATTTGCAGTCTGCTCGTTTTCTCCATCGCTAAATCGATCCAGGCCGCCGACTATCCAGCGCCCAAAGAGGCCAGCTGGATCGTGCGCGATTTTCGCTTTCATACCGGTGAATCGTTGCCCGAGCTGCGACTGCAATACACCACGGTCGGATCTCCATCAGGCGAACCCGTGCTCCTACTGCACGGCACCGATGGCTCGGCTACCAACCTGCTCAACGCCGGCTTTGCCGGCGAGCTCTTCGGTCCGGGACAGCCGCTCGACGCAACGCGCTACTTCATCATCCTGCCAGACGCGCTCGGCGCCGGGAGATCATCTAAGCCCTCCGACCAACTGCGAACAAAGTTTCCGCGCTATAATTATGAGGACATGGTGCGCGCCCAATATCGATTGGTCACGGAGCATCTCGGCTTGAAGCGGATCCGGTTGATTCTCGGCCAATCCATGGGTGGCATGCATGCTTGGCTATGGGGCACGATGTATCCTGATTTTATGGACGCGCTGGTCCCCATGGCATCGATGCCGACCGAAGTCGCGGGCCGCAACTGGATGACCCGCCGCATGCTCATCGAGTCTATCCGCAATGACCCGGAGTGGAATGGCGGCAATTACACCAAGCAGCCGCGCAGTCTGCACATGATGCAAACTTTCTTCAGCATCGCCACCAGCGGTGGCAACAGCGCGCTTCACAAGGCGGCGCCGACCAGAGAAAAGGCGGACCAATTGGTCACCGAACGGCTTGCCCAAACCTCGCGACGGGATGCGAATGACATGCTTTATCAGTACGAGGCATCCCGCGACTACAATCCAGCGCCAAAGCTGGAAAGCATCAAAGCGCGTCTCCTCGCCATCAACTCAGCCGATGACGAACGGAATCCAGCCGAATTGGGTATTATGGAAAGAGAAATCAAGCGCGTGCCGCAAGGCCGCTATATTTTGATCCCCGCCAGCGAAGAAACCAGCGGTCATGGCACTACCAGCCGAGCGAAATGGTGGAAGCATCATCTGGCGGAATTTCTGCGACCTGAAGCACACGCTGCGCAATAAGTTTTCGCTCTGTCAATGCGGCAAAATCACGGCGCGGGCTGTTGAAAACATCGACGCGGCAAACTCATCGACGGACCGGCAAGCCCGGGCCTTGAATCATGGCTGCATTCGATAACGACGCGACTGGCGCCAAGCAGCCGCGTTTCTTTTACGGCTGGTACATCGTCGCCGTCGGCATTCTCGTCAACATCGCCGGGACTTTCGCCTTTTCCAGCACGCTTAGTATTTTTTTGAAACCAATCACTGAAGAGCTTGGCGTATCGCGCGGCGCGTTTTCGCTGATCCGCACTTTCGAGATCGGCGTCGCGGCGTTGATCGTGCCCATGCTCGGTTCGTGGATCGATCGCCACGGTGGTCGCGGCGTGCTCGTTCTAGGGGTTCTGATGGAAGGCACGGGCTTGTTGCTCTCGAGCTTGGTGCAAAGCTTTTGGCAATTCGTTTTCGTGCGCTGCTCGTTGGTGATCGCCGGGGAAGCGCTGCTCGGCTCGCTGGTGATCAACGTGACTATCGCCCAATGGTTCGTGCGCAAGCGCGGCCGCGCCATGGGCATCGCGAATCTCGGCACGGGCGTTGCCAAACTCGGCATTCCGTTGGCCGCGGCATCACTATTTGTTTTAGTCGGTTGGCGCTATACCTGGGCGATCTTCGGCATCGTCGCGCCGCTCTTGGTGGTGGCCCCGGCGCTGATCTTTGTGCGCCGGCAACCCGAAGACTTAGGACTCCGCCCGGATGGCGATCCGTCGCAGCAAGAGCTAAATGAGTCGGCGGCATCGCCGACCAACGCGGAACGCCGAGACTCGACCGAAGGAGTAACATGGACTCGAGCCGAGGCGATCCGCTTACCGGCCTTCTGGGTGCTGGTCATCACCTTTGGCATCGCCAGCGTCGGCATCGCCGGTTTGAATCTCCACATATTCTCCTACGTCACCGATATCGGTTACTCACCGCTGGTCGCCGCGTCGTTCATGAGCACCATCGCGCTGACACAACTGGGTTCAACGTTAGTGTGGGGCCTGCTCGCCGACAAATTCGATATCAGAAAAGTTTCCTGTGTGCAGTTTTTGATTCAAGGCGTGGGACTGATCACGGCGATCTCAAGCAATCACATTCAGTTCACTTACGTCGGCTTTTTTCTCTACGGCACGGGACTGGCGGGGAGCTTCGTCCTCCGCGAAGTGATCTGGGCCAATTTCTTCGGCCGCAATTCATTGGGCACGGTGCGCGGCCTATCGATGCTGTTCTCTCATCTCTGCGCCGCCAGCGGCGCGCCATTCTTCGGTTTTTTACATGATCGCACCGGCAGTTACGATCTGTCGTTCACGCTCTTTTCGTGCGCGCTGTTCACGTCGGCGTTTTTGGTGCTGCTGGCCAAGCCGCCGCGGCGCGATTCGTCAGTTGTCAGTTGTCAGAAAGATGGTAAATGCGAAACTCGAGACGCGAAACCCGATACAAACTAATTGATCGCGACAAATAACTCTTCCGGCGTCAAGCGCCGCTTGGTCAGTCCCTGCTCGTGGCTGTAGAGCGCGAAGCGCTCGATGTCTTGCCGATTCGCTTCAAGTCCGTTCTTCCACGGATCGAAGCTGAACAACCGATTCTGCCGCTCCAACTCGCGGCGTCCCCACATGACCATCGACCAATTGGGATCGATCCAGCGCTGCGTGGCGCGCTGGCGCGCTTGCTCGAAAATGTCATAGAGAGCGCGCGGCAACTCGGGATGGCGCTCGGCCAGCTCTTTTTTGAATGCCAGCACGTGCATGATCGGAAAGTAACCTTCCTCGCGCAGGTAGCGTTCTTCTTCCGCCTGTGGATCGGCGAACAGACGCGCTAAATTTTTATTTCCATCACGGAACGGCTTGGGCAAGCGCGACACGAACATCGCGTCGATCTTGCCGTCGACGAATTCCTGCTCGATCTCGGCCATGCCGGCGCGAGTTTCAATCCTTAGATCGGCCGGCAACTCGACATCGACCACTTCTTTTCCCGGTGTGATCCAGGTTACGGACTTTCGATCGACACCGTAAAAATGCGTCAGGTCGCCTTTTGCGCGCACGCCTAAAGTATTCTGATAGCCGCTCAAGCCAATGCGCTTGCCGGCTAGATCTTTCGGCGACTGGATGCCGCAGTTCACATTTTTATACATCTGCGACTGGCTAAACAGCCGGCGCGGGAAAATCGGCACGGCGTGCACGGGCATGCCTTGATCGATGGCAATTAAGTAGGAAGAGAACGACAACTCCGCCGCGTCGAACTCAAAGTGCTGCAAGAAGCGCTCATGGCGCCCCTGCTGTGGGTCGCACTCGATGTACTCGACGCCGAGATCGGCATGCTGAACGCAGCCTTCGAGCAGCGGCGCGTGACGGTCATAGGAACCGAGAGCCAAAGTGATTTTTGTTTTTGCCATAGAGCAGAGAGTTATCGAATGACGCGCGATGGGTCAACCACGGCAAACGGCGGCGAGCCTTGTAAGCCGAGAAGTGATTTGCTTATGCTGCCAAACATGATGCAGAGAATTCTCGCTTTTGTCCTCGCCGGGTCGTTCCTATGTGCGATTCCGGTTTCAGCGCAAGCCAACAAGATTCATATCTCCGCCCCGTCGAAATCGCTCTCGTGGTTTCCAATTCATCTGAGCCGGGAGAAAGGCTTTTACCGCGCCGAAGGACTCGAGGTCGACTATGTCATCATGAAGCCGCAAGTGGCCATGCAGGCGTTGATCGCCGGCGACGTCGGCTACACCACGGCGCTTGGCTCGACGATTCGCGCCGCACTGCGCAACGTGCCGCTGCGCGTCGTCATGACCATCGCCGACAAGCCGCTGTTTGCGCTGATCGCTCGGCCTGGGATCGGCTCCGTCGAAGAACTCAAAGGTAAACTGTTGGGCATCTCATCCTTCGGCGCCAGCACCGACACCTACGCGCGTGCGCTCTTGCGCCGCGCCAAACTGACGCCCAACCAAGATGTAAAGATCATCGCCCTTGGCGGCGGCATGAACCGCATCGCCGCGATGGAGACCGGCGCCATTGACGCCGCCCTCATCGAGGCGCCCTACAACGTCATGCTGGAGCGCAAAGGCTTCCGCAAGATTCTCTTTGTCGGTGACGTGATTCCGTCGCCGCTGGCCGGGCTCGGAACTCGACTGGAAAGGATTCACAAGCAACCCGATGAAGTGCAGCGGCTCGTGCGCGCCACGCTGCGCGGCATTCAGTTCGCCAAGAGCAACAAGCAGGACACCGTCCGCTCGATCATGAAGTGGACCGACATGGATCAAGGGTTGGCTGAAGGAAGCTACGAGATGGCGGCATCGAGCTGGTCCCATAGCGGCGCGGCGAGCGCGCCAGGCGTACAGATCGCCATGGAGGAAATTCGCGTTGAGCTAAAACTGGAAGCTGCACCAGACCCGGCGAAAGCGTTCGAGTGGAGCTTCGTGCAGAAGTGATTTAGCGGTAAGCGATCAGGTGTTCTGCTGTTTCAATAATACCAGCAGCTCTTTGACGGAAGACTTTGCAATCACCCGTTCAAATTGCGCGCGGTAATTGTTGACGATGCTGATCTGGTCAATCACCATGTCGTAAACTTTCCATTGCCCGTTGTCGTCGTGAAGTTGATAATCGATGGGCAGCTCCTGACCGCCACCGCTCACAACTTTGGTTTCCACACGGGCGAACTTACCGTCCAGGGTTTCGCGCTTGAATTGAATCTTTTCATCGCCCGAAGCGCGCACCGTGCGGCCGTAGGCGACCAACAGCTTCTGCGTGAAGGCGTCGACGAATTCTCGTTGCTCGCTCTGTTCCAGCGTCTTCCAGTGCCCAGCCAAGGAGCGCTTGGTCATTTCAGAGAAGTCGAAACGGCCAAAAATCAGCTTCAGCGCCTTTTCCGGCAGGCCGGTGGTCCGCAGCTCGGATACCGGCGTATTAACTAAAATAGTCACAAATTCGTTGATCGTCGTGCTCAACTGCACCGTCGGCTCGCCGCCATACGCCGCCCAGGGCTGCGATAGAGCTAGAACAAAGGTCAATGAAATGGCAAGTTTTCGCATGATGATCCCGTCACTCCCGTCGCAAAAGAAAATACGGATTCTGCTGAAAAACCCTCCGTTCATCCTTCGAGAGCCTCAGGACGAACGGAAGAGCGATTGAAATCATTGGAGATTTTTCCGTTCATGCTGAGCCTGTCGAAGCATTCTTAGAGTTTTTCAGCAGAATCAATACGTATACCTGACGAATCTTTTCGACGCAAGATGCGTGCAAAAAGATTCGCCCCTGGGCGATCTTGGGCGATAGTGACGCACCGCGGCGCTTGTCGGAAATCGCAACTTTGCTTACTATGGCCGTGATATCGGGAGGTTAGCGCATTGTATTATTTCGCCTATGGGTCCAATATGAACTGGCCGCAAATGCAGCGGCGCTGTCGATCTGCTAAATTCTTGTGCATCGCCCGCTTACCTGATTATCAATTTGGCATCACACGCCACTCTCGACTGCGGGATTGCGGCACTGCCAATGTTTTTCCCGCCGTGGGCGCGCAAGTGTGGGGCGTCGTGTATGACGTGAGCGAGGCCGACCTCGCCATCATGGACGGATTTGAGGATGGCTACGGACGCGAATTCTTATCGGTCAATCCCGTCAACAACGGCAGCACGCCGATCATCGTGCTGGTTTACGTCGCCGAAATCGAAGCCAACGTGCCGTTGCCCAGTGCCGAGTACAAGCGGGTCATGATCGAAGGCGCAAATCAGTGGCAGTTACCAACGGCTTATCTGTCGATGCTCGAAGCGCTGCGAACCACGCAATAGAGTTATGCCCAGCACGTGGCGTCAACCGATTGAATAGTCTGCGTAGGCCGCGCGCATAGACATGCCGCCAGCGCCGCGCTAGGATCGAAATCTTCGATGAACGTGTAACATGGCGCCAGCAAAATCCCCCATCGTTGGTCGAGCGATCGCCATCGCGCGCCATTCGCGCACGCGAAAAATCGCGATCTGGGCCATCTCCATCATTGTCACCTTTGGTGTGCTGCTCGGTCTCGTCGCGCCGCCGCTTCTGCGCGGCAAGATCGCCAGCGAGCTAAGCAAGAAACTGCACCGCGAAGTCTCCATCGAACAAATTAGGATCAATCCGTACGCGATGTCGCTCGGCGTGCGCGGATTCCTGATGAAAGAACGGCAAAGCCAAGCAACGGCGCTTTCGTTTGACGAGCTCTTCGTCAACTTGGATATGCGCTCGTTGTTTCGCATCGCGCCGGTGATCGAAGAACTGCGGCTCGCGAAACCCTACGTCAACCTGGTGCGCAACGACGACGGCAAATACAATTTTCAGGATTTGATCGACGAGTTCACGTCCGGGCCACCCGGGCCGACGCCGCGTTTCGCTGTAATCAATATTCAGATCATCGACGGCAAGATCGACTTCGACGACCGCCCGGAACAGACCAAACATGCGATTCACTCGCTTAAGATCGGCATTCCGTTTATTTCCAGCTTGCCCACTTATGCCGATATCATGGTCAAACCGGAATTCTCCGCGGTGATCAACGGCGCGCCATTTCATCTCGCCGGCGACACCACGACACCCTTCAAAGATACTCTCGAAAGCACCCTGGGACTCGATATCGACAAGCTGGAGATCGCCAAGTATCTCGAATACTCGCCAGTGGAGCTGAATTTCAAAGTTCCGTCAGGACAGCTCAATGGCAAAGTCACCGCGGCTTTCAAGACCGCAAAAAATTCTGCCTCGGTGTTAGCGCTTTCGGGCAACCTCGGCTTGCATGAACTAGAGATGCAAGGCGCCGGCGGCACGCCGTTGCTCAAGCTGCCCAGCTTCGATGTCGTGATCGATTCATTCGAGGTATTCGCCAATAAGGCCGCTTTCAAATCGGTCAAATCTCAGGGACTCGATCTGCATGTGAGCCTGGACCGCAAGGGCGATATCAATCTGGCGAATTTAGTCGCCACAACGGCTAATGCCAAGCCGGCCGAAACGAATAAAGAAACCGCCAAGCCCTTCGCCTATCAAGTCGAAGAAATCGCATTGGATGGGGCGACGGTCCATTTTACCGACGAACAGCCGCAGCGGCCCTACAAGACCCAGCTCGGCAACCTGAGCCTCAAAGTCACCGGGCTGAACAATGAAGCTGGCAAAAAGGCCAACGTCGAGATTTCATTTGAATCGGAAGCTAAAGAAAAATTCTCTCACTCGGGCACGATTCAGCTCACACCGCTGCTAGCGGAAGGCAAATTGGCAATCGCAGGACTGCAACTTAAAGGTCTCCGTCCTTATTACGAAAACGTGATCGGAGTCGAATTCAAGGACGGACTTCTCGACCTCGCGACTCAAATCGCCTTCGCGCAGAACGGCGAAGAGCCTGACGTAAAACTTTCCGACCTGAATGCGGCACTACGATCATTGCGCATGGACGTGCCGGGAGAAGCCGAACCACTTTGGCGCGTTCCGCTCCTGGCTCTTAAAGACGCCACGGTTGATATCAGCAAGCGGTCAGTCGTCATCGGTTCATTGGAAAGCCGGGATGGCAGCGGCTTTATCCAACGGGAACAGGATGGGACGATCAGCTATGCCCGCCTGATCAAGACGCGCGCCGCTGAAAGTGAAACAAAGCCGCCCGTGAAAAAAGAAACAGCCTCCTGGTCGGTGGAAACCAAGCGCGTTACGTTGAGTCGTTTTAGAGTTGTTTTCGCAGATCGCTCCCTGGCGGAGCCGGCGCGCATCGTCGTGTCCAATCTGTCAGTCCGCGGTGAGAATTTCTCCAACGTGCAAAACTCGCGCGGCAAAGCGACGCTCCAAGCCACAATCAACGACAAAGGGACCTTGAAAGTTGCTGGACCTGTCGGAACCCGGCCCGTTGCGGGCCGATTGGACGTCGAGACTCAGGGGATTGACGTTGTTCCATTTCGGCCTTATCTGGCGGACCAGTTTAACTTCTTGTTAACGAGCGGGATGATTGGATCCAAGGGCAATCTCGTTTTCGACACCGGCGGCGATGGGCCGGCGAAAATAAATTACGATGGCAGCGTCCAAATCCTCGACTTCGCCATCGTCGAAAAGAGTGACGCCGAGGATCTGCTGAAGTGGCAATCGCTCGCGCTCGGTGCCATCCAGTTCAATTTGGAGCCCTTTCAACTGCGCATCGGCGAAGTCTACTTAGCTGACTTTTATTCGCGCCTTATTCTCGGCGCGGATGGGAAAATCAATCTGCAAAAGCTGACAGTTCAAAAGGAAGAAAAGAAAAGCGATGCGCCGGCCCAAGAGAAAGCTGTCGCCAAGCCCGCTGACAAACCGCCGCCAGCGCCAGCTTCGAGCAATTCCGACCGAGCGATCAGTATCGGTAAAATCAATCTTCAGGGCGGCAATATCAATTTCAGTGATTTTTTTATCAAGCCTAACTATTCGGCCAACTTGACCGGCGTGCAAGGCGCGATTTCCGAGCTGAAACCGGAAACGCCCGGCGATCTCGACATCCAAGCCAGGCTCGATAACGCTGCGCCCGTGGATATCAAAGGCAAGATCAACCCCCTATCAAAAGAGCTGTTTCTCGATTTGATCGCCGACGCCAAGGAGATCGAGCTCACCCCAATGACCCCCTACTCCGGCAGGTACGTCGGCTACGGCATAGAGAAAGGCAAACTCTCGTTCAACGTCAAATACAAGCTCGAAAACCGCAAGCTTAGCGCCGAGAACAAGATCATTCTCAACCAACTCACCTTCGGGCAGAGGATCGACAGCCCCGACGCGACAAAATTGCCGGTTCTATTGGCGGTCGCCTTGTTAAAAGACCGTAACGGCGTCATCGACATCGACTTGCCGATCGGCGGCTCCCTCGACGACCCCCAGTTCAGCGTCGGCGGAATCATTTGGCAAATCATTATCAACATCATCACTAAAGCGGTCACCGCGCCGTTTTCTCTGCTCGCGGCGGCGTTCGGTGGAGGCAGCGGCGATGAATTGAGCTATGTCGAGTTTGAAAACGGCCGGGCGAATCTAAACCAGGCGGCACAAACCAAGATCGCCACGCTCACTAAGGCGCTGGATAACCGGCCTGGTTTGAGCCTCGAGCTGAGCGGCCGCGTTGATCCGCTCACGGATCTCGACGGACTGAAACGTGTCGGCATCGAACGCAAAGTCAAGGCGCAGAAACTAAAAGATTTGATGCGAAAAGGGGAACCCTCCCGTTCGCTTGACGACGTTCAAGTCGACAGCAGCGAATACCCGCAATATCTAAAATCTGCCTACGGCGACGAGAGTTTTCCCAAACCGCGAAATTTCATCGGTCTGGCGCAAGATTTGCCGGTGCCCGAGATGGAGAAACTGATGATGCAGTACGCCAAGGCGACGGATGATGACTTGCGTCAGCTCGCCAACCAGCGCGCCCAAGCGGTTCGTGATGCGCTTCTTGCAAGCGGCCAAGTCACCGCTGATCGCCTGTTCATCGTGGCCGCCAAACCGCTCAGCGTCGAAGAACGGGCCAAGCTCAAAGGCAAGCCCAACCGGGTCGATTTCGCGATGAAATGACTGGAAACCCGAGTTTTCTTACTATTTTTTGCCGGCGCGCGTACCCACCGATTTGGCGGTTTGTGAACCCCGCCCGACTGTTATAGACTTCTTCTGGTTCAGGAGGCTCCAATGACCCAGGCAAAAAAAACTGCCAACCCCAAAGTCACCATCATCGCCAGCAAAGGGGCCAATCAAACGATCAACTATTTATTGGAAGACCGCGACGAATTGGAATGGTTGGTGGCCATCGGTCGGAACAAGAACGGCGACATCTTTTTCTACGACACCGGCGGCGACATCATCCAAGACCTTGGAGCCATCGAGTACATCAAGGAACGAATCGTGCGCGACTATTTCGGCGAGACGGATGAGTAACGTCGCTAGCGCCGCTCGCGCCGCGCTCGGTTCAAGGTTGAAAAGTTCAAGAGTTGAATAAGAACTCGCTCTCCCCTCCGACGTTGAACAATAAACGGAGCATTTCGCGTACGGGGTATTAACCCCGCACGCGACCAAAGGGGATGCTCGCCCCCTTTGGATTCCCCATCAATAGGGTGCCCGCAGCAAGCTGCGGGGAATTATTAGATTGAACCCTTGAACCTTGAACGGTAGTTTTAATCCCTTGGAATCTTCGGTTTAATTCTCAGCGGCGGCGCACCCGCTGGCAGAAAATCTTCCAAGTTAATTGTCTCCCAACCCACCGGCCGCAGTCGCTCGAATTCGTCGCGCCGTTTGGCGTCGCATTCCGGCGGCTTGGTCGCGTCGATGATCATCTTGCCGCCGATGCGGTGCCATCCCGGCGCGCCGGGATGACCAAACTCAGGACAAGAAGGATCCATGGCGTGAATCTTCGCGCCGGGGATCGTGACGATATCTTCGGCCGGGTTGACCCGCGTGTTGATCGACCAGAGAACCTCCGCGTAGTTGAAAATATCGACGTCGACATCGACCGCGATGGCGATCTTGGGATGCTGATATTCGCTCGATAGCACTGACATGAGCACGTTCTTGGCCTCGCCGTAGTAGCGCGGCTTCATCTGCACCACCACGCCAAAGATTCCCGGCATGACCAAAACATTACGCACGTCGGCCAGGCCGCCAACGTTGCGCGCACGCCGAAGAATTTGCGCCGACATGGGAACTTTGTGGTAGACGCAGCCTTCCACTTCCGTGCCGTTTTGAACGTTCTTGAAGATCGCATCGTTGCGCATGGTGATCGCTTTGATGTTGACGATGGGATTTTGCCCCGAGCCGGTTAAGTAATAATCTTGAAACTCGCTGAACGGCCCTTCCGGCTCGCGGATTTTTGGCGGGATTTCCCCTTCGAGCACAATCTCGGCCCAGGCCGGCACTTCCAAGTCGACGGTCCGGCATTTGACCAGCTCGACATCTTCCTGCAGCAATGCCGAGGCGATCTCGAATTCGTCGACGCCATACTGCGTCGTGGTCGCCGCGGCGAAGTAATACATCGGATGGTGGCCGATCATGATCGCTACCGGCATCGGCTTATCTTGCGCTTCATACATTTGATAATTGGTCCACGCGTGGCGCGGATAGAGCAAGATACCGGTCTTCTTCGGTCCCTTCATCTGCAAGCGATGAAAGCTCAAGTTGCGCTGGCCGGTTTCCGGGTTCTTCGTAATCATTAACCCGGAACCGATGAACGGCCCGCCGTCACGAATGCCGGCCTGGTGAATCGGCATTTTGGTAATATCGACATCGTCGCCGAGCAGAACTTTTTGCTGCACCGGTCCGGTTTCAACAAGACGCGTCTTGCCCAAAGTTTCCGTACGCCGGACGAATTCGGGAATCATCTCGTCGCGCGGCGTGTCGAAAGCCACCGGCGCCAGCGCCACGTCGCCCGGCGCTTGCCCCAAACAGCGCCAACCGAGGTAACCGGGAAGATTCTCGAACAGCAGGCCACGGTCGCGCGCCTGCCAAAGCAGCGCGCCCATTTGGGTGCGCGGGTCCACTGGTTTACTGATGCGCGCCAGCAGTCCAGCCTTCTCCAGTTGAGCGATCCAAGTGCGCATGTCCTGCGACATGTTCGGCCTCCTTCTTCGAACCACAAATTGGCATAATCCATATCACGGAGCGGCTGCGCCCACCATCGCGAATTGGACTCATGGAGTGTTGGGTCAGTCCGTAAACCCATTACTCCAACACTTCAGAACTCCAGTCTTTCGTTACTCCAGCACTCTAGTCTTCCACCTTGCCTTTTCCGGAGGATTACCCTACTTTCCGCTCCATGCACTCCATCGCGGCAATCTTCGGTCTAGACAAGCTCGCGCCGGAAAAAGCGCGCGCGTTGAGCATCGTCTACGCCGCTAGTTTGGCGCTAATGATGGGTGTGAACTTCATCCAGCCCGCTTTGCCGGCGCTCACCCAACCTTTTCAAGTCAGCGATGCGCAGCTCTCCTGGATTATGACGGTATTCACCGCGCCGGCGATTTTTTTGTCGCCGCTCTTCGGTGTGATCGCCGATCTGTACGGCCGGCGCCTGCTGCTGGCTTATGGCCTAATGGCATTTGGCCTGTTCGGCGCAGCAATGGCGTTTGCGCCGAACTATACTTGGCTGCTGGTTTTTCGCACGCTCCAGGGCATTGGCTTCAGCGCCGTGATCCCGCTCACTATCGTGTTGATCGGCGATCTGTTGGAAGGCGACAACGAAATCAGCGGCCAAGGTCTGAAAGTTTTTCTCGACCGCATCGGTTACTTCATTTTTCCGCCGCTCGGCGGACTGCTCGCGACTATCGCCTGGTTCTGGCCTTTCGTTTTCTACGTTCTGGCGATTCCCTTGGGTTTAGTCGCGCTTTTTTGCATGCCCGAGACCAAAGCCAAACGCCGACAGCGGGCGACCAACTACCTGGGCGACATCCTGCGCTTGGCGCGCCATCCCCGGCTCATGATCGCGTTTTCTGCCGGCTTTCTGCGTTTCTTTCTCGACTATGGTTTTCTCACTTATTTTCCACTCTTCTTGGTGCGCAGCCATGGCATCTCGACGGCGACCGCCGGCTTGCTCTACGTCTTTTTCGCGGTGGGCGCCATGGTGACATCGAGCCAAGCCGGGCGCATTGCTGCCGGGCGCGACAAGGCGAATATCTTGTTTCTCGCCTTCGTCGTCAGTGGCGCGTCGGTTTCGGCGGTGCCGTTTATTCCCGGCGTCTGGCTGATCGGCGGCGCGTTGTTTTTCTACGGTCTCGCCAACGGCGTGATCTCGCCCATGCAGAAAAGCCTGCTCACGCAAAACGCACCGGCGGAATTACGCGGCGGCATCGTCTCCTTCGACCGCTTGATCCAGCAGGTTTCGAAGACCACCTCGACGTCCATCGTCGGCCTGTTGTTAGTAAGCGCGGAGCTGCCGACAATCTTTTGGATGTTGGGGATTCTTTCCTTCATCAGCGTCGGCTTGATGGCTTGCCTGTTGCCGCGCGGTCCAAAAACCGTCCCTAGCCCAAGTGTTTCTTGAAGCGCAGCGCGCTCAGGACCATAAAGAAGATGCCGAATCCCGCCAGCGCCAGCGCTTCGTCCCAGAGTGCGACGATCCCAGCGCCGCGCAGGATGATGCCGCGGAGAATCTCGATATAATAGGTCGCCGGAATGAGGAAACTAATTAAATGAATCGGCAGCGGCATGGACTCGCGCGGAAAAATAAAGCCCGATAGAAGGATCGAAGGAAGCATGAACATGATCGAGACCTGCATCGCCTCGCTCTGGTTGCGCGCGAAGGTCGAAATGACGATACCCATGCCCAACGCCGGCACCAGAAATACCGCGGACAGGAGCAGCAGCAGAGCGACCGAACCGTTGATCGGCACGCCGAACAAGAAGACCATCAGCAAGAGAACCAGAATCGTCTGGCCGAAGCCGATCGCGGTGTAGGGTAAAAGCTTGCCGATGATCAACCCCCCCTTCGACACCGGCGTCACCAGCAGTTGCTCTAAGGTGCCGCGCTCCCGTTCGCGCACGATGGAGAAAGCGGTGAGAAACACGGTAACCAACTGCAAGATGATGCCGATCAAGCCCGGCACGAAAAAGTTAGCGCTTTCCAGATTGGGATTGAACAGCAACCGGGGCCGAACGTCGATTTTAAATTGCGCCGGAGATATCCCTTCGATCGCCAGCGACTTCAAGAAACCCAACTGTTGGCTTGAGTTCAACACTTGCAGCGCAATGGTCGAATCCGAACCGTCGATGATGACCTGCACCTGTCCTTGCCGTCCGTTGATGAGATCGGCCGAATAATCCGGCGGGATCTTGATGCCGACCTTGGCGCGCCCGCTGACGATCGCCGACTGTAAATCCTGATCGGAGTGCACTTCGCCGAGCAACATAAAATAGCGCGTGTTGGCAAACTCCTGAACCAACTGGCGGCTCTCGGCGCCACGATCGAGATCGAACACCACGGTGGGGACATTTTTCACGTCGGTATCGATGGCGTAGCCGAAGATCAACAGCTCGATCACCGGAATGGCGAAAATAAAGCGCGTCGCCGGGTCGCGCTTGATGTGAATGTTTTCTTTCTTGAGAATCGCCCACAGGCCGCGGAACATCATCGCCCTTTCATAGGTCCTCGGTGGATACGCGTGAGCGCGACGAAGACATCTTCCAACGACGGCGGCACGGCGCGGCAGCGCACACTGGCGTCGCCCTGAGTTCTGAAATAATCTTCCAGCGCCGCCGCGGCCGTGCCGTGACGAACCAAGGCGTGCACCGCTTCGCCGAAGATCGTCGCGTCGACCACGCTCGGATGTCGACGCAACTCGGGCAGCAGCTGGGTAGCATCGTCGCTAGTGATTGCAAACCACTGCGAACCGTCGGGGGTGATTTCGGGCAACCGCTTCAAGTCCTGGGGTCGCCCGAGGGCGAGCAATTTCGCAAGGTAGATGTAGGCGACCCGCGAGCAGCGCTCTGCCTCGTCCATATAATGGGTGGTGACAAACAACGTGGTGCCCTCGGCGGCGAGACGAAATAGCAAATCCCAAATCTCCCGGCGCGCCACCGGATCGATGCCGGCCGTCGGCTCATCGAGAAAAACGATCTTGGGGTCGTGCAACAACGCACAAGCCAGCGCCAAACGCTGCTTGTAACCACCGGAGAGCGTGGCGGCGAGCTGTTCCATGCGCCCTTCCAAGCCAGCCAAATCCACCACCGTGCGGCGCCGCGCCGCCATGTCCGGTCGTGCCAGACCGTAGATCGCGCCGTAGAAATCGATATTCTCTTCGACCGTGAGATCTTCGTAGAGACTGAACCGCTGCGACATGTAGCCGATGCGCTTTTTGATCTCTTCGGATTGTTTAACCACGTCGAAGCCGACGAGCTCGGCGCCCCCGGCGCTCGGCTGCAATAAACCGCAGAGCATGCGGATCACGGTCGACTTGCCGGAGCCATTGGGACCGAGGAAGCCAAAGATTTCTCCAGCTTCGATTTCGAAGCTGACATTATCGACAGCGGTGAGCGTGCCAAATTTTTTGCTCAGCCCCTCGGCTTTGATGACGACGCTCATGAATTATCACCTGACCCGCATCAGGGCCTGTGCTCTTAGCGAAGCGCTCCTAACTCCGAGACGCCTTACGCTCTTACCCCTCACGGCGTTTCAATCGTCACGTCCGCGCTCATGCCCGGCCGCAACACATGGTCGGCATCGTCCAGCACCACTTCGATCTGAAACACTTGCAGCGCCCGCTCCTCATGGGTCTGGATATTGCGCGGCGTGAACTCGCCTTGACGATGAATGCGCCGCACTACGCCGCTGAAATTTTTACCTGGGAATGTATCGACGCGTACGGTAACTCGTAAACCGGGTTGAACGAAGCCTAAGCGCGCTTCAGGAAGGTACGCGCGCACCCACAGACTACCGGTCCGCAGTAACGTCGCCACCGGTTTACCGGCGCCGATCAGATCGCCCGGTTGCAGATCCAAAGTTTCTACTAGCGCGTCCACCGGCGCCTTGATCACGGTTTCTTCGAGCTGTGTGCGCATGAATTCAACCCGCGCCCGCGCGGCTTCCAATTCCGACTTGGCTTGGGCAATTTCCTCTTTGCGAAAGCCGCTGCGAATTTGCCGGCGTTTGGCGTCCGCCTCGGCTAAGCGCTGGCGCGACCGCTCGACTTCTTCTTTGCGGGTGCCGGCGAGCAGCAGATCGTAACGCTCCCGCGCCGCGATCATTTTTTGTCCCGCCTCATCGGCCTTGGTCAGCGCGTCGTCATACTCTTGCGTGGCGACCAGCTCGCGCTTGGCCAGCCCTTCCATGCGCTGCAAAAATTTCTGCGCGTTTTCCGCCTGCGCCTTGCTCGCTTTCCATTCGGCCGCCGCTTGGTCGACCTCTTGCTGGCGCGGCCCGGAGATTAGCTGATCCAACTCGGCTTGCGCCAGCTTGACCACGGCCTCGGCTTGTTCGATTTCTTCCGGGCGAGAGCCGGCGGTCACCAACCCATGCTTGGCTTCCGCCTGGCGCAAACCGGCCTGCGCCTCGGCCAATGACGCGTCGATCTCCTTGGGCTCCAACAGCACGAGAATCTCGCCGCCCTTTACCGTTTGCCCTTCTTTGGCGACCACCTTGAGCACCCGCCCGCCGACCTTCGAGCCGACGTGAATGTCGTCGGCCTCGACGATGCCGGAGACCACGAAAAATCTCGACGGGCCGTTGCTGCGCCACCATGCGTAGCCTGCGCCAAGAAGGCAAAGCGCGACGAGGATCGAGACAATGACCGTGCTTCGTTTCATGAATAGAATAGGCGCGAGCGCGAGTCGGTAATCAGCCGCTAGAACGCTTTATACTCCTTGTCCTCGCGGCTCTCGGTTTCCAATTGGATAGTGGTGTGCTCGATATTGAATCGTTCCTTGAGCGTCTCTTCGATGTCGTTCAGCACTTGATGAAAGTCGCCCCCGTTCTCGACTACCGCGTGGGCGCTCAAAGTGAAAATATCGGAGGTTACCGCCCAAACGTGCAGGTCATGCACCTTGTGCACGCCGTCCACCGATTCGATGGTCTGGCGCACATCTTCGAGGCGGATACCTTTGGGCACGGTTTGCATCAAGACGCTCAATGAATCCTTAACCAAGCTCCAAGAGGAAAAAAGAATCAGCGCGCCGATAAATACACTAATCAATGGATCGGCGAGGTACCAACCGGTGGTGAGCATAACCACGCCGGCTGCGATCGCCCCCACCGAGCCCACGGCGTCGCTCGCCACGTGCAAGAACGCCCCGCGCATGTTCAAATTGTGATTATGACCGGCGTGCAGAATCGCCGCAGCGGCGGCATTGACCGCCAAACCGAGCCCGGCGACGATGATCATGCCGAAACTTTCGACCACCGGTGGCTGAAAAATGCGGCTGTAGGCGGCGGCGAAGATGACACCGACGATAAACCATAACGTCAAGCCGTTGAACAGCGCGGCGAGAATCTCGACACGATGATAACCGAAGGTGCTGTGATGTGTCGCCGGCCGCTTGGACATACGAAAAGCAAACAAGCTCAAGCCCAGCGCGCCAACATCGGAAAGCATGTGGCCGGCGTCGGAGATCAACGCCAAACTATTGGTCAGAAACCCAGCAATCAGCTCGGCAATGAAATAAAGCGCGCTGATCGCCAAAGCCCATTGGAGCCGCTGTGTCTCGGTATGCCGCGTCATGCAATCAATCGAGTGGAAGTTAATTCATCGCTTTCAGTATGGCCCAAGATCAGCCGAGAAGAAAGCATGACCGCGGCTTTCACTTTTCGTTCTTTCGGGTTTCTTGTGAAGAAATATTCGTCACAGAGGCGCAGAGGTCGCAGAGCTCGGAGTAATTTTTTATCAAAAGCTCTTTACTCCGCGTCCGGAGCTTGTCCTGAGCGACGTCGAAGGGCGCCGCCGCGGTGCAAACTCCGAGCCTTGCTTGACATGAAAGCCTGAAGACCCCGCATTTCAGGGCTCCGCTTGGTTCTTTTTTAACGCCAAAAAGAACAGCTTTCCCGGGCGATTCATGTAGCCCGCCATACCGCCGGCCTCCAAGCCGGTACCAAAGTAATAGTCGGCGCGCTGCGAGCCGCGGATCGCGCCGCCGGTATCCTGATTGAGCACGAAGCGGGTGACCGGCCGCCAGCCAGCCAATTGACCCGCCGTATCGATGACCGGAATCTCAGTTTGCATCAAAGCGAGCGCGCCTTTGGGAAATAACCGTGCATCGGTGGCGATCGAACGGCTGGCGGTCACCGGCACTTCGAGACTGCCAAGCGGCCCTGTTGGGTTGACACGAAAAAACACGTAGCTTTCGTTGTAAGCAAAGATCTCGCTTTGCTGGCGCGGATTGTCGGCGAGGTAGCGGCGCAAGCGCTGCATCGACATTTCTTCCTTGGCGATTTTGCCGTTATCGATGAGCAGCCGGCCGATGCTGCGGTAAGGCCGCCCGTTTTGCGCCGCATAGCCGACGCTCAACTCGGCGCCGTCCGGCAGACGGATGATACCGGAACCCTGGATATGCAGAAAGAAAACGTCAACGGGATCTTTCAGCCAGGCGATTTCTAATCCGCGCCCTTTCAATGCGCCAAGCTCGTCAATCTGCTGCCGTGAATAATAGGGCAGCAGTTTGCCTTGCTCGATCCTGCCGGCGTTGCTCTCACCGTCCTCGCCCGGCGGCGCCGTGGCCAAATCGGCAGGCTTGCCGTACAACGGAAAGCGGTAAACTTCAGTCGGCACCAGGCTGCCCTCTATGACGGGCTGATAATAGCCGGTAAATAAGACTTCAACCGATTCTCCGCCGGCGCTCGATGGCACGAGCTCGAAGCGCGCGCCGATCTCACGGCCCAGACACGCGCGACAGTGCCAATGATCGAGAAGCTTTTCGAAGGCGTGCAAAGAGTCGACGATATCCTTGGCGGTCAAGCGGCGCGGCTGTTCGCCAACGACTCGGTCGGGCGGCAGCTTGTGCAGATAAGCGAGGCTGTGGCGAATCGCCGCACGCAGCGATTCAGCATCGAGATCGTCGCTTGGGGCTATGGGAGTTGGGCGCACCGGCGTCAATGGCACCGCGCAGCTCGACAACACAACTATTGTCAGGAAGCATGCGCCAAAGCCGAGAAACTTGCAGCGCCAAGCTATTTGCGCGAGACTTAGCAACGTTGAATCACCACGAGATCAGAAAACAGGTTCTGCGGGTTATCGAAAAGCTGCCACGCCAGTTTCGCGAGCAGCTCCACAACGTCGAAATCGTCGTCGAGTCAAGGCCCTCCGAAGATCTCCTGCTTGAGGAAGGACTCGATCCGCGCCACGATACGTTATACGGCATTTACCAAGGCATCCCGCTGCCCGAACGATCGCTGCTCGACCCGCCGCTGCTGCCGGACAAGATTACCATATTCGCCGAGCCGTTGCTGCAAGACTTTCCCGACCCGGAAGAGTTGCGCGAAGAGATCCGCCTCACCGTGCTCCACGAAATCGCCCATTACTTCGGCATGGACGAGGACGCGATCGAGGATTTGGGCTACTGATCAGCCCCAAGGATCGAAGACAGAGAATCGAGGATCGCAAGTCTAATCCCTCGATTCTCCATCATCGATCATCGATCCTCCATTCTCGACCTTGATTGGTAGAGTAGAGAACAGGCGCAACATTCGGTAGGCCGATCCTTGGCCGTGTCGGTCGTTTCCAACTTCGTGCCCGTTTAGGATCGTCCATGGAATGCA
>Ga0208454_1000418_pt1 | contig 24912 bp, 22 predicted proteins | sample EasRivMeERMZT100_FD_187530 | JGI IMG/M metagenome (GOLD analysis project Ga0208454, IMG submission 187530) | Soil microbial communities from meander-bound floodplain in the East River, Colorado, USA - East River MetaG ERMZT100 (SPAdes) (version 2) | ecosystem: Environmental > Terrestrial > Soil...
CCGCGAGTGCCGCGATCACGCGGTCGAGCCAGAGCAGCAGCACCTGGTCGCGCGCCTCCTTGACCATCAAGCAGTAGGCGAGATTGTTGATGTCTTCCGAAGTGCAGGCGAAATGCACGAAACCGGCGACACGCACGCTTTCGGGATTCCCGGCAAGGCGCTTCATCAGCCAGTATTCGATCGCCTTGACGTCGTGATTGGTCTCGGCCTCGATCGCTTTCACCTGCTCGGCGTCGCCCTCGGAGAACGTCTCGACGATGCGCTCGAGCTCGGCGTTGGTTTCCTTCGAGAACGGCTTGATCTCGGCGATCGCGGGCTCGGCGGAAAGCGCCAGCAGCCAGCGGATTTCGATTGCGATGCGGTGGCGGAACAGCGCCGCTTCGCTGAAGCAGGCGCGCAGCGGCTCGAGTTGCTTGTGATAGCGTCCGTCCAGAGGGGATAATGCGTTGAGCGGCGACGGCGGCATCGACGAAACCTATATGGCGGACAGCCTCAATTTTAACATCGTGCCCGTCGCCCCGGACACGCGGGTGAAGTCGGTTGAATTCAAGCGCCTGCTCGCCGAAGTGCGCGCCTGCCGGATCTGTGAAGCGCACTTGCCCAATCCGCCGAGGCCCGTCCTGCGCGCTTCGCCTGCGGCGCGCGTTCTGATCGTCGGGCAGGCGCCGGGGCGGCGGGTGCACGAGAGCGGGATTCCCTGGAACGATCCTTCGGGCGATCTGCTGCGCGAATGGCTGGGCATCGACCGCGAAGCTTTCTACGACGAGCGCCGCATCGCAATCGTCCCCGCGGGCCTGTGCTATCCCGGAACGGGCGAATCGGGCGATCTTCCGCCCAGGCCCGAGTGCGCGCCGCACTGGCATCCCAGGCTGCGCGCGCTGCTGCCGCGCATCCGGCTGACGCTGCTGGTGGGCGGCTACGCCCAGGCCTATTACCTCGGCTCGCGCAGGAAAAGAACTCTCGCCGAAACCGTGCGGGCGCGCGATGAATATCTGCCGCACTTCTTCCCCCTGCCCCACCCCAGTCCGCGCAACCGGCTGTGGATGAAAACAAACGCCTGGTTCGGGCGCGGAGTGCTGCCGCAGCTCAGGCGGCGCTTCCGCGCTGCTCTGCACGGCGCGCACTAGGAATTTGGGAATTTTCCACAGCGCCGGGCGTTTACGGCGCGGGTGCTAGAATATTTTTCCGCCAAATTCCCTTCGATGATCCCGTCTGAATGAAGCTGATCGGCTCGCATGCCAGTCCGTTCGCGCGCAAAGTGCGCATCGTACTCGCGGAAAAAAGGATCGACTACGAGTTCGAGATCGACAATCCCTGGAAGCCGGACGCGGTCACGCCGCGCTTCAACCCGCTCGGCAAGGTTCCGGTGCTGGTTCTCGACGACGGCACGACCCTGTTCGATTCACGCGTGATCGTCTCGTTCCTGGACAACGCCTCGCCGCTCGGCCGGCTGCTTCCCGCGGAAAATCGCGAGCGTATCGAAGTGCGCCGCTGGGAAGCGCTCGCCGACGGCGTGATCGATGCCGGAATCGCGGTGCGGCTGGAGAATAGGCGCGAGGCGAAGCTGCGAAGCGCCCCGTGGATCGAACGCCAGATGAGCAAAGTCCGCGCCGGGCTGGCCGCGATGGACTCGGATCTGGGCGACAAGTCCTGGTGCGTGGGCAACGGCTGCACCCTCGCCGACATTGCGGTCGGCGTGTGCCTGGGGTGGCTGGATTTCCGCTACCCGAAGATGAACTGGAGGAAAGACTGCGCCAACCTCGCGCGGGCGTTCGCTAGGCTCTCCGAGCGCCAGTCCTTCATCGACACCCTACCGCGCGAGTAGGCTCGGTGCGGCGCCGGCACGCGCGGGACTAGGCGCTACTCTTGCGACCGTCCACGCTCATCGCGCCCGGGCCGAACGCGATCACATAAAGGAGCCCGCCGATGATGGCGAGGTTCTTCAGGAAGTGATGAAGCTGGTTTTCGTACTGCGTGCCCTCAAACTCCCAGAAACGGTGCGCCGTGGCGGTGGCAACCAGCACGAACACCGCGAGCAAACTCGAAACCCATCGAGTCTTCCAGCCCACTATCAGCAGGGCCGCACCCCCGATCTCGATGGTGATCGCGAGCCAGACCATCAGCTCGGGAGCCGGGAAATTGAGCTTGGAAAAATAGGCAACCGTGCCCGGAAGAGACATGGTGATGCGGACCCCCGGAACCAGGAACAGCAGGCCGATGAGAACCCGGCCCGCCAGCAGGGCCTGGGACTGCATCATTGCGTCTCAGAACTCCCGGCCCATTTTCCGGTCGAGCGACCAGGGACCGGAGCCCCGGATGAGCAGGTAGAAGGCGGCGACGAGGATCAGGATCGGAAACTCGCTGCCGCGGGTCGTCCAGAAAAAACCTCCGGCCTTTGAGGTGAAATAAACGCCGTTGATCATGAAGATGACGATCGCGAAAGCGGCCGGACGCGTGAACAACCCGATCACCAGCAGGATGCCGCCGACGAGCTCCGTGCATCCAACCAGCGTTCCCCAGAACATCCCCGGCGTGTAGCCGATCTTGTCGAACAGCGCGGCATTGCCCGAGAGGCCCAAGCCGCCAAACGAGCCGAACAGTTTCTGCATGCCGTGCGGGATGAGAATGCCGCCCAAGGCGATGCGCAGCAAGGCTTGAGCGAGGTCCGAGAGACCGCTATAGAAGCCCCCGAGCGCAGGTATGAAAAGGCGTGGCGTAGGATCACTCATGGTATTCCCCCTCTTGGATTGTTTATGAGCGTTCGCGACCGCGAAGCAGCTTATCACAGGCGCGCGCCCGGACGCGCTGCGACCGGCCTGTGGGCGAGAGCCCACGCCGTTTCCTACTGAATGACTCCCCCACCCACGCAGACCTCCTCGCGGTAGAGCACCACTGATTGCCCCGGAGCGACCGCCCACTGCGGCGCCGAGAACCCCACCTCCACCTGCATCGCATTTCGCTGCACCACCCTGCAGGCGGCGTCGGCCTGACGATAGCGCGTCTTCGCGCCGTAAGGGAGCTCCGTGTCGAGCGGCGCTCCGCTCACCCAGGCGAGGTCCTGCGCGCAAAGCCGCTCGCGCAGCAGCATGGGGTGGTCGCGACCCTGCACCACGATCAACTCGTTCTTTTCGATGTCCTTGCCGCCGACGTACCACGGCTCGCCGCCAGAGCCGCGCACGCCCCCGATGCCCACGCCTTTCCTCTGGCCGATCGTGTAGAAGGAAAGGCCGATATGCTCGCCGACGACCTTGCCTTCGGGCGTGCGCATCGCGCCGGGATTCCTCGGCAGGTAGCGGTTGAGGAACTCACGGAACGGCCGCTCACCGATAAAGCAGATGCCGGTCGAGTCGCGCTTGGCGAAGTTGTGCAGTCCGGCCTCCTTCGCGATTCTGCGCACCTCGGTCTTCTTCAGCTCAGCGAGGGGAAACGCAACGCGCGCGAGCTGCGCCTGGTTCAGGCGGTGGAGGAAATAGCTCTGGTCTTTTGAGAGATCGGCGGCCTTCAACAGCTCGAACCGGCCGGCATTTTCCCGGACGCGGGCATAGTGCCCGGTGGCGATGCGCTTCGCCCCGAGCGCCATGGCGTGGTCGAGAAACGCCTTGAACTTGATCTCGGCGTTGCACAGCACATCGGGGTTGGGCGTGCGGCCGGCGGAGTATTCCGCGAGGAACGCGCTAAAGACGCGCTCCTTGTATTCGGCCGAAAAATTCACCACCTCCAGATCGACGCCGATCACCTCGGCGACCGAGGCGCAGTCGATCAGGTCCTGCCGCGTCGAGCAGTATTCGTCATCGTCGTCGTCCTCCCAGTTCTTCATGAACAGGCCGACGACGTCGAACCCCTGGCGCTTCAGGAGCAGCGCGGCGACCGACGAATCGACGCCGCCCGACATGCCTACTACGATGCGTTCGCTTGCCATTTTCTGGATTCCCGCTTTTGCGGGAATGACGAAGCCTACGCCACGCGGCGCTGGTTTTTCCGGATGAAATCCGCCATGCGGGCGATACCCTGCTCGATCGCGGTTTTCGACGCGGCATAGGAGAAGCGGATGTGCTGGCCCTCGCCGGGCACGCGCGCGCCAAAGTGGATGTCGGCGAGCACCGCGACCCCGGCCTCGTTGAGGAGACGTTTCCTGAACTCCTCGGAGTCGGCGGCGCCGACCATCCGGCAGGCCTCGGTCACGTTCGGCCAGGCATAGAACGCGCCTCCCGGCGTCCTGCACGAGACGCCCGGCACCTTGTTCAGCAGCCCTACGATGAGATCGCGCCGCTCGAGGAAGGACTCACGCATCTTCTGCGCGTCTCCTTGAGGCCCGTTGATCGCCTCGACTGCAGCCCACTGGCTGACGTGGGAGGCGCACGATTCGGTGTTGGTCACCCAGCGCACGAACTGCGGGGCGAGCACTGCGTTCGAGGCGAAACCGATGCGCCACCCCGTCATCGCCCAGGTCTTGGAGGCGCCGTCCGAGATGATGGTGCGCTCGAACATTCCGGGAAGCGAGGCGATCGAGCAGAATTCGCCTTCGTAGCACAGCCGCGAATAAATCTCGTCGGCGTAGATCCAGACCTCCGGATGGCGCGCGAGGATGGCGGCGATGTTCACGAGATCCTTCCGCGCAAGAATTCCGCCGGTGGGGTTCTGCGGAGAGTTGAGGATGAGCAGCTTCGTCTTCTTCGTGAGCTTCGACTCGAGTTCCGCGGGATCGAAGGCGAAGTCGCGCGCCTCGCGCAAGTGCAGCGGCACCGGCACCGCGCCGTTGGCGACGATCTGCGATTCATAGATCGGAAATCCGGGATTCGGATAGATCACTTCGTCGCCCACGCCGTAGTCGGTCGTGGAAAGAATGGTGTAGGCGATGAAAGGCTTCGCCCCCGCGCCGATCACCACGTCCTCGGGCCGGATCGAAAGGCCCCGCATCGCGCCCATATAGCGCGCCGCGGCCTCGCGCAACTCGACGATGCCCGCCGACGGCGTGTAGCCGTGCCTGCCCTCGCGAACGGCGCGCACGGCTGCGTCCTGGACGTTCGCGGGCGTGTGGAAATCGGGCTGGCCGATGCAGAAAGAGATGATGTCCTTGCCTGTGCGGACGAGATCGTTCACCTCGGCGAGAACGACGAAGGCGTTTTCCGTGCCGAGCTCGGCGGTGCGGCGGCTGATCTTGGGCATGTCTCCGGTGTATTGGGACTTGAGGCGTGTCATTTTATCCTATGCGCGAAAGGCCACCTGTCTTATCATTTGCGGCGGGAACGCGAGAGAGAATCTCATGCTGGTCAACTGTGCCGCCTATCAGGACGGGAAGAAACTCGGCGACATCAAGCCCGAGGACATCAGCGTTTACGTGAACCGACCTGAGTGCTTCGTCTGGGTCGCCCTCAAGGATCCCGGGCCCGGGGAGCTTGCCACCATGCAGAACGAATTCGATCTGCACGAGCTCGCCGTCGAGGACTCGCATCACGGGCACCAGCGGCCCAAGATCGAAGAGTACGGTGATTCGCTATTCGCGGTGCTGCACAACCTCGAGGTCGCCGGCGAGGAGATCAAGGTCGGCGAGGTCGATGTCTTCGTCGGCAGGAACTACGTGCTTTCCGTGCGCACCCGGGCCGAGCCGGGCTTCGCCGCCGTGCGTACACGCTGCGAGCGCGAGCCAGAGCTGCTCAAGCACGGGGCGGGCTTCGTGTTTTACGCTCTGCTCGACGCGGTGGTCGATCGTTACTTTCCCGTGCTCGACGCAATCGAGGCCGAGTTCGAGAAGTTCGAGGAGCAGATCTTCGCCGGCAAATCCCTGCGCGCCAACATCGAGGGGCTTTACTACGTGAGGCAGAAGCTCACCACGCTGCAGCACGCGGTGCTGCCGCTGATCGAGGCGGTCGGGAAACTCTACGGCGGCCGCGTTCCGCAAGTGTGCTCGGGGCTGCAGGATTACTACCGGGACGTCTACGACCACCTAATTCGGATCAACCAGACGATCACCAGCCAGCGCGACACGGTGACCACCGCGATCCAGGTGAACGTGGCCATGATCACCTTCGGCGAGACCGAGGTGACGAAGCGCCTCGCGGCCTGGGGCGCGCTCATCGCCGTGCCGACTTTCATCGCCAGCGTCTACGGCATGAACTTCAAGCAGATGCCGGAACTGGCTTGGGTCTTCGGCTACCCCATGGCGCTCGTCGCGATGACCGCGATCGACCTCTACCTCTGGATCCGCTTCCGCAAAGCGGGGTGGCTATAACTACCAGCTAACGGGCCGCGGGCGGGGGCTTCGGACGGGCAGCGTAGAGCGCGCGGAAGGTCCTGCCGGATTTCGGCGCGGGGAAGAATCGACCGCGAGTCCATTCCCTGCCGAAGGGCAGTATTCCGATCATGCCATCGCGGCCGCCGAGGATACGCAGCGCGCGCACCGCGACCATGGTGGCAAGAGCGTACAGGCGCGGATGCTGCGCCGTCCATGACCACAACCGGATCGACGCCATCTCCGTAACCGGACGCAGGCCGCGGTCGACTTGCTTTTCGCGAAGCTTGCGCAGCAGTTCCGGGAGCGGAATCTTGACCGGGCAGGCGACCGAGCACGCTCCGCACAGCGTGGCTGCGTGCGGCAGATCGAGCGCTTTCTCCAGCCCGACGTAGCTGGGCGTGAGCACAGAACCCATCGGCCCCGGATAGACCCAGCCGTAGCTGTGCCCGCCCACCGTGCGGTATACCGGGCAGTGGTTCATGCACGCCCCGCAGCGGATGCAGCGCAGCATCTCCTGCATGTCGCCGCCGACGAGGTTGGTTCGCCCCGCGTCGACCAGGATGAACACCATATGCTCGGGCCCGTCGCTGTCGTGCTGTCCGCGTGGGCCGGTGAACAGGCTCACGTAATTGGAGATCGGCTGGCCGGTCGCCGAGCGCGTCAGCAGCCGCAGAAGTGTCGAAAAATCCTCCAGCGTCGGGAGCACTTTCTCGATCCCGGTGATGCACACGTGCACGCGCGGCAGCGTCGTCACCATGCGCCCGTTGCCCTCGTTGGTGACGATGACGCCGGAACCGGTCTCGGCGATCAGGAAGTTGCCGCCCGAGATGCCCAGATCGGCCGACAGAAAATGCTGCCTCAACACCTCCCGCGCCTCGCGGGTCAAGCGCGGGATATCGTCCTTGCGCGGAGAATGATGATGCGTCTGGAACAGGCTCGCGACCTCCTCTTTGCTCTTGTGCAGCGCCGGCGCGATGATGTGCGAAGGCGGCTCGTCGGCGAGCTGCAGGATGTATTCGCCCAGATCGGTCTCGATCGGCGTCACGCCCGCTGCTGAAAGCGCCCCGTTCACGCCGGCTTCTTCCGAGAGCATCGATTTGGACTTGATCGCCTTCTTTAACCCGTGGCGGCGGCAGAGTTCCAGAAGCAGCTCGCACGCTTCCTCGCGGCTCTCCGCGTAGAGCACCTGGGCCCCCCGCCGCACGGCTTGCGCCTCGAAGCGCTCGATCCACGCATCCAGGTTCGCGAGAGACCGATCCCGGATCGCGGCGCCTTCCCCTCGCAGCTTCTCGAAAAGCTCCGGCCCGAAATCGGCCACCGCCTTTGCGCGCAGCGCGGTGAACCCCGACGACTGGAACTTGCGCAGGTTCGCCTGCAGGGTGGCATTTGCGAGCGCCTCCGAGGCGCGCGGCTTGAAGTGCATCGACTGGACCTGCACCGCGCTATCCCTCTTCCGCCCCGGCGAGCACTTCGGCCACGTGCAGCACCCGCGTTTTCGAATCGCCGCGCGCCCGCAGGCGTCCCTCGATATTGAGCATGCAGCCCAGGTCGCCGAGCACGACCGCCTGCGCGCCGCTCGCCGCTATGTTCGCGCATTTCTTTTCGGCCATCGCGGAGGAAATCTCGCCGAACTTGATCGAGAAGCTTCCGCCGAAGCCGCAGCAGGTTTCGCACTCCTCCATCTCGACGAGCTTCAGGCCCGCGACCCTGGCGAGAAGCTGCCTCGGCTGCGCTTTCACGCCGAGCTCCCGCAGGCCGGAGCAGGAATCGTGATAGGTCGCGATGCCCTCGAAGCCCCCGGGAATCTGCGCGCGCTTCGCCACCTTGGCGAGAAATTCGGTCAGCTCGTAGGTGCGCGCGGCGAGCCGTTCGGCCCGGGCGAGCAGGAAAGGCTCATCGCGGAACACGTCCAGAAAATGGACGCGAATCATTCCGGCGCAGGACCCCGAAGGAACGACCACGTAATCGCAGCCTTCGAACTCGCCGATCAGCTTTTCGGCGAGCGCGCGCGCCGATTTCCGGTCACCCGAGTTCCAGCCCGGCTGGCCGCAGCAGGTCTGCGCTTCCGGCACCACGACTTCGTAGTGGGCCGCTTCGAGGAGTTTCAGCGCGGCAAAGCCGATCGACGGCCGCATGAGATCGACAAGGCAGGTGACGAAGAGACCGACGCGCATGAAACAGCTCGGGGAAGGGGCGTGGAATCATAGCATGCAGAATCACGCGTTCCGGGCGTGCATTCCATATCGTGGTATAGAATTGCGCCACTCGATACTGCCACCGCCGTGGTCACCGCCGAATCCAAGAACTCGATCCAGGTCATCGGGCGCATGATGAAGCTGCTCGAAGTGCTCGCGCGCCATCCACAGCCCGTGGCGCTGAAGAGCCTGGCGCAATCGAGCAGCCTTCACCCTTCGACCGCGCACCGCATACTCGGCGCGCTGGTCAATGACCGCATGGTCGAGCGCGTCGACCCGGGCAGCTACCGTCTCGGCATCCGTTTGCTCGAGCTGGGCAACCTCGTCAAGGGACGCATCAGCGTGCGCGAGCACGCGCTGCCCCACATGCGCGAGCTTCACGCCGCCACGGGCGAGGCGGTCAATCTTTCGGTGCGGCGCGACGACGAAATCGTCTACGTCGAGCGCACCTCGAGCGGGCGCTCGCTGATGCGCGTGGTCAACATCGTCGGCGCCCGGGCGCCGCTGCACATCACCGCGGTCGGAAAACTGTTTCTGCTGGAGGACGGCGCTGAGGGCCTGCGGGCGTACGCCCAAAGGACGCATCTGCAGCAATTCACCCGCAACACGCTCACCAGCGTCGCGGCGCTCGAACGCGAGTTCGAGCGCATCCGCCGCAACGGCTACGCCGTGGACAACGAGGAAGCCGAGATCGGGGTGCGCTGCATCGGCGCGGGCGTCCGGGACGATATCGGGGCGATGGTCGCGGGCCTCTCGGTCTCGGCCCCGGCGGAGCGCATGAAAAGCGCCTGGTCGGGCGCGGTCAGGGACACGGCCGAAAAAATCTCCCGTGCGATAGGCCACCATGGATAGAGCCGTGAAACTTCATTTCCTTTTCCGTGCGGGACTCTGCGCTTTCCTCGCATTGTCTCTGGTGGCGTGCGCGCAGAACGTCATCTACGAGAAAACCTCGGCCTACAACACCATCATCGTCACCGAGGACAGCAACGGACTGCGCACGCTGCTTTTCGAGCGGTTCGGGGGACGCCAGAGCGTCGTGAAACCGGGCGACCCGGACCACCTTGAACTGGCCTACGCACGGACTGCGCTTGCCGGGCTGGCTTTGTGCGAGGGACCGCGCCGCGTTCTCGTGGTCGGCCTGGGCGGAGGGAGCTTGCCGATGTTCCTGCGCAAGCACTATCCCGCCGCGGCGATCGACGTCGCCGAAATCGACCCCGGGGTCGTCGATGTCGCGAAACAATTCTTCGGATTCCGGGAGGACGAGCTCACGCGCGCCCACGTGGGCGACGGCAGGCAGTTCATCGAAAACGTCCGGCAGGGCTACGACATCATCTTTCTCGACGCCTTCGGCGCGCGCGACGTGCCGAAACACCTGACGACTCTGGAATTCCTGCTGGCGGTGCGCCGGGCGCTGGTGCCGAGCGGCGTCGTCGTCAGCAACGTCTGGCGCCCCTCCGCCAATCCGCTCTACGACTCCATGGTCCGCACCCACCAGGAAGCGTTCGACGAACTGTTCATTCTGGATGTCCCCGGCGACGTCAACAACATCCTGCTCGCCCTGCCCCGAAAGCAGCCGCTCAATCGAAGCGAGCTCGCGCAGCTCGCCCGGAGGATATCGACTGCGAAGCAGTTTCGCTTCGACCTCGGCGAACAGGTGGAGTACGGGTTCCGCTACGCGAGCGAAAAGAGCTGGCCGGGTCGCGTGCTGCGGGACGCGGATCTGAGGCAGTCGAGATAGCTGTATCGGGAGGGGTCTTCCAGGTGACTCGATGAGCGCAAGCGACCCGGGCAAACTGGACCGCATCGTCGCCGAAGCCCGTCGCGCTGCCGAGAAACGCGAACGGGGTTACAGGGAACGGGCGTTGAAGATCTACCCCTGGATCTGCGGGCGCTGCGCCCGCGAGTTCACGCGTGCCAACGTGCGCGAACTGACCGTCCACCACCGGGACCACAATCACGACAATAACCCGCCCGATGGCAGCAACTGGGAGCTGTTGTGCCTGTACTGTCACGACAACGAACACCAGCGGCAGCTGGAAGCGGCGGACGGGGGAAGCGGCCCCTCCGTCGGTAGCCGCGCGTCGACCTACGCTCCCTTCGCAGATCTCAAGGAGCTGCTGGCGAAGAAACGGCCCGCGAAATGAAACAGCCGGGCGGGTCACCCGCGGCTCGCACCCAGTCCCGCACGAGTCACCGGCGGGACGTTACGCTGCTTCGCACTACTCATCACTGATCTGTTACCGCTAGGAGGAAGAAACCATGGAGCGACACGTAGTGCACACTGACAAGGTGCCGCCGGCGAAGGTCCCGCTCTCGCAGGCGATCAAGGTGGGCGACTGGGTCTTCGCCTCGGGCCAACTCGGAATGGACCCGAAGACCGGACGCCTGGCCGAGGGCGGGATCAGGGCCGAGACGCGACAGGTGTGCGAAAACCTCAAGGCGGTGCTCGAAGCGGCCGGCTCCTCGCTAGGAAAGGTTGCGAAGGTCACGATCTATATGGCCGACCTCGGGGAGCTCATGGCGATGAACGAGGTCTTCAGCCGATACTTTCCGAAGGACCCACCGGCGCGAACGACGTTTCAGGCAGCCGGCCTGATAGCTGGAGCCCGCGTCGAGATCGAAGCCATTGCCAGCGGGTGAAGGCGCAAGGATGCCGCTGGGATCTGAAGCAAACCGCTACGCTGCCACCATCGCGTGCACGCTGAACAGCTGCTGCGGATCGGTCCAGACTTTTTCCGGCATGAATCCCGCCCGCCTGCCCATCTCCTGAAATTCGGCGATCGAGTACTTGCAGGAGATCTCGGTATGGATGGTCTCGCCCTGCGCAAAATCGAAGCGCCGGCCCGCGACGTTCACGAACTGCGAGCGGAGACTCTCCAGGTGCATCTCGATGCGGCCCAGCGCGGGGTCGTAGAAGGCCTTGTGGCGAAAGCGCTGCACCTGGAAATCCGCCTCGAGCTCGCGGTTGATGCGATGGAGCAGGTTCAGGTTGAACTGCGCGGTCACGCCGCGTGCATCGTCGTAGGCGGCATCGAGAACCGCCTTGTCTTTCTTGAGGTCCACTCCGACGAGCAGCACACCGCCCTCGCCCGCAGCAGTGCGCGCGTGCTTCAAGAAAACCAGGGCTTCGTCCGATGTGAAGTTGCCGATGGTCGAGCCCGGAAAAAACACCGCCTTGCGCCGGACCGGCGCTTCGGCGAACTCGGGCAGCGCCAGCGAACGCGTGTAGTCGGCGCAGACGCCGACGACGTTCAGCCAGGGAAACAATTTCGCCAGCTCCGCGGATGAGGCGCGCAAGGTATCGTCAGCGATATCGACCGGAACGTACAGAGGCGTCTGCAGCGCTTCGATCAGGATGCGCGTCTTGGCTTGCGCGCCGCTGCCGAATTCGATGAGCTGCGCCTCGGGGCCGATGAATTGCGCGATCTCGGCGGCGCGGTCGCGCAGGATCGCCGTCTCGGTACGCGTCAGGTAGTACTCGGGCAGTTCGCAGATCGCCTCGAACAGCCGGCACCCCGGCTCGTCGTAGAAATATTTCGGCGGAATGCTCTTCTGCGGACGCGCAAGACCCGCGAGCACATCGTCGAGAAAGGTTGCCCTGGAGGGAAGAAAATCGTGGAAGCGCACCACCCCGGGCGCGGCGGGCCGCGGGGAAGGCCGGGATTTCATGCCGCCGGCCGGTGCCTACCCCGGCGTTGCGCTCGATCTCCGGAACGAAATGACGCCTTCAGGCACCGCCGGACCCGCCGCGCGCCGCTGCGCGGCAGAAGGATTCGAGGCGAATTCAAGCCACTGACGTATTCGCGCGGCATCGCTGACACGAGTGTATTTGCCCCAGGAGTCGAGCAGGACGATGATAATCGAGCGTTCGGCGAGCGTCACCTGCATGACCAGGCAGCGTCCCGCCTCGGCGATGTAGCCGGTCTTGGACAAGCCGATGTCCCAGCGCGAGCTCAGGGTCAGGCGGTTGGTGTTGCCGAATCGCATCGCGCGGCGCCCGACCTTGACCTGCAGCGAGGTCGAAGTGGAGTAGTCGCGGATCTTCGGGTAGGCGTGCGCCGCGCGCACGAGCATCGCCAGATCCTCCGCAGTCGACAGGTTGCGGCCGGACAGGCCGGTGGCGTCCTCGAATCGCGTTCCCGACATGCCGAGCAGTTGCGCCTTGAGGTTCATCGCCATGACGCAAGCCTCTCGTCCTCCAGGATAGGAGCTTGCGAGCGCCGATGCGGCGCGGTTCTCCGAGGCCATGAGCGCGAGGTGCAGCAGCTCGTCGCGCGTGAGGATCGTGCCCACCTGCAGGCGGGAATGCGAACCGCGCAATCGGTCGACGTCCGCCTTGGTGATGGTCACCGGTTCGTGGGGATCGAGCTGCGCGTCCAGGATGACGATCGCGGTCATCAGCTTGGTGAGCGAGGCGATCGGCAGCTTGGATTGCGCGTTCTTGCCGAAGAGAATCTCGCCGGAGTCCTCATCGACGACCAGCGCCGACTGAGACTTCACCACCGGCCCGCGCGCTTCTGCCGCGTCGCGGGGGCGCGAAAACGCCGGCGTCGAAACGACCGCCAGCGCAGCGAGCAGCGCCAGGATGAACCGCACTCTTCCTCCCCGCTTTTCAGACTCCCGGGAAGTCTAGCTTTGCCCTTCAGAATTTGCAACGAAAATAAGAAGATACGTGAAATACTTCACCCGGCCTCGCGGAGCCGCTCACGGCGTTGCCACGACCTGCTCGGCCTCCTCCTGCAATTGCAGCGCCCACATCTGGGCGTAGGCACCGTCCTCCTCCAGCAGCGCCCTATGCGTGCCGCGCTCGACGATACGACCTTGATCCAGAACGAGAATCTGGTCGGCGTCCATGACCGTGGAGAGGCGGTGAGCGATCACTAGCGTGGTGCGCCCCTGAGCGATACGGTCGAGCTCCGCCTGGATGCCCTTTTCGGTCTCCGAATCGAGTGCCGAGGTCGCCTCGTCGAAAATGAGAATGCTCGGATTCTTGAGGATGGCGCGGGCGATGGCGACGCGCTGCTTCTCGCCGCCGGAGAGCTTCAGGCCACGCTCGCCCACGCGCGACTCGTACTTGTCGGGCAGGCTCTCGATGAACTCATGGATGTGCGCCGCTTTCGCGGCTTCGATCACTTCCCCGGGCGAGGCGTCGGGCCGGCCGTAGTGGATGTTGTAGAGAATCGTGTCGTTGAAGAGCACCGTGTCCTGCGGGACGATGCCGATCGCCGCGCGCAAGGACGCCTGCATGGTGTCGCGGATGTCGGTGCCGTTGACCGTGACCCGGCCCGAGTCGACTTCGTAGAAGCGAAAGAGCAGCCGTGCCAGCGTCGACTTGCCCGAACCGCTGTGCCCTACGACGGCGACCTTGCTCCCCGCGGGCACTTCGAACGAAACATCGAAAAGGATCTGGCGCCGGGGCTCGTAGGAAAAATCCACGTGCTCGAAGCGCAAGGTCGCGCGTCCCGCCGGGAGCGGTTTCGCTCCGGGGCTGTCTTCGATCTCCCGGTCCTGCGAGAGGAGGCGAAACATCCGGTCCATGTCGGCGAGAGACTGCTTGATTTCGCGGTACACCATGCCGAGAAAATTGAGCGGGATGTAGAGCTGGATCAGGAGCGCGTTCACGAGCACGAGGTCTCCGAGCGTGAGCGTCTTCGCCACGACGCCCTGCGCGGCAAGAATCATCAGCAGCGTCACCGCGACCGCGATGACGAGGCTCTGCCCGATGTTGAGGATGCCGAGCGACGCCTCGTTCTTCACGGCGGCCGACTCGTACTTCTGCAGATTGTCGTCGTAGCGGCGCGCCTCGAATTCCTCGTTGTTGAAGTACTTCACGGTCTCGTAATTGAGCAGGCTGTCGATCGCGCGCGTGTTCGCTTTCGAATCCAGCTCGTTGGCGCGGCGGCGTATGTCCATGCGCCATTCGGTCACCGAGACGGTGAACGCTATGTATACAGCCACCGCGACGAAGGTCACCGCGGCGAAGCGCCAGTCGAATTTGGCCAGCAGGATCGCCGCGACCAGGCTGAACTCGAGCATCACCGGGATGATCGAGAAGAGCATGTAGGAAAGGAGCGACGATATGCCGCGCGTGCCGCGTTCGATGTCGCGCGACACCCCCCCGGTCTGGCGCTCCAGGTGAAAGCGCAAGGACAGGCTGTGAATGTAGCGGAACACCGTGAGCGCGACGCGGCGAATCGCGCGCTGCGTAACGCGCACGAACACGATGTCGCGAAGCTCGGCGAACAGCGTGGTCGAGAACCTGAGAATGCCGTACGCCGCGAGCAGCGCAAGCGGCAAGACCAGCACGGCGGTCTGCGCGTCGAGCGAATCGACCACTTCCTTGAGGATCAGCGGCACGCCGACGTTGGCGAGTTTTGCGCTGATGAGGAAAGCAAGCGCAAGCGCCACCCGCCCGCGGAACTCCCAGAGATAGGGGAACAGCATCCCCACGGCACGCCATTCGCTGCGCCTCTTGGGCGCGGCGGAATCCTTCGGCGGGACGGGCAAGACGAAGCTGCGGTGATCGTGGGCCATGGGGATTGTCATGTTACATGGGGATGGGGCACCGACCGGGCAAGTGCCGGGGCACGGGCAGCGGACGATTTTGTCTTCGCTCCTGGCGCGGCAAGCGACACGCTACGGGTACCCGGCCGCTTGCGCCTCCAATGAAACGGTAGTCGCGCGGCCGCCCCGCAGTTTAGTCATCGGGGCGTGTCGCCGCGCAAGTCGCTCGAGCAAAATCGTCCACTGCCCGTACTCGCCTGCCCTGCCGAGAGCACTCTAGGCGGCGTATCATTCCGGTATTGCGCTGCAGCGCCGCGCGCGCAGAACATCCGGGAGCACCCATGTCCCTCGCCGTCTGGATCATCGCCGTCATTGCCGCATCGGTCGCGCTCGCCTACTTGAACGTGGCCGGATGGGTCTGGCTCGCCGCGGGCGCGGTGGCGCTGCTCGCGGCCCTCCCAGTCGGGGCGCTTTCGATGAATGCGGCTCTCGTCCTCGGTACGGTGCTTGGCGTGTTCGGCGTCGTGCTGGGCATCGCCCCACTGAGACGCGCGGTGGTTTCGAGGCCGCTCCTCGCCTGGTACCGGGCGATCCTGCCGCCGATGTCGCAGACCGAGCGCGAGGCGATCGAGGCGGGCACCGTGTGGTGGGACGGGGAACTGTTTTCGGGCGATCCGGACTGGCGCAAGCTCCTCGCTTTCCCCGCGCCGAAGTTGAGCGCCGAAGAGCTTTCATTCCTCGACAACGAGACCGACCAGCTGTGCGCCATGGCGAACGACTGGGAAACCACGCAGGTGTACCAGGACCTGCCGCCGCAGGTCTGGCAGTTCATCAAGGACAAGGGCTTTCTCGGGATGATCATCCCGAAGAAATACGGCGGCAAGGAGTTCTCCGCGTACGCGCACTCGCAGGTCGTCACCAAGCTCGCGACCCATTGCAGCGCCGCCGCGGTAACGGTGATGGTGCCCAATTCGCTCGGGCCGTCGGAATTGCTGCTCCACTATGGCACCGAGGAGCAGAAGAACCACTACCTGCCGCGCCTTGCGAAAGGCCTGGAGATCCCCTGCTTCGGTCTCACCAACCCGCACGCCGGATCGGATGCGGCGGCTATCCCCGACTTCGGAATCGTGTGCAAGGGCACCTGGGAAGGAAAAGAAACGCTCGGCATGCGCGTGACCTGGGAGAAGCGCTACATCACGCTGGGGCCGATCTCGACGCTGCTCGGTCTTGCTTTCCGCCTGTACGACCCGGACCATCTACTCGGGGACAAGGAAGATCTCGGCATCACCTGCGCGCTGGTGCCGACCTCGACCCCAGGAGTCAACATCGGCCGTCGCCACTTTCCCCTGAACGCCGTGTTCCAGAACGGCCCCAACTCCGGCAAGGACGTGTTCATGCCGATCGACTGGATCATCGGCGGGGCGAAGATGACGGGCCAGGGCTGGAGGATGCTGATGGAGTGCCTTGCGGCGGGCCGCTCGATCTCGCTGCCTTCGACGTCCTGCGGCTACAGCAAGCTCGCGGTGCGCGCGACCGGCGCTTATGCCCGGGTGCGCAGCCAGTTCAAGACCGCGATCGGCAAGTTCGAGGGCGTCGAGGAAGCGCTCGCGCGCATGGGCGGCAACTGCTACATGATGGAGGCGACGCGCATCCTCACGGTCTCGGCCGTGGACATGGGCGAGAAGCCTTCGGTGGTCTCGGCCATCGCCAAGTACCATCTCACCGAGCGCGGCCGCACCGTGGTAAACGACGCCATGGACATCCTCGGCGGCAAGGGCATCTGCCTCGGGCCCAACAACTTCATGGGCCGCGCCTACCAGCAGCTGCCGATCGCGATCACGGTCGAGGGCGCGAACATCCTCACGCGCAGCCTCATTATCTTCGGCCAGGGCGCGATCCGCTGCCATCCGTACGTGCTGAAGGAGATCGAGGCGACGCGCGAGCCCGACCGCGCGAAGGCGGTGCGCGATTTCGACGCGGCCCTGTTCGGCCACATGCGCTTCGCGGTATCGAACGGCGTGCGCGCCCTCGTCATGGGGCTGTTCAGCTCGCAGTGGGTGCGCGTGCCCGACGTGGCGCCGGAGACGCGCCGCTACTATCAGAAGGCGACGCGATTCTCCTCCGCGTTCGCGTTCCTCGCCGATATCTCGATGCTGGTGCTCGGCGGGGGGCTCAAGCGCCGCGAGAAGCTCTCCGCGAGGCTGGGCGACGTGCTTTCGTACCTGTACCTCGTCTCCGCCGCGCTCAAGCGCTACGAATGCCAGGGAAGGCAGCAGGCCGACCTGCCGCTACTCGAATGGTCGGTGTGGGACGCGATGTTCCGCGCGCAGAATGCGATCGAGGGCGTCATCTCCAACTACCCGAGCCGGCTGGTGGCGTGGTTCTTGCGCCGCATCATCTTCCCGCGCGGCCGCGACTACGCGGTGCCGTCCGACCGGCTGGGGCACGAAGTGGCGCGGCTGCTGATCGCGCCTTCGGCCGCGCGCGACCGGCTCACCGCAGGCGCTTACATACCGAAGAGCGAAACCGACCCGCTCGGCTGCCTCGAGGCGGCGCTCGATGCGGCGATCAAGGCCGAAGCGGTCGAGGCGAAAATCCGCGCCGCGCAGAAGTCGGGCGCCATTCAGGGCAAGGGTCCCGAAGAGCTGGCGCAGGCGGCGCTTGTCGTGAACCTGATCACGGCCGAGGAGCAGTCGCTCCTCAAGCGCGCCGCGCAGTTGCGTGACAAGGTGATCCGCGTGGACGATTTCCCGCAGGATCTCGGGCTGTCGGAAGCGGTCCGGCCCGCGGCACCGCAGCGCGCCGCCGCCTGACCCAGGGCAGGACAATGGCCAAAGACATCTACATCATCGACGGCGTGCGCACGCCGTTCCTCAAATCGCGCAACCGCCCGGGCCCATTCTCGGCGAGCGATCTCGCCACCGCGGCCGGCAAGTCGCTGCTGGTGCGCCAGCCCTTCGCGCCGACCGATCTCGACGAGGTCATCCTCGGCTGCGCGGCGCCCTCGGTGGACGAAGTCAACATCGGGCGCGTCGCGGCGCTGCGCATGGGCTGCGGGCCGAAAGTGCCGGGCTGGACCGTGATGCGAAACTGCGCATCCGGCATGCAGGCGCTGGATTCGGCGATGGCCAACATGCTCTCGGGACGCTCGAACCTCGTGCTCGCGGGCGGCGTGGACGCACTCTCGCGCGCCCCGCTCCTCTACTCGGACGTCATGGTGATGTGGTTCTCGAACTTCATGGCGGCGAAATCCCCGCTGCAAAAGGCCGGGATGTTCCTCAAGCTCAAGCCCGCCCAGCTGCTCAGCCCGGTCATCGCGATCATGAAGGGGCTCACCGACCCCTATGTCGGCTTGCTGATGGGCCAGACCGCCGAGAACCTCGCCCACCGCTTCGGCATAGACCGGCGGCAGATGGACGAGTACGCGGCGCGCAGCCACGCGCGCGTCGTGCGCGCGCAGGAGGGTGGCTTCTTCGGCGACGCCCACGACGGTCTGGCGGCGGAGATCGTGCCGCTTTACGACGACCGGGGCACCCTCTACAAGGACGACGACGGCGTGAGGAAGGATTCGACCGCCGACAACCTCGCCAAGCTGAAACCCTTTTTCGACCGCAAGTACGGCAACGTCACCGCGGGCAACAGCTCGCAGATCACCGACGGCGCAGCCTGGCTGGTGCTCGCCACCGAGGAAGCGGTCAAGCGCCACGGCCTGAAGCCCGTCGGCCGTATCGCCGATTCGCAATGGGCGGGCCTCGATCCGGCGCAGATGGGCCTGGGGCCGGTTCACGCCGCCACGCCCATCCTCAAACGCCACGGCCTGAAGCTCAACGACCTCGACGCCTGGGAAATCAACGAGGCGTTCGCGGCGCAGGTGCTCGGCTGCCTCGCCGCATGGAAGGAAGACAAGTATTGCCGGGAGCAGTTGGAACTCGAGCGTGCGATGGGCGAGCTGGACATGGATAAGCTCAACGCGGACGGCGGGGCGATCGCGCTCGGCCACCCGGTCGGCGCCTCGGGCGCGCGCATCGTGCTGCACCTGCTGCACACGCTCAAGCGCGCCAAAGGCAAGCGCGGCATGGCCTCGATCTGCATCGGCGGGGGCCTGGGCGGCGCGATGCTGGTCGAAGCGCTATAACGTCATCCCGCTTTCGCGGGAATGACGGCTAGGTACACTGGATTCCCGCTTTCGCGGGAACGACGAATATGTATAAGCACTGGAAGCTCGAGACCGACCGCGACAATCTCGTCTGGCTGACGCTCGACAAGCAGGACGCTTCGGCCAACGTCCTCTCGGGCGAGGTGATGTCGGAATTGGACGCGATCCTCGACGAGCTCGCCTCGAACAAGCCCCGCGGCCTAGTCATCCGCTCGGGCAAGGACTCGGGTTTCATCGCCGGCGCCGATGTGGAAGAGTTCACCAAGATCAAGGACGCCGACGACGCGATACGCCTGGTCAGGCGCGGCTGGGATCTCTATAACAAGCTTGCAGCCCTGCCCTTTCCGACGCTCGCCCTGGTCAACGGTTTCTGCATGGGCGGTGGTGTGGAGCTGGCGATCGCCTGCCGCTACCGCGTCGCGGTCGATCAGCCCGGAACGCGCTTCGCGCTGCCCGAGGTGATGCTCGGCATTCTTCCCGCGTGGGGCGGGGTCATGCGCCTGCCGCGACTGGTCGGCCCCACCGCCGCGCTCGACATGATGCTCACTGGCCGCTCAGTCGATGCGCGCCGGGCGAAGCGCATGGGGCTGGTGGACGCCGCAGTGCCCCCGCGGATCCAGGACAACACCGCGCGCATGATGCTGCTCGAGTCGCCCCGCCCGAGGAGACTGCCCCTCGTGCAGCGGCTGATGAACTCTTCTCCCATGCGGCCGCTGGTCGCCTGGCTGGCGCGAAGGCAGGTCGCCTTGCGCGCTTCGCCCGATCACTATCCGGCGCCCTACGCGATCCTCGATCTCTGGGAGAAATACGACGGCGACCCTTTCGCGCCGCGGCCCGAGGACCCGGCATCGATCACCGGGCTCGTCGAGGGCGACACGGCTCGCAACCTGATCCGCATCTACTTCCTTCAGGAGCGCATGAAGTCGCTCGGCAAGGACAGCGATTTCAAGGCGAAGCACGTGCACGTCATCGGCGCGGGCGTGATGGGCGGAGACATCGCCGCCTGGTGCGCGATGCGCGGCCTCACGGTGACGCTGCAGGACCAGTCGGCCGAGCGCCTCGCGCCGGCGATGAAGCGCGCGGCCGAGTTTTTCAGGCGCCGCCTGCGCGAGAAATCCCGGATGCGCGACGCGTCCGACCGCCTGATTCCCGACGTCGCCGGGGACGGCGCGCGCCGGGCCGATGTCGTCATCGAGGCGATCTTCGAGAACCTGCAGGCCAAGCGCGAGCTCTTCGCCAGGCTCGAAGCGGCGGCGAAGCCCGACGCGATCCTCGCTTCGAACACCTCCAGTCTCAAGCTCTCCGACATCAGCGCGAATTTCAGGAATCCGTCGCGCCTGGTCGGGATCCACTTTTTCAACCCCGTGCCGCAGATGCAGCTCGTCGAAGTGGTGAAAGGCGCGAACACCGATCCGGAATTCGCGAAGAAAGCCGCGGCGTTCGTGCGGCAGATCGACAAGCTGCCCCTGCCGGTGAAGGATTCGCCGGGGTTTCTGGTAAACCGCGTGCTCGGCCCCTACCTCAATCAGGCCTTGCGCCTGGTGGACGAAGGCGTTGCGCCGGAGACGCTCGATGCCGCGGCCACCGCCTTCGGTATGCCGATGGGGCCGATCGAGCTCGCCGACACGGTCGGCCTCGACATCTGCATGGCGGTGGGGAAGGAATTGGCGGGAGAAGCCGCCGAGGCGCCGAAGAAGCTCGCCGAGCTGGTCGCCGCAGGCAACCTCGGCAGGAAAACCGGCCGGGGTTTCTATACCTGGAAAAACGGCAAGGCGAAGAAGAGCGGCCCGGGCAGCGCGACGAACGATCTCACCGAGAAGCTGCTCGCTCCCTATCTCAAGGAAGCGCAGGCGGTGGTCGCCGAAGGCATCGTCGCCGACGCCGATCTCGCCGACGCGGGGCTGATTTTCGGGACGGGCTTCGCGCCATTCCGCGGCGGGCCATTGCATTTTCTGGCCACCCGCGGATCGTGAAAACCGGTCGCGGCGGGCCGCTGCACTGCCTGCAGACAAGACATGACTGACGAAACCCATCTTCCCCAGGACAAGGAGCCGGTGCTTCGCGTGGTGCCTATGCCCGCCGATGCCAACCAGCACGGGGATATTTTCGGCGGCTGGATCATGTCGCAGGTGGACATCGCGGGGGGCGTGCTCGCCGCTCGTCACGCGCGCGGCCGGGTCGCCACCATCGCGGTCAACTCGTTTCAGTTCAAGCAGCCGGTATTCATCGGCGACGTGCTTTCCTTCTACGCCGACGTCGTGCGCGTCGGAAACACCTCCATCACGGTCAACGTCGAGGTGTACGCGCAGCGCAACCCCACCGATATCGAAACCGTGAAAGTGACCGAGGCGACGCTTACCTACGTCGCGACCGGTCCGGACCGCAGGCCGCGCCCCGTCCCGCCGCTCGAACACTGATGACCGAGCCGACCGTCCAGAGCCCGAATGCTTCAGGGCAGGCCTTGGCGGAAGGCGGCAGGTGCCGGAGCCCTTCTGCCGGGCCGCTGGGAGAAAATACTTTCTCAAATATTTTCAGATGATTGGGCGGTGTTTTGCGTGTGCTTCGCGAAGTGGATCTGCCGCAGGCCCGAATGTTTCATCAGCGCCTCGCCGGCGTATCCGATATCGTTGAGCCTTGCGACCCTGATCTTTATCGTTACCCTGATTCGTTCGTTAGGTGCTGCTCGCCGACGAGAAATGAACCTGACTGAATGGCCATAGTCGGCGATTTTCGAGTATGGTCTTATTGAGAAGTCGTTGCCGCATGGGTGAGTGAATGCAAAACGCTATGTCGGACGTAGTGAGTGTAGTCATTCCGGTCTGCAACGCGGAACCGTATCTGGAAGACACGCTGAAAAGCGTGTTTGCCCAGACCTATCCGCACATCGAAATCATTGCCGTCGATGACGGTTCGACGGATCGTTCCGTCGACATTCTGGAACGATATTCTGACCGGCTCGTGTTGATCAAGCAGAAAAACAGCAATGCAGCCGCAGCAAGAAACCGGGGCGTACGCGAAGCCACGGGCAAGTGGATCGCCTTCCTCGATGCCGATGATCTATGGAGTCCGGACAAAATTCGGCGCCAGCTCGATGCCTGTGGCCATTGCGTGTGGTCTTACACCGATTCCATTTTTATGGGCGGCGTCAATGACGGTAAGAAAGACAGCGACCTCAACAAGAAATATCAGGGTCGGGTACTGGAGATGCTGGTCTGCAATAATTTCGTGGGTGCGTCGTCGGTCATGATTCAAAGGCAGGTGTACCTGGACGCCGGCGGATTCAGTGAACCCTTGCAGTCCATCGAGGATTGGGAATTGTGGATCAGGCTCGCCAGCGTCCATGAGATCGCCTACGTCAATGAGCCGCTGGTCACGTACCGCGTCCATTCATCCTCGGCATCGCGCAGCACGCACAAAACCTTGCCGTATCACATGAAAGTCATCGAAATGGTATTTGCGGAAGGCGGGCCGGCGGAAAGGCTTCGACACCTGATGCCATCCGCCAAGGCACGTTCTTACAGCATCTGCTCCCAGATAGCGGAAGAGGAAGGAGACTATTCCTTTGCCTTCCGCTGTTCGGTACTGGCATGTCGGCAGGAGCCGCTGGGAACAAGGCTCTGGGAGCGGGCTTTCAAGTCATTCGTGAAATATTTGATGTATTTGATTGGGCGTCCGGTTGCCCAGCATGCTTGGTGGCTGGTCCTGATCATGGCATTCGAGCCCCTAGTGTCCACGTAAGAAGTGCCGGCAGCAGGTGCCGGCCCCGGTCCACTCGGGCGTGGATGTCCCGTCCCGATAATCCCTTCCTCTTTTCGGCAGTTGGTCATCCATGAGCGAAAGTCGCCGAGCCATTCTGTATGCGGTTCTGAACCAGTACTCATTGCAGATCATCACTTTCGTTTCCGTCGCGGTGCTGGCTCGACTATTGACCCCAAGTGAAATTGGTGTGTTTGCGGTAGCCACTTCCATCGCGTTCCTCGCCATCGAGATCAGGGGTTTTGGCGTAAGCGAGTTTCTCGTCCGGGAAAAGGAAATCGACCGGCAGAAGATCATGTCGGTCATCGGCGTGATGATCATCATGTCGTGGGGACTGGCTCTGTTGCTGATCGCCGGGGCGGGCTGGATCGCCGACTTTTATGGCGTAGCCGACCTGCGCAATCTCATATGGATCATTACATTGCCGTTTTTTCTGGCGCCGTACTCCAGCGTCCCTGTTGCGCTCCTGACCCGGGAGATGAAATTCGACACCATACTGAAAATCGATCTGTCTGGTTGCGTGGTTCGAAACGTCTGCTCCATTGGCCTGGTGATACTGGATTTTGGTTATTACGGTCTGGCCTATGGGGCGCTGGCGGGGGTTGTGGCGGAATTTCTTGCGATCACCTATTTTCGCCCGGCCGGCATGCCCTGGATGCCATCCTTCAGGAATCTGGCGCATATTTTCCAGGTTGGGATTCAGATCAGTGTCAGCAGATTCTTGGACTCGACCTCGCAGAATGCCAGCGATCTGGTGTTGGGGCGCCTGGCCAGCATGAAGGATGTGGGCCTGTATTCGCGCGGCCTGGGTTTGATTCTGTTCCTGCACAATTCCCTGGTCCAGGCGGTCGGGCAGGTGGCGTTGCCGCACTTGGCGCAGGTCAAGCGCGCCGGAGGATCGGTGCGGGATGCCTATCTGAATGCCATCGTTCTGATGGGAGCGTTCTCGCTGCCGCTCTTTGCTGTCGTTCACCTTGCGGCCTATTCCATGATTACGGCGTTGTTTGGAGATCAATGGAAGATCTCGGCGGGGATCGCATCGATCTTGGCGCTGTGGGAAATGCTGCGCTCGCTGCATTGCTTTGCAACGCCCGCGTTGCTGACGATTGGCAAGGAACGCCTGGTGCTGATCAAGGAAGTCATTTCCTTTGCCGTCAAAATCGCTCTCTTGATTTTCACAGTGCCTTATGGTCTGGAGTATGTCGCCTGGGGATTCGTGCTGTCGGGGGCGATCGATCTGCTGGTGGCGACGCTGTTGATGAAGCATGTACTGGGAGTCGGGGTTGTCCCGCTGTTGGTGGCGTTCATGCCAAACCTGCTGGTCGCGGCTGCGTGCTGGATTACGCTGAAGGCCATGACCCTGCATGTTGATTTTGAGAACATCAACTCATGGCTTGCGTTGCTGATCATGGGCTCCGCGATGGTGCCTGTGTGGTTGCTCGGGCTGAAGGTCACTAGCAACAAGGCGTGGCCGTTCGTCTGGGGAGCCATTGAAAAGGTCGCCAGTGCGAGACTGAAGAGAGGAGCCGCGCGTTGATGGTTACAGGCGAGGCGACGCTCACCTACATCGCGACCGGCCCCGACCGCAGGCCGCGCCCCATCCCGCCGCTCGAGCGCCGATGACCGGGCCAACGGTCCAGGCGCCGGTCGCCTTCGCGGCGCTCCGCCACCGGAGCTTTCGCGCCTATTTCCTTACGTCGGCCGCGGCGATGATGGCCGACAATATCGAGCACGTCATCAGCTACTGGGTGATGTTCGAGAAATTCCAGTCGCCGGCGCTCGCGGGGTTCGCGGTGCTCAGCCACTGGCTGCCCTTCCTCCTTTTCTCGGTGTACTCCGGCGCGCTCGCCGACCGCTACGACTGCAGGCGCGTCATCCAGTTCGCCGTGCTTCTGTTCATGGGCGTGTCGCTCGCCTGGGGCCTGCTCTTTCTCACCGACACGATCGAGATATGGCACGCGATGGTCCTGCTCACGGTGCACGGAATGGCCGGCGTCATCTGGGGTCCCGCAAGCCAGCTCCTGGTCCACGACATTGTCGGGACCGGGGAGCTGCAAAGCGCGATCCGG
>Ga0208454_1000419_pt1 | contig 24897 bp, 40 predicted proteins | sample EasRivMeERMZT100_FD_187530 | JGI IMG/M metagenome (GOLD analysis project Ga0208454, IMG submission 187530) | Soil microbial communities from meander-bound floodplain in the East River, Colorado, USA - East River MetaG ERMZT100 (SPAdes) (version 2) | ecosystem: Environmental > Terrestrial > Soil...
CACACGTAGAGCTTTTGCCTAGGTGAACTATGCCTGACTCCCCGGTGATCGAGATGAAACGCGATCGTCGAGGGGCGTGGAACCGGAACGCACCCACTCGCCACGATGGCCCGACGCAGCCGCCGGCGCCCCCGCAAGACCCGATCGCCTTCATTAACCGGCTGACCCATACCAAGGGCCAATTCGCCGGCCAGACGTTCCGTCTGCGGCCCTGGCAGATCCGGATCTTGAAGCGGCTGTTCAAGAAACGGCGCGATGGGCTGCGCCAGTACCGGACGTGCCTGCTCATGCTCGCTAGGAAGAACGGCAAGACGGAGCTCGCCGCGGCGATTGCGCTGTACGGCTTACTCGCGGACGGCGAGATGGGCGGCGAAGTCTACTCAGCCGCCGCGGATCGTGACCAGGCCGGGCTGGTGTTTGGCGTCGCTGCCCAGATGGTCCGGAACGATCCGGATCTCGACGCGGCGTGCTACATCGTCGAGTCGCAGAAGAAGATTGTCCATCGCGCGAGTGGCAGCTTTTACCGCGCCATCTCGGCCGAGGCGTACAGTAAGCACGGCTTCAACGCCTCGATGGTCATTTACGACGAGCTCCACGCGGCGCCCGATCGCCGGCTGTATGACGTGCTCTCGACGTCGATGGCGGCGCGGAAGCAGCCGCTCCTCCTCGTGATTTCCACCGCGGGCTACGATCGCCACAGCATCTTGTGGGAGCTCTATTCGCACGCGAAGAAGGTCCAGGAGAAGCCCGAGATCGATCCGTCGTTTCTGCCGATCCTCTACGAGGCGCCCGACGACGCCGACTGGACCAAGAAGCGCGTCTGGCAGAAGGCGAACCCGGCGCTCGGGGATTTCCGCTCCCTCGAGGAGATGCAAACGATGGCGGCCCGGGCGAAGGAGATCCCGGCCCAGGAAAATAACTTCCGCCGGCTGTACTTAAACCAGTGGACGGAGCAGGCGTCGCGCTGGATCGCGATGCCGACCTGGGACGCCTGCCTGACGCCGCGGCCGAGTCTCAAGGGCCGGCGCTGTTATGTCGGGATGGACCTGAGCACGACGACCGACCTCACGGCGCTGGTCGCCGTCTTTCCCGACGAGACGGGCTTCGACGTGCTGGCGCAGTTCTTCGTCCCGGCGGCCCGCATCAGCGAGCGCAGCCGGCGCGACCATGTCCCGTACGACGAGTGGGCGCGGCAAGGCATGATCACGGCGACGCCGGGATCGGTCGTCGACTACGAGGCGATCCGGACGGTGCTCCAGGGCTGGGCCGCCGAGTTCAGCCTCCAGCAGATCGGCTTCGACCCGTGGAACGCGACCGACCTGGTCACGCGCTTGCAGCAGCAGGACGGTTTACTCTGTGTCTCGATGCGCCAGGGCTTCGCGTCGCTCTCGGCGCCGACCAAGTCGCTGGAGCAGGCGATTCTGGGCCGCCGGCTGCGCCACGACGGGCATCCGGTGCTGCGCTGGTGTGTGAGTAACGTCGCCGTCGAAGGCGACCCAGCGGGCAACCTGAAGCCCTCCAAGACCAAATCCACGGAACGCATTGACGGCGTCGTGGCGCTCATCATGGCGGTGGACCTGATGAACCGCCAGGCGAAGACGGTGGCCCCGAGTTACCAGATGCTGGTGGTCGGATGAAGCGCGGCGGCCGACCGCGGCTGGCGGCGAATGACGAGTCGGTCAATGTCCATTTCCGGCTGCCCTCGAAGCAGTACGACCTGACCCAGAAGCAAGCCAACGACGCGAAGCTCTCGTTGTCCGATTGGTTACGAAAAGTTGTGGAGCGGGCGAGTCGCCCGCAGGGGAAGGTGTGACCTCCCCTGTCAGACCTAGGAGACCCTCATGGATCTCGTCGTCCTCGTCCTGGTCGTCGCGCTCATCGGGTTCCTCGTGTACCTCATCACGACCAAAGTCCCGATGCCGCCCCACTGGGCCACGGTGCTGCAAATCCTCGCGCTCGTGGTGCTGATTCTGTACATCCTGTCCCACTTCATCCCGCTGCCCAACGTGCTGAGGTGAGGGGGGTTTTGTCGCCGTAACTTGGCGAGTTGTGGAAGCGGGTGCTTCCATAACTCGCCGTGGACCGCGCATATAGCCTGCTCGAAATCAAGTCCGTCGAGCCCGGCGCCCGGCGCTTTTCGGGCATCGCCTCGACGCCCGAGCTCGATCGCCAGGGCGACCTCTACGATCCGGCCGGCGCCACGTTCCGGAATCCCGTCCCGCTGCTGTTCCACCACGATCCCCGACAACCAATCGGGTCGGTGACGCTCACCGCGACGAAGGCCGGGATCTTGTTCGAGGCCATCCTCCCGGCGCTCGAGGATCCGAGTCCGCTCAAGTCGCGCGTCGATGACGCCTGGGCGTGCATCAAGGCGGGCGTGATCACGGGGGTCTCGATCGGCCATCGCATCCTGGCCGATGGGGTCGAGTACCTGAAGTCCGGCGCGCGCCGCATCACGAAATCCGAAATCTGTGAACTGTCGCTCGTGACCATCCCGGCGAATGTCGGGGCGACGATCCTCTCGGTCAAATCGCTCTCCGTCCAGCGCGCCAAGGGGGCGCCAGCTATGTCCAAGCCCACGACCGCGGAACACATTCAGAACCTCGAGAACAAACGCGCGGCGTTGGCGTCGCGCATGACGGAGATCATGGAAACCGCGGCCGGCGAGAACAAGACGCTTGAAGCGGAGCCGGCCGAGGAGCACGACGGCCTGGCCGTCCAGGTGAAGTCGATTGACGCCGACCTCGGGCGCTGGCGCGAGCACGAAAAGCTCCAGATCACGGCCGCGGTGCCGGTGCCGCCGGCGCCGGCGCAGAAGGTGACGTATCCCTCGGTCTCGGTCAAGGCGAATGTGCCGCTCGGGACCGCGTTCATCCGCGCCGCCTGCGCGAAGCTCGTCTGCAAGGGCGACATCCGCGACGCGATCGAGTACGCCGAGAAGCGCTGGAACGACTCGACGCCCGAGGTCGCGCTCTACCTCAAGGCGGCCGTCGCGCCCGGCACGGTGACCGACGCGACCTGGGCGAGCCCGCTCGTCAACCAGAACATCTCGAACGAGTTCATCGAGCTCCTGCGGCCGGCGACGATCCTCGGCAAGATCCCGGGCCTCCGCAACGTCCCGTTCAACACGAAAGTCCCCACGCAGACCGCGGGCGGCACGTACGGCTGGGTCGGGGAGGCGAAACCGAAGCCGGTCACGAAGCTCGCGTTCTCCTCGACCTCGCTCGATATCTCGAAGGCCGCCGGCATCATCGTGCTGACGAAAGAACTCGTGATGCTCTCCAATCCGAGCGCCGAGGCCCTCGTCCGCGCCGACATGATCGCGGGGATCGCGCAGTTCCTTGACAGCCAATTCATCGATCCCGCGGTGGCCGCGGTCGCGGGCGTCAACCCGGCCTCGATCACCAACGGCGCCCCGACCGCCGCGGCGACGACCAATCCGCTCGCCGACATCATGGGGCTGATCAATCACTTCGCGACCAACAACATCGCGGTCAACGGCGTGACGTTCATTATGTCGGCGGCCAACGCGCTCTCGCTGAGCTTCCGCACGAACCTCGACGGCTCGCCCGAGTTCCCAGGCGTCTCGATCAACGGCGGCAATTACAAGGGGCTGACCTTCGTGACGAGCCAGGCCGCCGGCACCAACGTGATCGCGCTCCAGCCCGCGCTCGTGCTCTACGCTGACGATGGCGGCGTGACGATCGACGCCTCCGAGCAAGCCTCGCTCCAAATGGACAGCGCGCCGGCGTCGCCGGCCGATGCGACGACGGTGTACGTGTCGCTCTGGCAAACGAACACGATCGGCCTGCGCGCCGAGCGGTTCATCAACTGGGCGAAGGCGAGCACCAACGCGGTCAAGTACCTGACGGCGACCGCCTGGCCGTCGCCGAGCGGGACGACCGTCACGGTCGGTACGGGGCGGCAGAAGGGCGACGCCTAACACGTGTCGCTGCTCGGCTCGATCCGGTCGTCGCTGCGCGCCGTGTTCGCGCCCGGCGGATCCACGTCGCCGGCGGGGACCGGCGCGTGGATGCCGATTGTCCGCGAGCCGTACACGGGCGCGTGGCAGAACAACGCCGAACTGCGGCTCGAGACGGCCCTGGCCAATCCCGTCGTCTTTCGCTGCGTCTCGCTGATTGCGTCCGATATTGGGAAATTGCCGCTGCGGCTCGTCGCCGTCGATGCCAACGGGATCTGGCACGAGACGACGAGCCCGGCGTTTTCCCCGGTGCTCCGGACGCCGAACCGGTACCAGACGCCGCAGCAGTTCTACGAAGTCTGGATGATCTCAAAGCTCCTCTGGGGCAATACGTACGTGTTGAAAGACCGCGACGCCCGCGGCGTCGTGACCGCGCTGTACGTGCTCGACCCGTGCCGCGTCAAGCCGCTGGTGGCGCCCGATGGGAGCGTCTACTACGAGCTCCAGACCAACGAGCTCGCGGGGATTCCGCCGAGCGGCGGGCAACTTGTCGTCCCGGCGCGGGAGATCATTCACGACCGCTGGAACTGCGCGTTCCATCCGCTCGTGGGCCTGTCGCCGCTCTACGCCTGTGGCGGGGCGGCCAGTCAGGGGCTCGCGATGCAGGCGGCGAGTACGGCGTTCTTCTCGGCCGGCGGGCGGCCCTCCGGAATGCTGGTCGCGCCGACCGAGATCGATCCGCTCACGGCGCAGCGGCTCAGTGAGACCTGGCATTCGCTCGGTCCGAACAAGACCGCCATTGTCGGGAACGGGATGAAGTACGAGGCGGTCGGATCGAGCGCCGAAGAGTCGCAGTGGGCGGAACAGGCGTCCTGGACGGCGAAAACGATCGCCGGCTGTTTCGGCGTCCCGATCAGCATGGTCGATTCCAGCCAGCAGCCGCCGTACGCGAACAGCGAAGCGTCCGCGCTCCAGTATCACAGCCAGTGTCTCCAGACGCATCTGACGGCCATCGAGGCCGCGCTGGATGTCGGGCTGGAACTGCCGGCGCCGTACGGGACCGAGTTCGACCTCGACGACCTGATCTGGATGGATACCGCCACCAAGACGAAGGCGGCGCACGACGCGATCGGGGCCGGCGCCATGACGCCGAACGAAGCGCGGCGCAAGTACTTCGGCCTCGGCCCCGTGCCGGGTGGCGATACGCCATACCTCCAGCAGCAGTACGTCTCGCTCGAGGCGCTGGCCAATCGCGATCTCGGCGTCACGGCGCCCGCTCCCCCGGTGAGTCCTGTCTTGGCCGCAGCGACGCCGGACGGGGAGGCGTCGTGACGCTGACCTACTCGCGCGTCACGCTCGCCGGGCCGCTGTGGACGACGGCGGAAGTCAAAGCGATCCAACTGCGGATCACCGACGCGGCGCACGATGCGGACGTCGATGAGAAGCTGGCGACCGCGCAGGAAGCGGTCTTGGCGTACCTCGGGCCGGCGGCCGATGCGACCTGGACGCCGGCGTCCGCGCCCGTGGCCGTCAAGCACGCGATCCTCCTCCTGACCGTCCACTACTACGAACACCGCGGCGATGACTTCACCGGCCAGACCAACCGGCAGGACGCGGTCATCTGGAAGGAACTCCAGAACCTGCTCGCGTTCTATCGCGATCCGGCGCTGGCGTAGCGATGGGGATCGGGGCGTATCGGCATCTCGTGACGCTCGAGCATCCCGCGGTGGTGCTCGATCCGCCGACGTGGTACTGCCAGGTTCTGCCGTCGTCCACCGCGGCGCTCGACGGGCTGGCGGCGTTCTTGATCCGCGGCCGGTTCCATCCGGGGATCGGGCTCGAGACGCAGATCGTCTTCGAGGGCCGGACGCTTCAGGTCCAGAGCGTCTCTGACCTGGATGAGCGCCATGTCGAGATCCAACTGACGGCCGTCGAGGTCGTGGGCCGCGGGACGACGCCGCGATGAGCGTCACCCTGAAGATCACCGGGCTCGACGAGCTCCGCGCGGACCTCAAGCGGCTGCCAGAGGATCTCCAGCGCGAAGCCACGGTGATCGTTCAGGCGACCGCGGACGCGATGGCGGTGGACGTCATCGGCCAGTACGCCGTCAAGACCGGCAACCTCCGATCGCACGTGCGCGTCGAGACGACCTCGGACGTCGTCGGCGGCATCACGTCGAAGGTCGTGAGTCGCGCCCGGCACGCCTACATTTACGAAACCGGCGGCGAGGGGCGCGAACGCCACTGGAAGAAGAACGGGAAGAGTACCGGCGTCATGCCGGCGAAGAAAATCTTTGCGCCGGTCGCGCCGCTGCGGCGCCGGATCATGACCGCGGCGCTCGTCGAGTTAGTTCAGCGGGCCGGCCTGACTGTCACAGGCTCGGCCACGTAACGCGCGTACTGACAGTCAGGAAAGCATCAGGGGGTTCTTATGCCAGCTCCAGCGGCTCCAACCAACAATCCAGGCACCCACGGGAAAGAAGGGGTCATCGCGGCGAAGCTCACCGCGGGCGGGACGTACGTCGCGATCGGGAATATCAGCGAGTACACGTTATCGTTGGTACAAGACAAAGTAGAAACCACGTCGCTCGGAGACGTCAATAAGCGGTACGTGACGGGTCTCCGCGATACCTCAGGCAGTGCGAGTTTGTACTGGGATAGGTTGGACGACACGGTGTTCGACCTTGCCGAGTCGCCGACTGGCTGCTTCCTCGCGATCTATCCGTCCACCGGATCGGCGGTCGGCTGGGAAGGGCCGGCGTGGGTCGATGCGTCGATCAAGGCCGGGGTGACTAGCGCCGTGTCGATCGACATGACGTTCGTCGCCAATGGCGCCTGGACGCGCTCCAGCATGGTCGCGGCCACGGGCGCGAGTGCGACGAGCACGCCGGGATCGTTCACGCCGGCGGGCGCGATGGCGCCAGCGAACCTCGCGGGCCTCGCGGCCGTCACGGCGACGCCGTCTGGCGCGTGGACGGCGGGCCAGTACGTGCGGCTCGGCGATGGCTCCTCGGCGCACTGGAACGGCACGGCCTGGACGGCGGGCGTCGCGCCCTAGGTCGGCGTCGTGGCGACGGTCGGCGTACAGCGGGTCACGTTTTCGGGCGCCGCGGCCGTGGTCCGGCTCGGCTATCAGCGGGCCGCACGGCTCGGCGCCTGGACGATCGACGGCGGCTGGATCTCGGCCGTCGTCGAGGACGTGGACGGCTTCCGGATTACCCAGTCGCCCTTGACCCTCGAGATCCAGTACGCGGACGGGGCGCCCACGTATCGGGCGCTCGCGGACGTGACCGTCTCCGGCGGCCGGCTGACCGGCCGGGTCTATAAACCCTGAAAGGACGACATGGGATCGCGCTATCGGAAACAGGAAGAAGTCCGTCTCGAGCTCACCGGCGGCGATTGGCTGCTGGTCCGGAAGCACCTGACGGCCGGTGAGGAACGCGACGCGCACGCGAAGGTCATCAAAGCCGGGACGATGCGATCGGGCGAGCGGCCGGAGCTTGACCTCGAGCATCTCGGGATCGCGCAGGCGGTGAGTTATCTCCTCGACTGGTCGATCACGGACGCCGACGACAAGCCGATCCGGATCCGCGACGCCTCGTATCCGTTCGTCTTTGCGGCGCTGAGAAACCAAACGCCGGAGTCCCTGCGCGAGATCCTCGACGCGATCCAGGCGCACGATGCGGCGATGACCGAGGCGCGGGACCAGGAAAAAAAACTCCGGGATGGCGTGACCGTACCGTGAGCGATCTCTACATCTGCCGGATCATGGGCTGGACCTACGACGACCTGCTCGATCTCCCGGTCGATGTCTACAGTGTGCTCGTGGAACAACTGAGCGCCGAAGCGGCGAAGTCCCGAAAGTAACTGATGGCCCTCTCTGCCACCTTCACGGCGAACTTCTCCTCCTTCTACGACGCCGTGGACAAGGCCGAGATCAAGCTGAAAGAGTTCGGCGCCGGCGCGGAGAACGCCGGCAAGCGGCTCTCCGCGATGGGGAACCAGTTCTCCGGCGTCAAGATCATCCAGGACGCCACCTTGATGGTCAAGGCGATCGAGGACATCGGCGGCACGACGAAACTCACCGAGAAAGAACTCGCCAAGCTCGGCGCCACCGCGAATGAAGCCGTCGCCAAAATGAAGGCGCTCGGCATGGACGTCCCGAAGAACCTCCAGAAGATCGCCGACGAAACGAAGAACGCTGGGAAAGCGACGACCGACTGGATGGGCACACTGACGAAGGTCGCGGGCGCGGTGGGGATCGCCTTCTCCGTCGATGCCGTCGTCGGCTTCGTCGGCTCGGTGTTCGAGGCGGCGAGCGCGGTGAAAGACCTCGGGAACCAATGGGGCTTCTCGACGCAAGCGGTCCAGAAGTGGACCGGCGCGGCGAAGGATAGCGGCATCACCACGCAGGCGCTCGGCAAGAGCGTCCAGAACGTCACGGAGCAACTTGTCAAGAGTGACGAGCAGTACGAGGCGCTCCTCAAGAACATTGGCCTGTCTGGCGACGCGCTCCGGAAGATGAAGTCCGAGGACGCTTATAAGGAAGTCCTGAAAGCGCTGACGGCGGTCAAGGACGAGACGATCCAGTACGACATGGCGCTCGCGATCCTCGGGCCGTCTGCGAAAGAAGTGATCGGCGGGATCCGGGACGGGCTCGTCGAGGCGACCGACGCCCAGATCACGATGAGTGACGAGACGATCAAGCGGCTCGCCGACGCCAGCGACGCCTGGGGCAAGCTCAAGAACAACGTCATCATCTACTCCGGCGAGATGCTCGCCGCCGTCATGGACGCCGGCCAGAAGATGACGCGCTCATGGACGAGCTTCTTCACCTATGCCGCGGCCGGCTTGCGCGATGTGATGGGCGGCTCGCAGACGCTCGCGGGCCTGCTCGCCGCGGAACAGGCGATCGAGGGCGTGACCGGCGCCGCGAAGAGTCTCGGCGCAGCGCTGGCGCCCGTGGCGTCGCACGGGGACGCCGCCAACGCCACCATGAAGACGGCGGCCCAGATCGCGGCGGAGCTCAAGGCGAAAAAGGAGGCGCTCGCGAAAGCCGAGGCGGCCCGCGCGAAGGCGCTCGCCGAAGCGAAGCGCATCGAGGACGCCTATACCGCGGCGCTCAAAAAGCACGACGACGCGCTCGACGACCTGATGAACACCTTCTCTGGCAATAACGCCATCGGCAAAGCGGAGGACTATCTCGCCGCGCTCAAGCAGTCGATCCCAATCGAGCAGATGACCGCGAAGCAGAAGGCCAACATCAACGCGGTCATGGAGGAAGCGATCGGGACGTATCAGGCGCTCGGCCGGATGGCGCCGAAGGTCATGTACGACATCTGGCAAGCGACGGCCCGCGCGGATGAGGGCGTCGTGCGGTACAAAGCCCACGTCTACACGCTCGCGGAGATCCTCCCCACCGTGGGCACGGCGGCGATCGATCTGGGCAAAGGCTTTCAGATGTCGCTGCCGCCGGCGCTGACCCTGATGGAGAAATACGAGACCTCGATCAAGAACGTCGCGACGGCGCTGACGGCGCTCGGGCAGCAGACCGGTGGCGGGTTCGGGGAGATCCTCCGGAGCCTGGGCGGGGTCGTGGCGGGGCTCGACGCCGGCAAACAGTCGGCGCTCCTCTTCAGCGACGCCATGGCCGAGTTCAAGCCGGACGGCGACATCGTCAAAGGCGTCACCGGGACGGCGACCGCGATCGCCGGGGCGGCGGCGCAATTTCTGGCGATGACCGAAAACGCCTCCCTGCTCGAATCCACGCTCTCGGGCGCCGCGATGGGGTTCGGGCTGGCGTCCAAAGCGCTGGGGCCGTTCGGGCTCGCGGCCGGCGCGGTGGCCGGCTACGTGCGCGGGCTCCATAACGAAGCGGCCAAAAGCCACGAACTGCAGGAAATGAAGACGCACGCGATCCTCGCGGCCGGCGGGATCGAGAACCTCTCGAATGCCGCGAAGCGGGCGGGGACCAACCTTAACGCCTTGATGTCCGCGAAGACCAGCGGCGAGATTTCGCGGGCCATGGAAGACCTCAACGCCGCCTTCGAGTATCAACAGGGCGCGGTCGCGCTCCTGGCGGAGACGGTCCAGAAGTACGGGTTCGAGCTCAGCGAGCTCGGGCCGGCCATGCAGCGGAGTGAGCTCGATAAGAAGGCGCAGGAGCTCTACCGCGACTTCATGCTGCTCTCCGAGGCGGGGATCGAGAACGTCGCGATCACCGAACGGATGGCCGAGGCGGTCAACAAGTACGTGAACGACGCGCTGGCGATGGGGATGGAGATCCCCTCGGCGATGAAGCCAATGCTCGAGTCCTTCGTCAAGGCGGGGACGCTGTTGGACGCGAACGGGAACGCGATCACCGACCTCGAGGATTCGGGGATCTCGTTTGCGATGACGATGAGCGACGGGTTCAAGGCGCTGATCGAGGAAGTGAAGAAGCTCGCCGATGCGATTCGGCGCGACTTGGCGCAGTCGATCGAGGATATCCCGCAACCGCGGATTGAGGGGGAGGTCCGGTGGACGCATACGACGGCGACGCCGGAGAACGTGCCGCGGCCCAATGATCGGATCGGCGGCGGCGCGGCGCCCGAATACGCGAAGGGCACGGACGGCTTCGTCAATTTTGGGAAGGGGACGCCGGTCATTCTCCACGGGTGGGAGGCGGTCGTCCCGCGCGGCGATGCGAATGCGACGGTGACGGGCGGCGGCGCGGGCGCCGCGCTCGGCGGCGGGATGATGACCGTGATCGTCGAGGCCGATGGCCGGCAACTCTCGCGGATCGTCGCGCCGTACCTGCCCGGCGAAGTGCGGCGCCTCGGGCTGGCGCGCGGGTAGCGCGGCGGGCGAATGGCGATCACCTACGTCGCCGGCACGACGGCCACACCCGGCGCCAGCGGCGGGACCACCGCGGCGATCGACACCACGGGCGCGACGCTCCTGGTCGTCAGCGTGTCGTACTACGGCGTGGGGACGGCGCCGACCGTCACCGATTCCAAGGGCAATACCTGGACCGCGCTGACGATGCACGGGGGCACGATCCCCCGCCATCAGCTCTTTTATGCGCTGACGCCCACGGTCGGGACCGGCCACACCTTCACCGCCAGCGGGTCGGGCTTCTATCCGGCGATCATCGCGCAGGCGTACGCGGGCGTCGGGACGTTTCAGACCGACACGGGCGCGGTCACGGCGGGCGCGGCCAGTCTCGCGAGCGGCAGTGTTACGCCGAGTGCGAACGGCGCCTTGGTGGTCGCCGGGATGTCGGGCCAGAGTGGCACCAGCGTCACGCTGGCGCCGGCCGGGTTCGCCGTCACCCATTCGCCGTTTGCCGCCGGTACCAGTATGCAAGGCGCGCTGGCGTGGCTGGTGCAAGCGACCGCGGCGGCGATCAATCCGACCTGGACCTTCGCCGGATCGCAAGAGGCGGGCGCCACCACGGCGGTCTTTCTGCCGCCGGTGGGCGTCACGGTCCCCGACGTCGTCGGCCTGACCGCGGCGGCGGCCGGCACGGCGCTCGGCGCCGTGGGCCTGACGACCGGCACGGTCACCACGGCGCCCTCGCCCACGGTCGCGATCGGGCTGGTGATCAGCCAGACGCCGGCGGCGGGATCCTTGGTCGCGCCCGGATCGGTGGTCGATTACGTCGTCTCGACCGGGCCGGCGGGGCCGGCGCCTCCGCCCGTCTACGTGATCGGCATCGGTGAGACGGACGTGGTGCCGCTCCTGGCGACGTTCCGGATTCAGGAAACGATCGACGCGCCGGACACGATGATCGCCGACGTGTTCACGGTGGGCACGCCGTTCGTCCGGTTCTCGCTCGGCACAGCCGTGGTCGTGACCGAAGACGCCGTCCGGATCTTCGGCGGGATCGTGACCGGGACGCGCGAGCGCGGGCTCACTGGGCCGAGTGCGACCGATCTCGTGGTCGAGATCCAGGCGACCAGTTATGAGCTCTCCGCGGCGCGCCGGGTCATCACGGCGGCGATCAGTCAGGGCACGCCGGCCGAGACGATCGGCGGCGCCTTCGCGACGCTCGTGACCGACTACTACGCCGAGGTCGGCGTCTCGCTGCATCCCGATCAAGTGGCGGGACCGGGGTTGCCGGCGGCGACGTTTGAGCGCGTGCGCGGGGACGCGGTCAACAAACAACTCGCCGCCTCGGTCGGGTACCTGCAATCGATCGATTTCGAGAACCGACTCCGCGCGTGGGCGCCTGGCGACGTGCTGGCGCCGGAGGCGTACGACGAAACCGTAAATCCCCACCTCCTGACGGGGGACATCACGGTCGATCGGCAACTGCAGAACGGGTACGCCAATCGCGTGATCCTCGTCGGCAATCCGATCGCGATTCCCGATCACCAGGATCACTTCACCGGCGACGGCGTCACGGATACGTGGGCGATCACCTATCAGGTGACCGGGCCGTTCCCGTACTTCGTCGATGGCGCGGTGGCGTTCGGGATCGTGGTCGAGACGGTGTCCGGCGGGACCGAGTCGATCGGCGGCGTCGAAGCGCCGCCTGGGTACCTGTGGGAATACGATCCGATCGCGCAGACGATCCATCGCCGTGCGGGGCCGGTGGCCGCCGGCGTGGCGTTCTACTTCCCGTACCACGGGCAGTTCGTGCCCGAAGGGATGGCGGAGGACGCCGCCGAGATCGCGATCTACGGCCTCTGGGAACACGTCGAAAACGTCACGGCAGTGATGACCGACGTGTCCGCGCAGGAATACGCCGACGCGCTCCTGGCCGCCAAGCTCGCGAGCAAGGACGAGATCGTGACGCTCCAGACGCACGCGCTCGGCTTTCACCCGGGGCAGACGATGACGATCGTCTCGCCGTCCCGGCAACTGAGCGGGGACTACCTGATCAGCCAGGTCGATACGGCGTCCGATGGGTCGCTGTGGATGAGGCGGTCGATCACGGCGTCCAAGAGCCAGGGCAACACGCACGACTGGCGGCGCGTCTATCAGCAGTGGGCGGGCGCCTCGGCGGGCTCGAGCGGCGGCGGGGCGGGTTCGTCCCCGAGCTCGGGGGCGGGCGCCGGCCTGCCGATCCTGATCTCGGCGTCGAGTCTGTTGGGCCGGGGCTCGGCCGGCGCCGGGTCGGTCGAGGAAATCACCTTAAGCAACAGTCTCATCATGACCGGGACGAGCCTCACGGTCAGGACGGGCATCTTCGAGTACGCCTTCAATGACACGTTGACTGAGCCTCCGGCGCTGGGCCAGATCCGGCTCAATACGGCCTTCCCCTGGACGACGGCGGCGAAGCTCTGGCTGCGGTTCATCTCCTCGGATGACCAGGATCTCTATTGGGGCATCATGATCATTCCCACCGGCGCCATGCTGATCATCCAGGACAAGGACGATCACACCAAGTACGGCCAGTTCAGCACGACCGGGGCGCCCATCGACAAAGGCCTCTATGCGGAAATCCCGATCACGCACGTCGCGAATGGCACCGCGATCACGACGGCGCAGCGCGTCTTCCTGCGCGCGGTGGCGACCTAGATCCGGGACGAAAACCCCGACTTCCATTCACGTATTGTTCCCGCTCGGTCAGAAACACGCGAAAACCTTAGGAAAAACGCGACTTACGCCGCGTTCGCAACGCGGAGGTCGCGAGTTCGACCCTCGCGCCGTCCACCAAAAATCACTTTCGCCTGCCCGAATCACTTTCGCCTGCCGTTGGTGGGTCGATCACGACGTACTTATCTCGATACGAATTGGCGTCTCGCCAGGCTTGGACCCACGCGCGGGCAACCTCTGGATGCTGACGATGGTACCGCGCCGCCTGGGCCGCCTTCGCGGCGCGACAGACCTCGCAGCGACAACCACGGTCGTACGCGCCGCGGCCATGTTCTTTTCGCCGATTTGTTGAATGAATTGCGATATGGCAGTGGCGGCAGAGGACTTCGCATTTCGCCAATTCTGCCGTTCGCCGTGCCTCTGACCAGGACCACACACGGTGGTTGATCTTCTGCGTCTGATCACGATGATGCACTTCCAGCCGCTCTCCGGACTGGCACCGTACGCAGGGGCCATGCGCCTTCAACCACTGCCTTCTGCGGTCGTTCATTTTCTTCAGAGCTTTCGCCCTCGATTTTGGTGTGTGCGGCATACGAAATCAGTCAACCTCGTGGTGTCGGGCAACGCCGCTAAACGCCACCTTTCGCCACCTTTCTGCACGTTTCATTCACGTAATGTTCACGCTGATTTTGGGGGCGGGGGATGGATGAGGTGCGCGACTTCGATTTGCAGGCGGGCGACCTCCAGTTCGGCCGTCAGCCGGTCGATCTCCGCGAGGGCGGCCTCCAGTTGTGCTGCTAAATTTAGCGCGTGTGTTGTCGCGTTCTGGTTATTGAGTTCTTCGTGAAGGTGTTGGATCTTATCTGCTGCCTGATTGAGCAGGTCTCGCACAGAACCGGGATATGTTTCGGGATGCAACTCGAACATGATTTGCGCGGCATCTTGGCGTAATCTTCTAATCAATGCGTGCGTCTCGGTGAACGGCGCGTCGGTCATAGCGTTACCTCGATGCCGCGCCCGCAGCCGGGACAGTGCGTGTAGTTGTTCTCGCGCGGCCCGCCGTCGATGAACGTGAACGCGCGGTCGCAGGCCGTGTCCCACTTGTCGCTGTCGTCGATGAACGACTGGTCGCGCGTCCAGCGGCACGGCGCCGCGGGCGCGGTCAGCCGGTCGATCGCAAGGTTTGCCTGGCGGAGCGTGTGCTGGAAGCCGGCACGCTCTTTCGTCAGCCGGTCGATCTCCGCGAGGGCGGCGTCGATGGCGGCGGCAACATCCTCATTCCCGCCGCCGCAAAGTTTAGAGAAGCTCCGAAGCGTCTCGGTGAACTTCATCAGCCTTTTTCACTAGAAATTAAACTCAATCGTCACGCCGCCCAGCGTGAACTCTTTCACGCTGCTGCTGATGTTCGTGATTTCCACCATCTGAATTGACACGTTCGATGGCGTCGATCCCGTGGACCGTTGAAATTTGGCAAGCTCATTGCCGATGGCGAGGTGTAGCGCCTTTTTCAGTCCCTCGACTTCCGCAGCGAATCCGAATGCGATCTCAGGCTTCGTGGCCATCACGCCCTCTTTCTCAGTCGCGGGGCGCCGACCATCGCGAGTTGATCCTCGCGCCGGGCCTCCGCATAAATCCGGAGCAGCATCTCGGGATGTTTCCAGTTCCCTTGCTTCTGGACGGCGCTGATCGGGGAACCCTTCTCGAGCAGGTACCGGGTCGCGCCCGTGCGCCGGGTCGCCCAGTGGAACGTCAGCCCACCCTGGCGGCGCCCGTAGCGCAGCCCGGCCTTCGTACAGAGGTACTCGAACCGCTGGCGCACCGACCCGACCCAGTCCCGCGGGTTTGTGGCGCGTCGGAACTTCGCGAAGTAGTACCGCTCGTCCGTCCGCTCGATCTCTTTCAGGACGGCCAAGGCGCGGGCGGAGAGGGCCGTCTCGTAGGCGTCCCCGCTCTTGGCGTGCTTGACGTACAGCCAGTGGCCGTCGTGCTCGCTCCGCTCGAGGTCCAGCAAGTCGCCCAGGCGGATCATGGTGTCGATGCCGAGGATGATGATGGCCCGGTCCTGGGCATCCTCACAGACCTCGAGGAGCTTGGCCTCTTCGGCCGGCTGGAGGAGGCGGCGTTTGATGGGCGGCGCCTTCAGCCGCTTGAGCCCGACGATGGGGGAGACCGTGAGGTACTTGCCGACCGCATCGCGGAGCATCCCCTTGAGGACATCGATTTCCCGGTTGATGGTCCGCGGCCCGCAGCCGCCGGCCATCCGGGCGGCCATGTAGGCGCGGACCCGGTCAGCGTCAATCGACGAGAGGAGCTCGGGACCGAACGCCCCGCGGAGCGGCGTGAGCATCTCCAACTCGCGCCGGGCGCCGCGTCTGAGCGCGATCACGTCTCGGGCGTACGTCTCGGCATAGGCCGCGAACCGGATCATCGCCGGGCCATTGGGCAGCCGCTTCACCTTCTGCTCGGCGACCTCCAGCATCCGGCGCTGGTAGGCGTCTTTGGCGAGGCGCTTGGCGTCCGCGCGCTGGCTGATGGTGTCGCCTAAGAGAATCGGCGTCGGCTCGCGCGTCTTCGTGCTCTCGAGGTAGAGCCACCAGTACGGCGAGTCGGGCCGTTTAAAGACGCCCATTACGGCGGGCCGTCTTCGTCGCTGTGTAAGTGCGTCAAGCCGGCCGTGATGGCCGCATCGATCCGGGTAATGACCTCGGTGAGGTGTTCGCTGACCGTCACCACATGATCGGAGGTTTCGCCGATGTGCTCGGACGCGGCCCGGACCAGGCGGCTCGTCTCGCGCAGGTACCGCGTGGTCTCGGCCAGGTTCCGCAACATCTCTTCGATATCGGCTTGGGTCACTTTGTCAATCTCCGTTTAGCGCCGGTGGCGCGTCTGGCTCGGCTTGCGACATTGCTGGGCCGCTAATTTCGTCGCGTCCAAAATGCCTTGCATCATCGCGGGTTGCTCCAGGGCGAGGACTTGGAGGTCATCGATATGCGCTCGGATGGCCGTAACCGAGGGCATGTGCGCGGGCGTGGGATGGGGAATCAGGACCGTGCGCTGCGTGTTAGGGAGCACGAGACGCAGACGCCGGTCGCGCAAGTGAGACATAGACGACCTCTCCACCGTTTCGGATATCAACCCTTTTTCTTGTGAGGTGGTGCGACAACCGTGATGGTTGGCGCGTTGGCCGCTGGGGATCGACCATCCTTGTCGAGCGGGGCCAAAATCTTTTCCACGATCGCGAGCTGCGAGGCCTCCAGGCGGACGAGGCCGGCCAACATTAACGCGATGCGTTCTCGCTGGTCCTCTTCGAGGGGGGCCGTGAGAAACGCCTTGACCGCATGTTTCGTTTCCGCCCCCGCATGATGAAACCGCTGCGCGATCCGTAAGTCCTCCTGCAATAAATCCTTCAAGAGCGGATTCGGGATCTCGCCCGCCTCCGCATCCTCGGCCGTGAGTTGATCGAACGACAGATCCATCGCCGCCGCGATCCGCGCGATTTGCTTCTTGCGGGTATCGCGGGTGCCCGACTCGAAACTTTGGAGACAGCCCACGGACACCCCGGCGCGTGCCGCAAATTGAGCCTGACTCATGGCGCGGTGCTCCCGGCGCCATTGAATGACCCGGGCGGCGGCTTGGCGATACGACACCGCCTCATTGTCGGTGGCGCTCACGAAGCGGTCAATGTCGGAAACAGGCACGAGAGAGAGCCTAAATTAAGTGGTTGACACAAGTCAAATAAGTTGTATATTGAGCGACAAAGTTAACTATGCTGCTCAAGTTGGCGCGCAAAGTCGCCGGGCTCACCCAAGCCGACCTCGCCAAACAGGCGGGCGTCACTAATTCGTTTATTTCGTTGCTCGAGAGCGGCAAGCGCGACATCCGATCCGTGGGCTACGAAACGGTCGCGCGCATTGCCGACGCGCTCAACGTGAGCCCGGAGGACTTGTTCCCGCTCGGCGCCCGGAAATCCAATCGCACAAAGAGGCCCGCCTGATGGCGACCGTCGAGAGCCCGTACCTGACGGCGAAAGAGGCGGTCGAGTACCTCAAGCTCGGCTCGCTGAACGCGCTCTACCGGCTCGTCAATCAACACCGGCTCCCCACCTGTCGCCGTGGCCGCCTGTACCTCTTCGATAAGCGCGAGATCGACATCTGGCTCCACGGCTTCACCAGTGAGATCGAGATGGTCCGGGCGAAGCGCCGGGCGTGAGGGGAGGGGCGTATGCGCGAGCTCGAGGATCTCAAACTGCCGATCTGGGTTTGTGCGCTCGCGTCGGCGCCCGTGCGCGTCACCGCGGAGGACGTGATCGGCGCCTGCGCCGTCTGCGGCGTTCCGCTGCGGTACCCGCCGACGCCGTTCCCCGGCTCGACCGTGTGTGTCTGCTGCTTCGTCGTCCATGCGTTTCCTGGCAAGTTCGTGGTCGAGACGACGGACGCGGGGGCCGCGGTCGCGCGGCCGCTGACGTGGGCGGAGATGGTATGAGCCTCCGACGCTGGTGGTGCCGGCATCGGTCGCTGACGCGGATCAAGGTCGATCGCGTCTGGTGCTGGCGCTGTGTCTGTGGCTACCAGGTGCCGATCGTGATTCGCACGGCGGAAGAACAAGCGCGGGCCGCGGCGCTCCTCGGGCGGGCGTGATGTGGATCGCGATCGTGCTGTCGTTTGTTTCGTTCTGTGTCGCGCTCTGGGCGTTCTGGATCGCGATCGCCGCGGCGATCAAGAACCAGGCGCTCGAGCTCCGGATCGTCCAGGTGCTCCAACGCGCCGAAGACGAGGAGGTCGCACGGACCACGGCGCTCGAGCTCCTCGACCACGTCATGCTCAAGCGCACCGAAGAACTGAAAACAGCGACGGCGAAGATCGAGGCGCTCCGCCACCAGTACGAAACCTCGATCGCGATCGACGCGCCGCTCGGGTCGAAGAGGGTCCAATGAGATGCGGACACGGCTCATTCGTCCTGGCTTTTTTGAGAACGAAGAACTGGCCGCGTTACCGCCTCACGCCCGGCTGCTCTTCGAGGGGTTGTGGCTTATGGCGGATCGCGCGGGACGGCTCAAGGACCGTCCGCTTGTGATCCGCGCCACGCTTTTCGCGTACGAACCGGACGTGGACGTGCACAAGTTGCTCACGGCGCTGGCACGGTCGGGGTTCATTCGGCGCTACGTCGGGGCGAAAAAGGTGAAATGCATCGAGGTCATAAACTTCAAATTGCACCAGAATCCACACCATCGCGAGCCGGAGACGGCCTTGCCTGAGCCGCGGAAAAGCCGCGGCTTTTCCAAGGCTGAGCCGCGGCTGAGCCCGGTTGATACTTGTACTAATACTGATACTGATCCGGATACTTATAAGAACAAACCGGCTGCGCCGGCCCATGTTCCGCCGTTCAAGGTTTACGCCGCGATCGCGGCACGGCTGCTGACCCAAACAGCAGACCTCGACCTCTCACCCAGCGATCTCGCCGAAGAGTTCAAAAGAGCCTGCGCCAAACAAGGGCTTCCCTACGCGGCCGGCATCATCCAGAAAGCCATCGACGCGGCCAGTGCGGCCAGATCCCGGAGGCGCGCATGACGGACAAGCGGCCGGCGTTTAATGACGATCCGGAGTGCGAGTGGTGCAACGGCCGCGGCTGGTGGGACATGGACTACCCGACGCGGGAAGAGGACCCGACCTGGGGCCAGAAGTTCAAATCAGAACGCTTCGCCTGCGAGAAGTGCAAAGGCACGGGCTACGCCCGGTTCGACCCGGCGGATCTCAGCGCACGGACAAGGGGGGAAAAGTGAAGCCGGAAGACGCCGAAGAGTACACACAAGCGCTCGGGCTCGTGGTTGCCGGCGGCTGGCGACAGATCGCGCTCGGGAAAAGGCTCGGCGTACCGGATGCGCTGAAGCTGACGACTGAGGAGTGGGTGAAAGGTCGTCTCGGCGGCTACGTCAAATTATTCGGCGATGAGCGTACCGCGGCGGTCATTGAGCTTCAGGCACAAAACTTCACGCAACGCGAGATCGCAGAGATTACCGGCCTGGGATTAGGCACGGTGAACCGAGGATTAAACGGCGTTCCAGATGGAACAGACGAGCCATCGGAACCAGCAGAAAAGCCCACGATTTCGATGGTGGATGTTCCAAATGGAACAAGCGAACCGCTCGACGTGTTGACAGGTCTCGCCGCGACGAACGAGGTACGCCAGGCCGCAGAAGCGACAGTGATCCGCGAGGCCAAGCGACGCCAGGTCATCGCTGATCTCGAAGACAAAGCGATGCTGGCCGGAAAGGTCGCGGCTGGAGTGTATGACGTGCTCGTCGTCGATCCGCCGTGGCCGATGGAAAGAATCGAACGCGATAAGCATCCGAATGAGGTCGGCTTCGACTATCCGACGATGTCAGAAGACGAGATACGCAAACTTGTCTTACCGATGGCAGAGGCCTGCCACGTCTGGCTCTGGACGACCCAACGCTTTTTACCGCTCGCCTTCGAGTTACTCGAGGCGTGGGGTCTCAAGTATGTCTGCACGTTTGTCTGGCATAAGCCGGGCGGCTTTCAGCCCTTCAGTCTGCCGCAATACAACTGCGAATTCGCGCTCTACGCGCGGCGCGGGGCGCCAATCTTTTTAGACCTGAAAGATTTCGACGTGTGCTTTAAGGCTCCGCGCGGCAAGCACAGTGAAAAGCCGGAGGCGTTCTACGAGACGGTGCGTCGGGTTACGGGCGGCCGACGAGGCGACATGTACAACCGACGCGAGATCGCGGGGTTCGAGGGTATCGGCCAGGAGGCGCCATGAACTATCACTATGAAGATCGACCGTGGGTGATTCCCGCCATCGAGCACGCCATGCGCGGGGCATTTGACTCAGTCATCTCACTTCGACGCAGTACCCGCGACGAAGACTTAGGCGGGGTTGACGCGCACTATGTCGTCAATCAGCAGACGAAGCTCCAGATCCGCGTCCGCTTCAATCAACTCCATGGCGCCTGGCATAACGACGTGACGATTCGGACGACGGAGCCCAGCATGATCGACGCGGGCACGTATGCGCCATTGATGTTCGTGTTTTGGTGCTACGACAAGGACCAGCGGGTCCATGCGGCTTGGCTGCTTGATATCTATCAGATGGCGCAGCATATTTCGTTCACTGAGCGGCCAATCGTTGAGAATCGGGACGGACAAACAGCCTTTTACCCGGTCAAGATTTCAGAACTCACCGACGCGAAGGCACTCCTCAAATTTTACGACGGCACGCACTGGGCGCGGTTCCATCCGGACTCCCGTCGCCAGCTCGCCAGGATTCTGAACGGGCGGGTCCACGCATGACCAGGAGCGACGCCATCAACGAGCTCGCCGCCGCGCTGGCGAAGGCGCAAGGGGAGATCCTCGCCGCGAAAAAGGACAGCGAGAACCCGCACTTCCGCAGCAAGTACGCGGACCTCGGCTCCGTCTGGGACGCCATCCGGGCCGCGCTCACCAAGCACGGGCTCAGCGTCGTCCAGTCGCCGCGGCTCCTCACGACGCACGAGACGGTCTGGTTTGTCGAGATTGAAACGACGATGTTGCATGAGTCAGGGCAGTACCTCAGTGACGTGCTGGCGATGCCGCTTCCGGCGCCGACGCCCCAAGGCGTGGGCTCCGCCTGTACCTATGCCAGACGCTATGCCCTGGCCGCCTTTGCCGGCGTCGCCGCCTCCGGCGACGACGACGACGCCACGGCCGCGAGCTTGCCGCCCGCCATCAAGCCACGGGACGAGCTGGAAACCACCACGGTCAAGGTGATCAAGATCGTGAAGCGGCCAATCAGTAACGGCAAGGAAAAGTTCATCATCGCGGCCGACGACGACCAGAAGTACGGCACGTTCTCGCTCACGCACGCGAACGAAGCGAAAGCCGCGAACGCCGCGGGTCACCCCGTCGAAATCACGTACAAGACCACGCAATACGGCCGCGACATCGTCGCCCTGGCCGATGCCACGGTCGAGGAGCCGCCGCTATGAAGCGAAGCCTGATCGTCGCGCTGCTGCTCGTCGCCGGCTGCGGCGACACGATCGTCAACAACGGGCCGACCGGGCCGTCCCAGCCGGCGCCCACGGTCGTCCGCACGGTGATCGAGTTCCGGGTCCAGGGCAATGCCTCGAGCGTGCGCGTCCGCTACTCCAGCCCGCTCGACGGGCTCGTCCAAGTGGTGACGAGCCTCCCGTACTTCAACAGCTTCTCGACCGAAGCGAGCTCCATGTTCCTGTCGCTTGAGGCGGCGCCGCTCACCTATCCCACGATCATCACGAACCCGTTTCTGTCGGTGCAGATCGTCGCCGGCGGCACGATGTTTCGCGAAGCGACAAGTAATGATTTCTTTTTCGTCCCGCTCCAGGCGTCGGGGACGTGGCGGCGATGATGGCCGACCGCGCGGCCTGGACGAAGTACGCCGGCGGCAAGCTCGAGGCGCCGAAGAGCAAGTACGGCGCGAAGCCGATGGTCGTCGATGGGATCCGCTTCGATTCGACCAAGGAAGCACGACGGTACCGGGAACTGCGGCTCCTGGAAAAGGCCGGCCACATTCGAGACTTGGAACTTCAGCCACGGTTTCCGATCGTGGTGGTCGAGGTCGGGCGCCCAGGCGACGTGGTGCGCGAACTCAAAACCTGCGGGTACTACACTGCAGACTTCCGGTACGTGGACGCTGAGACCGCCGCCGTCATCGTCGAGGACGTGAAGTCTGGGCCGACGAAGACGGCGGCCTATCGGCTCCGGAAGAAACTCGTGGAAGCGATCTACGGGATCCGGATTATCGAGGTCTAACGGTGATGTACCGGCCCACCTCCGAAGAGATCGCCGCCCGGATCCGGATGCGGTTCTGTGTCTGGTGTGGTGTGCGCGCGGCGATCGACTGGCCGTACATCTGCGCCGACTGTCAACGTGCCCTCGCTGAAGACGAATTACGCCGACGCCAAAACCATCATCCGGAAGCGTCCCTGTTTCCCCCGAAGGAGTGACCCATGAGCGATGAGAAGCGACTCGACAAACCCGACAACGATCCGCCCCGCCCCGAACGTGCGAGCCTCGAAGAACTGCGCGATTGGGAACAAGTGCAAGTCAACGAGACCGACTCGACGGAACGGCTCAAGGTCGCCGGCGGTTTCCTGTATCGGACCATCGTCGGCTCGGCCGTGGCCCTGGTGTTCGTCCCCGACGAGTAAGCCGTGCCGGCCGATGTCCTGGTGTGGCTGCGCTGTCCCGGCTGCAAGCTGGTCTGGCACGCAGCCACAATTCGGCCGGGGACGTACTGGGCGAAGGGCTCGACGCCGGCACGGGTGGCGCTCGAGGTCCATTGTCCCCGCTGCCAGCATCGGCCGCCGATGGAGACGGTGGAAACCCGCGAGTTCGAGGTCGATGCATGACGGGACCGATTCCGAAGGTGACCTGTAAGACCTGCGGCGGCGAGTTCGCCCGCAAGCTCGACGGGACGCCGTACGCCCACACCTGCCACGATGGCGAAACGCCGCCGTCGGTGGCGAAGCGCCGCCGCTGTGGCCGATGCGGGCTGTTTCTGTCCAGTACCCCAACCGTCCACTGCCCCAAATGCCAGACGGTCTGGGCCGCGCTCGCGGCGAGGACGCATTGATGAGCGCGTTCTTTTTCGTCCTCGGCGTCTATGCGGCGGCGGCCACCACGGACGTCTTGAGTAGTCACTACCTGCTGGCGGATCCGGCGTTCCAGGAAGTCGGCTTCAGTCCGTTCTCGAACCGGACGGCGAATGCCGCGGTCAAGCTCGGGCTCGGCGGCGTGGCGGTGTATGGGCTCTATCGCTTGCGCGAGAAACACCCACGGGTGGCGTGGGTCATGGCGATCGTGGCCGTGGCCATCGAGTCGATCGCGGTGTGGCGGAATCTGACCTTGACCCGCCAGAGGAAGTGATGCCGGATCGTGCCCCCCATCTCTGCGTCGTGCCTGGCTGCCCCGAGCTCGCCACCAAGCGCCGCTGTCGCACGCATAGCGTGGCGCGCGAACACGAGCGCCCCAACTACGCCACCCGCCGCTGGTACCGCACCCCGAAGTGGAAGGCGCTCCGTGCGCAAATCCTGAGAGAGCAAGCGTACCGATGCGCCGACTGTCACCAGATCGTGCTGCATCTCGAGGTGGACCACATCGCCAAGCATGACGGGGATCCCCGGCAGTTCTGGAATCGTGCGAACTTGCAAGCCTTGTGTCGTAGCTGTCACCAACGCAAGACCCAACGAGGAGAGTAAAAGGAGGAACGCTTATGTCTGATCGGATTACGGCGAAGGTGCGACAACTTGCGACTGAACAGGCGGTTCAATCACAACCGCCTGCTCCAGCCAAGTCACACACAACACGCAGTCTCGCAATCGCGAAGGGAGGACTTCGCAGCGGCTTCGATACGATCAACCTGCTGACCGCAACAATCACCGACGTGCTTGAAGAAGAAATTACCACGAACCAGGCCAATGTTGTGGTCAACGCTGTGGGCAAGGTACTCAAAGTGGTCGAGCTCCAACAGAAGTTTGGCAAGTCGAAGGCGGATGGACGCGATCGGGACTTGGTTCTAGGGGCGTTAAGTCCGTCCTCAACGAGTGAGGAGTCGGCAACCGTCGAACACTAGGCAATGGCCGGAGCGTGTCTCATGTGCGGCGCCTCTCTGCCGGAGCGACCCTCCGGTCAGAGAGGCCGTCCGCGCTTACACTGCGAGACATGCCGCCCGAAACATGACAAAGCCAAGGCCAACCAGAGAGCCAGAGATCGGGCGAAGGATTGGCCATCTCGGCGTAAGGGTTACTACGTCTGCGCCTGCGGGAAGCCTCGAGCGCGAAACGCGGCGAAGTGTTTAACGTGCCACTGGGCGGAACATAGACGCCAAATGCGTGTGTGCGAGCACTGCAATCGGGCATTCCGTCCGAAGCGTGCTGTGGTGCCGGCGCAATTTCAATTCAATAAGTACTGCTCACGGGCGTGTTATTTCGCGGTGAAGCGGCGGCGGCGCCGCCAGTGGGTCTGTCGCACGTGTGCAACGCTGGTCAGCCGTCAGCAAGTCCGCTGCTTGAAATGCAAGGCTGAAGCTGCCGCGAATCGGGCGGCGAATCGGACACAACCGAAACGCAAATCTTTTACGTGCACGTTCTGTCACAGCGTGGTCACACGGCGTGGCGGCCATGATGCCCGGTGGCGATACTGTTCACGAAAATGCCAGGTTCGAGCGACCCACCGTAATGCGTTGCTCCGAATGTACTTTGCAGATTGGCCGGAAGACCGGCCTATTCCACCTGAACTCGTGCAAGCACGGTACCTTTATGGGCAAGCGATCTGGGCCTTCAGTAATCGGCGTGAGTTCTTACGCCATCATGGTGGGGTAAACCCATTCGATCCCAAACCATAGGGAGATCCGAAACTCATGGGGAGATCCAAAAACGTGGGGGGCGTCGAAATGATCAAGTGTCCACTTCTAGGAAAC